>Ga0302320_10016432_pt1 | contig 15115 bp, 7 predicted proteins | sample Bog_T0_3_FD_202130 | JGI IMG/M metagenome (GOLD analysis project Ga0302320, IMG submission 202130) | Peat permafrost microbial communities from Stordalen Mire near Abisko, Sweden - Bog_T0_3 | ecosystem: Environmental > Terrestrial > Soil > Wetlands > Peat | place: Sweden: Abisko, Stordalen Mire... | reverse complement strand
CCCAGATTCGGCAAGTAGGTCAACTCGGTACCAGGCGAGGAGGAGCTGCTGCTGCCATTGGCCGTTGCCAGGCTGGCGTGTCTGCCGCCGGCGCTTCCCACCACGGCCAGCGCTGTGGGACCGCTGCCCACCGCAAAGGCGCTGGCGGGTTCGAACCTGCCATCCCCTTTGCCGAACAGGACGCTTACGGTCGAGTCGCTTCCATTGGCAACAGCAACGTCCGCAATGCCATCTCCGTTAAAGTCGGCCACCGCCAGCGACCCGGGCAGTTTGCCCACCGCGTAGGGAACAGCGGTCTGGAATGTGCCATCGCCCTTGCCGCGCAGCACGGCCACTGTGTTGTCCGTGGAGCGTGAGACCACCAGGTCAAGACCGGACCCGGTAAGATTCGCCAGAGCAGCCGAAGCAGGGCTTCTTCCCAGCGCAACGTCCGTTCCGGGTTTGAACAGGCCGGTTCCGTCCCCAAGCAGCACCGTCGCGGTGCCGGCCGACTGGCAGGAGGCATCGTTGCCGCAGCGATTCGTCACGACGAGATCGAGATTCTTGCCGCTCGTGATGGCTCCTACCGCGACCGAAACAGGAGCATAGCCCACCGCATAGCTGGAAACGCTTTGGAAGCTGCCGTCGCCGGCGCCGCGCAGAATCTCAACACCGCCCGCCTGGGAGCACTTCACTGCGCCGCAGTCCTCCAGGACCGCGAGGTCGAGCTTCCCATCCTTGTTCAGGTCGGCCACGGCAACCGCAATCGGTGCACCGGCCAGTGGAAACGTCATTGGCTGGCGGAAGGTTCCATCCCCCGCGCCGAGCAAGATGGAGGCTGTCTTGTCGAGCCGATTCAGCGCAACAATGTCCAGGTTCCTGTCGCCGTTCACGTCGGCCAGCGTCACCGATACCGGGCCTGCGCCGACAGTGTATGTCGAGGAGCGGTGATAGGCTCCCTTTTCGTCGGCAACAAACACCGTGATGTTTCCGCCCGAGCCGCAGGCGAGATCGGAGCCGCAGTAGTTGGCAACCACCAGCGCAGGGATTCTGCCCCCCATCAGGTTGCCGGACGCAATCGAGACCGGCTGCACCCCCGCGGAATAGGAGCGGGCTGCCTTGAAGGTGCCATCCCCATTGCCGAGCGGGACACTCACCGTCTGCGACGAATGATTGATGATGGCCAGATCGACGTGACCGTCTCCATAGAAGTCGCCGGCCACGGCAGCAAGAGGCGCATTGCCGGCCACAAAGTCAACCGAGCTCTTGAAGGTCCCATCCCCGTTCCCGTCCAGAATGCTGAACGTGTTGCTGCTCTTGTTGATGACCACCAGAGCGGGGACGCCGTCTCCATGGACATCCGCCACCAACGCGGATACGGGCTCGCTCCCGACCGGATAGGACGACGGAGAGGCAAAGGTTCCGTCCCCATTCCCCAACAGCACGGACACCAGCTTCTTCCCGGGCTCGGTGACCACCAGATCCATCTTGCCGTCTCGGTTCAAATCTCCGGCCACGATCGATGCAAGCGAACCGGAGTCAACGGCAGTGTCTGGGAGCGCGCGGAACAATCCTGCGCCCTTGCCGAGCAGAATGCTGACCGTTCCATCTGTATTTGCCACAGCCAGGTCAGTGTGGCCGTCGTTCTTGAACTGCGCCACCGCAAGCGCGGCCGGCGTCTTGCTTAGGGAGCGCAACAGGGGCTTCTGTAGATTTCCAGTGCCGTCGTTGAGCAAAACGGCAAGCAGGCGCCCGGTCTTTCCGGCAACCGCCACATCCACCTTGCCACTTCCACTGAAGTCACCCACAGCCATGAAGGAAGGATTAAAGCCGACGCTCAAACTTTGCCGCGGCCGCAGCGTGCCGTCTCCATTCCCGAGAAGCACACTGATCGTGCCCTCGGACTCATTGGAGACCAGGACATCGGGCCTTCCATCGCCGTTCATGTCGGCCACCAGAACAGAGCTTGGATGTGGGCCGGCGTCATACTCGACTCCAGGAGCAAACTTGCCCAGCCCGACTCCGAAAAACACAGTAATCCTACCGGAGTTGTAGTCTGCGGCTACCAGATCTAACTTGCCAGTCCGCCTTAAGTCACCCGTCGCCACGCTCGATGGAGCGTAGCCCAGGGGAATGGCGGGTGCAACGAGAAAGGGTGATGGAGCAGCTGGGTTGGAGGACGAAACTGCCAACGCCGATTCGGCCGCTTGCGCGGCGATCTTACTTACAAGGCAAGCGCTGGAAAACAAGAAAATTACTGCAGCCGACACAACACTTCTACGCAGGCAAATAGACATAGAGCGATTCATTCTTTTTCTCCAGACGGATGAGCCGGGAATTCACGACCTGAGTTTGCAGAGCTTCCAAACTCGATTGAACACGAAGGACAGTTGTCAATGGGCTCGCGCCAAATCTTGGGTGCGGAGAGGAATCAACGCCAGCATAACATCAATCGAGAGGAACTCCCTCAGGAGACAGTCAGTGAAGCACCAGTCGGTCACTACAAAATGCAAGGTGGCTGGCATGCCACTTCTCAAAACTAAATGCGCCTTCAAGGATGCTGTGTCAGACTGTGTCAAACGAGAAAATTAGTGCTAGCCCCAGGCCCTGTTGAGTCAGCATCTACGGCACAACGATACACCAACTCTAAGGATGGGATAGGCGCACTGCGGGATAATCCTTTTAGCCTGTGGCGCGACTGTAGCATTCCCTCAAAAATCATGTCAAGCGAAAAAGCGGGGAGTACTGCATTGCGATCGGGATCGCCGTCTTGGCAAACTTTGTTGAAGTTTTTTGCATGCTCATTCCAGCGCCCATTGGCATCGCAGTCTCCGTTTTTGCGGCTTGACTGAAAAGCAGCCGGGCACTGTTTTTCATTTAGTTGAATAGTGTAATTTCCCAGACTTTCGTTACAGGATTTAATCGGATTCCGACAGTTTTTTGAGTTACAGACTTATACCCTTCGCCGACGGCCTTGCGGACCAGGCGCGGCGCATTTCCCGCGTCCGACCCCGCGGCCGTTGCTTTGCCACACCTTGTCAATCGATTTCAGCGGAGCCACCGCTTTGCCATGACATGCCGGACGGTGCCCTGCTGGTCTGAAAATCTATCCCTCGTAGCCCTGGACTATTTGTCCGAGTCCACGTCCCCAGCCTGGCAGACTATCGTGCAGGTAGCTTTACTGATGGTCATCTGCCCTGTTGCCGTGACCGCTTCGCTATGGGTCGCGGTAAAGTAGTGCTTTTCGTTCATCGCCCCCCGCACCCGGAAGATCCAATGAATGTCCCAATCGAATGTCCCCACCGCGTAAGGAGGGTTCATCGTGATCGACGTGACGTCGTCGTGTCCCTGCATCACCGACCCGGTCGCGAAATTACCCGGCCCAAGGTCGAGCCAGGTTCCCATCACGGGGTGACGCGCGCCGGCCAGATTGGCCAGTTCCTGCTGCGTGGCCTGTCCCTGTCCTCCACTTTCCGACGTCTGCGCGGTTCTGGCGATGGTCACATTCATGGAGCCTGTGGCGCGAATCGGTGCTGCGCCCTCCCGCCACTGACACCGATAAAAGGAAACATCGGTGGGCCGCATCTGGACCAGCCCATAGAAACCCGCGCTGGCAGTGTTCTGGCGGTGATAGATGCCGGTGCCGGGTTCTTGCACCATCACCGAACCGGATGGCTCCGCCACCCACAGCGTCTTGGTTGCCTTGACCACCGCGGCCACGCCCGGACCGGCAATGGTGCGCAGTTCCAGCACTACCGTGCCTGCCCTTTCCCCCATCACCAAGCGCGCGGTTCCGTCATTTGGCACCGGGTTATTCAGAGTTCCCGGGCCGCTCTTGACCGCCCACTGCAAGCCGCCAAAAAAAGCGGCCGGGTGCAGGGGCAGCGTGGTGAAGCTCAGGTCGATCTCTTCCCCCACTCCGAAGCGGGTTGGGCTTCGCCCCGCGAAGTTGTCCACGGGCGTAACAACGGTTGTGAACACCACCGCGACCGGCGCCACGACGGGAGCGACTACGATCGGGGCCGGACCCTGTGCTGCCCGATGCATTGCCTGAGCAGCAATATAGTTTGGCGCATCGTACCAAACGCCTCCAAATTGAAATCTAGGCATATCGGTTGAACTCCTCTCTGTTGGTTGGGGAACCTACGCGCTGTGCGTCTTGCAATCCAGAAGAGTAAACGTGGCTGGTTGTGAGTCGAACTGGTTTCAGGTTGACGCCGGCATCGGCGATGATACTGGCACGAGCCGGCCGGTATCAGGCTACTCGTCCAGCAAGACGATCAGGCTCAGCTCGGGCGCCGGAATCTCTCCGGGAACATAGACGCCGACCTGGCGTGTCTGCAGCAGATGTTCCCAGCAAGGTCCGGTGCGGTTGAGGGCAAAGTACTGGCTCTCCACCCTGGCGGCGATCTGCGTTGGCGCAACGGCGAGGTGGTTCAGCGGCAGGCCCGGCAAGGAACGCTTGATCAGTTCAAGTACAAACCGGGAGGAGCAGATCTTCACCAACTTCGGCACACGCTCCATCAGGTCCGCTTCGCCAATGGGCGAGTGAATTTCCAGAATCCAGCGCGACGGGCCCAGGCAGCGCTCGTCCTTGACTTCGCCGTTATAAAGAAAACTCTCCACCTGCTTCAGGGGGATCTTGATCGCCTTGGACGGCATCACGATCTCAAGATGGCGGCGGATATGTTCATCGAGCGGAGCAAAGCTGGCCCCGAAATCGCTGTGGTTATAGGCCGGCAGCGAACGCGGATGCGTCTCCAGGCCGAAGGTGCAAAGCGCGCCTCCCAGCCGGGACATTTCGCGGAACAGTTCCTGCGGATGCACGTGGTTGGAGAGCAGGAAATGCCGCAGCACGGAAACATTGGAATTCAGCGTGTGGAGGAACCAGTAATGCGCCACGTGACGGGCCGACATCCCGGCCTGGAATACGCCGCTGCGCTGTTGCTGCTCATTGGAAAAGACCGTACTCTTTTCGTCCAGAATGTCGATCAGACGGCGCAGCATGCCGGTCAAAGTGGGGCTCGCGCTCAAGCTGAGGCAGGGCGGCACAAAGGTCGGGTCAGACTCGAAATGTCCAGATCCATCGCGCGTGACGCGAACCAGCGGCAAGCTTGCATATTGGTCGGTCACCTCCGCCTCGGCCAGGAGTAGAAGATTCTTGCGTCCAATCCGGATCGGCTTCTCGTCGCGGCCCGTATTCTGATCGGGCATGGGCTGTTCGGAACTCAGGTAGCGGACTTGGCCGGCGCCCTCCAGGCTGGTGTTCTGCCCATCGCTCAGGTTGACCGGGACCGCCAGATGCAAGGTCAGGTGATCGGCCACCGGAGAAAACAGCGCGGTAAAGTCTCTGGGCTGCGGAGCCGCATCGGCCCCCGGCAAATCGAAGGCCAGCCCGTCTTCAAAAAGACCGCGCGCGTGGGTCAATGCGACGGTGCCATTGCGCAGCGCATCGTTGTCGAATTGCAGGCCCGCAAAGCCGAAGGCGTCGCGCCAAAGGCTGGCGACGACGAAGTTCAGCGAGTCTTCGAAGTAGCGGCTCTGGGCTTGAAAATGGTGCGGGCCCAGATACATTCCTTCCGACCAGACGGGTTTTGTGAGCTGTCTCATAAAGGTTAGCCCGCCTGCGGCAGCAGGATGATTAATTCCATCTGCGGATTGAGGAGTTCTCCGGGAACATGCGCGGCAAAATTGCGCGAGCGGATGACCGCTTCCCAGGCCGCTCCAGCCTGGTTGAGGCTGAAGTATTGATACTTCATCTTGACCGGAATCGCGCTCGGCGGAACGGTCACGTGGTTGAGCGTAATGCCCGGCAATGCCATGTTGATCAGCTGCTCAATCTGTGAGGCGGAGCATGCCTTGACCAGTTGCGGAACCTTGCGGATGATCGCCTCTTCGGTGGTGTCGGCTGAAAATGCCAGGTACATCCGCGTGTTGGTGAGGTACTTGTCCTGGTCCACAGCCGTGGCGTATATGGTGTTCTTCACCTGCTTCAGCGGCAGGGAAACCACGTTGGTCGGCACCACGGATTCAAGCAGCAGCCGCAGCTTCTCTTCCAGGTCGGAAAAGACCCGGCTTAAATTGAGGTGGTCGTAGAGGGGAAGGTCGCGTGGCCGCACCGTGGTGGAAAATGTGGTGAGCGAGGCGCCCAGCGCGGTGAGCTCGGAGAACAGCTCTTCGGGATGGCAGCGCTGGCCTTGCAGCAGGTGGCTGAGCACGGGAATGTGCGAGTTGACGGTATAAAGCAGCCAGAAGTTGGCAATGTCTGACGCCGTGAAGTCGGCCAGGCTTTGGTTCTTCTGCCGCCGTCCGCCGGCCAGCTGCGTGCTCTTGGCGGAGAGGATCTCCAGAATTCCATTCACCAGAGACCGCAAATAGTCACTTGCCCGAACCTCGAGCAACGGGGGAACAAAGCGGGGATTCAGGCGGAAGGCTCCGGCCTCGGTTCGTTCCACATTGGCAATGCGCAGCGCGGAAGAGCCTTCACGGGTTTCATTGGCGGCCAGCAGGCGAAGATTCTTGCGAGCAATCTGAATGGGCCTCTCGCCGGTCCCGGTGTTGTCGTCGCGGACGCTGGAGATCTCGGCAAGATAGCGGGAACCCGCCACCCGGCCCAGACCGGCCACATTCAGACCTTTGAGCTTGTAGTCCGGAACCGTGAGATAGATGTCGAGGTCGCGCACACCGGGATCGAAAAACTCCGCCAGCGCCTTCGAAGGAGGCGGTTGATCGGGTCCGGGAATGTCGAACAGTAACCCATCGGGGAAGATGCCTGAAGCGCGCGTGACGGCGAGTTGGCCTTCGGCAAGCAACTCCTGATCGAGCACGACTTCGCTGAATCCCCAGCCGCAGAACTTCAGCGCCTGGAGCCGGAAATTCAAACTGTCTTCAAGAAACCTGTCCTGCAGTTGCAAATGTTGCGGAGTGAGGAAGGTTCCCTTGGTCCAAAGCACAGGTTGCAGTTGCTTCATTGGCAGTGACCGCGCCTTAACAATAGCAAGTCAATGGGAGCGTAGCAAGCGATGAAGGCTTTCCTTTCCAATGGGTTCTAGATCCCCTTCTGCGCCTGGCTGACGGCCTGGCTGGCGGATTGCTGGGCAGCCTGCGAGGCCTGCTGCGCCTGTTGTTGCGCCTGACTGGCCGCCTGCTTCACCTGCTGGTCTGCCTGCTGCGCTTGTTGCTGCGCCTTTTGCGCCTGCGCAGCCGCCTGCTGGGCTTGTTGCTGGGCCTGTTGTGCAGCCTGTTGAGCCTGTTGCTCAGCCTGCTCACCCTGCTGCTTGGCTTTGTTGGCGGCATCCTTGGCCTGTTGCTCCGCCGCCTGGGCCGACTTCTCCGCAGCCGCGGCCGCAGCCTTCGCCTGTTCCTCCACCTGCTCGGCCTTTGCCTGCGCCTGCTGCACCGCCGCGGTCGCCTGCTGGGCCGCCGCCATGGCCTCGGCCTTGGCCTGCGCCAATGCCTGCTGGGCTGCCGCCTGACCGGCCGCTGCGGCCTGGGCCACTTGCTGCTCCGCCTGCTGCACCGCTTGAGTGGCCTGCCGATAGGCCTGTTGCGCCTCCTGCTTGACCTGGTTCACGGCTGCCTGCGCTTGTTGCTCGGCTTGTTGGGCGGCCTTTTGCGCCTCGGCTGCCGACTGCTGCGCCGCGGTTGCTGCGGTCTGCGCTTCACTGGCAGCAGCTTGGGTGGCTTGCTGCGCGGCCTTCTCCGCATCGCTGGCGGCGCCCGCAGCTGCTCCCGCCACACCTGGCGCAGCAGCAGCGGCCAGTTGCGGACCCGCCACCGGCGACACCGGACTGCTTGCCGCAGCCGGGCTGGATGGGGCCGAGGACGCATCTGTGCTTCCGCTGCCCAGCTTTGTGCCCGTTTTTCCGTCGTCTGCTTTGTCCGGATCTTTCGGGGCGACGGGGCTGGCCGGGCTGGTGGGGCTGGCCGGGCTGGAGCCGCAGCCGGAACCGGCTGAGCCGCCGCTGTTGATCATCACCATGGTCCCGGTAATACTGACGCCCGCCGGATTGATGACAACACTGTTGCCTCCAACCATCAGCGTCAACATCGAGCCAGCCTCAATGACCACCGAGGTCCCGGCCTTCAGATGGATCATCGTGCCGGCCTGGTGAGCATAGTTGGTGCCCGACTTCTCGTAGAGGTTCTCACCCACCTGAATCGAGAGGTTCTCGCCGACTTTCTGGTTCAGATTGCCGGTGATGCCGCTGTTCGAGTCCCCCGACACGCTCTCGATGTAATTTCCCGCCATTGTCCGGTTCACATCGCCCGTAATCTTTTCGACGACCTTGCCCGCGATGGTCGTGTTCACATCTTGTCCGACCTTCTCGAAGACACTGCCCGTGACCTCGGTGTGCAGGTCCCCGCCGACACTTTCCATCTGGTCAACCTTGACGGTCAGGCTGCGGTTGTTGCCGATCGCCTCGCGGCTGTCATGCAAAACCTGCGTATCGTAGTCGTACTGTGCGCGAACGAAAACCTGCTCCGCGCCCGTCTTGTCTTCAAAGCGGAGTTCGTTATAAGTGCTGGCGCTGCCCCCTTTGGAACTGCGCGTCATGAAGGTGCTGCGCGTCTGATTTGCAGGCAAAGCGTAAGGAACGGTCTGCACCGCGTTGTACACCCGCCCGGTAATGATGGGCCTGTCCGGATCGCCTTCGAGGAAGCTGACGATCACCTCCTGGCCAATGCGCGGGATGGTGATTGAGCCCCAGCCCTGACCGGCCCAATCCTGCGATACGCGCACCCAGCACGAGCAGGCGCCCTTGCGGTCCCAGGGGAACAGCACCACCACGCGGCCGAAACTGTCGACCCAGATCTCTTCACCGGAGCCGGCAGCGCCGCTGTCAGGGTTGGTGCCGGTGACCACCGCCGTTTGCGGCCCTTGCACAAAAGGCTTGGGTGTCAGCCGTTCCGGCCGAAAGAGAACTTCGGCGGGAATGCAGCTGAATTGATTGGAATACTCCCCTGCGTCCTGGTCGCCCGTGGTGTAGTTGCCGGCGACCGTAGCCATGTGTTGAACGCTGGTGAGCACGTAGTCGGCATTCATCTCGCTCTGTGGATGATCCTGCAGCGTGAACTTGTAGCCGGAAGTGAAGGCGCGGCAGACGCTCGACCCCTGGGCGACCAGGTGACTTGCCTCGATCTCCGCCATGCGCCGCTTGGCCATCTGCTGACCGTCGGAGGAGTTGATGTACAAGCCGGGATAGTCGAACAGCTCGAAGTTGCTGTTATTGCCGATTTCATATACGGTCGGATCGCCAGCAACCAGATTGGCATTGGGCGTCTTGAAGTTGTAGTCCGCCAGTGTGCATTTTCCGCTCTTCAATTCCTGCCTGGTGGTCCACGACGTGACCACATCGTCCGCATCCAGGCCGCCGGCCGTCAGGTTGAATCCCGCCTTCTCGTGGTTCGGGCACGGCTGGTGAACGCTGGATGAGTCGGCGATCACCATCGTATGCTTCCCCTGCGAGTGCTCGAAGAAGTAGAAGATGCCGAACTGTTCCATCATCCTGGAGATGAAATTGAAGTCGGTTTCGCGGTATTGGACCGTGTACTCGAGCGTCGGATAGGTTCCGTTCGCCGACATTTTGAAGTCGCTCTGGCTCCGATCAGAGAACACCTGCTGAATGATGTCGACGACCGTTTTGTTGTGAAATATCTTGCAGTCGGCATACCGTGTCAGCAGCCACGTCCAGGGGACCACGACCATTTCATAATGGAGGAATCGCGCGTCGCTGCCGGTAAGCGCAAAGTGACTAGCAATGCCGTTGAAGAAGCGCGGCTCATCGTCCGACTGCACCACCGAGATGGTGACGTTTTTGCCGATGACGTCGGCAAACTGGACCGGCGTGGCAGCTGTTTTGGTTTCCGGGTCAACCGCGTCCATCAGCAGATCGAGGTGGAAGCTGAACAGGCGCGAGATCTCCTCGTGCCCCTTGAAGCCGGCCAGCAGCAGCTTGTCCTTGTCGAGCCCTGACACGGAGACGGCGATGAGGCGGTTATCTTGAGAGTACGGCATGGGTACTCCTGAGCCATTTCCGGGTGAGAGTAATTCATCCTGAATCCTGCCGGATGAAAACCCTCCACCGCGTTAAGGAAAAATTCCGTTCAATCCATGACGGCATGAAAGGTCAAAAACGATATTCTCATGCCGCTCAGGCTTCCGCAGCACGTTTTTGCGGAGAGTCAAAGTTGCCAAAGTCCAGGGTCCCGCCGTCTCGCTCGCCCCAGGTTGCAATCGCGGTCCAGCAAACATTGCGCGTGAAGGGCCGATCCTCGTTGGTGCGATATTTGTCGGTCACAATGACATCGATCCTCCAGCCGTCAATCAGCAGCTCCCTCCAGGTGGACTCCAGATTGTGATAGCTCCCTCCCGGCCCGGTAAATGCCTCCTGATACTTCTTGGGGGCGAAGGTGTTCATGTTGGCGTTTTGCAGGCCCAGGTTGCGGCCGTCGCCCGGCGCTCCGAATTGAATCCCGATCAGATGGCCGGCATGTTCCCCGCTCCCCGAGGACACCTGGCGCTGCGCACGCTGGTCGCGATGCGTGGAAACCGCGCCCGGAACCCCCAACTCGCCGGACGCCCGAATGTACAGATAATCCCGGCCCCTCCATTCGCGAAAGACGAACCGGTTGCGGATGTCATCGGAAATCTGCGGAATGAGCCCGCGACCGGTCACCAGGCCCGGCCTGGCCGGCGACGCCTTGCACAGCAGGCCGCCGTGAACGCGCGGCGTATCCGCGCACGCGCCAATCGGACCTGGTTCACTTGATCCAGCCATTTCGTTCTCTCGCATTGGCGCCGGCTGCCTGGGAAGCGATCGGCGCCTGTGTCTCAAGCCAGCGTGCTGCTCAAGCCGGCGTGCTGTAGGAGAAGTTGCCATCCTCTCCAATTCCCACGTGAATCGCCGTCATCTTCTCGCCCTCTGCCATGCCGCCCAGGATCCTGCGGGAAAGTTCCGGGAGAAGCGTATTGGTTAGGATATTATCCACGTTTCGAGCGCCGCTCTCAACCTCAGTGCAGCGGCTCGCAACCTCATTCAGGAAGGCGTCGTTGTAGGTCAGCCTCACCTTGTGATTCTCCAGGATGCGGCGCTGAATCTTGCCCAGCTTGAGGCGGATAATCTGCTTCAACGCCGCGTCGCGGATCGGATAGTAGGGAATCAGAACCATGCGTCCGAGGAACGCGGGCTTGAAGATCTTGTTCAGGTCCGGCTTGAGCGCATCAATCAGGGCGCGCGGGCTGGGCGCTGTCTCCGGATCGGCCACCAGTTTCATCATCTGGTCGGTGCAGGCGTTGGTGGTGAGGATGATGATGTTGTTCTTGAAGTCGATCGAACGGCCTTCCCCATCCTCCATGTTGCCCTTGTCGAAGACCTGGAAGAAGATTTCGAGTACGTCCGGGTGGGCCTTTTCCACTTCATCCAGCAGCACCACGGAGTACGGCCGGCGCCGCACCGCTTCGGTCAGAATGCCGCCCTCGCCGTAGCCCACATAGCCCGGAGGCGAGCCCTTCAGCGTAGAGACGGTATGCGCTTCCTGGAACTCGGACATATTGATGGTGATCAAATTGTGCTCGCCGCCGTAGAGCAGGTCAGAGAGCGCCAGAGCGGTTTCGGTTTTGCCCACGCCGCTGGGGCCCACCAGCATGAACACGCCAACCGGCTTGCTGGGATCGTCAAGCGACGCGCGCGAAGTCTGCACGCGCTGGCTGATGATTTCCATGGCGTGGTCCTGCCCGATCACCCGCTTGGCCAGGTGCTCCTGGAGCGAGAGAATTGTTGCAATTTCGTCCTTGAGCATTTTGCCGGCGGGGATTCCCGTCCAGGCTGCGAGCACTTCGCCCACAATCTGCGCATCCACGCACACCTGGATCAGGCCGGTCTCGCCTTGCACCGAGGCAAGCTCTGCTTCAAGAGTCTGCAACTCTGCCTTGGCAGCCACAGGGTCGAACTTTGCCGCAACCGGTTCAGCAGCGGGAGTTGCGTCCTTCGCCGCCTCGGCTTTCGGTTTATCCGCACTGGCCGCCTTCTCCACGCTTGTCGGTTTGCCCGCGCTGACCTCGAGCTTTTCGCGAATCTCGCGAATCTTGCCCACCAGTTCGCGCTCTTTGTCCCAGCGGTCTTGCAAGGTCTTCAGCGCGGCGTCGGCTTTTTCCTTTTGCGCGGCAATTTCAGCCAGCTTTTCCTGGTGATCCGCACCGACAATTTCTTCGCGCTCAAGGATCCGCTTTTGCACTTCGAGCGCGTCGATCGTCCGGGTCAGGTCTTCGATGGCCGGCGGCGTCGCGCTTTGCGAAAGCGCCATGCGCGCGCAGGCTGTGTCCAAAATGCTCACCGCCTTGTCGGGCAACTGCCGTCCAGCAAGATAGCGGTGCGAGAGACGCACGCTGGCCGCGACCGCTTCGTCCAGGATGCGAACTTTGTGATGCTTTTCAAGAGAGGCCACCAGGCCGCGCATCATCACCATGCATTGCGGCTCGCTGGGCTCCTCGACCTTCACGACCTGGAAACGCCTGGCCAGTGCGGCGTCCTTTTCAAAATACTTTTTGTATTCCGACCAGGTGGTGGCCGCGATGGTGCGGAGCTCGCCGCGGGCCAGGGCCGGCTTGAGCAGGTTTGCCGCATCGCCCTGCCCGGCCTGGCCGCCCGCACCGATCATGGTGTGCGCTTCGTCGATGAACAGAATGATCGGCGTGGCCGATGACTTCACCTCTTCAATCAATCCCTTGAGCCGGTTTTCAAACTCGCCCTTCACGCCGGCGCCGGCCTGCAATAAAGCCAGATCAAGCGTGCGGATCTGCACGTTCTTCAAGGGAGGCGGCACATCGCCGGCTACCACGCGCAAGGCAAACCCTTCCACCACCGCCGTCTTGCCCACGCCGGCCTCGCCGGTCAGGATGGGGTTGTTCTGGCGGCGGCGCGTGAGGATATCGATCACCTGGCGAATCTCCGCATCGCGGCCAAGCACCGGGTCGATCCTGCCCCTCTTGGCGTTGCCCGTTAGGTCCACCGTGTACTGGTCGAGATTTGGCGTTTTGCCGCCGCCCGGCTTGGGCGCGCCCTCCCCACTTGGGCCGGTGGGCATAGCCCCGGTCGTTGACTCGCTCGACAGCGCCACGATGCCCATCAGGTCCTTGCGCAGGGCGTCGGCATTGATCTTGTGGAACTCCTTGCTCACGTCGTTGATCAGCCGGGAGAGTTCCTCATCCGACACCAGCGCGAGAATGGCGAAGCCCGTCCGCACCTGGCCCACGTTGAAGTCGATGGAGGCGATGGTCCAGGCGGTGGTCAGCATCTTCAGTACCGTCGGGCTGATCGCCGGGGTACGGGCGTTGCCCGATTTCAGCTTGTCCATGCTGCGAGCCAACTCGGCCGTGAGCCTGGATTTGTCCATCTCAAAATGCTTCAGGATGGCGGCAAAGTCGCCTGAAGACGAATCCAGCAGCTTGGTGAGGAAGTGCTCAATCTCAATATCGTAGTTGGTGCGGGAAAGACAAAGACCGGCTGCACCTTCAAGCGCTGAGCGGGCTGGGTCATTCAGTTTGGAGATCAGTGATTTCAGGTTCAGTCCCATAATTTCCCCCTTACAAAGTCAGAATTGTGTCGTCCGGGTCGAATGCTAACGGTTCCGTTTTCGCCCAGGAAACCCAGCCGAGCCGGGCCGGGTTGCCGGCGTCCAGATCGAGTGAGACAGGTGGCACCTGGGTCCGATCGAGCACCAGCTGCAATTCAAACTCCAGGCATTGATTGCTGAAGAAGCGGGTAAGGGCGCGCAACGATTTGTACGCGCCGCCACCTGGTAAAAAATCGCAATAGCGTTCAATCCCCACGGGGCCCAGCCGGATGCGCACCCGCGACTGCCGGTCCCACACCGCATCGCCCACCACCGCTCCGGAACCAACCTGGCGAGAGGCAGAATCCTCTTCGTTCATCGCGCACTGCGTCGCTTGATCCAGCCCGTACCAGCCGCCGGTAAATTGCTGAACCTCCACAGGCACTTCAAAGTAGTCCGCGATAATCTGCTCCAGCGCTACCGCCGAGCGCAACTGCGACGCCACCAGCGACACGTAATGCAGGATTGCTTCATCGTCAACCTCCTGCCGGTCGCGAAGGCCCGCCGTGCCCAGCCCGGCCAAGTCGAGCATGTACTGGGTAAACAGATCCCGTCCCGCAGTGTTATAAGTAACCGCGAAGTTCGACCTCTGCCAGGCCCGATAGAAGAGCGAAATCGCCCGATGATTGAAAATATCAAGGAACGCCGCCAGGCTGTGATCCTTCGCTCGGGCCCGCTCCAGGATCAGCTCGCTGTAGGCATAGGGCAGCACACCCATCGGACCGGTAAGGCCCATGAAGTTGACCGTCATCTCCGGCCTGGCATCGCCGTCCACCTCCAGGCTTTGAATTTCGCTGGCCGGAAAACCCAGCCTCTGGTTGACCTGGAAATGGACTGCTTCATCCTCGGGACTTGAAAAGCCGCCCACTTGCTGCGCACCGGCCCGCAGCCGTTGCAGCAGCGCCACCGCCTGGAAGAACTCGAACGAACAGGCGTCGTCAGTGAGCTGCTGGCCCAGCAGGGAATCTGTCAGATGATTGGTTTCCGTCCCGATCTCGGCTGCCATTCGTGGAGTCTCTCCTTTCTTTGCGGAGTGGTGACGCTCAATTGCGTAAAGCTGTTCAGCGAGGCGCTCATGCCAAAGAATCGCTCCAGCACGGAGGCAAACAGAAACGCGCCGCCCCCGGTGAACTGGTCCTCGTCGATCTCCATCTCGATCCGGACCCCGCGGGCGAAGCTGACTCCCTGCTCCGAGATCAGGCGCGTGAAATGCGGCCGACTCTGCACATTGAGGATGCTTTGAATCACGTTCTGAGAGTAGGCGGTCCGGCCCACGTCGTAAAGCCGCAGGATTTCCTGCAACGCTCCCGTGCCCCCCTCGACCAGCGGCAAATAGTTGAGAGACAGATGGGAGACCAGCCGCCAAAGCGTGCTCTTGCCCAGCGCGGGACGCACCGGCCCGGTCGGTTTGCGGAGCGCGACAATCCGCTTCATCGCGGTCGCGCCTTCCATCTCAAAATCACTGTCCTGGTTGCCGAAGGGCAGGCGCGCAGGCAAATCGCGATTGGTGCATGTGGTGCGC
>Ga0302320_10016429_pt1 | contig 15116 bp, 8 predicted proteins | sample Bog_T0_3_FD_202130 | JGI IMG/M metagenome (GOLD analysis project Ga0302320, IMG submission 202130) | Peat permafrost microbial communities from Stordalen Mire near Abisko, Sweden - Bog_T0_3 | ecosystem: Environmental > Terrestrial > Soil > Wetlands > Peat | place: Sweden: Abisko, Stordalen Mire... | reverse complement strand
TTTCCATTGCCGTCATCGCAGAACACAATCGCGCTACGGTCGGAGTGAACCTTCAAGTTCCAGACCTGGAACTCTTCGCCGGAAACGCGGGCATCATGTTGCTGGGCAATTGCGATAATGTCGAGCAGCCAGTAAGCGCCGCCCTGGTCGGCAAGGAACTTTGCGCCGTCCGTGAAGAGTACGGAGCGATTGATGCCGTGGCGATACCAGTTCTCGGAGCCGGTGAACTGGCGGAGTTGAACTTCGGAGAGTGTTGCTGTGTTCGTCATGTTGTGCCTCTTTTCCTTGAAGTGACCCCAACGGCGGGGGCAAGAGAGGCACAAAATGCTGCCGAGCACAGCGCAGCAGTCATAGCTTTTTGGGGGGACCGTGACCGCAGGGCATGGGGGAGCCAAAACAGCGTCATTGACGGCAAGCGGCGGCAGCTAAAGTGCCATCCGCCCGCCGTTCATTGGGTCACAGAAAAGAGGCCAGCTTGAACACAGCAAGCAAATCAAGTTCGAAGCATGAAAACAGTCAGACAAAAAATCGCCTCCGTGCTGTGCTAACGCCAAACAAAGCGCGACAGAAGAGTGCATGAAAGGCTAACTACACTGACTCAAATCCGCTATTGCCTTGGAATTTCAGGGTGCGACCATTCTCGGTCACAGTTCTGACTACATGGTCTGGTGTACCTGTCGGCAATTCGGCTTCTATTTCAAGCGTGACAGTTACATTTGCACCGACAAGCCCAACGAGGTGGCTGATGATCTCATCGGCAATTCTCCCGGCATCTCGTCCTACCCGTGCTGAGTCCAAATTAACTGTGCCGTGGTAACGCTTTGGCTTCTGCGGCTCGACCTTGCCACTTTGTGGTCCATCGGACATAGCCGTTTCGTCAGGCTTAGCAGCAGTTTTATCCTGTTCGGCGGGAACCGCTGCTGGCTTTGTCTCTTTATCAATCTGCTCGCGAGCAATGTCTGGCTTGACTAGAAAACCTGCATCATCTGCCGTGACCGGAACGATTGCGCCATGCTTGAGCCCTCGATACCTTTGCGCCTGCTCATCGTAAGATTCCGCATAGGCAAACGAGTCCTTCTCCCATGTCAGCAGGCTCAACCCTGACCGAATAGCATTGAGCAGAACTGCACTTTGCTGGAGTCGGGGCAGATAAAGATACTTGCCAAAGTCCTCCACAAGTTGACGGATTGCTACATGATTTCCGCGCCACAGCGGCACGCGGTCCAACTCCATGCGAAGCCTAGTCGCTGCCAGATTTGCCACCAACAACTCGTCATTCTTGAGCTTCTTGCTAGCTCTGTCCGCTAGTGATTCCGTTCCATTTAATTTTAGCGATTGCCAGGTAATCTGGGCCTGGGGATTCTCTTGCGTCGCGACGATCAGCCACTGATACGCTTCAGGTATTCGAGCATTGACGACACCATCTGCCGCCTGCTTTTGCGTCTCTGCCTGCTTTACCTGATGGGGCGTAAGATCGAGTTCCACTCTGTCCTTGAGAATCGAATCCCATGCCAAGTATTTGCGAATGGCTTCATCGAACTCTGGCAGGCGAGTTTTATCAGCTGCCAGAAATACCAGCGAATTGCGATACAAACGCGGGGCACTCCCGCGCGTCTCAAAGATTGTCTTCGCCGCGGCTTCCGCTGGGTTATTCGCCTCTTTGCTGTAGGGGTTGTCGATACCCAGAACAACCAAGCTCGCTTCCACGTTGTCGGGGACATCGCTGCTTGTGGCGGGCAAGCGGTGGATGCGATAGAAGTCTCCCACCTTCGCGAGATTGCCTCGCAAGCGTGAATCAAGTTCCGAGACCACCTTATCCTGGTCTCGTTTAAACTGCTCGGCACGGTCCTCCGCCAGCTTTGTCACGGTCGGCTGCGTTGAATACCAGTAGCGTGGCCCCTCCTGGTACAGATACGTGGCGCGGGAAGCAAGCCTCCTGAGAGCATCGCCGAAAACAGCAGGAGTTTCGCCGGGCATTGCGCTCCCGAGTTTGATTCTCCTGTCTTCAATTCCTTTATTGGCGGCCTTTTCAATTGGAGCTGAACCAAGGTAAATCGTGCGGGCAACACGGCGTGTTGCAGAATACTTTCCAAGGTTCGCCACTTCGCCATCAATGCGCATTGGCAGAGAACTTCCGCCATCTACATCTTTTTCAATGACCGGAACCCATTGGTCGGACAGATACCTTGTCAACTCAAACTGCACACGGCGATCACTGATGGGAATGCTCGCGGGCAGAATGATTGGACTGCGGTCTCCCTGTTCCCACAGCGAATGAATCACTGCCGCCATCAGACGCAGCACACCACGAGTGCGCTGAAACTTAACAAGCGTAGACCAATCGGAATAAAGGCGATCAAATATCTCCGGGTGGATCGGATACGCCGCCTTCAACCTTTTCTCGTAATCTCCCTCACTGCATTCGGGTGGGAACTCCTGACGATCTTTCCGGTACATCTCGACAAATGCACGCGCCACAGTATCGCGGGCCACGTAGCTCTCGGTAGACAGTGGCTCAAAGAGACGCCGTCGGACAATCTCGAAGCCTTCCTCGGCGCTGGCTGGTCGCCATGACGCTTCCACGCGCCCAACTGCATTCCGCAAGCGGTCGAGAGCCTGCCGACCACGAGTGCCGCCAACTTCGACATCATCGGCAACTGCATGGGGAGACCCGGTGGTATCCGAAGCGGGCAAGCTGATTACCAGCAGGCATTGCTTGGCCAATTTGGCGGATTCCGTCAGAGCCTGCGCGAATGAGAAGTGAGTCTCGAAGTCGCCGCCCGGCAGATCTTTGTTGTCGTGCAGTTGTCGCGCGTAGGCAACCCATTCGTCGATCAGAATCAACGATGGCCCATATTCGTTCATCAATTCGCGGATAACATCACCGGGACTTGTGGAGAGTTCATCGTCGGCCGCAATTCGTGAAAATGCCTTCTTCGCTTCCTTGATTCCGCCGCGTCCAAAACCCAATTGCCATGCAAGCTCGCCCCACAGGGTCCGCACCACGGTGCCATCGGATTTGGTCACGGGGTTTCCCGGCGAAATCTTGTTGCCAACCAAGACGACTCGATTCACCTTGGGTGGTTTGGAGACGCCCGCTTCTGTGAGAACCTCGTCAATGCCAAGGAGGCCCTGGGCGGGAGTGTCCGAAAACAGGTGGAAGAGCGCCAGCATCGAGTGCGTCTTGCCGCCGCCAAAGTTGGTTTGCAGTTGCACGACAGGATCGCCGCCCTGACCAGCCAACCGCCGTACTGCGCCAACGAGCATTTCTTTCAGGCTTACCGTGAGAAAGGTTCTACGAAAGAATTCCTCCGGCTTGCGGTACTCGTCCGAACCCTCGCCAAGATACACCTGCCAAAGGTCCGCCGCAAACTCTGCCTGGTTGTAGTTGCCGCTTTGCACGTCCTTGTGTGGATTGACGACTTCCCGCCACGGCTTCAGGCTCGCGTCGCCCTGGCTTTCGATTGCGGCACCGGCAGTCCTGCGCTTTTCCGAGCGTACCTGCTCGTCAAAGCGAACGCGCAACAGATCAGTCTTGAGCTTCTCCAGCTCTTCAACCTGGGGAGGCGCAACCACAGCCGACAGCAAGCGGGCTGTGGAGTCGAGGGCACGGTACGCGTCATCGCTTGAAAATGGCTTTTGGTGCGCCCACTTGTTGCGCACTTCGCGCAGTTCGCTAACGATGGATCGTTCTGCGTGCCCAAGTGTTTTGCGGAAGACTTCATTCCATTGGTTCCACATTACCGCCAGAAGTGACGCGGCATCCCAGCCCGGCTCAGCCGTGCCAGCAAACAAATGAACTTGAGTTGGCGCGACTGCACCCTGAACCTGGGTAATCCAGAGTTGTTCGTACTGCTCCTTCATCTCCCGCTCAACGTAGGGCTGCAAGCCGGTCTTCAACAACTCCAGTGCTTTGCCTACACGGTCGTAATTGCTGATTGCCATCGTCTTTCCTTTTTGGGCCTTCTTCAGGCTTTCTACGTCTTAGCTGAACATGGATGTCTGCTGCGGTTGAGCGGGTGTGGTCCCTTGCTCACGCGCCAGCCGCAAAATCTCCGGCCAGCTCTGCACCAATGCGTTATACGGCAGTGCTTCTTGTGTGCGCCGCTTCCTTTCGCAGATGTTGAAGAGTAGATAAGCCAATTCACGGGCCGAATTGCCTTCATGCCCGATTCTTGCTAACAACATAGCGCTCGCAGGCTCACCACTGCTTTGTAAAGCGTGCGCCAAATGATGGACAATTCCCCATCCTGTGAGTTGCGACTTCGCCTCTGGTTTCCAATCGACATTCAACTCGTCAAGTCGAAGCAACCTCACTTTGCCGGCCTTCGAGTGAATAAGTCCGGCGGCTTGAAGTCCGTTGACGGAAGTAACCTTTGCCTTACTCAGCAATTCAGCATCTCCAAAGTCTGCCTCCCCAAACCCGTTCTGCTCGAACCAAGCAACAGCCCATCTTGTATGAGAATCGAACTCGTCTTCCTGCTCAGAAAGAACTTCAGTAAGCGTCTGATTGATGAGCGAGAGTGCAGAGCGAACGCCCATGGCGTTGCCACTACTCTCAAGTATCCGAGAGTACTGAGAATAAATTGCCATTCCCGGTCCAATCGCAGCTTGGGCGAAATCTACTGGGGCGATGTTGCCCTGCTGGAGATGTCTCAGTGCTGAAGGCAGCTCACGTTTAAGCTCGGAGATGAAGGATCGCCTGTCGGTCTGGGGCGCTGTCGAGGACCGAGATCGACATGCAAGGACTATGTAGGAAGCCAGCGAGTTCATGCCTATAGACATTTGCCGCCATTTTTGCGACGCCCGAACTGGCCAAGTTGCAGTGATCTGAAACCCCGACCCGATGAGAGCCTCCAGTAAAGTCTCCCATCCGGTAGTTGTGTCGACCGGATTGTCCTCATCATCTTCCTCCTCGTCGGCGTCGTCAGCCTGCTTGAACGCGTAATAGACTGTCATAGGGAATCGCTCATCTAGACGAGATCTGAGACCTCCAAAAAACCCGCGGAAACCATTCTCAAAATGGTCGCGCGCGATTTCCTTGTCTCCGTCGAATCTATAAGGGGATGCGACGAGTTCTTTTACCTTTGGGGTTAAGACTGTGTTGAACAGATTCGGGTACATCGGCCCCGCCGTTCGCCTCAACCACACGTAAAAGAAGTCACTCAAGTCTGAGTAATCAATATTGTTGTAGTAGGGTGGATCTGTGCTAACCATGATTGGGGGCGATCCGGCAACGTGCTCGCTGGCATCTGCTTGGCGTACGGTTCCAGGGGAGTTCCTACCGATGAGAGCGATCCGCACGCACTTCGAAATGTAATCGCTGCAAGCACTCCAACTGCCAACAGAATCTCCAATGAGGTTTGCTTCCGCAAAATCCCAAATCATCGGAATTGCCTGACGCCCAAATGTGCTCATCACCTTCTGGTTTGAAGAAGACCAACGGCAAAGCGAATTGTTGAAATCGACACACCGGTCCAAAGCAAAAGCTAAGAAAGTAGTGACCGCGTCAGCATAGGCTTCTGCCGTGTGGATGTCATGAAGTTCTTGAGCGTCAATGAGTATTTGCGCCCTTTCGGCTCGCACTAAATCGCTAAAGACTCCAAGGGAGTAAAGCTGCCTTTCTGTGAAAACATCGCGGAATCGCATGAACCCGTAGAGCGGTGGACGGACCGCGAACGGGTTATGCGGCATCAATTCGGAGACAAGATCCGCAGAAACAGTGGGGCAGTTAGAAGGCTGTGGCCAATCACTTTCAGCAAAGTATTCTCTGCCGTCACCAATCACTGCTATCAAGCGAAGGCCCAGTCGGCCTGCCTTTCCCTCATCCCTGATGTACTCCAGAGGGATGGGCGTGCCGCTGATGATACAGATTCCTCCGCGACGCCCAATCGTGGACGAGATGGCTGGCTTGCAGTCAGAAATTCTGAATTGCCATGAGTTGGTTTGGCGATTCACCAACGGCTCCAGCCAAACCGGACGCGATTCCTTCTTCGCAATCCTGAGAGATCGAATCAACGGTACCTGGACTCCGCGACAAGCCGGGTCGGGACTCGCAACCGTTCTACACCATAACCAGGCAACGGCAGTGCGACCATTAGGACCAACGGGATAAAGGGGCGCAAGCTGTTTCCGCGCCTTTGACAGAATCGCGTTTGCATATTGTCGTACATCCTCTGCGAGTCCTTTAGACCCATTCCAAGCTCCATCCAACATTCGATTACTTCGGAGACTAGGATGAATCGGCTGAGAGTCTGCCCACCTTGGCGCGATCTCCAGAAGCGCCTTGTTAATCAAAACTGCAACAGGATTCAGGTCTTGGGCGTGAGATACAAATCCGAGTCGGTGCGCCTCTAGAGGAATTGAACCGCCTCCTGAAAATGGATCCAAAACTTCCGGAAGTTTCCCCTCGCAATGTTTCAGCATTTCTGATTGTGCTTCGGCAAAGACCTCTGGGTGTTCGTGAATCTTCTTGCCCATTAGTTTTCGAATGATTTCAAAGAGCCTTTCGCGTTCGGCATCTTGGACATCCTCCGTGGGCCACTTGTCGGGACTCGACTCTGGATCGTTCACAACGGAGGCAAAGAGAATAGCCCGTGCTGTTGGAAGTGGGAGCCGCGCCCACCACTGATGAATACCCTTCGGATGTGGCCCGATTCCTGGCATCTTATCGTAGGCCGAGGCGTCGTTGATCTCAGGCAGCGGCAAAGCGACCTCAATTAACTTCTTGCGGGTTTTCACGGTGCTCGACATTGCTATTTCTTGCTTTCTTTGCGGGGTTTAAGGCGCTCGCGCCCCATTCTTTCAATCAGGTTTGCGGCCACCATCACGGCCTCCAGACTGATATTCGGTACTGGGGAGTTACGCTCCAAGTATCCTGCAAGGTAATCCTCAGATGGTGTGTCGATACCGAGGCGTCGGCAGACGAGATATGAGACCGATTCGGCCTCGAACTCCCGTTCTTCAAGCGAACAACCTCGACGATCAGGCCACCACAATGGATTTGGACTTCCAAGGTGGCCGCAATAAAGGTGCGCCAACTCATGAACGAAAGTCGCATATTGCACTTCACGCGGTTGGCTACTGTTCAATAGCAGTTCATATCGCAAAGGCACAGGCAAGAATTCAGGCTCAGGCTTGAATTTAGTCTGATACCGGAGCAATCGATGACTCCGTGTAGAGGCAATCTGTCCAGCCTGTTGTGAACCACCGTGAAATGGTGAGACTTCAACACCATCTCTCAAAGCATTTGCAGTGGTCCTTTCAAACTGGGAGTCAACAGTACCGCTGACCTCGAAGGGAGAATCCACACTGCTCGGCAGTTGCGGAGCCCCAGGAAGGGGAATCGTGTCCAAAACATCGAACACAAACATTACGGGTCCCATCGGCTGGAGAATCAGCAATGGGCTGGAGCCAGGCTTGATCTCCCGCTTGAAATCATCAAGCCAGCGGGATGGGGTGCAAACAAATTTTGCTCCAGGCCGCTGGATGTGTATCAACATCGCGTTGTACGGCGCATAAAACCGAAAATTGGCGACAAAGAGCAGAAGATCGCAGTAGGACTGAGTTGACTTGTATTGCTGAGTGAGACAAAAGAGCTCGTCAAGGGCGCGACGGGTCGTCGCGGCGTTAAGCGCAACGTCTGCGCCGCCGTCGAGAAACAGGTTATTTTGACTCCCTTTCTTCATATGCCTAAACACGCTCGGCTTGCTCAAATTGGAGGACTGGAACTAGCCAGAAGCTCTGCAAAATCATAGTTTACGCTGGTCACACCGAAGTCTGGCTCGCGCTTGAATGGTTGGCGCACATAGTGAACCTTGTGAGCATCCCCTGGCAGGAATTCAACGATGGCCAGAATGAAATCCTCGGGCTTATTCAACGAGTAAAGGATCTCGTTCTTGGTCACTGTGATGGTAGCGGCGCCTGAAATGCGGCCTTTCACCTCGATAAAGCGCAGCTTGCCGGTGCCGGGTACGCTGCTCTCAATGTCGTATCCGAGCTTGTCGAACTCGCGGTCCGTGGGCAGGAAACCGAGGCTCCGCTCGATTTCCATGATGATGGCGCGCGCACTGGCCGCCGCAGCCTGGGTATCAACTAGATGCCCGGTTGCGGGAAGGGCTGCGCCGCCCATTTGGGCCAGCAGTCCGGCAGGCACGACAACGAGGCCACCAAGAACCACGGGCGGAAGGGCCGAAACCTGCGCCTCCAGGTTGAGCTGGTCCATGCGCAATTGCAACCGTGCCTGTAGATCGTCGGCCCGTCGGCGAGCCTCTTGAGAGTTGACGCGGGCATTCACCTTGCCGGTCTGCTCCTGAAATTTCAGGTCTTCGGCGCGATGATCCCAGTAATTAATTTCCTTGCTGAGCCTGTCCTTGACGGCTGCGCGGGTCTTGTCGATCCATTCCGTGCGCCGGGAGCGAACCTCTTTCAGATGCTCCGGGACAACCTCCGAGATGGCGTGGGCAAGAGCCTTCTGTTCCAGATCACGGGTGATCCATGCACATTCCGGGCGGGCCAGCAACGCATCCACGCCCGGATCATCCGGGCGCAATGGCCGGTAATCGAGGTATGGCGCGTAATGAATGTGGTGCGCCGCGCCGTGCGCATCCAACTCGACATAGAGCATTTGTTCCGAGATGGTGCGCCGGTCGCCATTCTTGAGGCGACTCGCGTCCTGGATGGAGTGCTCCATATAGAAGAGAATTCGTGGACTGGTCCCGGAATCCCGCTCGTCAACAAGGACGGTTCCCCTGCGAAGCAAATCGCGATGCCGGTCGAGTGTGAGATCGAGCGTGGCATCAAGAAGCGGATGGCCAGGGCAGACAAAAGCTGCAAGGGGCTGACCCTGCGGTGCGATCAAGTCTTTCTCGAAGGCAATGCGCTCATATCGGGGTTGAACCGCTTCACCGGTTCCAATCAGGCGGTCTCGGTTGCGGATAGTGGCCGGAACACGAGTGACTTCATATCGGCGGGCCTCGCGCTGACGCGCGACGCCGCCCAAGTTCTGGAAGGCCTCCAAGAAGAATGATTCGATGTAGTGCGGTTGAAGTCTCTTGGCATCGGCACGCTCCATGTCTTCACGCACACGGGCGACGCGGCTGGCATCCATCGAATCGTGGGCCAGAGCACGCTCTTCAAGAAGATCTTGAAGGTGGTGCTGGTCAACAGCATTCGAGATTACCTGCGTTAGGCGCGCCTTTACATCCGGCCTCTCGCCATATCGAATTGCCTCTACAAGAAGCTCGTGCAGGGAGCGCCCTTCAAACTGAAGTTTACCGAGAACATCGAACACTTGTCCGCCAAGGGATTTTCTGGCCTGTTCAAGTTTTTCAAGCAGTGTACGATATACGTCTCCCTCGCGGGTTTCGCTAGCCACGAGATTCCAGAGATGGCAGACCTCGGTCTGGCCAATTCGATGAATGCGGCCAAACCGTTGTTCGATACGATTGGGGTTCCAAGGTAAGTCGTAGTTCACCATCAGGTGAGCACGCTGAAGGTTGATTCCTTCCCCTGCTGCATCGGTTGCAATCAAGACTTGCGTCTCAGGATCGAACTTGAACGATTCCTGGGCGTTGAGACGATCTTCCCGGCCCATTCCACCATGAATTACAACCACGGCGTTCGCGCGCCCAAGTAGACGGCCAACCTTATCCTGCAAATATGTGAGGGTATCGCGGTGCTCAGTGAAGATAACGAGCTTCTGACTGGGTGAGGACTTCACGCGGAGTCCGTCACGGTCACCATCAGTGGGAACTCCTCCTGACGTGTGCTCACTCGCGGTAGAAGAAGAAAATATCAACTGTAATAGATCGGCAAGCTCACGCCATTTCCGATCTTCACCACTACGGCGCACTTCCGCAGCCCATGCTTCAAGGCGGCCAAGAGTCGCGATTTCTGCCTTGAGTTCCTCAATCGTGCGGGCCGCCGTAGCCTGGTCAAGAAATTCTTCTTCGGCAATTTCGACTTCGCCGTCGGGCGCGTCTTCCAAATCATCGACATCATCAGCGTCAAGCACTGGGCCAGCAAGTCCAAATGAAGTCTCCATGCTGCCGCGCTGCAAGATTTCAAACTCGCGTAGACGACGCTGGAGACGGTCGCTCCTTCTTCTAAGAGATTGATAAATGGCCTCCGGGGATGACGCAAGGCGGCGTTGCAAAATCGTCAGCGCAAATCCAACAGTCCCAGCCTGTTTTTCATTCGCAAGTGCTTCTGCACGATCAAACTCATTTCTGACATAGTCTGTGACTTCACGATAGAGGCGGGCCTCAGCGTCTGACAGTTTGTAAGGAATGGTCTCAGCCACGCGCTCTGGAAAAAGCGGCTTCCCATCAAACTTGAGCAGGCTCTCTTTCACCATGCGTCTCATCAAATCTGACACATCGACCTGATGCACGCCGTCACGGAACCGCCCCTCAAACCGGTCTCCATCGAGCAAAGCGAGAAATAGCTGGAAGTCCTCCTCCTTTCCGTTATGGGGTGTTGCCGTCATCAAGAGAAAGTGGCGCGTGAGTCCAGATAGAAGTTGGCCCAGCCGATACCGCTTCGTGAATTTGGCTTCTCCGCCAAAGAATGTGGCGGACATCTTGTGGGCCTCATCGCACACGACCAAATCCCACTGACACTCAGGAGACTGCAACTTCGCTTGCACATCTTCATTTCGGGAGAGTTTGTCGAGCCGTGCGATGACGAGATTGTTTTCAGCAAACCAATTTCCAGTGCGCGCAGCTTCGAGCTTGTCATTGGTCATGATCTCGAACGGTAGCTGGAAACGCCTGCTGAGTTCGTCCTGCCACTGCTCTGCGAGGCTGCCTGGACAGACGATGAGGCACCGTTGGAGGTCGCCGCGCACGATGAGTTCTTTGATGAGCAATCCCGCCATGATAGTTTTTCCTGCGCCCGGATCGTCGGCCAGTAGAAAACGAAGTGGCTGGCGTGGCAGCATCGCTTCATATACTGCGGTAATCTGATGCGGAAGAGGATCGACGAGAGATGTGTGAACTGCAAGAACCGGATCGAAAAGATGCGCCAAGCGAATTCGATGAGCTTCGGAGACAAGGCGAAAAAGAGCGCCTTCCCCGTCGAAGCTCCACGGCCTGCCAAACTCAACCATTTCTATCCGCGACTCATCGTAACGATAAAGCAATTCGTTTGCGACTTTGCCTGAAGGACCTTTGTAGGTCAATTCAAGTGCTTCCGAACCAAACCACTGCGTGTTAACGACAGTGACGATTTGGTCGGGAAGAATCCCTCGGATAGCAGCATTCGGCGTTAGATCTTCAAGACGTGTCATTGGATAGGAACCGGGAACTGATTAAACGTTGGTGTTCAAGTTGACAGGCATTCGTGCACTCGGTGCGTCTGAAAGTCCAGACGAAGAGGCAGCACCATCGAACTACATTTCAAACTGGCAATATCGACTCATTCGACTTCGCGTCTACAGCGAAGTCGTAATGGCCTTTGCCTATTTTCTGCTGGGCCTTGGCAAAGAATCGATCTGGGACCGCAGTGCTTGCAAGACGCAAGTCGTCCATCATCTTCATGTTTGACTTGAAGTCTCGTTTGAATTCTTCCGAATTCCCCAGCGCACACACGCGCCAAGACTGGCGGAATCGATCTTGAAGGATTTTATACTGGTTTGCCTGTCTTGCGAGGGCGGCGAGATCCTTGTCCAGGTCGAGAGCCCTGAGAATCGCAGGAAAAATGCCAGCCAGCAATGCTGCTGAGCCGGCAACCCATTCGTAGTGCTTTACCATTGCGGATGCGGCTATTGCCGACAAAACGATTGGAGTTGTGATGAGGATTTTTCGCCACAGGCGAAGAGACTTTAGCCATTCAAATAGTGCAGTTGACGTGTATAGGCATGACTCGTCCTGACGCTTGCACTCATCAATCAAGGCCTGTGTAGTTAATTCCATGACGGCCTCTGCGGAATGTCTTGGCCGAATATCTTTTGCCATTCCTCGCCTGCCGCCTCTACAAAGTTTGATTGTTCATTTTCACACGCTTTGACAGCGCGCGCCCATGCTGTTGCCGTTCGACTCTGCCATTCATTTCCTAAAGAACTCATCTCTGATATTCCAGGAATCGAAAGCCAGCAATTTGCTTTGCCGTGAAGATAGAGAAAGAAGTCGCGGACCATCCAGTCAAACCAGAAAAAGTCGTACTGGCTCCACGGGGACTGCGCAAGAAATTCAGCCGCGACCAACTCAAGCTGAAACGATTTGATCGGAACCGAACAATATACTTGCCAAGACTTCAGCATCCGAATCAAGGGGCGGAGATTCCTGCTATTCGCAGCGTCAACCTGCTCGATGTATTTCGACTCTGCATTTGGATCAGCTAATTTGTAATTCCCCTGGTTTGCGGTATCGCAAATCCAATAGCGACCATCCGTGAGGAGAATGGCAGGTACAACTTCGACGCTGTAACTGCCAAAGCCAACCATGACCACGTGACGGTCTCCTCGCATCTCAGTATTTGGATACGGAACGGAAAGTACGTTCTTGATTTCCTGAAGTAAAGCTGTCTGGCGATTTCCCGCTCGTTCCTCATAGCGACAATAGACTTCATAAGGAAGAACGAAATAGACATCCACATCACGAGGTGGCCGTGTCGCTGTCCCTTTCCCCCAGGAACCAATCAACAAACTATGCTCGTCGCCAGATGACTGCCCATAATAGCGCTGATTCAAGCATCTGATGACGCCTTCGCGCTTCGTGGTTCCATCTGCGTACTGTGCCAGGGTTAACGACAGATTGCGGTGAAATTGCTCGAAACGCTGGCGCACAGCAATCCATTTGTGCCCGAGAGGGACATACGCTGGAATGGTTTGGATTTCCGCTATTCCCGGCGAATACAGATTTTGAAGTGCTCCCAAAGGCGGCCTCCTGAAATGCAGTTGACCCCGCATTGAAATCAGTTTACAATACATTCAAATGGATCGCAACTGTAAACCAGCGAGGCATCGGTCATGATTTCGGATCGCATCAAGCTCGCACGGCGCAAGGCTGGCCTTTCCCTACGGGATTTGGCTGCGGCAATGAACGACAGGGTCACCGCTCAAGCCATCGGCAAGTACGAACGCGACGAGGACATTCCAAGTTCCGGTGTCCTGATCGCCTTGGCCAAAGCACTCAAAGTCTCAGTCGGCTACCTGATGGATACCCAGGGGATTGTTCTGACCGGCGTGGAATTCCGTACCAAAGCCAGCACCACCGCTTCGGACCGGGCCAACGTCGAAACCGAGGTTCTGGAATGGATTGAGCGTTACCTGCAGATCGAGCATGTGCTGGAGTTGGAGAGTTCCGTCTGGCAGTGCCCCATCGTGCCGCCCCGTCCCTTGCAGGAACCGGCCGATGCGGAGGCGCTCGCCACCGAGGTTCGGGAGAGGTGGAGCCTGGGGATTGACCCCATTCCCAATATGACCGAACTGCTGGAAGAAAAGGGCCTCAAGGTACTCATCGTATCGCTGCCGGATCGGGTATCCGGGTTCACCTGCATCGTTGGTCGCGGAAAGGACAATCCCGGCTTGCCGGTGATTGTCGTCAACAAGGAGTTTTCCTTGGAGCGCCGACGCCTGACCCTAGCCCACGAATTGGCTCACCGCCTGATTGACACTGATAGTCTCAGCGACAAGGATGAAGAGAAGGCCGCCACTCTGTTTGCCGGGGCCTTCCTAATGCCCAAGGACCACCTGCTTCGTGAGGTTGGGAAACAGAGGAACGCCCTTGGCTATCAGGAATTGATTTACCTGAAGCGGCTGTACCGCGTGAGTGGAGCGGCGCTGCTGATGCGGCTGCGCCAGCTTGGCGTTATCAGCGAACCGATCCTGACCTATGCCTTTCAGACCATCGCGCGAGGATGGCGCACTCAGGAACCGGAAGAATTGGAACCGTCGAGCGCTCGTGGGACTCGTGAGCGCGCTCTTCGCTTCCAGCGGCTCTGCTATCGGGCCTTGGCTGAGGATTTTGTCTCGCTCAGCAAGGCCGCTGAACTGCTGAGAATTCCCCTGCCTTTGGTGGAAGCCGGTTTGAAAGGGCCGCTGGTGGCTGATGCGGATTATCGTCAGTGATAGCAGTTGTCTCATCGACCTCAAAAAGGCCTCGCTGCTTGGGGTCTTTTTGAGCCTGCCGTATGAGATTCTTATCCCGAACACCCTCTTCGAGGACGAGTTGCTCAGCTTCACGGCTGGCGAAAAGCGTATGCTGCTCCAAAGCGGATTGCAGGTCGTGGACCTGCCTGGTCGGCAGGTGCTCCGCGCGCGAGAGGTCATCACGAGCCGCCCGCGGCTGTCAGTCCATGATGGCTTTGCTTACGCACTTGCCGAAATGCATACTGACAGCATTCTCCTGACGGGCGACGGCCAACTCAGGGCACTAGCTACAACAAACAATATTGAGGTTCACGGGGTACTTTGGATCGTGGATGAAATTCACCGGGGACGATTGACAACCGCGAAGGCTCTCCACGCCGCTCTGGGTCTCCTCGCTGATGATCCGACAGTTCGGCTGCCCAAACGGGAGTTGGCGGCTGCTCTTGAAAGATTTGAGATTTTACTGTAGCGAATACGGATCATGCGCACATTGACTTGCCGCTCCCTAGCCATCTTCAATCTTGGAATGAAGCAGGCACCGAGATGGACACCGGGGTTGAACACCTCAGAGAAGATAGATCCGCAGTCGGCCTCCCGATTGACCAGCGCGATACGTTGCGCGATACGCCAGTTCTCAGGCTTGGACGAGCTTACAAGGACTTAGGTTGCCACCGGGGTCTTGTAAGTTGTTGTAATGCCTAAAGTTGTTGGATTCACACGGTGGAAGTCGCAGGTTCGAATCCTGCAGCGCCCACCATAGAATCAACAACTTACAGGTGGTTACTGAATAAAGTTTGTGGCGTTTTGTGGCATTTCTTCAAAAGGCCTTTTCGCCTCCCCTCCCTTCGCTAACATCTGGTACACGGATCCGACCATTTCCCGCACACTTTCCGGCAGCGCCTGCATATATTCGTTGGCCGTGGTGTCGGCCTTGGCGTGCCGCAGGTGCGCCTGAATGTCCTTGATCGAGCCCATGCCCTGCGCCTGAGTTGCCATCGTTCGGCGCAGAATCTGGAAGTTCAGT
>Ga0302320_10016423_pt1 | contig 15119 bp, 13 predicted proteins | sample Bog_T0_3_FD_202130 | JGI IMG/M metagenome (GOLD analysis project Ga0302320, IMG submission 202130) | Peat permafrost microbial communities from Stordalen Mire near Abisko, Sweden - Bog_T0_3 | ecosystem: Environmental > Terrestrial > Soil > Wetlands > Peat | place: Sweden: Abisko, Stordalen Mire... | reverse complement strand
GCCGCCGGCCGCCTTGATCGCGGCCGGAATCGAGCCGCCGTGGTCGGCCGGATTGAAGCCGGCTGTCCATTCCGAGGCCTTGTCGGTGAACACCGTCGGCTCCCTTCCCTTCTGCAAGGTGAGATAAACCGTCGGAATCGCGGGCGCCTGTTTCTGCACCAGCAGCAAGGTGCGCCAGTCGAACGACTGCACCGTGACGCGGTCGCTGAATTTTTCGGCCTGGAGCAGATCCAGCAGCAGGCTGACGAAACGCGCAGGGTCCGGGGATTCGTCGGGATGGTTGGGATCGATCTTGGTCTCGATGTTGAGGCGCACATGGCCGTCGCCGGATTTGCGCACGAGGTCCAGCACCTCCTTCAGGGTCGGGATCGGCGTTCCCGGCACCGCGTGCTGGTCGGGAAACTGCGCGCCATAGGCGCTGCCGGGACGAAGCTGGCCGACGTCGTATTTTTTGACTTCGGCCAGCGTCAAGGTGACGAAGGGAATACCCGGCGGCGCGACATAGACGCCGTCGGGACCGCGGGCGAGGTCCGGATTGAGCCCGCGCTCATGGGAGACCACGAGCGCCCCGTCCCTGGTCACGCCGATGTCCAGCTCCAGCGTGTCGACCCCCATGGTCAACGCGTTGGCGAACGAGGACAGGGTATTTTCCGGAAACAGCGCGCGTCCGCCCCGATGCGCCTCAATGTCGAAGGCCATGACTTCTCCATTCACCAAGAGACAGAAAGCGGCGGCGATGGCCGCGAAGCGATGTTTGGCCGGCATGGTGCATTCTCCAGATCCAGATCCCCGTCGACTTACACCATGCAGCCGCACACCGGTGTGACGAAAGCGAGCGCCCCCCGGATCGAGCCCAGCAGGGCGATTGAAGCCAACTCGTCATGCCCGGGCTTGACCCGGGCATCCATCAGTCTTCGTGAGATGTATTTTTTCCGATGGATTGCCGGGTCAAGCCCGGCAATGACAATCTTCCTACCTCGCTCCGAACGTGGTTGCGCCGAACAGCGCCTTTTGCGTCGAGGGTTGCGAGCGCCAGTATTGCGGCGGCGCCTCGACCTGGCCGCCGAGTTCGGCGGCGGCGTGCCAGCCCCAGCGCGGGTCGTAGAGCATGCCGCGCGCCAGCGCGACCATGTCGGCCTTGCCCGATGCCACGATTTCCTCGGCCGGCCTGGCTTCCGTGATCAGGCCGACCGCCATGGTGGTGACGCCAGTGGCGTCCTTGATGCCCTGCGCCAGCGGCACCTGGTAGCCGGGCGCCAGCGGGATTTTCTGCAGCGGCGACACCCCGCCGGACGACACGTCGATCCAGTCGACGCCGCGCGTCTTCAGCTCGCGGGCGAATTCGATCGCCTGCGAAAGATCAAAACCGCCCTCGACCCAGTCGGTGGCCGAAATCTTGACGCCGACCGGTTTTTCCGCCGGCACCGCGGCGCGGACGGCGTCGAACACTTCCAGCGGATAGCGCATCCGGTTTGCCAGCGAGCCGCCATACGCGTCGGTGCGCTTGTTGGCGATCGGCGACAGGAACTGATGCAGGAGATAGCCGTGGGCGCTGTGCAGCTCGATGGCGTCGATCCCAAGCCGCATCGCGCGCTTTGTGGAGGCGACGAACGCCTCGCGCACCCGCGCCAGACCGGCTGCGTCGAAGGCGTGCGGCGGCGCCTCGCCTTCCTTGTGCGGCAGCTCGGACGGCCCCTCGGTAAGCCAGCCACCTTGCGCCAGCGGGATCTGCTGGCCGCCGTCCCACGGCTTGTGGCTCGATCCCTTGCGGCCGGCATGGGCGAGCTGCATCGCGATCGCGGTGTGCGAATGCTTGCGCACCGAGGCGATGACAGGCTTCAGGGCTGCTTCGGTGGCGTCGTTCCACAGCCCGAGACAGCCCGGCGTAATGCGGCCGATCGCCTCCACCGCCGTGGCCTCGATGCAGAACATCGCGGCGCCCGACAGCGCCAGTGCGTTGATATGGGTGAAATGCCAGTCATTGGCCTCGCCGTTCTCGGCGGAATACTGGCACATCGGCGCCACCATGATGCGGTTGGCGAGCGAAAGGCCGCGCAGTTTGATCGGAGAAAACAGGGCCCTCATGCGAACTATCCGGATCAAGAGGAAACAGCACCCCTCCTGTCTAGCGGCCGCGCGGGCCTGGCTCAAGCCGCGCGGCGCGCGCCATGCGCGGCTGAACGCGCTTTATGGCTTGATCCCGGCGGCCCCGATCAGTTCCTTGTAGGCCGCGACGTCGCGTTTGAGGAGATCATCCATTTCAGCCGTCGTCATCGACGCCGGTTCGACGCCGAGCGTTTTCAGCTTCTTGCGCATCTCGGGGTCGTCGAGCACTTTCTGGCCGGCGGCGTGGATTTTCTCGACGATGTCGCGCGGCGTCTTCGCCGGCACGAACACACCGAGCCAGATCTGCATCTCGGCCTTCGGCAGGCCGACCTCGGAAGGCGTCGGCACGTCGGGCAGATCGGCGAAGCGGTCGGGCGTCGACACCAGCAGCGCCCGCACCTGCCCGGCCTGGATCAACGGCAGCGCGGTGGCGAGCGGGCAGAGATAGTAATCGATGCGACCGGCGATGATGTCGGCGATCACCTCGGCGCCACCGCGATAGGGCACGTGGGTGGCCTCGATGCCAGCGGCGAGTCGGAATTTCTCGCCGTTGATATGCACGGCGCTGCCGACGCCGATCGAACCGAAGGAGATCGAGCCGGGTTTCGCCCGGGCGTCGGCGAGGAAATCCTGCACCGTTCGCCACGGCCGCGACGGCGGAACGATCATCACGTTGGCGTTGGTGCCGATCATCAGCGCCGCGGCGAGATCCCGGGCCGGGTCGAAGGCGAGGTCGGGATAGATCGCCGGCGCGATGGCCAGCGCCGACGAATGGCCGAGAATGCTGTAGCCGTCCGGCTCGGCCCGCGCCACCATGGCGGTGCCGACCGTGCCGCCGGCGCCGACGCGGTTCTCGACCACGATCGGCTGGCCGAGTTCCACCGCGAGCCGGTCAAACACCAGCCGCGGCACCACGTCGGTGGTGCTGCCGGCGCCGAACGGGATCGTCGCCCGGATGGGATGCGAGGGGTAGTCCTCCGCCTGCGCCGGCAGCGCCGCGAGCAGGACCGCCAGGGCACCCAGGGCACCCAGGGCTGCAAGATTCCTGGCCACGAGATTCCTGGCGACAAGGTTTCTGGCAACGGGATTTTCTGCTCGAAGGTATTTTCGCATCATTCGCTGGGTTCCATGGGCCGCGATGGGCGTGTCGATCACGCGGCGGCCTTGTTTAGCTTTGCAAGAGCCGTTCCGCCATGCCATGCGAACGCGTCATCGTTCGGCAAGGCGCGGGGTTCGGAATATCCGCCGTTGGCGGGATCGCGGGATCACTCCATCAGCGTGAATTGCAGCAGCAAGGTGCGCTGGATCGGCGAGAAATTGTCGTCGGACACCATCGTCAGCACGGTGTCACCCTCGGGCGTGACGTGGGCGTCGATGCCTTCCATGTTGTCGATCTCCTCGCCCAGATCCGCCTCGAAGATCGAGGGCCCGTCGACCACCGCGCCCGGCGCCAGCATGGCGAGCGGAATGCGCCGGATCCGGATGCCGACGCCGTCGACCAGCGAGAATTTGCGCTCCAGTACCAGGAGGTCGCCCGCCGGCAGCAGCACCGCGTCGCTGACGTCGAAACCGTCGGAGCGGCGAACGCTGAACGGCCCGGGCGTCGGCCCGCCGACCAGGAAGGCGGTCAGATTGCCTTGCGCATCGAGGCCGCGCTCGGAGATCGCGATCAGCGTGCCGGCCAGCGGCAGCTCCTTCGGCACCATCACCAGCGCTTCCAGCCCCTTGTTGAAAGGCAGCTTCTTCACCGCTGGCGGCATCGCAAACACCTCGCCCCGCGACCGCGTGAATCCCTTGCTGAAGTCGAAGCGCAGCACCTGGTTGACGCGCTCGAGGCCGATATAGACGTAGGGCCCGTCGAGCGCGATCGATTCGGAATCGAACCAGCCGCGCGCGGTGATCGGCCGGCCGTCGGGTCCGAGCATGGGGGCGGACTCGACGTCGTCAAGCCCGATCATGTCGCGGCCGCGATAGAGGATGCGGCCGGTGAACCAGCGGCCCTTGTCGCTGAAGGAGATGAAGCGCTCGCCCCTGGCGTCGAGCCGCAGTCCCGACAGCCCGCCGAAACCGGGAAAGCGCGAGGTCAGCACCAGCCCGCTGCGGTATTCGAGTTTGCCGAAGCGGATGTGAGAGCGGTCGCGGCTGTCGAACGACGGCAGCGGCCGGGCATTGACCTCGATCGAGACCGGCGCGGCGGCCGCGTCCGGGTCGGGGAGGACCCGCTTCGGCGGCGGCTCGGTGGCCAGTTGCGCCCATGCGTTGCCGGGCCATGCCAACGGCGAAAGCCCCGCCGCCGTGAACTGCAGGAAGCGGCGGCGGCTGACGGTTTTGCCCATGCGGCTACGAATGCAACCGGCGCTTCGGGCCTGTCCTGGCGGGGGCCGCGCCGTTGGTCTCGCTGAACAGCTCGGCGAGCTTTTCGGTGATGGCGCCGCCGAGTTCCTCGGCGTCCACGATGGTGACCGCGCGGCGATAGTAGCGGGTGACGTCGTGACCGATGCCGATCGCGATCAGCTCGACCGGCGAGCGGGTCTCGATTTCCTCGATGATGTGGCGCAGATGGCGCTCCAGGTAATTGCCGGCATTGACCGACAGCGTGGAATCGTCGACCGGCGCGCCGTCGGAAATCATCATCAGGATCTTGCGCTGTTCGGAGCGGCCGAGCAGCCGCTTGTGGGCCCAGTCCAGCGCCTCGCCGTCGATGTTTTCCTTGAGCAGGCCCTCGCGCATCATCAAGCCGAGGTTCTTCCGCGCGCGCCGCCATGGCGCGTCGGCGGATTTGTAGATGATGTGGCGCAGATCGTTGAGACGACCGGGATTGGCCGGCTTGCCGGCGGCGAGCCACGCCTCGCGCGACTGCCCGCCCTTCCAGGCACGGGTGGTGAAGCCGAGAATCTCCACCTTGACGCCGCAGCGCTCGAGCGTGCGGGCCAGAATATCCGCGCACGTCGCTGCGACCGTGATCGGGCGTCCGCGCATCGAGCCGGAATTGTCCAGAAGCAGCGTCACCACGGTGTCGCGGAAGGTGGCCTCCTTTTCGCTCATGAACGACAGCGGATGATAGGGATCGGTCACCACCCGCGACAGCCGCGCCGGATCGAGCACGCCCTCCTCGAGATCGAACTCCCAGGCGCGGTTCTGCTGCGCCATCAACCGGCGCTGCAGCCGGTTGGCGAGCCGCGCCACGATGCCCTGCAGATGCGCCAGCTGCTTGTCGAGGTAGCTGCGCAGCCGTTCCAGCTCGTCATGGTCGCAGAGGTCTTCGGCGGCGATGACCTCGTCGAATTTCGGCGCAAAGGCGTGATATTCCGGCCCGCGCGGCTCGTTGGCGCCACGCGAATTCGGACGCGTCGCCTCGCCCGGCGTCTCGTCGTCGCCGAGTTCGCCGTCATCGAAGGTGTCGCTGGTCGAGGCCTGCGCGCTTTCCATCGCGCTCTCGGACATCTCGTCGGTCGTCGCCTGCGCCTGATCGGCGCTCATTTCCTGGGCGGCGTCCGAATCGGGCGAACCCTCCGCGCCGGACTGGTCGTTCTCGCCCTCGCGATTGTCGTCCTGGTTCTCGTCCTCGTCGGCTTCGGCGTTGCGGTCGTCGCCGAGTTCGAGCGCGGTCAGCAGGTCATGCACCGCGTCGCCGAACTTCGCCTGATCCTCGGCGAGGCGATCGAGCCGGTCGAGCCGCGCGCCGATCTTGTCTTCCAGCAACGGGCGCCAGAGATCGACCATCTTGCGGGCGGCCGCGGGCGGCGCCAGCCCGGTCAGGCGCTCGCGCACCAGCATCGCCAGCGCGTCGGACAATGGCGCATCGGCGCGGTCGGTGATCTCTTCATATTTGCCGCGATGGAAATGATCCTCGAGCATCGCGGTGAGATTTTTCGCGACCCCCGCCATCCGCCGCGAGCCGAGTGCTTCCACCCGCGCCTGCTCGACGGCTTCGAACACACCGCGCGCCTGCGGATTTCCCGGCATCAGCTTGCGATGCACTTTCGGATCGTGGCAGGCGAGCTTCAGCGCGATCGAATCGGCATGGCCGCGCACGATCGCGGCGTCGCGCCGGGTCATCTTGCGCGCCGGCTCGGGCAGCCGCGCCTTACCCGGCGCCAGCCCCGGCCGCTCGGCGGCGAAGCTCACTTCGAGCTCGGGCTTCTTCGCGATGGCCCGCAGGCAGGCGGTCACCGCGCGCTTGAACGGCTCGGTCGGCGCTTCCTTCGATCCGGTGCGGAATTTGGAATTGGTGGTCATTTCAGTTCTGTCACCCGTCGTCCCGGCGAACGCCGGGACCCATAACCACCAGAGGTCATTGCCGTCCCGAGTTCTAGCACCATCGCTCTACCGAAACTTCCCGGAGTATGGTCCCGGCGTCCGCCGGGACGACAACGATTACGACATCGCCACGTTCACCGAGGATTCCGTCAGCTCGACGTTGAAGCAGCGCTGATAGAATTCAGCCACCAGTGAACGTTCCAGCTCGTCGCACTTGTTGAGGAAGGTGACCCGGAAGGCAAAGCCGATATCCGAGAAGATCTCGGCATTCTCCGCCCAAGTGATAACCGTGCGCGGGCTCATCACCGTCGACAGGTCGCCATTGGCGAACGCGTTGCGGGTGAGATCCGCGAGCCGCACCATCTTGTTGACGATGTCGCGGCCTTCCGGATTGCGGTAGTGATGCGCCTTCGCCAGCACGATCTCCACTTCCTCGTCATGGGCGAGATAGTTCAGCGTGGTGACGATCGACCAGCGGTCCATCTGGCCCTGGTTGATCTGCTGGGTGCCGTGATAGAGGCCGGATGTATCGCCGAGGCCGACGGTGTTGGCGGTCGAGAACAGCCGGAACGCCGGATGCGGCTTGATCACCTTGTTCTGGTCGAGCAGCGTCAGGCGGCCGGAGACCTCAAGCACGCGCTGGATCACGAACATCACGTCGGGGCGGCCGGCATCGTATTCGTCGAACACCAGCGCGATGTTGTGCTGCAGCGCCCAGGGCAGGATGCCGTCACGGAATTCCGTCACCTGCTTGCCGTCGCGCACGACGATGGAATCCTTGCCGACCAGGTCGATGCGGCTGATGTGGCTGTCGAGATTGACGCGCACGCACGGCCAGTTCAGCCGTGCGGCGACCTGCTCGATATGGGTCGATTTGCCGGTGCCGTGATAGCCCGTGACCATGACCCGGCGGTTCTTGGCAAACCCGGCCAGAATGGCCAGCGTGGTGGCGCGGTCGAAGCGGTAATCCGCGTCGACATCGGGCACATGCGGGTCGACCTCGGAATAGGCCGGCACCTCCAGATCGCTGTCGATACCGAATACCTGCCGCACCGATACCTTCATGTCGGGCAAGCCGGCGGGCACTGCAGCAGAATCATGCACTTTGGTCGTGGCGGCGGTCGTCATCAGTCCTCCGAGGTCCCGGGCGCTCCCGAAACCAGATTTGCGGTGTGGCTGCGGATGGGTGCTGGCTACAACGTATCAGAGAGCAGGGGCCGGCAGAAGCCCGCGACCCAATCAAAGTTCCGTTGCCTTATCATCAAGATAGGGGCTGACCTCGGTTTTTGGAAGGCTGCCCTGCGAATCACGCCGCTCTTTCGACCGCTTTGGTCCGGCCAGCGGCCGGAAAAACCAGGTCCCGATGGCACTTTCCACCACCACCACTAGTTATGTTAGGTCTGCCCCCTGCCCCGACAACCTCCAAAGCAAGGAATTTTGTGGCCTCCTACATCGACCCCTTGATTGCGTTCGTCTCGGCAAATGCGTGGCTTGCGTATCTCACGCTGTTCCTCGCCGCCCTTCTGGAGGCCGTTCCGGTGGTGGGTTCGGTTATTCCGGGTTCGACGATCATCCTGGCGCTGAGCGCGCTGGTGCCGGGTGGCGAATTGCGGCTGCAATGGGTGCTGGCCGCCGCGATCGCCGGCGCCGTGCTCGGGGACGGATCGGCGTTCTGGATCGGGCATCGCACCCAGCGCGAAATCCTCAGCACCTGGCCGCTGGCCAATTATCCGCGCGTGATCGCGCAGAGCGAGGCATTCTTCCATCGCTGGGGCGCGCTGGCGGTGTTCTTCGCGCGGTTCGTGCCGCCGATACGTGCCTTCGTGCCGATCACGGCGGGCGCGCTCGGCATGCCGCCAGCGCGCTTCTACGCCGTCAACCTGCCGGCGATCCTGCTCTGGGCGCCGGCGCATGTGCTGCCCGGTGTGCTCGCGGTATCCGTGCTGGAACAATATGGCGGATTCGCCGGTGTCGGCGGCACTGCCAAGCACTACTGGATCCCGCTGGTCGTCGGCGCGGCGGTGATCGTCGGGCTCGCCACCTGGACCATCCGCCGCCGCCACGGCGGCGGCATGATCGAGCCGACCGCGGAGCAGATCCGGAAGGATTTTGGCTAGGATAGCGGCTTTTCGCCTGCTTCCCGGGGCTTTGCGGGAAGCCGCGGGCGGGGTCGACGGACGCTAGCTTGCGCCGCGCACCACGGTCTTCAGATAATTATACGCCTTGATGATCTCGATCAGGCGGTCCTCGGTGGAGCGGTCGCCGCCATTGGCGTCGGGGTGATGCTGCTTCACCAGCGCCTTGTATTTCGCCTTCACGGTCTCCAGCGTCGCGTCGGCGCCGAGCCCCATTACCTGCAGCGCCTTGCGCTCGGCGTTGAAGATCTTTCGCGTTTCGACCTTGGTCTCGCCGGCGGCGCCGCCCGGACCCGGGCGCCAGTGACCGCGGCCATTGAGCTCCGAGAACATGGCGAACGGATCGGCCGCACCCTCAAGGTCGGCCTCGGGGCTGCCCTTGCCCTTTTTGGAACTGGTATTGGCGCCCATCTTCCAGGTCGGGCGATGGCCGGTCAGCGCATCCTTCTGGTACCGCGCGACCGCGTCCGGATTCATGCCCTGGAAGAAATTGTAGGACTGGTTGTATTCGCGGACGTGGTTGAGACAGAAGTGCCAGTACTCCTTGTCGTTGGCCCGGCCCTTGGGCGCGCGGTGCGGGCCCTTGTTCTTGCATTCCGGCCACTCGCACACGGCAGACGCCTCGCGCGCGGCCGCCTGCTGCTTCGCACTCAGCTTGTTGGGCTTGATGCGAATGGAGTCGAAGAATTTGGATGAATCAATCGCCATGGCTGACTATGACAACGCAATGCGAAAAGCTTCAAGTCTTGACATTGCGAATCCCTTCCTCTCGATGCGCCATTGACGAAAACCGGCTTTGGGGCGTATTGCCGCCGCCATGAGCACAAAAGACACTATCACAAACAAGTTGCGCGAAGCTTTCGCGCCGGAAAACCTCGACGTCACGGACGAATCACATCTGCATGAGGGCCATGGCGGCCACCGGCCGGGCGGCGAGACGCATTTCAGGGTCTATATTGTGTCGCCGGCCTTCCAGGGGAAGAGCCGGATCGAACGGCATCGCCTGATTAATGCTGCGCTGGCGGGGGAACTGGCTGGCTCCGTGCACGCGCTGGCGATCAAGGCGCAGGCGCCGGGGGAAGCAGGGGGCTGAAATCCAGAACCGTCCCGGACCGGGGGCGAGCGCGGTACCGCAATGATCGGCGGCGCTCCGACACTTATTTCGTCTTTATGACGCAACCGTAGCATCCGTCTGGAATTCCTACGCCCATCCCCTGATATTTGCCGCAGCAACCGGCCCGCGGTTTGCGGGCGCGCGAATTCTCGGATTGATGCGGTCATGAACGACGATCCTCAAGCGGAAACGTCCCGTCCCTATTCTCCTCTGCTGTGCATCCTGCTGCTGCTGACGACCGGATTCGGCGTCAAGATCGCTGCCGCGATCCATCTATGCCAACTGGCTCAAGGCTCATGCCCGCTGGTTACACCTTGGTGATCCAAGTCTTACGGACCCCTTCATCGGACACCTCGGCGCCTGATGATTTAGCACGATAGAGTCCCGTTTCGATTCAATCGAAACGGGACTCTAGATTCTTGATTTGACGCGTTTTCTTAACGCGAACCGGTTTCCACTTCGCTGGAAACCGCTTTAGAACGACGTCCCCGCCCGCTTCGGCTTTTTCTCCTCGACCTCGGCGTCGCGCGGCACTGCCGTGATCCGCAGCGCGGTGATGCGGTTGCGCTCGCGGCGCAGCACGCGGAACCGGAAACCGTGGAATGTAAAACTCTGGCCGCGCTCCGGGATCGAGCGCGCCTCGTGGATCACCAGACCCGCCACCGTGGTGGCCTCTTCGTCGGGAAGGTTCCAGTCCATCGCGCGGTTGAGATCGCGGATCGGCACCGAACCGTCCACCACCACCGAGCCGTCGGGCTGGGCGCGCACGCCCGCCACCACCACGTCATGCTCGTCGGAAATGTCGCCGACGATCTCCTCCAGGATGTCTTCCAGCGTCACCATGCCTTCGACTTCGCCGTATTCGTCGACCACCAGCGCGAAATGGGTCTTGCGGCGGCGGAACGCCTTGAGCTGCTCGGAAACCGGACGCATCTCCGGCACGAACCATGGCGGCAACGCAATGGTGGAAACGTCGATCTTCGAGGTGTCGCCGTCGACGGTGCGGATCGCGCGCAGCAGATCCTTGGCGTGCAGCACACCGATGATGTTTTCCGGCTTGTCGCGCCACAGCGGAATCCGGGTGTATTCGGTCGCCAGGACCTCGCGCACCAGTTCTTCCGGCGGCAGGTCGGCATTGATCATCACCATCTCGGTGCGATGGACCATGACGTCGGAGACCTGAAGCTCGCTGAGATCCAGCAGGCCGCCGAACATGTCGCGGGCCTGCTTTTCGACCTTGCCTTCGTGGTGCAGCAGGTCGACCGCGCCGCGCAGACGCTCGGTCGGCGACAAGAGCGGCTGGTTGTGACCGATCTTGACGCCAAGCATCATCATCAGCAGCCGGACGATCGCCTCGACGACGGTGAGCAACGGTCCCAGCAGATACACCATCAGCTTCATCGGACGCGCGACCAGCAGCGAGACCCGGTCCGGCGCGTTGATGGCGATGGTCTTCGGCAATACCTCGGCGAAGATCACGACCATCACGGTCATCACGCCGGTGGCATAGAGCACGCCGACTTCGCCGAACCACGCCGTGAAGATGCCGGTGGCGAGCGCCGAGGCGCCGATATTGGCGATGTTGTTGCCGAGCAGTAGCGCGCCGATCAGCCGCTCGCGCATCGCGAACAGGCTGGAGACGACGTCGGCCTCGCGATTGCCCTGCTTCGACAGCCGCAGCATGCTCGCGCGCGAAGCCCCCGTCAGCGCGGTCTCGCTTGCCGCGAAGAAGGCGGAGACCAGCAGGCAGGCGATGACGATGGAGAGCGTGAACCAGTCCATGACGTGACGATCACTTCATCTTTGGTTGGAGCATGATCGTCTCGGAAAACCGGTGCCCGCTTTTCCGGACCATGCTCTAGGGCTTGCGCGCCAACTTTACCTTGAGAAAATCACGAACCAGCGCCGGCTCGACGTCGGGAGCGATCACGGCACGGCCGACCGCTTCCAGCAGGATGAAGGTGAGCCGGCCGCGCTTGACCTTCTTGTCCTGCGCCATCAGCGCCATCAGCGCGTCGGCATCGGCGAGCCCCTCCTGGGCGAATCCGGCGATGTCCTGCAAATGGGTCGGCAGGCCGACTTCGGCAAGGTGATGGCTGACCCGCGCCGCGTCGGATGGTCCGACCATGCCGAGTTCGGCGGACAATTCCGCCGCCAGCACCATGCCGACGGCGACACCCTCGCCATGGAACAGCCGGTCGGAGAAACCGGTGGCGGCCTCCAGCGCATGGCCGAAAGTGTGGCCGAGATTGAGCAGCGCGCGCTCGCCGTTCTCGCGCTCGTCGCGCGCCACGATCGCGGCCTTGGCGCGACAGGAGGTGGCAATGGCGTGCTCGCGGGCGGCGCCACCGGCAAAGATATCGGTATGATTGGCCTCGAGCCAGGCGAAGAAGGCCTCGTCGCCGAGCACGCCGTATTTGGCGACCTCGGCGTAGCCGGCGCGGAACTGGCGCGGCGACAGCGTGTCGAGCACCGCGGTGTCGGCGATCACCAGCACCGGCTGGTGAAACGCGCCGAGCAGGTTCTTGCCCTGCGGCGAATTGATCCCGGTCTTGCCGCCGACCGACGAGTCGACCTGCGCCAGCAGCGAGGTCGGCACCTGAACGAAATCGACGCCGCGGCGCAGGATCGCGGCGGCGAATCCGGCGAGATCTCCGACCACGCCGCCGCCGAGCGCCACCACCAGATCGTTGCGCTCGATCCTGGCCGCGATCAGGGCTTCCGAGACTTTTTCGAGGCCGGCATAGGTCTTCGAAGCTTCGCCCTCCTCGACGATGATGCGCGAGGTCGTGATGCCGGCCTCCACCAGCACGGCTTCCGTCTTGTCGAGCCAATGCCTGGCGACGGTGCGGTCGGTGACGATGGCGGTGCGCGCGCCGGGCCGCAAGGCGGCAAGGCGATGGCCCAGCGATTGCAGCACGTCGCGGCCGATCACGATGTCATAGGCGCGCGTCCCGAGCGCGACGTCGACGGTGACGGAATCGGAATGTTTCAACGGCACGGTCATGGAGTGGCGCTCAATGTGTTCGATGCTTCTGTGGTGACGCTGCCGCACAGCCGGGCATGCAGCGCGTCGACGCATTCGTCGACGATCTTTTCGTGCGGCACGTCGCGCGACCAGATCGTGATGTCCGCGCTGCGATAGACCGGCTCGCGCTGCTCGATCAGCCGCTCGATGGTGGCGGCGGGATCGGCGGTCTTCAGCAGCGGACGATCGGCGCGCCGCTTGACGCGCTTCATGATGATCTCGGCGTCGGCCTTGAGCCAGATCGAGACCGCCTTGTCGTGGATGCGGGCCCGGGTGTCATCGCGCATGAAGGCGCCGCCGCCGGTCGCCAGCACGGTGGGACCGGCGTCGAGCAGCCGCGCGATCACCCGCGCTTCGCCGTCCCTGAAATGCGGCTCGCCGTGGGTTTCGAAAATATCCGGTATCGACATGCCGGCCGCCGCCTCGATCTCTGTATCGGCGTCGAGAAACGGCAGCCGCAGCCGCGCCGACAGCCGGCGCCCGATGGTGGACTTGCCGGCGCCCATCATGCCGACCAGCACTACCGAACGCGTCCCCAGCGCGGCCGTGATGTCGGCCTCGGGGGATGCAATGGGGCCGGCCGTAGAGGCTGTCTCAGGCATCGAACTCGCTCATTCGCCGCCAAGGGCGACGTTCCGCGCCACCTATACTACCCCCGCCGATACCGTTGCCAGAGAGACTTGCAACGGAGGGGCGAACATGTTGGTACTCGGGCTCGGCATCCCCGACGATTTCAATGGTTAATTCACCGCCTGAGGCTTGCTCATGCCCAGCCTGTTCCGCTTTCTGACGGTCGTCGCGGTGATCGCCGGGGTCATCTATGGCGCGATTTTCGCGCTGGCGAACTTCGTCACCCCGAAGCCGCGGGAAATGACCGTCACCATCCCCGCCGACAAGTTCCTCAAGAAATAGGTGCTAGGGTCGGTGGATGCGCTCCAAACCCTCAGACGCCAAACTGACCAACCTGTTCCTCGACATGCTCGCGGCGGAACAGGGCGCCGGTGAAAACACCCTCGATGCCTATCGCCGCGACCTGACGGATTTCTCGGAATTCCTGGCCCGCACCGGCAACAGCTTTGCCATCGCCGAAACGCAGGCCTTGCGGGATTACCTGGCCGATCTCGATGCCCGCGGCTTCAAGTCGTCCAGCGTGGCGCGGCGGTTGTCGGCGATGCGGCATCTGTTCCGTTTCCTGCTCAACGAGCGGGTCCGCGGCGACGATCCGGCGGCGATCCTGTCCGGACCGAAGCGCGGCCGCGGCCTGCCGAAGGTGCTGTCGATCTCCGACGTCGACCGGCTGCTGGCGCGCGCCAAGACGCTGGCGGAGGCGCCGGAAGCCACCGCGCCGCAGCGGCTTCGCGCGATGCGGCTGTATTGCCTGCTGGAGGTGCTCTACGCCACCGGCTTGCGGGTGTCGGAACTGGTGTCGCTGCCGGCCTCGGCGGCGCGACGCGACGCCCGCATGATCGTGGTGCGCGGCAAGGGCAACAAGGAACGCCTGGTGCCCCTGAACGACCCCTCGCGGCAGGCGATGGCCGACTACCTCGCGGCGATGGAAGCGGTCAAATCCGAAAAGAAGAAGAACGCGGCGAGCTCGAAATGGCTGTTTCCCTCGTTCGGCGAGAGCGGACATCTGACGCGGCAGCATTTCGCCCGCGACCTGAAGGAGCTCGCGGCGGCCAGCGGCCTGGCGCCGCGGCTGGTCAGCCCGCACGTGCTGCGCCATGCCTTTGCGAGCCACCTTCTGCACAACGGTGCGGATCTGCGCATCGTGCAGACGCTGCTCGGCCATACCGACATCTCGACCACGCAGATCTATACCCATGTGGTCGAGGAGCGCCTCAAGAGCCTGGTGCGCGACCTGCACCCGCTTGCGGAGAAATAGCGCTCCCTTTGCCGCCTTGACTTCGGCGCCATCTCACCCGAAAGAGCCGTCTCATACCTGTGACAGCTGCCCGCGCAGTCGGACAAACCACCCCGAACTCACCCCGGACTACACGCTAAACGATTGAAGATACACGCCTTATTCACGCGAAGCAGAACCGCTTCGCTCTCAGGCGCGTTCGCCCTTATATTGATTTGATGCCGGATCCCATGCGCTCTTACCTCGATTTCGAAAAACCCGTCGCCGAACTCGAATCCAAGGTCGATGAACTGCGCGCGCTGGCCGCGACCGGCAGCGACATCGGCGACGAGATCGCGCGTATCGAGGACAAGGCAGCGCAGGCGCTGACCGATCTCTACGCCACGCTGACGCCGTGGCAGAAGACGCTGGTGGCGCGCCATCCGCTGCGCCCGCATTTCAGCGATTTCATCCATGCGCTGATCCCCGAATTCACCCCGCTGGCGGGCGACCGCAAATTCGGCGAGGACGAAGCGCTGATCGGTGGATTCGGCCGCTTCCGCGGCGAGAGCATCTGCGTGATCGGCCAGGAAAAGGGCGCCACCACCGAATCCCGGATCAAGCATAATTTCG
>Ga0302320_10016422_pt1 | contig 15121 bp, 10 predicted proteins | sample Bog_T0_3_FD_202130 | JGI IMG/M metagenome (GOLD analysis project Ga0302320, IMG submission 202130) | Peat permafrost microbial communities from Stordalen Mire near Abisko, Sweden - Bog_T0_3 | ecosystem: Environmental > Terrestrial > Soil > Wetlands > Peat | place: Sweden: Abisko, Stordalen Mire... | reverse complement strand
GACGTTGCCCAGGAAGCCGGCGCTGCCGACCGTGAACGCTTTGAAGGCGCTGGGATCATAGATCGTGGCGTTCGGCACGCTGTAATGCAGCAGGCAAACCCCGGAGAGCGCGCGGGCCTTGGCCGAGGGCTGGTTCAGCCGCGTGGTGTCATACACGACATTGGCCGGCATGATGTCCACGGGGAAGATCAATGCCGCGTTAAGCTGGTCCAGGCTGATGGTGGCCGCGTCCTTTCCCGCGCCAAACAGCGCGCGCGCCTTCACCTTGGGATGCGTGCGCAACGTGTTCCATACGCTCAGGTCCATGGTCATCTTCACGTTGAGGGTGCTGCCGCAATCCTGCGCAATGCCGAGCAATTGCGCATTCAACTGGTCAATCGGATCAATGTTCGGATCGCTCCAGGTTCCGACGCCGGCCTGGGGATTCGTGGCGCCCAGCACCGTGTTGCAGACATCCAGGACGTGTGACAGGGCCACTTTGTTGACCAGCGCGCGGATTTTGCCCTGGTCCAGCAGGTTCTCCTGCACGCCGCCGCCTTCGCTGCCGGCGGCCTGGTCTTCCTCCTTGTCCACGCGCACTTCCAAGGCCTGCGGTTTGCAGGAATAAGAATCATCGGTGGCGTTGAAGGCGATGAGCACCGGATCACCGCCGAGGGCGCGCGCGGTTTTTTCCGGCATGAACGAGTTTTTGTCGTCGAACTTCTTGAACTGTCCCGCCGCGCCGGGCACGGGCGTGGTCGGAGCCAGGCGCTCCGCGAGTTTGATCACATCTGCGATGTCGTTCCACAGGCCCTGGGCGTAAGCCGTGAGCTGGTAGTTGAGAGTTGCACTGCCTAATATTGCTGGTGTTGCCATAATTTGTTTTTCCTCGCAGCGGCGTCTCGGAAGAGCGCCGCCACATTATTTTTTATTTCTGTTTTCCGTTTTCTGTTTTCTCAATTTCTGCTTTGGTTATGCCCGCACCGACGGAGTGAACAGCGTGCATTCGCATGCATCGCCCGGCTGCGCGCCGTTGAGGTCGCTCATCACCCCCACGACCACGCGCGGAGAGCCGGGACCAATGTCCCTGGTCAGCGTGCCGTCCGCCGCCTGCATCAGCGTGTCGCCGAAATTCAGCGGTGCGCTGGCCGCGCTGATGCTCGCGCGCACGGGGCCAGGCAGGCCCCCCAGCATGCCGATGGCGTTGTCCATCCGCGTCGTGGTGACGCCGGACAATACGATGGTGCGCGTGCGGGCATCCAGGACGACGCCCACCGCCGCCACCGTGGTGGAAGCGTTCACGGACGGCGTGCCGCCTGCGAACGTGACGAGTTTGCCGATGGCCGCCGACAGGTCCGTTGAAGTGTCAGCGTAGATCGCGTTGCCTTTGGCTTGTAACATTGAGTCTCCCATGATTTTATTTTTTTCTTGTGGCACCGAATGCTTTCGGGGCCGTTTGCTTTGGTTGGTGGTGGTTGGATTATTCAGCCCCGAAAGCTTTCGGAGCCACGGATCAGCTTTTTTGGATTTCGCCGGCGGCTTGGTTCCAGCAGTCGTCGAACGCGCGTTTGGGACTGGCGCCCTTGAGTTCGTTCGCCCGGTTTTTGATTTTCTGCGCGATGGTCTTGTCATCCGCCGTCGTTTCGGCATGACGCGACAAGTCCGCCCCCGCGCCGCGATTGAGCACCCGTGTTGTGGCCCCGAAAGCGTTCGGGGCCAACCCGCCCGCCTTGAACCCAAGGTCCGCCAAACAAGCCAGGCGTTCCTCGCGGTTTTTCAGCGGCGTCAGGACCGGCTTGAGGCGGTTGGCGATCTTGTCATCCGTGATGCCATGTTCGGCCAGCAGGCCGGTGAGTTGCTCGCCCAGGAGCAGGTCGTTGGTTTCGCCGAAGCGATGATGTTCGGCGCGGAGCGTGGCCAGGGCCTCGGGTGTGATGTCGCCGCGATTGAGCAGCTTGGAGACGGCCGCGTGTACGGATGCTTCATCCGCTTCGGCGGACAGTCCAAGCAAGGTGCAGACTGTTTTCATTGTTTGTTTTATCGGTGTGGCGGCGTCTCGGCAGAGCGCCGCTGTTTTGGTGTTTGTTTTTGTGCTGTCCACCGGCTCCCAAGAGCCGGCGAAAGTGCGAGGGGCGCGAGTTGTCTCAACTCGCAGCGGGTTGGATTGCGCACGAGCTGCGGATTGAGACAATCCGCGCTCCGTGGCAGCATCGCGGTTCGTGATCGGCTTTTGCCCGCGATTGTTATTCATGTTGGTGAGCGTGAGGCCGGCCAGCCGCGTCGGCCGCATTTCCTTCAACTCCGCATTCCGCACTCCGGACTCCGCGCTGTGCAGGTCGGCCGGGTCGTATTCAGTCGAAAAGAACCGGTAATCCCCGCCATCCACCGCCGTGCGGCCCGTGCTCGTCCACCGGATGCGGCCGTAAATTCCCGGCGCCACGTCCAGGTTGGATCGATTTTGCAATTCCTGGAGCCAGCCGTAAGCGCGGGTTTCCTGATCGGGCTGGTCGCTGAAATGTTCGTGGTCAATCAACAATTCGTGGCCGTGCCGGAGCTGGCCGGCAGCGGCGTCCGCATTGAAGCGGTTCACGATGTCCGTTGCGGCCTCGGCATCAATCACCTGCACCAGGCTGGCGGCGCGGTTGGGATGATTGCCGAGGGCTTCGATCTGGTACCAGCCATCGGCCGGATGCTGGAATTCGCGGTTCAAGATTCGGGTGTTCATTTCGTTAAAGCGTTGTGGCTGTGGACGTGGGTCAACGGCCAAATAAACTTAAAGTTGAAGCAGGGAAGCGTTGCCAGAGGATGCGTCGCGGTTGCGCACTGCGGCGCTGAATTCCCGCTTAATAATCCCCAGATCCGCTTTCGCTGCCAGGGTCGGAGCGCCGGTCTCCCGACCCGGCTCGCTGCCAATTTGGTTGCCAGCCGAGCCGGGTGTGGACACTGGCGCTCCCATGGCCGGCGCTTCCACCCGCCGCAGCTTCAGCCCGCTGCGCTCGCTGATTTCGGCCGCGTCCACCTGCAGGCCCACGCCCTCGGCCTTCACGACGTTGTCGAGCAGCTGGCCCACGTCCTCGCTGTCTTTGATGCCCAGGGCGTAATAGACGCAAATCGGCTCGCCGGGAAATGCCGACTCCAGCTCCGGAGCATCAAAGTCGCGCTGCAGCGTCTCATTGATGCGGGCGGCCTTGGCGAGCGCGATTTTCCGCCACGCCTCGTCATGTTCCTCGCTCGCGCCTTTGCCAATCCCGGTGGGCAGGGCCAGCATCGTCAAATGCCCGGCCGTGCCGGCCAGCACCAGGTCCTTTTCCTGCGCATTGCAGAATTCCTCGTACGGGCTTCCGCCCCGGACCATTTGGCCCGGGAACTTCACATCCGATCCCGCGGCCAGCGTGCCGCTCACGCCGCGGGCCACTTTTTCCGCCGCCGCCTCGTAGGCGTCCTCTCTGCCCGGCGGAAGGTTGGCTGGCATGATGACCACCGCGTTGGGGATCCCGAAAACTTCCGTGAAGGCCGCATAGTCCCTCCGCCCCATGAGCCAGTTCACGAACGCAATCAGCGCAATTTCGTACAGCGGCGATTCCGCTTCCTGGACCACGAAGTCGGCCCGGGGCAATTGGCCGCCGCCCACCCGGCAGTCTTCTCCGAGAATGGGCCGGCAGCTGCCCAGCCCCACGCCCACCTGTGAGTTTTCGTTGTAATAAAAATCGCCGTAGAAGCCGTCGCGCGCCCAGCACCACGGCTCCAGCCAGTATAGTTCCTCCACCGCGCCAGCGCTCACCCCGTCCTGGCGGCGATGCTTTTGCAGCACCGCATAGCCGCGCACCTCGGATAGCGCGAGCTGCGCGATGGAAGTTTTGAAGTTCCGGAGCAGATCGTAGCGGGACTGTAAAAACTTGCGCTGGTGCTCCGCCATCGCCGGCGTCGCGCCCCCGGGCAGTTGCTCTTTGACGCGGACCTTGCCCTCCAGCCCCTCGATGCTGGACAACAGTTTCTCGATGAAACCCTTGAGTATGGGGAAACGTTTCTCCGCCTTGCGCAACGTAAGCTGAATTTCCGCGAACGCCCCGCGCTCCGACTGTTCAAACAGCGCCATCAAGCGCGCGATGGTCAGCCCGCGCAGCGGATTGTAGTTATCCCGCCAGAAATTCGACCGCCGGACCAGTTCCTCCGTGGTCAGGCCCAAGCCCCGAGCGCCGGCCTCCGGCCTCTGGTGCAGCCCATCCGGTCGTCCGGCAGCCTCCGCCGCGATGGTCCCCGCGGGCCTGCCCCCCAACCGGGGCCGCTGGTTCGCAGCTGCGCTCTGCGACCGCAGTTGATGGGACTTGGCTGTGACTTTATTCATGAAGCAATTCCTCTTTAAAAGTAGTGTCTGTTTGCACCGGCCGGAACGCCGGTCTCCCGACCCGGCTCGTAGGTGCCGGAGCGCCGGCCACCGCCCCGGCTCGTTCAAGTTCGCCGTGATGTTCACGCTTCAGCGCTTCCGCGGGACCAATTGAAGCGTGAACTCCAGCGCACCGAACCGGCGCCGAACCCCGGCCTGGCCTGCAGACTCGCGCTCTGGGTGCCCGGGAACCGGCGCGTTCAGCGCCGCTTTCCGCCCTCTCGTTCCTCTGCTTGGTAGTGGCAGTCACGCAGCGAGCATGACACAGGTTGGGAAAAGGTGTGTGTTAGCCGCTAACACGAAATGCGCTTTTTTGACGATTTCATGTTAGCCGCTAACACGGTCCTTGCGGACGGCCGCTATTTCAGGGGGCAGCTCAATGGATTTTTGGACGACCGGAGGTCGGAAATGGATCGAGCGCGGAGGGCGAAGTGCGGAGCGCGGAGTTTTCGGCAACAATTAACGATTCAAGGTGACCGCGAATTGGCAGTTGGTGACCGTCACAAACGCGCAGGGCACGGGAAATTACTGAATTGTCACTTGGCAAACGGCGGCTCATGGTGAATTCTTTCGCCTCGAAATGAAGGCTTTGTTGTTCCCCGTTTGTCTCGGCATGGTCATTTTAGCCCTGCCGGTGGATCACTTGTCTGCCCAGACGCGCATTGTGCGAGTCGTCACCTACAATATCGAGGCGGACATCGGCGTGACCAACAAACAGCCGGCGTTCACCAACATCACCGCCACTGCCGCCGAAGGGCCCCCGCTGCCGGGCTTGATCGCGCCCCCGACCGCCACGAACAATTTTGCGGCGGGCGGCGCGCTGGAGGGCATCGGCGAAGAACTTTTGAACGGCCACGCGCAGCCGCTGGACATCCTTGCGCTGGAGGAGACGTCGAGCAATCCGGCGACGGTCGCGCCGATTGTGAACGGGCTGAACACGTTTTACGGGGTCGCCGGCATGTATTCCAACAGCGCCTACCAGGCCACGGAGAACGGAGGCGACATCGGCGACGGCAACGGCCCGAACGCGATGGTCTATAACACCAAAACTGTCCAGTTACTCGCGTCAGTTCCCATTGACCCGCCGGGCGGCACGAGTCAGTTGGGCGGCGTGAGCTCCGGCGACTCCGGCGAGTATCGCGAAGTCATGCGGTACCAATTTGCGCCCGCCGGCGTGGCGACAAACGCGGGCAACGTATTTTACGTTTACGTCAGCCATTATAAATCCGGCTCCAGCAGCACGGCGAACAACACCAATTCCCGCGCCGGCGAGGCGTTCATCATCCGCAGCAACATGATGACGACCCTGCCGCCCACCGCGAGAATCCTGCACGTCGGCGATTTCAACACCGGCCTGGCCAGCGAGAAAATGTTCGTCACGCTCACCGCGCCCGGCACCAACCAGTTGATTGATCCGTTGAATCCGGCGGCCAGTTTGACGACCAACTTTGATGGCAGCGCGGTGCCGGCGAATCTAACGGAGGAAGACACCTATCTGGAATACCGCGACGATTATCAAATGATGACGACGAATGTTTACCAAGCCGCCGTCGGCGGCCTCGCGCTGATTCCGGGGACGTATCATCCGTTCGGCAACAACGGCACGACCGCCTATGAGACCAGCGTGAATTCCGGCGCGGACACCGCGCTGAACAGTCGCCTCGTCACCAATGGCCCGGTGTTCATCAGCGCCGCGCAACTGCTCGTGGACCTCACCGGCGCGAGCGACCATCTGCCCATCGTCGCGGATTACACCATTCCCCTGCCCGCGCCGGTGATCAGCAGTGTGAGCCGGGCGGGATCCAACCTGGTGGTCTCGCTGGCCAACTGCGCCACTAACGGCAGCTTGACTCTGCTGCTGGGTACGAACCTGGCACAGCCGTTCACCAACTGGACCGCCTTGGCCACTGGCACGGCGACCAGCGGCAGCCTCGCCTTCACCGCGACCAATGCGCTGAGCACCGCCAATCCCGGCGGCTTTTTCATCTTTCAGGAAAAATGAACCTGAAAACCGCGGTTGAAATCACCACAGAGGCAAACAAAGTTGTTACAATCCCTTTGGCATTGAGCTGCCATGCGATAGTCCTCCCGAACCCCATTTGCCATTCCACCTGAAACAGCGCGCAACCGCGTAAGCGTCCTTTCGGGGGAATGGCGCTTACCTGATGTATAAGACGCTGGTATATAACACATGCGGTGCTGCCGATGGCCAGCGCCGTAGGCGCGACATGGTTGTAGAAACGCGGCGAAAATGAATTCAAGCTCCGTAGGCAGCGACATAGATAAACTCACAACACGTTGCATTAAACCCGGAAACGGGAGTCGCATCATGTTGCATGGGTAGCGCAGGCTTTCCGGCCTGCGGGTTCTGGCGACTTTCCAGTCGCCACTTCCGGGAACACGGGACTGGAAAGTCCCGTGAACCCGCAGACAGGAATGTCTGCGCTACATCACCTTGCGTCAGTTTCGCCAATGCCAACTTCGGAGTTCGGGTTCAAAAGGTTCTATCTATGTAAGCGCCATACCCTTTCAGAGCTGAATAAAGAATCGCGACCACCAAAACCAGGGCTGTCATGTTCCGGGCTTTCAGCCCACTCGTTGGAGTCACCCGGCTCAAATACCCGCGATAAAAGCCGAGAAACCAGGCACCTGTCGAAGCCAATGAAAAAGGGCGGCCATGGCAGGCTGCCCTTGACTGTCCTTAGACGGATTGGTGATCAGGCCGCGGCCACCGGGAATGCACTTATCTATCTCGGTTGGGATTCCACCAGATATCGGGTTTCATTGCTTCCACCCGCCCGGAGGATCCATTGGTAACGTAGTATTGTTTGTAATAGGCGCCATGGCCGTCCAGAAAGCCAATAATTCCCCCATTACTGTGACGCTGTGGAAAATAATCAAAGCGCGCGGCCGGATAGGTTCCGCTGTTACGTCCACCCTCCAACGTTGGGCTGAATGTGGCGTCAAAAACAAAAACTTGGTCGGAAGGAGTGCGGACGCTTCCCATCTTAACCCCCATGGGCCAAAAAGGTGCATTCCCTATCACCCCATTGTTGATGCTGCTTCTCAGTTTGAGATCCAAATCCATGACGTAACTGAATATGCCATCTGTTCCGCCATTGAGAAAACCTGAAGCCAAGTCAACTGGTGAAAATTGCGCCGCCGGACAAATCCACATTTTTCCCTTCCCGTTCCCGGGAAAAGGGTATTTTGTCTGAACGTTCGCTCCAGGCAACGCATAGTAAACATTCAATGGTTGATCGGCGACGAGCTGCGGCAGCACATTAAACCACGCGACTGGATCATAGGGCGAAGCGGCTGCGGAGGGACCGCTGGTTTGCCCTCCCCACCCATTATCCGGGGCATACTCCCCATAGCCGGAACTCGTTGCGGACATGGTTCCATCACAAGGAATATAGTCGCCGCTATCGCCACCGTAAATTTGCTGGGCCAGGCCCCATTGATGAACATTGGAAATGCAGTTGGCGGCTTGGGCTTTCTTTTTTGCGGCAGACAGCGCCGGCAAAAGCATGGCCGCCAGAATGGCGATGATGGCAATGACCACCAGCAGCTCGATTAGCGTAAAAGCCACGGGCATGGACTTGGCAGATCTTGGCGTTTTCATAAACAGAACTTCAACTCATCCGGGTTTTGGAATCATTCCAACCGCTGCGAGAAGTGTACCTGAATCCATTCAGAAAAACAAGCATTGTGAATAAGTTTATGAACAAATTTCGACGCAAATTCCCCTGGTCTAATGTTGAAATTTGGCGCTGTAGGCTGTTTTTAGCCAACAGCCGTGAATTCCAGCCGCCTTTGCCATTGAAAAAATGCCAATCCACCGCATCATGCTCGCGTCATGCGGACACGCGACGCACAATTCCGAATCCAATGCCTGATCTACGGCGGGCTGGCGCTGGTCACATTCTGCCTGTATTTGCCGGCCCTGCGGCATGAATTCGTCAATTACGATGACCAGCAGTACGTTACGGACAACCCGCGCGTGCAGGCCGGCCTGACGTGGCATGGGCTGGTCTGGGCGTTTGGCTTTTATGCAGGCAACTGGCATCCCCTGGCCTGGCTGTCGCACATGCTGGATTGCCAGCTCTACGGAGCCTGGGCCGGAGGGCACCATCTGACCAGCGTACTGCTGCATGTGGCTGGCACGCTGCTGCTGTTTGCTGCTTTGAACCGAATGACGAAATCGCCCTGGCGCAGCGCGGCGGTGGCGGCGCTGTTTGCGTGGCATCCCCTGCACGTGGAATCCGTGGCGTGGGTGGCCGAGCGAAAAGATGTGCTTTGCGCGTTCTTTTGGATGCTCACGCTGCTGGCGTACGCGCGATATGTTCAAAAAGCAGAAAGTGGAAAGCAGAAAGTAGAAACCGGCGGGAGCTTTCCATCCTCCCTCCACCACCCGCTGTCCTCATCTTGGTACTGTATGTCGCTGTCTTTTTTTGCGCTCGCGCTGATGGCCAAACCGATGGCCGTGACGCTGCCTTTCGTCTTGCTGCTGCTGGATTTCTGGCCGCTCAAACGAGTGTGGAGTGAGATTTCCCCGAAACATTCCCACATTGAACCCCTGAACCCATGCCAATCCAGTGCCTTGGCATTCCCAGGACGCGGCACCCGTTTCTCCCTCTCCCCGGGGGAGAGGGCCGGGGTGAGGGCGAGCGTTATTCATTATCATTTCCCTCTTGGGGTTCATGGAGAGGAAGGCGTAGTGCGGAATATCAAGGCAGTGATCGTGGAAAAGATTCCGTTCTTTCTGCTCAGCGTCGGCGCCTGTGTGCTGACGCTCCACGCCCAGCAAATCGCCATCGTTTCCACCGCCGGGCTGACCATACCCCACCGCATCGCCCACACACTGGTGGCCTACAACCATTATTTGTGTGCCATGTTTGTGCCGGTCAATCTGGCGGTTTATTATCCGTACCAAATCCATCTGCCAAAGCCGGCCCTCGCGGGCGCAGTCATGGTGCTGGCGCTGGTGACGTTTCTCGCGGTGCAGAATTTTCGTCAACGGCCATACCTCATCATGGGCTGGCTGTGGTTTCTCGGCACGCTGGTGCCGGTCATCGGCCTCGTGCAGGTGGGCGATCAGGCCTGGGCGGATCGGTACACTTATCTGCCCCTGGTCGGGCTGTTTGTGATGGTCGTCTGGCTCGTTAGCGACCTCGTCAAGAACCGCGTGGTTTTGCGGACTGTCTCCGCGCTGGCCGCCGCCGGATTGCTGGCCTTGACCTCGCTGCAACTGGGGTATTGGCAAAATACCCGCACGTTGTTTGAGCATGCGGCCCAAGTCACACCCCATAATTACCTGGCCATCACTATGCTGGGCAGCCTGCTGGCCAAGGATCACAAATATGCCGAGGCCGTGGCGGACTACCAGCAGGCCCTGCGTTACGAACCGACTTTTCCCGAAGCGCATTTTTATCTGGGCGATGCCCTCGATGAGCAGGGCAAACTGGACGAAGCCCTCACCGAATATAGCCAGGCGCTGTGGTTCAAACCCACGCAGGAGCAGACGCACATTTTCATGGGCATCGTTCTGGGCAAACAAAAGAAATATGACCAGGCCATCGCCCATTACGCCGCCGCGCTGAAACTGAATCCCGATTCCGCCGTTACCCACAACAATCTGGCGCGGCTCTTCCACACCCTGGGCCGGTTTGACGAAGCCATCGTCCACTACCATGCCGCGCTGGAGCTTGATCCCAAACTGGAACTGGCGCATAACAACCTCGGAGTCTTGTTGATCCAAAAGGGCAATCTGCCGGAAGGCATCCGGCAGCTTCGCGAGGCCTTGCGCCTCAAGCCCGGGAATGCCGAAACCGCATACAACCTCGCCTTGGCCTTGAACCAGGAGGGGCAATGGAACGAAGCCGCGGAATTATTCAAAAAAACCGTGGCCGCCCGCCCGGCGGATGCCAAAGCCCACGAGGAATTTGCCCTGGCGCTGGCGAACTCGCAAAAATTGCGCGAGGCCATGAGCGAATATGCCAGCGCGCTGCTGATTCAGCCCGATTTCCCCGACGCCTTGGATGGGCTGGCCTGGATCTTATGCACCGCCACCAATGCGGATTTTCGCAACGGCACGGAAGCTGTCACGATGGCCGCGCGCGCCTGCGAACTGACCAGCCGGGAAGACCCGGCAAAACTGAAAACGCTCGCCGCCGCCTATGCTGAAGCCGGCCGGTTTACCGACGCAATCGGCGCCCTCCAATCCGCAAGGGACTTGGCGCTCAAGGCTGGCCGCCAGGAATTGGTGAATGAATGCGCCCGGATGCTGGAACAATTTCAAAAATCCAAAAGCTGGCGCGAATGGCCCAAGAACAATGGCTAAATAAAAAGGGCGGCCATTGCTGGCCGCCCGTGAATTTTTTGACCGGCTTGGTTACGGATGATACAAGCGGTAGAACATCGTCGGTCCAGAAGCGGTGTTGGTGCTGAAACCGGTGCTCGCGCCGGTAATAGAGGTGTAAGGTCCGGCAACATTCGTTGAGGACTGCAGGCTGAACGAGGAATTCGTCCATTTGAAGTTAAAGTGCCCATCGGAGACGCTCAAGCTCAACGGAATCGGGGTCACCACGACGGCCGCGTTCGTGTTAATATCCGCGAACCAGGTGACGGCCACGCTGTAGTAGCTGTTCGTGCCCATGCCATACAAGACGCCCGTGACACTGTAAGCGTAATTCGGCAGGGTCTGACCCGCGGTGTCCAGATCCAAATCAAAGAAGGACAGGCTAAAAGATTGTCCAATGCTGTTAGTAACCGTGAGTTGATCGTTGGCTGTCGTCGAAATCGTCGTTCCGCCTCTGGCACCAAAATACACATCGCTCAAGGTCACGCGCGATCCATCAAGGTTGTAGTTCAGATTGTTGAGGTTGGTGCCAATATTATACCCAATGTTGATCGGCGTCGGCAGGGCATTGGTCACGCCGGTATCCACAACCGATGTAAAGGGCAACGTCGAGGGAACTTGAATGTCGGCATCCAATTCCAGCCCGGATTCGTAGCCAGACAGAACCCCCACAAAGGTGACCACGTCTCCCTGCGCGGGACGGAAGGTCGAGCCGCCCGTCATGAAGATATCAATGCCCGCCGTGGCGTCTTGCAGGTAGTAGGAGGCAGTGTTGCCCGAGGTGATGTTCGTATAAGTTGTGATCGTGCCGGTGACTTGATACGGAATGCTCGGAGGAACGTTCGTGGGACCATAGCCAGTGAAACCGGTGCCGCCCAGATTCGGATCCACCAAAGTTCGCAGATATGCGATGGAAACCGCGGCTGCAACTTTCACGGTGAGCACGGCATTGGTGCTGACCACGCCCGTGGGATACACATTATTGGTGACGGCAACCTTGTACGAAGCCGCGTAGTTGGTTTGGAGATTATCAATTTCATAAGTGGAGGAATTGCCGGAATCAACCTGCCCCGCTGTAATCACCACATTGTTTGAATACCAGGTAAAGGTCGGGTTGCCGGGGGTGTTCACGGTGGTCGAGAAAACCACGTTCTGGCCGGAATATAAAACCTGGCTCACCGGCTCAATTGTGAATGCGGGCGGTGCCGGCTGGGCGGTGATCAGGACTTTGGCCGGCGCACTGGTGACGGACAAACCATAGGGCGTGGTGGCAACCAATTGGAAGTTGCCGGTATCGGTGATCTGCGCGCTGGAAATGGACAGAACATTCGCATTGGCCGGGTTGGCAGTGTAGGGGCTGCCGTTTTGGAGCCATTGATAAGTCATGCTGGCAAGTCCCTGGCCGTTGGCCACGGCCGAAAGTTGAATTGCCGCGTTAACATAATTGGTGGCTCCCACCGGCTGAGCAGCAATCACGGGCGGCACCGCATTGGTTGACCACACATTGGTCATCGCCTCGGCAAAGGTGGTGGCAATGGCGCAGTTGGTGATGATGAAGGCGGCGCTGCCAAAGCTGGAGGGCTGCCGGAAGGCAAACGAATTGATTATATTGGTTGAGGTTGATTTAAAGCCTGCAAAGGAGTCGCTCGACGTGTAGTGGGGATCAACCGGACTGGTGCCAGTTTGATACGGGCTGATGGGATTAACCCAGATGGTGGCAGCATCAAGGTTTACCGGATCATATTCTACAACCACTTGATACGGAGTATTGACCGCCAGGTCCACCGGAAAGCCGCCGTTGGCCGCATTGGTGGACAGTGTATTGCCGGTCACGCCAAGCCGCCAAGTATTGGGCGCGACGGTGAAATTGGTGAAGGCCTGCACGCGGCCGCAATACCCCGCTCCGCCATAATTTGTGGTTCTGCCGCTGGAGGTCCAAGCGTACACCGGGCCGCTGTAGAAGCTGGCAAAATAAGATCCCAGTCCGTTGGGGAGTCCGGCGCCATTGGAAATGGCTGTGGAGCAAATCACGGTGAAGCTGGCATAAAGCACCTGGAAGTTGTTGGTGTAAACGGAATTGTTGGTGTTGGAAAGCACGCGCTCGCAATCATCCGCGCGGCTGATATATGTGCCACTGGTGGCACACACCTGCAAATTGGAGTTGACCGTGTACATATCGTCCGGAGTGGAGCTGCCGCTTTCCCGGAACCAAATGGAGTTGGTGCTGGGGCCGATGATGGTATTGGTGATGACCGAGCCGTTCGGGTATTGAAAGCCATCATACCAGATTAGATCAGCGCGCGCCGCCAGCGGAGCAGCGATGACCGTTAAGGCCAAAAGTGAGTTTAGGATTGTCTTTTTCATAGATGTTTTATTTAGGCTATATTGGGCAGGTTCTTTTTAAGCGGTCAGTCTATCAAGTTTAGAGCGGGGCTGTGTTACAAATGTGAAACAAATTCACGGCCATCCAATGGGCTGTTTTTGGATTTCTTTGGCCAGATTGGCCGCCAAAATTTTCCGGCGTCCGGGGGACGAATCCCCTGCGTCTGGCATTGGCCGGACGAAATCACACTTCGACTGAGCTTACTACTCTGTGGCACGGTCTTTCCTTAATTTCGTAACCGTGCAAGAACATGTCACAATCTTGGCGAGGGTGCAAGCCTTTCAATAAGAAAGTTGTTCACATTATCAACTGCCATTCACCATGCCCCAAATTTGCCTGATTTTTTCGGTGGCTTTGCGCTTGCGAAACAAGGGATGCCCGCCGCCACAGCCCTGTCAAGGCACTTGAGATTTTGATCCAGACGAGCTATTTTGACCGTCATTGGAGCGAATTCCCGTTTCCATAAACCAAATAAAATTATTTATGCAACGCAAAGCATCGGCCGTCTGGCACGGCGATTTGAAATCCGGCAAAGGCAGCGTTTCCACCGCGAGCGGTGTGCTCAAGGAGACGCAGTACTCGTTCAGCACCCGATTCGAGAATGGCATCGGCACAAATCCCGAGGAACTCATCGCCGCCGCGCACGCGGGCTGCTTCGCCATGGCGTTTTCTGCGGAACTGGGCAAAGCCGGCTTCACCCCCTCGGCCATCCACGCCACCTCCACCGTAACCTTGGATAAAACCGATGCCGGCTGGACCGTCACGGAATCGCACCTGGATCTGACCGCGAAGATCCCCGGCATTGATCAGGCCAAATTCACCGCCGTCGCCGGCGCCGCGAAAGCCGGCTGTCCCATCTCCCGCCTGCTCAACGCCAAGGTCACGCTGGACGCCAAATTGGAGGCGTGAATGGAAAAGTTCATTTCAACCCTCTGTGCCCATCTGTGGTTAAGCCTCAACCATGACTGAAAAATCGCACCCATCGCTTCCTAAAATCACCGCCAAGCGCACGGCCTTTTTTAGCAAAATCTTCCGCTGGCAGACCGACAATCCTGGCGGCCCGCTGCCGGTCAGGGTTGAAATCGTCGGCTCGTTCAACGGCTGGCAAAAGACGCCGTTGAAGTATGACCGGGCCAACGGGGTGTGGCAGCTCACGCTGGACAACATTCCCGGCCATATCACCCACAATTACATGCTCCTCGTGAACGGCCGCCCCACCCACGACAAAAACTCCGATGGCCTGGCCATGCCGCACACGGAGCAGGAGAAACAGTTTCAACTGGAGACGCCGCGCGGCCCGCGCGTGTTCATGCTCTTCAGCCAGACGAAATAAAAGCGCGAAGCCCGAAGGCAACAATAATTGTCGGAAAGCGCCAGATGTCTGGCCCACTCCAAGACGCTCCGCGCAGTTCGAGAATCATCCGTCCGCGCGCCAGCGTCATGGAGTGCGCGCGGCCCTCCGCCGCTCTGGCATCGGTGGCACCCGGCATTTTAGATCGCAGCAACCGGCCTTGCCACTTGTGGGCGCGGTGCGGCCACTGGTGGGAAAGCGCCAAATGTCTGGCCCACTCCAAGACGCTCCGCGCAGTTCGAGAATCATCCGTCCACGCGCCAGCGTCATGGAGTGCGGCGGCCCTCCGCCGCTTTGGCATCGGTGGCACCCGGCATTTTAGATCGCAGCAACCGGCCTTGCCACTTGTGGGTGCGGTGCGGCCACTGATGGGAAAGCGCCAGAGGGCTGGCCCACTCCAAGACGCTCCGCAGAGTTCGAGAATCATCCGTCCGCGCGCCAGCGTCATGGAGTGCGCGCGGCCCTCCGCCGCTTTGGCATCGGTGGCACGCGGCATTTTAGATCGCAGCAACCGGCCTTGTCACTGTGGGCGCGGTGCGGCCACTGATGGGAAAGCGCCAGAGGGATGGCGCACTCCAAGACGCTCCGCGCAGTTCGAGAATCATCCGTCCACGCGCCAGCGTCATGGAGTGCGGCGGCCCTCCGCCGCTTTGGCATCGGTGG
>Ga0302320_10016421_pt1 | contig 15121 bp, 5 predicted proteins | sample Bog_T0_3_FD_202130 | JGI IMG/M metagenome (GOLD analysis project Ga0302320, IMG submission 202130) | Peat permafrost microbial communities from Stordalen Mire near Abisko, Sweden - Bog_T0_3 | ecosystem: Environmental > Terrestrial > Soil > Wetlands > Peat | place: Sweden: Abisko, Stordalen Mire... | reverse complement strand
TTTTAAAAGGCACCGTCTATGTGGTGGATGACAACAACTCCTTCCTCGTCTCCATCTCCCGTTTATTGCGGGCGGCCGGTTACACCGTCCACGCCTATGACACGGCCGCGGCCTTTTTGGCGGCGCTCAACCCGGCCGCGCGGGGCTGCCTGGTGGTGGATCTGCAAATGCCCGGCATCAACGGCCTGGAGCTGCAGGAGGCCCTGGGCAAATCGCCCAACCCCCTGCCCGTGATCTTCATGAGCGGCCAGGGCGACATCCCCAGCACCGTCCGGGCCATGCGCCACGGCGCGGAGGATTTCCTGACCAAGCTCGCCCCCAAGGAGGATCTGCTCGCCGCCATCGGCCGCGCCCTCGAGCGGGACACCCAGGAGTGCCAGCAGCGCCGCCACCGCGAGGAGTTGTTCCGCCGGCTCGACAAGCTCAGCGAGCGCGAACTGGAGGTCCTCGGCCACGTCGTCAGCGGCCAGTTGAACAAGCAGATCGCCGCCGACCTGGGCATCAATGAGCGCACCGTGAAACTGCACCGCACCAGCATCACCCGCAAACTCGCCGTCCAGTCCGTCGCCGAACTCACCCGCCTGACCCAGGAAGCCGGCCTCTTCAAGAACCAGCCCCCGGCGACGCCTTGAAATAAACTGGTGGTGTGTTTTCAAAATCGTTGAGTCGGTTTTCCTCATTAGCCCAAACACCGAAATCGAAGGGGGTGCGGGAAACGGACTCAGCCCCGTCAGGGGCAAAATAGCAGTAGCACCAGATTTCATACAATGATTTCCAAGCTCCGTGGGAGCGGCATCATTCCAGAGGCAAGTGTGGAGCACCTACCGGCCCGGGGGCACGTCCTCGGCGCCAATCGAACCGTCCGGTCGGAGAATGGCCCTGCGGCTGTTCCCCGGATTAAGGTTCACCTCCAGCGTCTGTCCCGGTTTTAACTCCAGATTCTGGGTGGCCGGGTTCGGGCCGTAGCCATTGGCGGTCTTTACATTGCCATAAAGAAACAAATGCCCTGCCGGCACATGATCAAACGCGTAACGACCTTGCGCGTCAGTGTGAGCAAAAAGCCCGCAATTGAGCCCACGCGCCAGGGTGACGGAATCATCAAACCGCAAATTCAATTCCTCGTTGGTGGCCGGCCGGCCGGCGCGGGTCACCGTGCCGGTGATGGCACCATACGGCTCCAGGGTGATGATTGGATTCGTGCCCAAGGTGGCCAGACTGACCAGCGCAAAACCGTTGGTGTTGGCCGCCGCCACGGTTTTCATGCCCAGCAGCGGCTTGAAGGTGAACCGGCCCGCCGCATCCGTGGTTTGCTCCACCGCCGGGTCGCTCACCAACGACTTGCTCATGTTATTAAACGCCAGGATGCCCGGTGGATAAAATTGGGCCTGGTTGTAATCGTCGTTCAACAGCAGGACCGTCGCGCCGGCCGCCGGTCGGCCGTCGGGCTGGATCACCCGGCCGGCCACCCCGGCGCCGGGCTGCAAAGCAAAGTCCGCATTCGTGACGTCCCGCGCCGGCAGATTGGTGAGACAGGCTGGCAGATGACCTTCAGCCTCAACCTTGAGCAGTGGTTGTCCGGTGTGCTTGCGGATGTAGGTGTGGTAAACACCGTTGGTGCCGTCCACCGTGGACAACCGGTCCCACACGGCTTGCTGCTTGAAATTCCGTTCCGACCGGCCGGCGGTCACTCGGAAGCGGGGGATGGGCTGCCGGGTCACGGCATCCAACACCCGGCCGGAAATAAACCACTGTTCCGCCGGGTCGGGCGTGTTTTCCACCCCGCGCAACGGTAGATTCCGCAGGTCGGGATAGTCCGGCTGTTGTTCTTGGTTCACGAGCGGCAGCTCGCCTGGATCCAGCCGGAAAACCAAATTGGTGACATCTTGCTCCACCCGCCCGTTGAGCTGGAAGCGGCTCACTGGGTCCACGCTCAGATTCCGGCCGGACCAATGGTAACCATAGGGAATGCCGCTCAGGTACAGCGACAGGGTTCCGACCGGAAACGCCGGCACGTCAAAAGCTCCGTCCGGCCCGAGGGTGATCCGCATCTGATCCAGGGTGTATTTGTGCAAAAAGACCCCGTCGCAGGCGGCCATCAGCCAGGTGTTGGACGACAACAGTTGGCCGTCGGACAAAACCACCCGGCCGGCCAGATGATGCGTCGGCCCGGCCGTCAGGTCGCCGAGATCCGTGGCGGCCCTTTCCTTGGCGGTGTGAAGTTGCCGGGGCGGCACCGCCCCGAACGGCGTCAGCGTCTCCACCGGGCTGGAGAACTGGAAATCTGCCTCCGGCGGCAGATGCGCAAATTTAAAATTCCCCCGCGCATCGGTGCGGACTTGATAATGACCGTCATAAACCCCGCCCAACTGCGACATTCTGAGCGTTACCCCCGCCAGCGGCCGCCCCGCCCGCAGCACCCGGCCGTGTAGCGAAGCACCTTCCGTCATGACCAGTTCCCAAGGCGTTGTCCGGGAGAGTTTGAATGTTTTACCGGCATACCCTTGGGCGGTGACCCGGGCAACCAATTGATCCATCCATTCATCGGCTGGCATGACCATGGGCAGGGAAAACTCGCCGTTCCCGTCCGTCACGGCCGGTGTTTCCTGGACCATCGCGCGTTGCTGCACGGTGGGGTCGCCGTCCGGCTCCCGGCCCTGCAAATCCACGACGGCGTCCGCAATGGGCCGGCCTTGCGCATTTACCACGCGGCCCCGAAGTCCGCCCTTGGCCGCGGTTTCACCGGCCTCGAGGGGTTGCATTTGGAGCTTCAACGGGATTCCCCGCGCCGGGTCCGCATATTCATAAACATGGGGCCGATACCCTTCGGCGAGGGCCAGAATTTGAAACATCAGGCCGGGTTCCACCGCTTCAATGTTGAAATTACCCTGCGCATCCGTCTGGGCATGCCGGTCGCAGTCGTCGTAAATCGAGTGATTCCCGTAGCTGGCCTTGGACACGGCGCTGACGATGAAGACCCGGGCCGGAACGGGCAACGGCGCGCCGTCCGGGCCGGTGACCGGGCCGGTCAAATCCACCCGGGCCAGGTCGTTGGTGTCTGTCGCGCTGGCGATGGCCGCGCCGGCTGGCTCCGCCGGCTTGCTGGTTTGCGCATCCGTCAAGGCCGCCAGCGCCAGCGCGGCGACCAGCAAGACCGCCAACACCGACCAGCGGCCCGGCCGGCGGAAATTCGCAATCATCGAGATGCGACGGCGCATCTGCTGCTTGTCCTCCAGAATGCCGATCAGCCCCGGAATCGCCGCCGGCCGGCTCAGGCGCTCCAGCAGCTTCACCACCGTTTCACCGTACGCCGTGCCCGCCGTGTCCCCGGCGCGCAGCAGCGCCAGTTCGTCGCAGGCCAGTTCGCGGTCGGCCCGCAGCCGGGCGAAGCCCAGCCACAAAAGCGGATTGAACCAGTGCAGGATTTGCAGGACCGTCACCAGCCAGTTGAGCCAGAGATCGCCCCGCCGAACATGGGCCAGTTCGTGCAGGAAGATGTAGCGCAGCTCCCGGCGGTTGAAGTTTCCACCCAACCCGCGCGGCAGCAGCAGACGCAACCGGAACAGGCCGAACAACGCCGGGCTTTGCACCGCGTCGGTTTCCAGCAGCTCTATTGGGCGGGTGGTGCCGAACTCACGCCGGCAGTCTTCCAGCAGGGCGCGGAGTGATTCATCGGCGGGCGTGGTCGCGGTCAGCCGCCGGTGAAAACGGAGGAACTGCACGGCCACCACGCCGGTCAAGACCAACACCCCCGCCAGCCACAGGCCGGTCAACCCCGGCACGAGCCCGTCGCGCCAGCGCCATGCAGGCGGCAAGGTTGTCGAATGAGCCGGGGCGACAATCGCAGGGGTGGTTTGGATTTGAGTTGGATAGACGGGGGTGGCAGTCGCCGGCCGGCTGACGTCAGGCACAGATTGTTTTTGAGCAGAAGCCGCATCCGGCATCGGAACAGAACTCGCCACCGGCGCGGTCAGCGATGTTCCCGGCAGGCTGACGCGGGATTGCAGCACATTGAACAAACTCACCGCGCTCTCCAGGCTGAACGGCAGCAACAGCCGCGCCAGCACGATCCACCAGAGCGCAAACCGCCAGCGATGCGTAAGCTGCCGGCGGAAAACCCATTGCACCAGCAGCACCAGCAACACCAGCACCCCCGCCTGCAGCGAATGATTGAACAGCCAGTGGAGCCCAAGGTCCGGACCGGACGGCGCGTTCATTTTTTGTCCTTGGGTTGGAGCAGCTTTTTGAGTTCGGCGATTTCCCCGGGCGTGAGCGCCCGGTTTTCGACAAAGTGCGACAACATCGGCTTGAGCGAGCCCCCGAAGACGCGGTCCAGAAAGGACTGGCTCTCGGCGGTGACGCAATCCTTCTCCGCAACGAGCGGCTCGTACCGATAGGCGCGGCCCTCCTTCTGGAACCCCAGCGCGCCCTTCTTGACCAGGCGGTTGAGGAGGGTCTTGACGGTTTTGGGATGCCAGGGGTCCGGCGCGGCCAGCGCCTCAATGATCTCTTGGGCGCTGACCGGCGACCGCCGCCAGCAGATTCTCATGATCTCCCACTCGGCTTCGGTGATGCGCGGCGTCCGGTTCATGCCATTCAGATTACGGCTGTAATTTTTAAAAGATTACACCGGTAATCGAATCTTGACAAGCGATTTTTTAGAAATATTGAGCACGGGTCGGCAGCATGCCCCCGGAGCGCGGCGTTCACGCCGCTTCAACGTGCAAAAGTCGCGAGCAGCAGGAGTCACAAGCCCCGTCCGTCACACTGCGATCACCTGGTCTGAAAGGGTGTCCCAGGTTCGGATCCCAGCAGGACTTCGGTCGTTGAAGCGCCGTAAACGGCGCGCTCCGGTTCCTCCCCTCCCCCCTCACGAAAAAATCAGTTTGGTCGTGCTCTCAAGTTCATCCCATTCCGCCCGCCCGCGCATCAGCGGGCGGAAGGAGCGTGGTGCGACGTCCGTCGGCAACGTTCCCAGCCCCGTCAGGGGCGAAATAGTTGTAGCACCACAATTCAAAAGGTAATTTTCAAGCTCCGTAGGAGCGGCATAGTCTGACTGTGGGCGGCCGAACACTCGGCCGGTACCTGAGCGAGGCTTTTTCCCTCTCTGTCCCGCCCCTCCGGGACGGGGAGGGCCACGGAGAGGTAGGGGTGGCGCGCTGCGCCGTCCCCGTCGCCGAGCGCGTCAGGCGACGAAACCGAACCACCCCCAACGGACAACCCACCCCTTTCAACGTCGCCCTTGACAAACGCCAAATTCGTGAATTAATTGACTACAACCACTATGCACACCGCCTCTCCCCGTCCGGCTGGAAAATGTCATTTATTAGGGTCGGCCCTGTTGGTGCTGTGGACGCTGCAAACGGCCTCGTCCGCCGTCCTAACCCACCGCTATTCATTTGCCACCGATGCGAGCGACTCCATTAATGGCGCCAACGGCACCTTGCAGGGAAACGCCGCCATCATCAACGGCGTGCTGAACTTGGACGGCACCAACAGCAGCGTCCGCCTGCCCAACAACCTGTTCAGCAATTATGCTTCCGTCAGTTTTGAGCTTTGGTACGCGGATGGCCCGGTCAGCAGCCCCACCGCCCAGCTTTACAACTTCAGCGGCGCGGCCGGCGGCATGAATTATTATCTTTTTGGCCAGGGTGCTTATTATCTCGGCACCACGACCAACCTGGTCAGCCTGCCGGCCCCGGCGGTGGGCGGAACCAATCACGTGATTTGGACCCAGGACGGCGTTTCGCAAACCGCCCAAATCTACGTCAACGGACTGCTCGCCGGCCAAACTGCCGGCTTCACCAACACTCCCGCCCTGATCGGCCCGACCACCAACAATCTGATCGGGGCGGGCGCAACCAAAGTGGCCGCCTCCAATTTCAAAGGCGCAATCTTTGAATTCCGCACTTATCAGGGCGCGCTGTCCCCGCTGGACGCCGCGGTGCTGGACGCCTTCGGACCAACCCAACCGCTGACCGATCCGGGAACGCTCCAGGACGTGCGGGTCGTGATCCCGTCACCGACCGGGCCGGGGGCCTTGTTCCGCGCCGGCGTCTTCGCGGATTTTTCCGGGGTGACCAACGTCAATATCAGCACGCAACCGGATTTGGTTTTGAGCTCGGACCATACCAACGTGATCGCGGTGGCCTCGCAGAATCAGTGGCTGCAAACCCTGACGCCGGGCACGGCCAACGTTACGGCCGCCTGGCAGGGGTTTTCCAACACGGTGGCGGTGACGGTGGGCGTGCCGCAGGACATTGCGCTCCTTCATCGTTACGGATTCAACGAGTCGGCCAATGACTGGATTGTCCATGATTCCGTGGGAAGCGCCCATGGCCGGGTTTTTAACACCTTGCCTCTTTACTATCCTCCGAACGCCGCTTTTACCGGCAAGGGTGAGCTGAAACTCACCGGGTCTGAGGGATCTACCAGCGGTTATGTGGGCCTTCCCAGCGGGATCCTCTCCAGTCTCAGCGAGGTGTCCGTCGAAGCCTGGGTCACCTGGACGCTGCGCACCGCTGGTTGGCCTTGGCAACGGATTTTTGATTTTGGCAGCCCCGCCACCAGTTCGCCCAACACGTATTTCTTCCTGACGACCGAGGCCAACACTTATACTCCCGGCTATGACGTTGCCCGCTGGACGATCAGCACCAACGGGATCGACGCCGAGACCCCCCGGCTGGATTGGACGAACATCCTGTCACTCAACGTCACCTCTTTTGTGGCGGTGACCTACAGCCCGGTTCGTGGCATTGCCAAGTTTTACCTCAACGGCCAACTGGCCTCCTCCGGCACGGCCGTCATTCCGCTGTCGGGAATTATTGACACCAACAACTGGCTGGGCCGGTCGCAGTATGCCTTCGATTCTTATTTTGGCGGCCGTTACAACGAATTCCGCATGTTCAACGGCCTGATGTCGGATGCGGATGTCGCGGCGGACTACGCCGCCGGGCCGGACACCGTTGGCGTGGATTATGTGATCCACAGTTTCACCTCCGGCACCAATCTCACCCTCACTTGGGGGCTGACCGCCACCAACGTGGTGCTGCAATCCAGCCCGGCGCTGGGTTCGGGCGCCGGTTGGAATCAGGTTCCCACCAAGTCCCTCGTGCAAAACGGCCGTTATCAGGTCACCGTGCCCATGTCCGGTGATGCCGTTTTCTTCCGGCTGCACACGCCCTGAACCGTAACCATGCAGTTGAAAAAGAGCTTAACCGTCCCGCAAAGCCGGGGACGCAGCTAAACGCAAATGAGGAGCAATGGCGAAGCCCGAAATACCGGGACACCAAATGGGACCCGGTCAGGTCTGGACTGAATCATCGTTTCCGCTCAGTTTTTATCCGCGTTCATCTGCGTTCATCTGCGGTTGAAATGCATCGTTCCGGCTGAATCGGGCCTTCCCTCCCCCTCACGAAAAAATCAGCTTGGTCGTCGTCTCCTGCTCGTCCCAGCCGCGCGTCGGCTCGGCGGTGACCGACGAAATGTCCTTGATGGTCATCTGCCGGCCCAGCGTTTTCGGGCCCTTCACATCAATCTGCGCCGGATCGCACGTTTGCTGGCTGATTTTCTGGTGGGGCGCGGGCTTGTAGCGGATATACAAAATCTTGGGCGTCTCCGGCGCCAGAAAGAGGATGCGCGATTTGGGCGGAATGCACCCGTACACCTTGTTCAGGATCAGGCCGCCAAACGTGAACCGCTTCAGGTGGCTCGCCTCCCGGTCCGTGTAGGCGCAGGTGAACACCCGGTCCCGCTCCGGCAGCCCGCAATACAACAGGTCCGGCCCCACAAACATCTTCTCCGGCAGCTCGATCAGCTTGTACGTCCCGTCGCGGAACACCAGCAGCAGTTTGTCAAACTTCGTGCAGTCCAGCTTGAATTCATCGCCGCCGGCCTTGTGCCCCACGTAGCCGCTCTCGCGGTCGTACGACACCTTGAACGACTTGAACGCCACCGTCTTCACATCCAGCTCCTCGTGCCGCGCCGACTTCGTGGTCAGGCGCGGATACAAAGGCCCGTACTGCGCCAGCAGCATCTCCAGATGGCCGATCACATATTTCGTCAAATTCTTCAAATGCTTGCGCGTCTCGGCCAGTTCCGCGCGCGTCTTCTCCATCTGCTCCCGGTGCTGGTTGATGTCAAACAGCGAAATGCGCCGGATGCGCACCTGCAACAGCCGCTCCACGTCCGCGTCCGCCAGCGGCCGCACCAGCTCCTTGGCGAACGGCCGGAACCCCTCCTGCACCGCCGCCAGCACCGCCTCGTTCGTCTTGCACTTCTCGATCTGCTTGTAGATCCGCTCCTCGATGAAAATGCGCTCCAGCGTCCGGTAATGCAGCTCGTCCAGCAGTTGCCGCTCCTTCAAATCCAGCTCCCGCTTGAGCAGCACCGTCAACTGCGCCGTGTTCTCCCGCAGCACCTCGCTCACCGTCAGCTCCACCGGCCGGTTCTGCTGGATCACCACGATCCGGCTGCTGAGGGTCACCTCGCAATCCGTAAACGCATACAACGCGTCCACCATCTGCTCCGCCTCCACCCCCGCCGGGCATTTTACCTCGATCTCCACGTCCTCCGACGTGAAGTCGTTGATGGACTTCACCTTCAGCTTGCCCTTCTGCACGGCGTCCTCGATGGACGCCATCAGCGAATCCGTCGTGGTCGTCGGCGGAATTTCGCGGATGGTGACCGTGGCCTCGTCCTTGACCTTGATCTTGGCCCGCACGGTGACGCTCCCCCGGCCGTCCTGGTAATCCCGCGCGTCCATCACCCCGCCCGTGGGAAAATCCGGCAGGCACTTGAACGGCTGCTGCTTGAGAATGGCGATCTGCGCCTCCAGCAGCTCCCCGAAATTGTGCGGCAAAATCCGCGCCGCCAGCCCGACCGCGATGCCTTCCGTCCCCAGCATCAACGTCAGCGGCAGCTTGCACGGCAGCGCCACCGGCTCTTTGTTCCGCCCGTCATAGCTCGGCACAAAGTCCGTGACCTCGTCATTGAACAACTCCGACCGCGCCAGCGCCGTCAACCGGCACTCGATGTACCGCGGCGCCGCCGCCGGGTCGCCCGTGTACAGATTGCCGAAATTCCCCTGCCCTTCGATGAGGTAGCGCTTGGTCGTCAGCACCACCAGCGCGTCGCCGATGGAGGCGTCGCCGTGCGGATGATACTGCATGGTGTGGCCCACCACATTGGCCACCTTGATGAACCGGCCGTCGTCCTTCTCATGCAGCGCCCATAGGATCCGCCGTTGCACCGGCTTCAACCCGTCCGCCAGATTCGGAATCGCCCGGTCGCGGATCACATACGAGGCATACTCCAAAAAACCCTTGTCCACCCGGCGATGCAGCCCGCTCTCTGCCTGGCGGGGATCAAACGGCCGGTGCGCCAGCTCCGTCGGCACCTCCTCCGCCTCCACATGGGCGGTGCCCTGCCCGTTGCTCTCCGCCGGTTGGGTCGGCAGCCCCTCGATGGGCAACTCCGGCTGAATCGGTTCGTGGTCGTCTTTATCAGAACTCATGAACCGCCGAAATTAAGCCTCCCACCGCCCGCTGGCAAGTTTTCCTGCCACCCTTTGGTAGGGACCCGGCGCGCTGCGCCGTCCCCGTCGCCGAGCGTAGCGTCAGGCGACGGAACCGAACCACACCCAACAGACAACCCACCCAGCTCGTTTAGGCCGCCCCTGGCTCAAGGCTTCACCTCCACCCGGAAAAAGAGGGTGCGCGCGCCGGCATTGGTGGTGGAATAATTCATCGTGGGGTCGTTGGAGGCCTGCAGCCAGTCCGTGACCGGCGACCAGTTCACCAGGTTGGTGGAGGCATCGACCTGGTACAGCCGGTTGGTGACCACCGTCCAGTCCATCCGGACGAGCCGGTTGGCCTCCCCCGTTTCGCCCGTGAAACCAAACCGCGAGGCGGGGTTGGTCGGGTTCGTGCCGGCAATGAAGGCGGCGTACTCAACCCCGGCGTTGAGGTTAGTCCCGGCCACGGCGCTTTGATTGTAAAGGCCGTAATACATTTCCCAGGCATCGGAAATGCCGTTGTTGTTCGCGTCCAGAAACGTGTAATTGCCGTTGAAGTTCAAGGTGCCGCCGTTCACGAGCGTGTTGGTCTGGCTGGCCGGGGTTTGGTAGAATGGCACATCGCCGAATTGCACGCTGTACTGGCCGACGGGCAAATTGCTGAAGGTCACCGCCGGGGCCACCCCGGTTTGCAGCACGACCGGTCCGGCCGGCGTGGGGGTGACCAGACTGTAGGTTCCCTGGCCGAGGTTCTTGGTGATGTTAATCATTCCCCCCGCCGCCACGCCGGTGATGCCGACGTCATCCAGCGTCCAGCCGTAAATCGGATCCCCAAAATTAACGCTCTGATAGTAGAAGACCACCTGGACGGTCTGGCCGACATACGGGGTCAAATCCACGGCCTCCTGCTGCCAGGTGCCCGCCATGTTGCCGGCAAAATCCACCACGGTCGGCAGGTCGCCGGGGGCCGTGGCGCTGTTGGTGCTGATCAGCACGCCGCCGTCTTCCAACGGCATGCCAAAGGTGGGGTCAACCTCGCTGAAGTCATAAACATCCCAAAAAGTGAGCGTCGCCGAGGTGAATCCCGTAAGGTCAATGACCGGACTGTACAGATAGCTGCTGGCGATGAAAAAGTCTTGGTTGCCATCCAGATCGCTGCCCCAGGCGTTGGTCCCGGAATAGGCGCTGGTCACCAGCAGGTTGTCGGGCGTGCCCAGCGTCCAGTTGATATCGGAGCCATTCACCGGATCGGGCACCACCGTCCAATCGGGTGCGCCGCTTTCCAGGTTGTCGAACCACGGCGGCGACGGCGCCTTCAGGGTTTGGAACGTATATAGATTTCCATTGTTGTCATCCACCGTCGTGTTCCCGGCCTGGTCGCGGCTGACCACCTCGTAATAATAAACCCGGTTCGCCGACAGCCCGTTGATCGTGACCGAGTGGTTGAGGACCAACGCGCCGGCATAGGCCGACCGGTCCGGCAGCAGGGATTCGCCGTAGCGCACCGAGGAGTCCGCCGGCTCGGAAGTCAACCAGGTGACGATGGCATCCGAATAATCCGTGACCGCCGCCACCTGCGAGATCGCCGGCGGAACGGTGTCCACCGTCGCCGTGGCGGTCACGTTGGTGTTGTTCGAGGCGTCCCAATAGACCGCCGTTATCGTGTCGCCATTGCTGACGGCCAGTTGGTTCGTGCCGGCATTGCCCGCCACCAGTTCGATCGTGCCGGTGAATAGGGCGGGATGCGACGTTTCCCGCAGCGTCACGGTGCTGCGGTTGGTCCGGGAACTGGCGGTGAACGTGACCATGGTCTGACCCGTGCCCGCCAGGTCCGAGTCGCCCACCTGCACCGTCACCACGCTGTTGGTGGTATAGACCGTGTGGTCCAGAAACACCACCCCGACCCCGTTGACACCCGGGACCAGGAAGTTGATGGCGTTTCGCACCAAGGTCACCGCGTTGTTCGGCGCGGCGCTGTTGGTGGGCACGGCATCGAACGGGAACGACAGAAACACCACCCGGCCGGGACTGTTCACTCCCAGGCTGGGATAACTCATCCCGCACGGCTTGCCCGCCACGGATTCAAACGTGATCGCCGTGGCGGCGGATGAAGGGGTGAAGGTGTCCGAAAAATCCGGCCCGTAAACATCCCCCACGCCGTCATCAAAACTGGGATAACTGCTGTAATCCAAGGTCATGTACATGCCGTTGGCGACCCCGCCCGCCGCGCCAAAAAACGCCGGCACGCCAAAATCCTCGTCGCAATCCGAGCAGGGCGCCGGCGGATCTGAATTTTGCACAAACCCCGCCACCTGCAACACATTCTGCCGGAACGAGACATTCCCCAATTGCGAGAGGATGCCCATGGACGCCATAAAGAATGACCCGCCGCCGTTCAAGTAGGTTTCAATCATGAATTGCTGCTGGGCGTTGAGCGTATTATTGGTGGCGGTGGGGTCGGGCAGCCCATCCCCATCCACGCCGTAATTCACCTGATCATCCGTGACCCGCCAGATGACCACGGGAAACGGTTGCAAATCCGACAGTTGCGGGTAGCCGCGGTCGTTCACCTTCCAAAATCCGAAGCTGATCCCCGCCGCCGCCAGCACATTGGTGTAGGCGCTGTCGGGAATCACCGTCGCGCCATTCGCCTCTTCGGCAACGGTGTCATAGGCGTCCACCAGCAACGCCACCGGGGTGGCCTGGCCGATGAACGTGTAATCCGCCCCGGAGTTGTTGTTCGTGGCTGGATTGCCGGCCGCATCGGTGGAACTGACCACAAAATAATAAGTCTTGCCGGGAATCAGTTTGGTCAGCTTCACGACATGGCTGGTCACCGGCGCGGCATTGGTGACCGCCAGATTCAGGTTGGCGCTGTTCGTGCCGTAACGAACCACCGAGCCGGCGGGTTCGCTGGTCTGCCAGGTGATCGTGAGGATGCCCAGGTCGGTGGTGACCGTCACGGCGCTGAGCACCGGCGGCACCAGGTCCGCCACGGCGGTCGCGCTGCGTTTGGTTCCGGTCGCATCCACGTAGTCCGCCTCCAGGCTGTCACCATTGGCAATTTGGAGCTGTCCCGCCCCGGCCTGGCCGGTCACCGTGGCCACGGAGTTGGTGAACACCCCGTAGTTGCCCGCCGCCCGCAGCAGGCTGGTCAGCCCCTTGTGCTCCGTCAGGTTCGTCACCAGCACGCTCACGGTGTTGCCGGCGGCACGGGCGGCATCCAGCACCTCAATTTGCATCACGCCCGGCGCGGTGTAATCGGGCCGGTCCAGCAAAATGAGCCCGCTGCCCGGCCGCGCAAGGTCGCCCGACGAAACCAGCGCGAAATCCTGGTCAATCGCCGGGGTGTTGGAAACGGCATCCTGCACCACCTTGGTGGCCCGCACCCGCACTTGATAATCGCCCGGCGTCGGCTGGGAGAGAAACACCCCCTCCACGTTGTTCAAGGTGTCGGGCGTGGGGGCGTTGGGCACCGATTCGCCGGCCCCAAATTGGTTGCCGCGGTACAGCGTGCCGTTCGGACCCACCACCTCCAAATCCAAATCATTGACCAGCGCCGTCAGGGCGGCCGGAAAGCCCGGCACATCGGTGTACGCCAGCGTGACCTTCAGCGGTTGGTCCGCGCCCTGCACAAAAATGTGGCGGGTGTAAACCTGGCTGTTGGTCAGCAGCACCGTCTGGTCCACGTAATCATAATAACGGGGCGCGGTGGTGAGGTCGGTCACGATGATGTTGGTCAGCGTGATGCGCCCCCACCCCTCGTCGTTGTTGGGGATCGGGCCGGGACCCCCGTTCGCCTCGTCCAGTTCCTCCGCCGAATTGATCAGCGCCGCCTTGACCAACGCCGGTGACGGCACGGCGTTGGTGTGGGTGTTCTGGTAAAACTGCATGAAGCACGCCGCCGCCCCCGCCGCGTGCGGGCCGGACATGCTCGTCCCGCCCATATAGACATAATAATTGTCAATCGCGGACCAGGCGATCGCGGCTTCGTCCGGCGCCGCGGAGGACGCGGCGGAGGCGATCCAACTGCCGGGCGCCACCAGGTCCGGCTTGAGGCGTCCGTCCGCGCACGGCCCGCGGCTGGAGAAATCGCACATCGTGTCCGGGCCGTCCGCATATAGACCGTAGGTTTCCGCCAGCGTGCCCGTCACATTCTCCGACGCGCCGGTGGCGATCACGTTTTTGCCCGAGGCCGGGCTGTCCATGGTTTGCGTGTCCGGCCCGGCGTTGCCGGCGGAGAATTCCAGCACGTACGGCTGATCCCCGGCCGTGTCCGGGTCCGCGTCGCGCACCAATTCATCAAATTGCGCGGCGTCCAGGTCATACTCGCCCTGCACGTCATCGCCCCAACTGTTCGAGCCGATTTTCGCCCCGTGGCGGACCGCGTCCTGCGCCAGCGTGGCGTCACTGGGAAACGGACTGGCCGGGTTCGCCTCAGCGTCAAAAATCCGTTCGATGAACAGATCCGCCCCGGACGCGACCCCGAGACCGTACCAGGCCCCTGTGTCCGGGTCCGTTTCGCCCGTCGCCGCATTGCCGGCCACAATGCCCGCGCAATGCGTCCCGTGGCCGTAACCATCCGATCCGTCCGTCAAATTGCCGTAAAACTCGAAGCCGGTCACCCGCCCAAGCAGGTCTGGGTGCATGGTGTTGGTGTCCCCGGTATCCAGCCCCGTGTCCGCCACGCACACCGTCACCCCGGCGCCGTTGAAACCAAGCTGCTGCGTGACCGTGGGCGTGGCCACGTTGCCGTCATCCCCGCCGACCAATTTGGACGCCGCTTCATCCACCAGTTTCCGGCGGGGCGCGGGTTCCAGCCAGAGCACCGCCGCCGATTGGGCCAGCGCCTCCAGATGGCCCGGCGACAATTCCCCCCGCACGATGGTGCCCAGGCGCAAATGGCTCTCGTGATCAACCACCGTCAGGTGGGTGCGCACTTCGGCGATTTCCGCCGGGGTCGCCGTGGGGGACAGCAATAGGTTGATGCCCACCGTCCCGTTGGTCTGCGCGGCCGCCTGGGCGGCGGCGGCCAGGCGCGGATGAATCTTGTGCCCCGGCCGGTAAGGACCCAGCCACCGGACGAAACTCAGCCCGGCGACGCCGGCCGGCGACACCTTGTTTAATCGGGCCACAAAGGCGTCCTCCGGCACATATTGCAACAGTTCCACCCCCGCCGCCCGCAATTCTGCGCGGCGGTCTGACGCCAACGGACCGTCGAATTGGATGAGATACAGGCCGGTGGCGGCGGTCTGGCCGCGCAGTTGGGCGGCCAGCACCGCGCGGTTGGTGCCGGAATCCGGGTCAATCAATTCATTGCGCAACCGGATGTTCTTGGCCGTGGCGGTTGCCGCCAGTTGAATCAGGAAGAAACCGACGGTCAGCCACCAGCAGCCAGTTCGACACACATTGCGAATGCAGGGATACACCTTAAACCGATACTCCCACTTTGTGGTTTAGGCAATGGCAAATTACTCAGCTCGAGGAGCGGGCAGGACGCACCCTTTCATTTTGGTAAACACCAGGCAGTGGGATATTTGGCAAAGATGAGGGCCTGGAGGCGCTCCGGGCCGCCGTCGCGGTGGTGGAACCGTTTTTGGAACTGGCCGG
>Ga0302320_10016420_pt1 | contig 15121 bp, 7 predicted proteins | sample Bog_T0_3_FD_202130 | JGI IMG/M metagenome (GOLD analysis project Ga0302320, IMG submission 202130) | Peat permafrost microbial communities from Stordalen Mire near Abisko, Sweden - Bog_T0_3 | ecosystem: Environmental > Terrestrial > Soil > Wetlands > Peat | place: Sweden: Abisko, Stordalen Mire... | reverse complement strand
ACGTCCCACTCCCGGATGCCGCTCCAGGTCTCCAGCAGGTACATGGCAACGGAATAGGGCTCTTCGCCGCTGGACGAGGGGATGCACCAGATGCGGATGGGAGTTGAACCGGTGCGGCGACGCACAATCTCGGGGAGGATGGAGTCGACCAGGCACTTGAACTGATACTCCTCGCGCAGAAAGTAGGTCTCGTTTACCGTCATCAGGTTGGTGAGCTGTTCAATCTCTTCGCCCGATGCCTGAAAGCGCAGCAGGGTGAAGTAGGCGCGGAAGTTTCCTGTGCGGGTGGCCTCGATGCGCTCAAGTAAGCGCTTGTCGACAAAGTAGCGCTTGGAGGGCTCGAAGCTGATGCCCGTGCGGCGATAGAAGAACTCCCGAAACTTCAGGAAGTCATCGGTGGTGATGCTCGGCCCGGGTTCCTGCAAGGGCGCACCTGCGGTCATGAAGGGTCAGATTTCGCGAATACGCTTGAGCGCCAAATCGGCCGCAAATTGGATGTAAGCTTCAGACGGGAAGCGCGCCTTGAGACCAACAAGCGGATCGTGGGCTGCCTCGGTACCCACCTCGCACAACAGATCCACCGCCGTGGCGCAGACGTTCACATGCGGATCGCGCTGGATGACCTCGATCAGCCAAGTCTCCGCCTGGGGGTTGCGTTCGGAGTTGAGAATGTTGACCGCAAAGATGCGAACATCGGGATCGGTATCGGAAAGCAGCAGACGCAGCACCGGCGCAATTTCTGCCCCGAGCCGCTTCATTGTCTCGATCACTTCATTGCGCAGTGCCGCATCTTCGCTGCGCAGGTAGGCAGCCAGGCCCGAGGGCACCGATGGATCGCAAAGACGCGCGAGCGAACTGAGAATCGCCTCGCGTACCGCAAGGTCCTGTTCACTTTTCAGGCGAGCCACCAACACAGCTGCCGCGCCGGGACAGCTCCCGATCTCGCGCGCTGCGTGGCGGCGCCCAGCCGCATCGGCGCTTTCCAGACAGGCCGCCAGTTGCTCGAAGTTCCTCTCCGGCTGGTCCGTGTCCCGATCCGTCAGTTCGCAGAGCTTGCCCTTGACGAGAGCCATTGTTCTTTCCTCACTGGCTGCTCCGGAGCATCTCCGACGCCGCCAACCTCGTTTGTTAGCGGCCAGCCCACACGTTCAACTGCGTGGCGATTCTCTCGGCAGGCAGCACAAGGCTTGCGCCGCTCTTCCTGACCAACTCCGCCGGCATTCCGTAGACCACGGCCGACTCTTCCGATTCGGCAATGGTCCGGCCGCCGCGCTTCTTGATCTCGGCGAACGCATCGGACCCGTCGTAGCCCATGCCCGTCAGCAGCACCGCCGTAATCCGCTTCGCATCGTAGTGTTCCAGCGCCGACCGGCCCAGCAACTCGACGGATGGATGCCACAGATACTTCGCGTTCTCAGGCGCAGCCAGCACGGACAGCCTGCCTGCCCGGCTTGCCAGGATAGTGTCTGCCCCGCCCCGGCCGATGTAGATCTTCCCGGGCTCAAGAGCCAGCGCGCTGGCCGCCTCCACAACCCGCAAGCCGCAGCATTGATCGAGCCGCTCGGCAAAGGCCCTGGTGAACGCAGCCGGCATGTGTTGCGCCACCACAACCGGCCACGGGAAGTTCACGTGCAAGCCGGAGAGAACAATCTCCAGCGCCCGCGGCCCTCCGGTTGAAGCGCCCATGACCAACAGCCCCTCGATGCTTCCCCTGGGCTCGGCCAGCGCGGCAGCGACCTGCGAAGCCTTCCTTCGCTCCTCTTGCATGCGCCGGGCCACGGTGGCCCCGACCGACGTCTTCCCTCTCGGTCGCGCGCGCGCCGCGCTGCGCACCTTGGCCAACAGCTCCTCGGCGACCCGGTCGATAGACAGCGAAATGGTGCCCCCGGGTTTGGCGACATAATCCACCGCACCCAAATTGAGGGCCTCAAACGTGACCAGGGCGCCCTCGTTGGTGAGCGAGGAGACCATGACCACGGCCACTGGCCTCTCGGCCATGATGAGGGAAAGCGCGGTCAGTCCATCCATCTCCGGCATGTTGATGTCGAGCGTGACAACATCCGGCTGGAACTCCCGGTTTTCCCTCACCGCCTCGTCGCCATTGCGGGCCTGGCGGATCTCGAACTCCCCCTCGGCCTGAAACAGATTCATCAACTGACGCCGCATCAGCGCCGAGTCATCCACAACGAGCAGTTTGATCATGGACTCACCCGGCCACGGCGGCCAGCGCCACCAGCTCCTTCTGCCCCATCAGGTGGGGCGGATCGATCAACTGCACCATCCGCTTCTGCTTTTCGAGGTTAGCCATGCGGCTCAGCAGGCGGCTCTGCTCTGAGGAAAGTTGCGGCGCCGATTCGATCGAAGCCTTGGGAATCTTGAGCACCTCGGCCACCTGGTCAACGATGAACCCGGTGCGCACGCCGGAGATGAGGAACACCATGATTCGCTGGCGGTCGGAGCGCTCCACCTGGTCGAGGCCAAGGCGCAGCCGCAGATCGATGACGGGCAACACGGTTCCTCGCAGGTTGATGACGCCTTCAACAAACGACGGCGCCTGGGGAACCCGCACCAGTTCGTCGGGCACGCGGACAATTTCCTGCACGCTGGCAATCGGCGCGCCGAACTCCTCCTTGTCCAGGCGGAAGATGACGACCTGCTCATCGTCGTCGAGAATATCCTCTGCCTCCGTGGCCTGCTGACCCTCCTGCACATCGCTCTCGTTCACGGTGCTCAATGCCTCCTTGATGACGGAATGGCCGAAGAGATTGCGCGCGGTGACAATCGAGACCATGCGCTTTCCATTGTCGAGACGGCAGATGGAGGTGACCTCGGCGAGGTTTCCTTCGCGCGCCAGCATGGCGGGCAGCGCGTCCACGCCCGACCTGGAAACGCGCAGCACCTCGCTGACCGCGTCCACCACCACGCCAACCGAGACGCCGCCCAGGGTAAGCACCACGATGCGGCTCTTCTCATCCAGTTCGCGATAAGGCAGCGCGAACATGGTGCGCAGGTTCACCAGAGGCAGCAGGCGGCTGCGCAGGGTCATCACGCCCAGCACATGCGCGTCAGAGTGCGGCACATGAATCACCGCCTCCGGCACCTGCACAATCTCCTGTACGTCTTCAATGGCGATGGCGTACTCCTGGCCATCGACGTCGAAGCTGACCAGTTGCAACTCGTCGCTGGAGTCTTCTTCATCGGTCTGCACCGACGCCTGCGCTGTACCGGCGATCGAGGCGCTTTTGGTGATGGCCGCAATCTGCGAGAACTCCCGCGCGACGAGCTTGGCAAAGTCCAGCACCATGATCATGGCGTGGCCGCCTGCGTCTTTGATGAGACTGGAAAGCACCTCGGTGTTGACCGTTGTGCGAATGGACCCCACGTCTTCAATGTGGCTCGCATCCACGCCCATCACGCTGGAGACGCGATCGACCACAAACCCCAGCGGCTGGCCGACATCGATGACCAAAGCGCGCGTGGAGTCGTCGTGCGCCAGCTCTTCAAACCCGAACAGGCGCCGCAGCGAGATGATGGGCAACACCTTGCCGCGCAGATTGGCCAGGCCCTCGAGCGCCGCGGGGGCCAAAGGCACCCGCACAACATCGGGGACGCGGATGATCTCTTTCACCGGCGACATGTCGGCGGCAAAGACCTCGTCGCCGGCGATGAAGGTGACAAACTGCTGCGTTCCCTGCTGCGCTTCCTTCTTGACAGCCGAGACAGCAGCCGCGGCCTGCTTCACAGATTGCGCTGCCTCCTCGGGTTGATCCTCGAAAATCGGAGACGGAGCCGGCTCCTGAGCAGGTTCCAGGACCGCGGCCCCACCGTTGCGTTGCTTGCCGTTCTTTATCGTCATCGCCTCATCCCCTTACGCTGCGCTCTGCAGTTCGTCGGCCAGGGAAGCGATCTCTTCGATGGCTGCTGCCAGGTCTTCGGCGCCCTTGGACTGCTGCTGGGCGGCGCTGGCGGCTTCAGTGGCTGCCTTGTCGGCCTCCGTGGCGGCGGCCGAGATCTGCTCGATGCCTTTCTTTACCTGGGCAATGGCAGCGGCGATCTCGTCGGATGCGGAGAGGATCTCCTGGGTGCCCTTCTCGACTACCAGGATGTCGCTCTCGATCGAGACAAGGTCAGTGGTTGTGGCCTTGGCCTTTTCCACCTCGGAGACAGCGGAGATGACGATCTCGTTGAGGTCGCGGCCCACCACGCCGATCTGGTCCTGTACGGCCTTCACCAGGTCCTTGATGCGGTCGGCGTTCTCGCTGGAGTCGTGGGCCAGATTGCGAATGTCAGTCGCGACCACCACAAAGCCCTTGCCAAACTCGCCGGCGCGCGCGGCTTCAATCGCTCCGTTGACGGCCAGCATGTTGGTCTGGATGGAGACAGTGCTGATGGCTTCGACAATCTTGTCGATGCGCCGCGAGACCAGTTCCAGGTCGTTCATCTGCTTGATGCTGGCGCGTGAGGCTTCCGCCGAAGAAGAGATGCCGGCAATGAGCCCGTTGACGGCAGTCTTGTTCTCACCGAGCAGGTTCTTGATGGCGACCACCTTCTCGGCGCTAAAGGTGGCACGCTTCTGGGCAATCTCCAAACCTTTCTCAATCTGGTTAGTCGCTGCCGCCGACTCCTCGGATGCCGAGGACTGCACCTCGGCGCCTTTGCGAATCTGCCCGAGGGCGGTCATGATCTGCGCGCTCGAACGGTTAATCTCCTGGACGGCCGAAGACAGCTCCTCGGACGACGAGGCAACCTGTTCGGCGCTCTTGGCCACGTCGGTCGAGTTCTTTAGATCTTCCGCCAGTTCCGACAATGCCTGAGCAGCCTGCTCACACTCGGCCAGCGCCTGCGCCTGTTCAGCCACCGTCTTGGCGGACTCTTCTGCCGCGGAAGACTGCTCCTCGGCCGCGGCCGCGATGCTCTGCGAGCCCTTCAAGGCCTGCTGCGATGCCACGTTCGACTGGCCGGCGTTCGTGGCGATCTCCTGGATGCCCTTGACGATCTCCATGGCGTCCTGACGAATCTGCTCAAGTTGCGCGGTAATGATCTTGCCCTTTGCAACTTCTTCTTCAATTGTCTTGGCCGACGAGTTGATGCCATCGGCAATCGACTTTACGTCCTTCTGAATCTGCCCCACCAGTTCCTGAATCTGCTTGGCGCTCTTCTCCGAGGTCTCGGCGAGCGTGCGCACTTCATCGGCAACCACCGCGAAGCCCTTGCCATGTTTGCCGGCCCGCGCAGCCTCAATAGCCGCATTCAGGGCCAGCAGGTTGGTCTGGTCGGCGATGCGCGCAACAGCCTTGACGATGTCGCCAATGTTGGCTGCCTGCTGCTCCAACTCGACCACCATGCGGACTGAGTCAGTCTGCCGCTGCGCCGCCACCCCGACGTTGCCGATAAGCCCGGCCACATCGGCGCTGGTCTGGGCGATCAGGCTCTGGCAGGCCTCGCCTTTGCTCCGGCTCTGGTCGGCATTCTGCAACTGCCGCGTAAGGGACACGCCCACCTGCTGGAAAGCGGCAAGAGACTCCTGCGCTGCGCTCGATGCCTCCTCGGCTCCGGTAGCGATCTGATCGCTCGCCCGCTTCAACTCCTCAGCCGCAGACGATGCCTCGGCAATGCCCGAGGCCAGTTCCGCGGTAGCCGCCGCTATGCGCTCGGCTGCCTGTTGTTGTTTGGCGAGGGTCCTCGCCTTTTTGCGCTGCGCCTCTGCCTCGCGGGCGGTTACCAACGAGGGCTTTCCATCTGTTGGGGCGGACGCAGTCTGCACGGCAGCCTTCTTGACGAGTGCCATAATTCATTCCTTTCGCGGTTATCTTCCGGGTTTCGGAATCCGCAGCAATGGCCCAGCCGGGCTTCGCACTCTCGAAGGAAGCGCAGGAGCTGGAGCGAACTTGCTGTGAATGCCGGTCTACGAATCTAGTTGGAACCTTCGGCGAGGTTGCGACAAGGCGAAAGCGGCGAATCCTTCTCACTTCAAGAAAGGAGTCTAGAAACAGGACACACTGCCCGAATTGGGACACTGATTGAGCGATGCAGGCGCGGTGGCGAAGAGCGCAGGCAGTCCTGCGCGCCGGCGCGGAAGGAGCGACTCAAACCGAGGCAGGACGCTGTTCTTAGTGGGCCGCGCAATTCAAAACCATTACATTAGTGCTCCCTCGATCGTCGCTGGATCTGCATTCCACCTTCCCCGCTGCCGAAGCAGATAGATGGGGATGGGTGAATGGCCTGGGTCCATCTCACCCATCTCTCATGCACTGCGACCGGTGACTTGCCTATTGAAAAGCTGGTTCCGGCGCAGCTGTGTCTCCCGCGCTGAGACAGTCGCAGCCGAAAGGTCCCGAGTGAACGCGATGCAGATTGGAAAATACTCATACCGCAGGCGCTCCGCGCGTTTATGCGCGATCCTGCTGCTGTCGATCCCCATTTGCGGGCGAGCCGGCCAGCCTTTGCAGGTGATTCATGACAGCCTTCCTCCCGCTGTCGCTCTGCACAAGTTGGCGCCCATTCGCGTCCTTCCCGCAGGCCAGCGCCTGCACCTGTCTCTGATGCTGCCCCTGCGCAACCATGGCCAGTTAACGAGCTTCCTTGAGAGGCTTCAGGACCCATCCAGCGCCGATTACCGCAAGTACCTTTCCGTTGAACAGTTCACTGAACAATACGGCCCCAGCGATCAGGACTACCAGGCAGTACTTAACTTTGCCAAGGGCAACGGCTTTTCCATTACGAACACGCCAAAGAACCGCATGCTTGTGGGCATTGACGGGTCAGCGCAGCAGGTTGAGCGCGCATTCCATGTCGTGATGCAGGTCTACCAGCATCCAACCGAGAAGCGCACCTTCTACTCAGCCGATCGGCCGCCCTCGCTCGACCTCGGCACCGTTGTAGCTCACATCGTCGGCTTGAATAACTTCTCTCTGCCGCACTCAATGGCTACAAAGACAGCGCCGAGTGAACCGGCGCACGGCAATGCCGGCGACGAGACCGGTTCGGGACCGTATCAGCTTCTTCTCGGCGAAGATATTCGTGCCGCTTACTATGGCAATGGTCCGCTCACAGGCTCCGGCCAGGCAGTTGGACTGGTGGAGTATCAGGGTTACGACATCAACGACGTTCTCCTCAGCCTGAACGGGGAAGCTACGGCCACGGCAAGCGGAGGCAACTACGTCCTGACTTACTCGCCGGATGCGGGCGGAGGTCCATACACGATTCCCATCAATAACGTGTTGGTGGATGGCGGCACGCCGCTTGGCGACGACGACGGCGAAGCTGTGCTTGACATTGTTGCGGCACTCACCATGGCCCCGGGGCTTTCCCAGGTCATCGTCTACAACAGCAGCGGCTCCGATGTTGACATGTTCAACCAGATGGCCACCGACAACGTGGCGAAGCAACTGAGCGTCTCCTGGGGATGGGGCAATAACGCCCTCTACGATGAGCCGATCTTTCAGGAGTTTGCGGCTCAAGGGCAAACGATCTTCGTGGCCTCCGGTGATTCCGGTTCCTACTGGTATGGAACTCCCTACCCTTATCCATCGGATGATCCGTATATCACGTCGGTGGGCGGAACAGACCTTGTCACCAGCGGCCCTCTCGGCGCCTGGGTCTCGGAGACAGGGTGGAACCAAAGCACTGGCGGGCCTGGCAGCGATCGGTTTCCACTCCCGTCGTATCAGGCTGGACTCGCGAGTTATGCGGTAAGTGGCGCTGGAGTTTCGTCAACCATCCGCAACACTCCGGATGTGGCAGCGGATGCCGACCTGAACAGCTTTAACTGCAGCAGAGGCTCTTGTGGAGGCTGGGGCGGCACCAGCTTTGCCGCACCGCGCTGGGCCGGGTTTCTCGCGCTGGTGAACCAGCAGGCCGCGGCCGCAGGCAAGGCGACCATGGGCTTTCTCAACCCCACCGTCTACTCGCTCGCCGAAAGCTCCAGCGCTGTATATTCGAGCGACTTCCACGATATCACCAGCGGCATTAACAACTGTAATTGGACTGACTGCTATAACCCGGTGAGTTTCAGCGCCGGCACTGACTACGACCTGGTCACCGGCTGGGGCAGCATGAATGGGCAGAGCCTGATCGACGCTCTTGTTGGAGCGGATACGCCGAGCTTTGTGCTGTCCAGTTCCGCGCCCGGCGCCACCATCGTTCCCGGCGCGAGCTGGTCGGACACAATTTCAGTTGCACCCTATTTTGGATTCACAGGCAGTGTCGCCCTCAGCACGTCGGCTCTGCCCAGCGGCGTCACAGCTATTTTCAATCCGCCCACTGCAACTGCATCCTCGCCCAGCACCATTACATTCTCCACCGCCAGCACGCTCACCGCACCATCGACGGTCACCATTACCGGAACCTCCGGCAGCCTTTTGGCGAGCACCACTCTCACTGTTGCCGGACCCGGCACATGCACGCAGACACCCATCATTCCCTGGATCACGGTGAACAACGGCGCAACCTGGCAACAAGAGGTTTCAGTCAGTGTGCCCGCTCTGCCCGCCGGACTGTTCTCCGTGTCTCTTGCGCCCCGCACAGGCGCAAGCGGAACCTGGAGTTGGACGGGACCCAACGGCTTCAGCAATTCATCGCAGGACATTGGCCCGCTGTTTCTCAACGGCGGCGCCAATACTTACGTTGGGACCTACACCAATGCCAGCGGCTGCCAGAGTACACAGGCTTTCAATATCACCGTCTACAGTACGCCGGGAGTGAGTCTCTCTGGTCCAGTCACCGCCGTCGTTGCCCAAGCCGACAGCAGCCTTCCGCAGACGATTGTGGTGCAAAGTGTCAATGGCTTCACTTCTTCAGCCACACTTACGGCAAGTGGACTCCCCGCCGGAGTGACCGCCGCCTTCTCTCCCGCCACGGTAACTCCCACGGCCAACGGCAGCGTTTTGTCCAACCTTACGCTCACGGCTTCTTCTGCAGCGATTGTTGGCAGCTACACCATCACCGTTACGGCAACGTCAGGATCGGTGGGGAGCAGCACAACCATCCCCGTGATGGTTGTGAACAGCGCCACGAGCTGTGAGGGCATTGCCCCGGTAACCACGCCTTATATTGAGGTGAACTACGGAAACTGGCTCATCGCCAGTGCCGAGACCGTTGCCCTCAGCAGCCCGGTGGGTCTCGATATGGACGCCGATAACTACGACAACGGCACCTGGGTCTGGACCGGCCCCAATGGATACTCCTCCCTCTCGCATACCAGCCGGGCCATCTACGATGTTGCGCTGATTGAGGGCGTCAACACTTTTGGTGCGGTGTTTGTGGAGCCGAACAACTGCGCATCCACACAGATGTTCACGATTACCGCGACATCTGCATCTTCTCCCGGCCTCATGGTGGCCACTCCGGCACTGGCCATCACCCAGGCAAGCAGCGCAGCCAACACCGCGGTGGTAAGCAGCCTCAACGGCTTCGCCTCTTCTGTTGCGCTTAGTGTTACCGGACTGCCCGCGGGAGTTACCGCTGGGTTCTCGCAGTCATCGGTGACTCTTGGCGCAGGCGGCACCGCGATGCCCGTTCTCACGCTCTCTGCCACTTCATCCGCGCCGCCGGGAGAGTATACCGTCACAGTTACCGCGGCTTCAGGCACTCTTACCGCCAGCACGCCGTTTGAACTCTTCGTCCTGCCGGCCGCCAGTTGCTCACCAGCTGTCACCGCGGTTCCCTATCTCTCGGTGAACAACGGGCCCTGGCTTTCGCAGGCCAGCGCAACCGTCTCTACATCTGCATCGGTGACGCTTGACATCAATCCAGTCCCGTTCATGTATGGCGAATGGTATTGGACCGGCCCCAACGGATACTTCTACTCCACCGGCATCTATAACGCCATTGGCTCCATCCCACTCAGTGCCGGCAGCAACGTATATGTAGGCACGTACATCAGCCCAACCGATAGCTGCGAGAGTTCGCTGACCTTTAACATCACCGCCACCGCTACCACAACCTTCGACATCGCTGCCTCCTGGCCCCCGGCCGTCACCTTGTCTCCCGGAAATGTCTGGACCAACACCATCGCCCTCAGCAGCGTGAACGGCTTTAGCTCCCCTGTCACGCTAAGCGCGACAGGACTGCCGTCGGGCGTCACCGCAAGCTTCTCTCCGGCCACCGTTACTCTCACGCCCAACGGTGTTGCCACTTCGCTGCTCACGCTCACAGTGTCGTCCACGCCTGCATTTGCAAGCACCACCGTCTCCATCGTTGGAACTTCCAACTCCGTGATCAACAGCACTCCCCTCGCCATCGCCGTTGTTCCCACAAGCTATACGGCCACGCTCGCCCCCGCCACACTCTCTTTTGCTGCTCAGATGACAGGATCCACCAGTGCAGCTCAGATGGTGACGCTGCGCAACACAGGCACGGGCACTCTGTCCATCGGCAGCATCGCGGTCAGCGGCGTCTTTGCCCAGAGCAACGGTTGCGGAGCAACGCTGGCTCCCGCCGCAACCTGCACACTCTGGGTCACATTCACTCCGGTGACCGACGGCACGGCAACCGGTACCCTCACCGTGACCGACACGGCGACCTCGACGACGCAGACGGTGAGTCTCTCTGGCGTTGGCGCGGGAACGCCGTGCGCCGGCAACATCTGCTTCTCAGGGAACTTCAGTTCGCCGGGGCAATTCGGCTATACCTCAGGCTTTACCAGTCCGGCTGGGATGATTACCGCTACCCTCGCCGCGCCGGCCGGGAGCAGTTGGAGATTGGCGTTGATCAACTCCACAACGAACACGTCAGTGGGAGAGCGAGATGGCGCCGGTCCTTTGACCCTCTCGTACAATGCCACGGCCGGTGTCTACGTCTTCTTCATTGCAGCCACCAGCGGATCGGGCGCCTGGCGGATCGATGGTTCTTACCCTTCGAATTCGACGACGGGCTCCTTTGCCGTGGCGGCTACACCTGCGGCCATCACCGCTGTGCAGGGGAACAGCGGAACCGGCGCAATCACCATCACCAGCTCGAACAGTTTCAACTCGCCCGTTGTGCTGAGCGTTGCCGGGTTGCCTGGCGGAGTGAGCGCCACTTTCTTGCCGGCCACCGTAACTCCCGCTGCCAACTCCACCGCAACGTCGACCCTCACTCTGTCCGCGCTCTCCTCCGTTGCTCCAGGATCCTACCCGGCAACTATCACTGGAACATCCGGCTCTTTGACGGCCACTGCGCCTATCAGTTTAACCATCGCTCCCGCAAGGACCGCGCCCACGGTGGCAATCCTGGTGCCTACCTCAAGCGTGACTTCGACGCAGGGGATTGCCGTCAAGGTTTCTGTCAGCGGAGCAGCCGGTAATGCAGTGCCTACCGGTTCGGTCACCTTGACCGGCGGCGGCTACACCTCGGCCCAAACGTCCCTCAGCAGCGGCAAAGCAACCATCAATATTCCGGCCGGAGTTCTGCCCTTGGGCAGCAATACCTTGACCGTCACCTACGCGCCAGACACCGCCAGTTCGGCGATTTACAGCGGCGCCTCGGGAACCGCACGAGTCACGATACAGGCCGCGGCCTCGATATCCTGGCCGTCCCCTGCTGCCATCGCGTACGGCACCGCCCTTACGGCAGCACAGCTCAACGCGACTTCTCCAATCGCTGGAACCTTCACATACTCTCCGGTTGCGGGAACTGTCCTCACCGCGGGCGCGCAAACGCTGCGGGTCACCTTCAAGCCTTTCGACGCAACCGACTACACCACGGCCACCGCCTCCGTGCAGGTGATGGTAACTCAGGCCAAGCCGGCAATCACCTGGCCCGCGCCTGCGGCAATCGGTTATGGAGCCGCGCTAAGTACAACCCAGCTCAACGCCAGGGCAGGCGTTGCCGGAACTTATAGCTATACTCCGGTTGTGGGAACTGTTCCTGGCGCGGGCTCGCAAACACTCTCAGTCACCTTCAAGCCTTCCGACTCAACCGACTATGCCACGGCTACGAGTACTGTCGCGCTTGTGGTGAACAAAGTCGCGCTCACGGTAACCGCCAACAGCGCAAACCGGAGCTATGGCGCCGCCAATCCGGCCTTCACCGCGGCCTTGACCGGATTCGTCAACGGCGACACGGCAGCCAAGGCAGTCGCGGGCTCGCCGGCCTTCTCCACTGCCGCAACAGCGAAGTCATCCGCTGGGTCCTATTCCATCACGCCCGCGGCCGGAACGCTCGCCGCCGCTAACTACACCTTTAAATTCGTCTGCGGTTCGCTCACTGTGAGCAAAGCAACGCTGACGATAGCCGCAACCAACGCTACAGTCCCCTATAACCAGGCCATTCCCAAACTCACTTACAGCGGCGCCGGCTACCTTAACGGCGACACCTCTGCCGCGCTCACCGGCGCACCTGCGCAGACAACAACCGCCCGGCAGGGCTCAGCCGTCGGCTTCTATCCCATCACCATTACCCAGGGAACGCTTGCCGCTACAAATTACAACTTCCAATTCGTCAATGGCACGCTGACGATCGCCACGCTGGGGACAACCGCCATGCCCGTCTTCCATCCCGCGGCCGGGACGTCAAACTCGGCCGTGACCGTAACCCTCTCCGATGCAACCGCGGGCGCGACTTGCTACTACACGGCCAACGGAACAACTCCGACAACCTCTTCGCCGCAGGTCCCGTCAGTCGGCCTCAGGATCACCTCCACCACGACGCTTACCGTCGTCGCCGTTGCTCCGGGCTACACCCCGAGCGCGCCTGTCTCGGCAACTTACACCATTGCCACTGCGCCGACAGTCACCACAACGGCCGCCACCAGCATCAACACATCCAAGGCAACGCTGAATGGAACGGTAACCGCGAACAACGCCGCCACGCAGTATTGGTTTGCGTACGGAGCCAGCAAGACCGCGCTCACCAGCACCACAGCAAAATCCGGGGCGTTGACAGGAACAATCGCAGCAGGGGTCAGCGCCACGCTGACCACCCTGAAGACCAAGACCACCTACTACTTTCAGGCAGTGGCCTCGAACGCAGTGGGGACAACGCCGGGCGCGGTGTTGAGTTTTACGACGAATTAGGACGGAGCGTGCGGCCATGCCGGGATGGGCAAGGGTCACCTCTTGCGCGGTTGCCTCCCCCCGTTGCCAGAGCTCCGGGATGGGGGGTGTCGGCAGTGGCGTGCAGGTTGTCTGCACCGGATTCCGCGCCAATATTCGCGCAGATGTGGGGCCCCGCGCTTGGCTGCGGATTGGTCACGATGATCGTGATTCTGTCTCCGTTGCCGAGCGCCCAGCCGTCTCTGCCACAGTTTCCTTTGAGTCCCGCAATTCGCCGAGGCCGCATTCAAGGGAAAGCCGACAGCGGCACCGAGGCCTGGACGTTGTTGCTGGAGTCCATCATCTGCAGCACACCGGAGCGGACACCGGGGCAGCCTGGCCTGAACGTGACCAAGGCCGTGCAGGTTAGCAGTGCATATGCGGGATAGCTGCCCGATCGCCGCCACTCGCCAAGCTTCTCTGCAAGTTGCCCGGGGATTGGGGATGGTGGTTACACTCTTTGGTCTTGCTCAAGAGCCGGATCACACCATCGCAGAGGATCACTTTAATCCTTCGGCAGCCTGGTGATCCCGGGATGCACTGCACCCTGTGTCGGCCGACACAGGGTGTAGTCGCGGTGTTGGTTAGGATGATTGTTGAGGCTGCTGAACGAGGCCTGTGCCGGGATTCAGATTTGTGTCCGTGCGCCGCCGTTGTTACAGCAATGGCTTTGAATGAAGATTGCAATATCGGGAAAAGGCGGTGTAGGTAAATCAACGGTGGCGGGTACGTTGGCGCGCCTTTACGCGGCCGCGGGGCGTCCGGTGCTAGCCGTTGATGCCGATCCCGATGCCAATTTGGCCTCTGCCGTGGGTGTGCCGCTCGCGCTGCGAGAGAGCATTCGAACCATCTCAATGGAGCGCAAGCTCATTGAAGAGCGCACCGGGGCCAAGGTTCAAGGGTACGGCCAGATCTTCAAGATCAATCCCGAAGTCTCCGATATTGCCGCGCACTACGCCGTACGCCACGAAGGCGTGGACGTGCTGGTGTTGGGCGCAGTGCAGCACGCCGCCGGTGGATGCGCCTGCCCCGAGAGCATACTGCTGAAGCAACTGGTGCAGCATCTCGTTCTGAAGCATCGGGAGGTTGTCATTCTGGATATGGAAGCCGGAATTGAGCACCTGGGCCGCGGTACGGCCATGGGCGTGGACCTGATGTTGGTGGTCGTGGAACCGGGCAAGAGGAGTGTAGAAACGGCCCACCGGATACGGGAGATGGCTTCCGCAATTGGAATTAGCCGCTTCTGCGTTGTGCTGAACAAGTCAGTCGATTGCGACTCTGAGTCGCGTTGGATCTCAGACGAGTTTGGCGGCGAAGCTCTCCTTGGTGTTATTCCCTTCGACAGCCGCATCGGCCTGGCCGACCGGCTGGGCCAATCTTTGATCGAACTGGGCCACGAGGACCTTCTCATTCGTTTCCGCAACTTGAAAGATGCGCTAACCATGCGCACAGGGGAAGAAAAGAAATGGATCACGAGCTTCGTGCAGTAGCTCTTCCTCCGGGGCCTGCCCCAGCCGGCTGCTTCAGGCCGAAGAGCCTCCCTGCGCTGGTCGATAGATTCGTCCGTGATTCAAGAGCCGGGCTGAACGCACAATCTCATCCACAATCGCTCATCCTGCATGCCGATATCACTACGGCCTGTCGCGCCGGTTCTCCTTCACGAGCCGCGCAAGAATCGTCTGCTCTGCCGGAGCAAGCTCGTGGCAGCCTGAGAAATGGAAGTCTCGCGCAGGGGTAGTCATGATTATTGCAATGACCGGTAAGGGCGGAGTGGGGAAGACTTCGCTTTCCGCCATGATCATCAACTGGCTGGTGCAACGAGGTGAAACCCCTGTTCTGGCCGTGGATGCCGACTCCAACGCCAATCTGAACGAGGCGCTCGGCGTCAGCTTGAACGCCACAGTGGGCGGCATTCGCGAGGATGCCCGGGCCAAGGCGCAAGAGCAGATGAAGGGCTTTTCAAAGCAGGAGTTCCTGGAGTTGCGCGTGCAGGAAGCTCTGATCGAACGGCCCGGTTACGACCTGATTGTGATGGGGCGGCCCGAGGGCCGCGGCTGCTATTGCTTTGCCAATAACGTGCTGCGCGATGTGCTGGACCGTCTGGCGCA
>Ga0302320_10016419_pt1 | contig 15122 bp, 12 predicted proteins | sample Bog_T0_3_FD_202130 | JGI IMG/M metagenome (GOLD analysis project Ga0302320, IMG submission 202130) | Peat permafrost microbial communities from Stordalen Mire near Abisko, Sweden - Bog_T0_3 | ecosystem: Environmental > Terrestrial > Soil > Wetlands > Peat | place: Sweden: Abisko, Stordalen Mire... | reverse complement strand
ATAGTCGAAGCGTCAGCGCTGTCTGAAACCGCTCGGACAACACACCCCATAAGTAACTCTGGCTAGGAACCTCGGAATGCATTGGATTACCGTCGGCTAGCGAATCGATCGCGCACTTAAGTCACATCGGGTCAGCAATGGAACCTTTGTTCGGCCTTAGGGATCGACTCTCCCGGGAATAATCCGCATAGCCGCTTCGGTAGTTGCGGCACACAATCACCCCAAGAAACGTGAGGCGACTGAAAATCCAAACGCGCAACTGTGTGAACCAGCGCCGGGCAATGAGACGACTTGCCGCCTATTCCGAAAGCTGGCGCTCGACCGCATAGCTGACGCGGGAAGCCGACAATTGATCATCGAGCGAGATCGGCCATTGTCCGCCCGATTTGAACGCGTCCGCCAGCGCCTTCAACTCCTCGAGCTGTCCCTTTTCCATGGTGAGCCCCTTCCAGCCGCCCTTGCCGCCGGTAACGGTCAGCTGCTTGTAGTCGTCCAGCACCATCACCTTGCCGTCGACGAAGATGTCGGCGCGCTCCTTGGGGAAGGCCTTTGCGCCCATCGAGGTATAGGTTAGCGTGCAGACTGAACCATCGGCATAGCGGATGGTTGCGACGAAGTTGTCGTCGCGGCGCCAGTGATCGCTGGCCGGCACGATGGTACAGGCGTGCACGTCGACCGGCTGGCTTCCGGTCAGGGCGTTGAACAGGTCGTAGATGTGGCAGGCCTCGCCGATGTTGCGGCCGCCGCCATGCGGTCCATGCACCCAGTGATCGGAAGGAATGTAGCCAGCGTTCATGCGATAGTTCACGATCATTGGCGACGCCCGATCTTTCAATGCCGCCTTTGCCGCCACGATCGCGGGCGCGAAGCGGCGGTTGAAACCCGTCATCAACAACGGCCCCTTGGGATTTGCCGCGTAGAATGCCTCGATGGCGTCGAGCCCCTCCTCGGTCATCGACAGCGGCTTCTCGACGAAAACATGCTTGCCCGCCTTCAGCGCGGCCAGCGTCATCTCCGCATGCAGGTCGTGGCGGGTAGCGATCAGCACCAGGTCGATCTGGGGATCATCGAGCACCGTCTGGTAATCCGTCGACGCGGTCGCAACCCCGAAACGTTCGGCGGCGCTGCGCGCCGTCAGGCCGGTGCGGCTGACGACCGTTCGCAGGTCGAACTGATCCTTGAGCCTGTCCAGATTTGGCAAGTGCACGCCCTGGGCGAAGCCGCCGGCGCCGACCAGCGCCATCTTGACGCGGCCGTCGATCGGGGCAGGCGCGCTGAGCTGCAGGACCGGCAGAGCGTCCCCCTCGCGCGGCGGATATTTCAGCAGAACCAATAGCGGCTTCTGGCCTTCGCCGGACAGCCGGCGGTAGGCCTCTTCGGCCTGGTCGATCGGGAACGGCTCTTGAATCATGTTGTCGAGGCACACGCGGTGCGTCGCCAGCAACCGCAGATATTCCCCCATATTGCGGTTTTCGGTCCAGCGCACGTACGCCAGCGGATAGTCGGCGCCCTCCTCTTCGTAGACCGGATCGTAGCGTCCGGGCCCGTAGGAGCAGGAGATCAGGACGTCGAGCTCCTTGGTGTAGATGTCGGCACGCGCCATGTTCAGCCCGACGTCCCCGACGATGACGACCCGCGCCTTCTTCCGGCAGGCCTGAAACGCCTCGGCCAGAATATCACTCGACGCGGATGCCGCCGTGATGATGACGGCGTCGGCGCCATAGCCGTCGGTCAGCTTGACAACGCGGTCGACCAGGTTTCCGTCCTTCGGGTTGATCCCGACGTCGAGACCGTTCTCGAGCGCGGTTGCGATCCGGCTGGGATCGACGTCGGTACCGATCACCCGGCAACCATTGGCGCCGAGCAGCTGCTCGGTGATCTGTCCGAGGATTCCAAGCCCGATCACGACGACGGTTTCGCCCAGCACCGGCTGCGCCCGCCGAACGCCCTGCATTGCGATGGCGCCGAGCGTCACCGTCGCCGCGGCGTCGAACGACAGCTGTTCCGGGATCGGTACGCTGAGATTGACCGGGACGTCGATCATCTCGGCATGATTGGCGACGCCAGCGCCGGCGCAGGCGACACGGTCGCCGACCGCCACGCCATCGACCTCGGGTCCCACGGCGACGACCGTGCCGGCCGCCGAATAGCCGGTCGGCAATCCGGCATCGAGCTTGCCTTTGACCTGCTTGTAAATGCGGGCGATGCCCTGGTCGCGCATCAATTGAATGACGCGCTTGACGTGGTGCGGCTGCTTCAGCGCCCGGCGATAGAGCGGCAGGCCGGACATCTTGATTCCGGCCATTTCGGTGCCGACGCTCACGCAGGAGCGCTCGACCCTGACCAGTATGTTCTTCGGGCCGACCAGCGGCGCCGGGACCTCTTTCAGGAAAACCTTTCCGGACCGGACCAGCAGTTGCTTCACGACCAAACTCCGCGGGTATCGATCACGGCTTTTCCCTCCAGTTCGCTACGGGATATTTCGCCAAACTGACGATGGTTGACGAGCATGACGACGATATGCGCGTCACGGATCGCTTCGTGCGCATTATTGACGAGGAGCACGCCGCCTTGACCCGAAAGCGAGCATGGCAGCGCCTCGGCATACGGTTCCGAGACGAGCATCTCGCAACAGGTCCAGCTCGCGATGGTTTCGGCGATCTGCAGCGAAGGGCTTTCGCGGAAGTCGTCGACGTCAGGCTTGAAAGCCAGACCGAGCACCGCGACCTTCGGTTTTGCGCCCGCGGCGCGCGCGCCGGCGATCGCAGCCTTGATCTTTTCGAGAACATAGGTTGGCTTGGCGTCGTTCACTTCGCGCGCGGTGCGGATGAGCCGGGATTCCTCCGGCGCAGCAGCGACGATGAACCACGGGTCGACCGCGATGCAGTGGCCGCCCACCCCCGGACCGGGCTGGAGAATATTCACGCGCGGATGATGGTTGGCGAGGCGAATGAGCTCCCACACGTTGATACCGAGCTTCTCGCAGATGATCGACAGCTCGTTGGCGAAGGCAATGCCGACATCCCGAAAGGAATTCTCCGTCAGCTTACACATCTCCGCGGTGCGCACACCGGTCTTGAGCAGGCTGCCCCTGCAGAAGATTCGATACAACTCCTCCGCGCGCGCCGAGCATTCGGGCGTGATGCCGCCGATTACCCGGTCGTTTTCCACCAGTTCGACCAGGACCCGGCCCGGAAGTACGCGCTCGGGACAATAGGCCACGTAGACGTTGCAATCCGTCTCACCTGGCACTGGCAATCGCAGGTCTGGCCGCAGTGCCGCCAGTTGTACGGCTATACCTTCCGTCGTTCCCGGCGGCGAGGTCGACTCCAGCACTACCAGATCGCCGGCCTTCAGAAACGCTGCGATCGAAGCGGTCGCCGAGTGAACGTAGGTCAAATCGGCTTTGCCGCCGTGGAACGGCGTCGGCACGGCGATGACGAAGGCATCAGCGGCCGCCGGAACGCCGGACGCGCGCAACATCCCGTTCTGGACCGCACGCGCGGTGAGCGCATCGAGATCCGGCTCGACGATGTGGATTTCGCCGCGGTTGATCTTGGCGACGACCTCCCTACAGACATCGACGCCAATGACCAAGACGCCTCGCGATGCCATCACCACGGCCGTTGGCAGCCCGATATAGCCCAAGCCGACCACGCAAATTGTCTTCAGCCCGCTGTCCCTCACGCCTGTTCCTCTATCACGGCGCGAATTCGCTTCGACGCCTTTCCGTCGCCATACGGATTCATGGCCTGGGCCATTCTTGAATAGTGAGCACCGTCGTTTAGAAGCTGATTCGCCTCCCTGACAATGCGTTCCCGGGAAGTCCCGACGAGTATCACGGTTCCAGCGTCGACCGCCTCGGGGCGCTCGGTCGTGTCGCGCATGACGAGCACGGGCTTGCCCAGCGACGGTGCTTCTTCCTGCACGCCGCCGGAGTCGGTGATGATGATGTACGAGCGCTCCATCAGAAACACGAACGGTTCATAGTCGAGCGGGTCTATCAGATGAATACGCGGATGTTCCCCGAGCAGACGCGTCACCGGGCCCAGCACGTTCGGATTGGGGTGCACCGGATAGACGATCTGAACATCGTTCTGCGTCACGATGTCGATCATGGCGCGGCAGATGTTTTCGAACCCGGACCCGAAGTTTTCGCGGCGGTGGCCGGTGACGAGCACGAGAGGAAGGTTGGAGTTCAGATAGCTAAAACGCTGCTCGAGCGCCGCGCGGGTTTCCGGCGAAGCCTTGAGGCGGGCAACGGTTTCGATCAGGGCATCGATCACGGTATTGCCGGTCAGATGGATGTGTGAGGCCTCGACCGCCTCGTCCAGCAGGTTTTGCCGGGAGCGTTCGGTCGGCGTGAAATGAAAACGGGTTACCAGCGACGTGACCCGGCGGTTCATTTCCTCGGGCCATGGTGCGCCCATCGACCCCGAGCGCAGGCCGGCCTCGACGTGACCAACGGGAAGCTTGCGGTAAAACGCGGCGAGCGAGCTGGCCAACGTTGTCGACGTATCGCCGTGAACAAGCACCAGATCCGGCCTCTCGCGGTCCAGCACCTCCCCTACCCCGACCAACAGTCTGGCGGTCAGCTGATCGAGCGTCTGGTTGGGCAACATCAGATCGAGATCGTAGTCCGGCGTAATCGCGAAAAGCGCCAACACCTGATCCAGGATGCCGCGGTGCTGCGCAGTCACACAGACACGCAGATCCAGCAAGTTGCTCTTCCTCAGTTCGGTGACGACTGGCGCCATCTTGATGGCCTCCGGCCGCGTGCCGAAAATAGATAACACCTTCTTCATGACGTCCTGACCGGGCTGAAGTCCGGCAGAGCGCCTATCGCCGGTGCGGCGTGGTTTAGCCCACTAGCTCTCGGATTTACAAACGTAATCAGAACAACCAAAATACCGTATTCCAAGCGTTATGTAGACCATAAATAGCACAATTATTTCAAATATATAACAAAGCACGACGCGCCACGCGCCGAAAACCGTCGGAAAACCGCGATCGATCTATCGATCGGTTCCCTGCCGACTCACCGTGGCAATCAGGGCGTCGAGCAATTTGTCCGCCAGCGCAATGCGATCATACTGGAGCGCCGCCTTGGCGGAGGCAGCCGAGAGCGCCTGGCGCCGGGCCGGATCTCTCACCAGCTTCTCGATCGCGTCAACCAGAGCCTTCAGGCTGCTGGGCTCTATGATTTCCGCGGTCCCCAGCGGTTCGAGCAAGGTCTGCAGTTCTCCGCGGACATTAGTGATGATCGGGGTCCCGGTCGCCATCGCCTCGAAGATCTTCGACGGAATGACGGTCCGGAACAGCGGAATATCCTTCAGGAGAACGAGCGTTATGTCGCTCAGGTGCCAGTAGCTGGCGATATCGCCATGCTCAACCCGGCCCACGAAGGTCACGTTGCCAAGACCGCGCTCGCTGGCCTGTTGCTGCAGATCGCGCAGTTCGGCGCCCGATCCAACGATCATGAAATGCACTTCCGGCAGGCGGATGCGGCAGTCCTGAGCGGCGTCGAGAATCAGCTGCAACCCGTGCGCCATGCCGACCGTACCGATATAGGAGACCACGATCTTGTTCTCCAGCCCGAGACACCGGCGGAGCTCCGCCGGAGCGGGACCGGGGGTCATTTGACCAGTGTCGATTCCATTGGTGACCACGATGATCTTGCCGGCGTCGATACCGCGCTTGATCAAAATGTCGCGCGACGACGAGGTCACGGTGACGATCAGCTCCGCCTTACGATAGAGAAACTGCTCAACCATGCGGATGAGCCTGATGGCGCGGCCTTCCTTCATCACCCCTATGGCGACGATGGAATCGGGCCAAAGATCACGGATTTCGAAGACGAACGGGCGGCGATAGACCCGGCTCACGAACCAACCGGTTACCGCGGTGAAAAATTGCGGTGACGTGGCCAACACCACATCGGGCCGGCCGACGAAAAAGGATGCGATGCAGCTCGTGACCATGAAGCTGAGAAAATCAACGATCCGCAAAAATATCGCGCGATTGGGGAAAATCAGCGTCGGTACCCGCAGCACATCGACGGTACCGAGCGTTTCCCGCTTGTATAGAGACTGGTGGTAGCCGCCAAAAACCATGCCGTCCGGAAAATTCGGAAAACTCGTCACGACGTTGACGTGATGGCCGCGCGCGATCCAGTGCTTGGCATGCATGCTGCACCGAAGCGCCGGCGGATTCGATTCAGGCGGATAATTGTCTGTGAGAAGGAGGATCCGCACGTCAGAGCTCAAATCGGGTTTCGATGGTCACCGGCAAACGACCATCGTGTCGCCAGACAAGAACGGGCCGCGACAGCCGCTGACCGAAGGTGGGCGAAAAATGTCCTTCTTCAATTGCAAGATTCGAAGGACCATCGATATGAACGCGTAACACACGACCACCAGCCAGTTCAAGCCGGCAGCCGCCAGGTTCCGGAGATACCGATACCGAGGGATGCAGCGGAAAGCGGCCGACTACGGAATGGCCGCCGGTCCCGGTGATGCGGTCGGTAACGCTCAGCGCCACCGGCGAGACGGCGATGTGGCGGCGGTGAACCGGTTTTCCCGGCAACCACCGATAGCCATCGTGGCTGGCTGCCGCGGACAATCGATCGCCGCGGGTCTTCGTCGACAGGTCGAACGGGTGCGCGCGGCGTCCGACGCGAAAGCTGCCCCAGACCTCCGACGAGCTGTGCCCGTCGATTTCGACCGTGCCGTGGGCAGCCGTCGACCGCTCTTCGTTGCGCACCATGTCATCGGCGTAGGAAGAGGTGCCCCCATTGCTCAACAAGCGCCGCCCGTCGAGACAAGCCTCCAGCGAGAGAACGTCGGCGTGGCCGTGACCGGGCAGGTAGCGGGGCCCAATCTCGGCGGCATCGAAAATCACCGAGAACGGACCTGAGCGAAGTCCGAGGTAACCGCTGTTGCCAAGCACCCGCAATGGATCCGCGTTGCTCGTATGCTCCACGTCGAGCAGTCGCGCATAGGCGGCCAGTTCGGCGTGCGTCCTGGCGATGCCGAACGCGGCGTCGTTGAAGAAGGCGATTTCCCCGTCGGGATGCGTCATGTCGGCGAGCCACGCCATCATCCGCCCGGCCAGCATCTTCCAGGATTGCCGTTCCGCCTCGAGCTCTCGCGGGTAAAGCTTGCTGAGCTGGATCAAATCCAGCACGTCCTCGAGGATAATGGCATGATACATTGGGCTGAGTTCGAAATGTCCGCCATCCGAAAGAATTTGTTCATCCAGCTGGTCGGTCAGCAGACCAAGCCCCGCTCGCAGCCAACCATCGGCCTCGGGGCTCGAGAAGAAGCATCCTGCAAATATCAAGGCCTTGGCATTGGCCAGCAGGTGATTCCCGAGCAGATGAAATTCGAGCGTCTGGCCGAGCGCTCGCACCTGCACAGCAAGATTTTGCAAAAGCTGCAGGCTGAGACGATTGCCCGCAAGGTCCCAGCCGATCCAGTTCACGATCCGTAACGACAGCGGATAGGGTTCCCATCCATTGCCCGACCGCGGCGGGTTCTCCGTCAGCCAGCGCTCCATCAGCGCGCCATGCCACCGCCCGCGGGCCGCCATGTCGTCGGCGCGCAGATCGTCGAAATAATGCAGGTTGTAGAGCCACAGCTTGGTCCGCGCCGGGTCATTCCAGTCGGCCGCTGTCCTCACCTCCCCTTCATGCCCGACGAAGCGAAACCGCGTCTCCGATAGCATGCTGGCGCGTCGCCCCGAACCGTTCACCCAAGCCGCCACCGGCGGGCGCCTTTCCGGCGCCGCGCCGTCCAGCGCCCGTGAAATTCTGAATCGTCTGACCAGCCGATTGACGATCTGGCCGGCTCGCAAATGCCGCACGGTTCTGAGCAACCGTCCCGGCCTTTCTAGAATGGGCGGCAGAATTGGCACATCACGTCCTGGTTTTGACCACATCCCGATCGTCGCGCAGTCACAGCACCGATCCCACCATTCCACTGCGGCCAGGGCAACCCGGCTCCAGGGAGAACGGCCCACAACTGCTGCGCTTCGATGACCACTGCTACGCGGCAGCATGCCCGTCAATATTGCAAGATTTACGCAGTTTCCAAGCAAAGCTATCGGAAATTAGGCCTAGAATCCGCGTGACGGTATCACAGACCGGCTCGGCACCCTCGCCTACCGGTTGTCCGGACGAGGCATGAGGCATATGGTGTAACTGCCAAACTGGGCTTTCACCTAAAACGGGCCGTTCAAGATGGCATTGGCCGAAGCCGATCTTCAGGCGCAGAGCACGTGGAACAAACGGGCCGGCGGGCTGCGACATCCAGACGATTTTAGGCTTCTGAACCGCCGCGAGTTCTACAAGACATTGCCTCGCGTCGATATGGCGAGGATGATCCCTGGGTGCCCGCCGTTCTCGATTTTCCGTCAATGCGCGGCTAGCACGTTCTGGAAATCAGCCACGGCATGGGCTGCGACCTCACCGCGGCCACCCTCAATGGCGCCCTCGCCTACGGGATTGATCTGACGCCGAATCATCACGAGATCGCAAAAAAGACTTTGCGGACGCCGTCGTGTCTGCCGATCTGCACCTCTGCAACGCGGGTGAACTGCCATTCACCTCCGAGAGCATGGATATCGTCTATTCGGCTCGGCGTGCTGCACCACACTGACAATATCGAGCAGTGCATCGCGGAGGTGCATCGGGTATTGAAGCCGGGCGGTACGTTCATCATGTCCTTCTATTTCTGGTTATTTCAACATCTGTTGCTGCTGGCCCTTGCGGCGAAGAACGGCAGCTTGCAGCGACTCGGATATCATAACCAGCCATCGACGACGGAGGCTGGCGCCGACCGCGTGGCTATCCGGCCGCCGGTCAATCTTCAGTCGGAGCATGGTCCAGAATCTGCTGGATGATTTTCCGAAACGAGAACCAGCATCTGGAGGCCCGCGCTGATAGCGTTCCCGGCCTCTCCGCCTGGATCCCCAAAAGCATAGGCAAGATGATAGAGCGGCGCTGGGGTATTTCGTCGCATCGGCGACGAAATTGGCCGGGGGTGGGCTGATCGCGTTTGCATGGTTCATTGGAATACCGAGGCAGCCTGACTGGACCACATCGACGCCAGACAACCCTTCAGTATGGACCGGCCGTGCGCTGCAAGCCGAAAGTGAAAAGAATGGAGGGGGTGGTCTTGCGCATCTGTATCCAGCCCTTGCATGGAGCGTTTGTGCTCCTGGCCATCATGGATATCCGCGCTCACCCGATTCTGAGAAAGGCCCTGAGAGGCCGCTTGGGTCACCAGTTCACGGTCTATTCGTGGGGCGTCATCCACAATTGCCCGGACACCGAAAAGGCCTTCACCGAGATCGCGAGGGTCGTCCGCAAGGGCAGACGGTCAAGCTGATGCTCTACTTGATCGCGGCTAGGTTGCCGGGTAATCGTTGATTCACGGGAGTGGGAACCAGTAGATGTTGGATACTATCGAAGGTCTGAAGGATCGGCCTCAGCAGGCCGCGCTTTTATTGTTGTCATTTATCATTCCGGTTCAGCCGCTTCTGCAGATCAGTCAGACGGTTTCTCTGCTCAAAACCTACCGGCTTGTTGAGGTGGTTTTGATCGCGATGACCGGCCTCGCGCTGATTGGAGATCGGCGGCCCCACCAGGTCCCGTCATCGATCAGCATTTCATTTTGGGTCGGGCTCGCAGGCTGGATTCTGGCAACAACCTTTTCCGAATATCCAAAGCAGTCGCTTGACACAGGGGTTCTGGAATTTCTGCTGCCGTTTTGCGTGCTCTACCTGTTCCTCAGATACGCTCCGGACAGAGATTTTATGCTGACTGCATGCGGACTATTCGTTTTAGGCGCACTGCTAGAAAGCATCGTGCAGACCTGGTTTATCGTTTCGGCCTATAGGGATTTTGCACACGTCAGGCACAGCCCCGAATTGCTGCTGTTTCCCGATGCCTCGAACTTCCTCTTTTACAAGAGCTCTATTCCAACCGTACTCTCGGCCGGTATCCCCTTCAGCTACGGCAATCCCGACAATTATGTCTCGCTCTGGGTTCTCTTGGTTTCATTCACGGCAGGCAGTTTATTTTTCATTCGTCGCCGGTGGATTGCGGCAATTGCTCTTTTTGCTCTCATCTATTTCGGGCTATTCGTCTATTCGCGCTCAGGCCTGATCGTAATATTCATCAGCCTGACATCACTGCTGGCCTTTAGATATTTTTCGGCCAAATCAACAAGCAAAACCATCATTGCCGCATTGACGGTCTTAGTTTTGATTCACGTCAGCAGATCCAGTATCGCCTATTATTCGGAGGGAATTGCCGGCTTCGCGAGCACAATTGAATCATCCTCCAGTGTGCCCCCGGTTGACCGATCTTCCGAGGTACCCGCTCCCGCGACGTCGAGAAATTCACTTGAACGCGACAATGAGCACTCAGGCCAGGACCGCGCGACCGCTTGGGCCAAAGGACTAGACATTGGCATAAATCATTGGCTAACGGGAATCGGCTATGGCGTCTACCCGATCATCGAACCCGATTTTACGGCCCCTCACACCATGTTGCTCATGAGATTTGCGGAAAGCGGAATATTCGGGCTCATCTCCTTCTCGATGCTGGCGATGTACGCCCCGGCCCGACTCGTCGGAATGCTGCGCGATCGACGCGCTGACATCTTCAATGTTACGTGCCTTGTTGCCGTTTCAGCCTTCATGCTCAAGGCCATTTTCTTTGGGGCATCCTTTTCGATCAGCTCCAACATCGTATGGGGCTACGGCGTGATGATGGTGCTGGCGGCGAGCAAAGGTAAAAAGGCATGCACCGATTTATGACCGCCATACCCGACGCAGCTAGTGGCTCTGCACAGTGATTTTGATGGGCAGAGCCGGGCGTTCAGATCAGCTCCGCAGGAGTTTCGAACCAACGAGGACCTCAATGCTGCGAGGCGTCCTTAGTTGCCTTATGATGAGGTGCTGGCGCGTTCCAGCGTCAGCACCATCGGGTGAACCAAAGGCGGGCTGACGCGGAAATATTCCTGGATTTCAGTTTCGGCCGGGGGTCTACGGTGCTTGGGCATGGCGCGAATCCGTGCCGTCGAGCGAGGGGCCGCCGCCGGCACCACGCAATGAATGTGCGGATGATACTCCTGCCGTAACCGCCATTGCCCCAAATGCCAGGGGGGCGCGCCGAATGGCTCGCGAACCGACAGGCCGAACTGTCGCCGGTGCCATACTTCCACGTCACTTCTACGTCGTCTTCACCCTGCCGACGCTGGCGGGCGAGATCGCCTTCTAGAACAAGGCCTCCGTCTATGCGATCCTGTTTCGCGCCGCCGCTGAGACGCTCACCACCATCGCCGTCGATCCGAAGCATCTGAGCGAGCCACCTCTGACACGCGCAGTCCGGCGGCATAGACCGTCGTCAGCGCGGTGCGGCTCTTGAGGCTTGGAATTGCCTCCAGGAAGCTCACGACCTCGTCGGCGCCGGCCAGGATATCCCGATCGCCAACAATTGGACCTGGACGGCGCGGATATCCTCCAGCTCATGACAATCAGGGGACCGACCGAAATACCGGCTCAACTTCGATACCGCGGCAAGGTAGGATCGTTGCGTCGCTGGCGACAGATTGCGGACCGTCATGTCCTCAATCATGCGGCGGCGAAGAGGGCTGATCTCAGCCATGGGAAAACTCCTGTCTGAAGGGTTGGGCTTCGAAAACCCGCAATCCTCTCAAGACAGGAGCCTGCAAATGGCGATCTCTCTGCTTAATTGCCGCACCAGCGGCTTCGTTCAATCCCCCATGAGCCAAAATTCAGTACCGTTGGTATAAGAGCTCACCCGTGAGCGCGACGAAAAGGCTACGATTGACGAGCTAACCGGATTGTTGGTGCGGACGTTCGCTACGGAGGCGGCGACGCGTCAGGTTGACAATAGCGCCGGCGAGGTGTCGGTCGCTCCCACTATTTTATGCCCCCTATTTGGCGCCGGAACGGCTCTCGATTTTCCTGCGCTGTCAGATTCGGGCGACCGACAGTCGGTAGCCACCTCGCGCTACATCTATTCAAGAACACCCAAATCTCTTGCGCGGGAAAGGATCGCGCTCACGTGGTGGTTCCACGTGAACGAGTTAAGCGCGGCCGCCCGGGCATTCCTTGCCATTTCGCGCGCGGACTTGGGATTTTCGACGACCTTGCGTAAAGCAGCAAGAAAGTCGTTTTCATCGCCAGGAATGAATAGCTCAGCCATTGGCGCCACCGGAGCCTCGGCGAAACCAGGATACTCCCCTCGCAACACGCTTCCGATTTGCGCCAGGTCTGACGCAACGATTGGACGTTCCATGGCCATGTATTCAAATAATTTGGTGGGTGAACCAAAAAATTCGCTTCCATCCGCATTCGGAAGATGGGGCGAAAGAAATATATCCGACGCGGCGAGATAAGCGGGGGCGCTATTTTGCGGAACCATTCCAGTAAGAGTAACAAAGCCAGAGTAAGGTTTTTGACAAAGTAGCGCCCGCACCTCGCTCATCTTGAGGCCGTCTCCGATCAGCAGGAAGTGAAGCTTGTGTTCGACCACCCAATTCCCATTGTTGTCGATCAAACGACGGACTGCTTTTGCCAAAAAGTCGACGCCGTGCCAGGCCCCGAAAGTCCCGATGAACGTGGCGACCAAGGCGTCGGGGCGTATCTGCAGCCGGCAGCGCAAGTCGCATATTTTTTCCGGCGAAAATCGGCTCGGGTCAAAAATCAGGGGATCGATGCAATTGGGATAAGTGACAATCTTCTCCAGGGGGATACCAGCAGCCGCGACTTCCTCGGCCAGCGCGTCGGAAACCGTCACGACGAGATCGGCATTCCTGAGCGAGGCAAGTTCGGTTCGCACCGCCATTTCGTGCAACCGCAACTTCCGACTCCAGCTGGCTGCCACCCATGCTTCCGAGCCGTTGTATTCCAGGACGAGGGGGATGCCTAAATTGCGGCGCAACATCGCGCCCGTAAAATTATGGACCGACATGCGCTGATAGATGAACGAGTAGGAACTGCCTTGGGCATAATCTTCCGCGTAGCCGTCGAAAGTTCCGTTAAAACGATAGCAGTTGAATTCCGGTGGCAGCGCCAGAAAATCGACCGAGGGAATCTTGAGCCAACGGGACCCTGCCTGCTCGGTCGGGATGGCCCTGCCGCTTGCATAGTCAACGTGGAACCCTTTGCCGGCAAGCCCGTCGATGACACCCCGTATGTGGGTGATCGAGCCACCTGTCGCAGCGCCGATCGGCAAGTTGCCGTCCAAGTAAAGCACGTTCCTGCCTTTCCTTCGTAGGGGCATGGACAACGGCCCGTCGCTTTCAAGCGCTCTCAACCTCTGCCCGGCTCGCCAATAAGCAACCCGGCTGGAGATTTGGGCCATCAATATCTTGAAAGACCAAACCGCGACCGCTCTACACGAGATTCTCTCTAGTGTTCCATCCGGCCATAACACATCGACCCGTTCGCTTCCGGTCATTGCCGCCATCACGATCAGCGGACCGACAAGCTGCCGGGAATTCTCATTCTCTATGGCAATCGTGACGTCTCGCAACTTCAAGGCGCGAAGTTTTCTGAGCATACCGGTCAGACCAAGCTCCCGTAGCCTGTTGATAACAGTGAAACCGATCGGCGCTGAAAACCTCTGCTCCACAGACCGGCGAAAGTCTTCAGCGAGTTCATAGTAACTGATGATATTCCGCGGCATGCTAACGGATATCCCCTGTTCTCCGGAAAAGGGTCTCGAGCAAGAGCAACGCAAATACCAGCGAACTGCTCACCATGATCGCCAGCGCAACTCCCACACCTCCCCACTTCGCGGCGAACCAATAGCTCAGCGCCGTCTGCACAATCAATCCAACTAGCCATGCAAGGACCTGATTCATCGGAAATCCCTCCGCGGAGAGGTATTGCGAAATGACGCTGACGAGCGAGACAATCATGACTGAGGGCAACATGGCCTGCGTAAGCGCTACGGCCCTAGTGAAATCATGGCCGTACAGGAGCGGTATGAGCCAGGGAGCCAGAACAGCAACCGCTCCCAATACAACGAACATGATGGCTCCCAAACTCCAAAATGCTCGCCACATTGCAGGCCGGCGCTGATGATCGTCGGCGCGAACCAGCATCGGAAACAGCAGCATCGCGACAGTTGACGGCAGCATGGTCAACCCATCGGCCAATTGCATGGCGACCGAGAACTGCCCTATTTCCTGGAAATTGCCTTGATGCTGAAGGGCAAAAACGCCGACCCTTGTCATGACGAAGCTGAACATCGTTGCAAAATATGCCTTTGCAGCGTAGCCAATACCGCGTCGAAAGAGCTCAACGTCGAGCCTGAGCCGGAATGCCTGCTCGCCGAGGAGGCGCCGCGCGCCCAGGATCGATGGCGCGGCGACGGCGATTGCCGTCGCGAGCAGAAACAGCAGCGTGCCACCGCCTATTGCAGAAACGACGGACGCCGCCATGATGGCAACGAGACTGTAGGCGACCGTTAGCCCGTTGAACAGCTGAACCCTTCCAACACCGATCGCAATGTTATTGATAAAAAGCGATATTACCATCAACGGCGAAATAATCACCGCCGCGAGCGCGATTGGACCCAACGATGCTCCCACGAGCGATCCCAGACCCAACAAATCCGGCCAGCCCAACACAAGCGCCAGAAAGCACGTCACGATCGGAGTGGCGGTAGTAGAAACAAGAAGACTGTTCGCGAGTAGCGGTCCAACAAGCTCGCGCCTGTTCGCTACCAGATAGGTATTCGACGATTGCATCCCAAGGCTGCCTATCTGAGCCCCAATCTGGGCAAGCGCCAGGATCAGAAAGTATCGCCCGCGCTCTTCCGGCCCGAGTACCCGCGAAGTGATGATGCTGACTGAGAACGGTCCGACCATTGCAAACATTCGCGCGGCGAGTGTGGTTCCGATTTCGCAGATGAAGGGAGACATGGTCTACACTTCTGCCTGCGACCGCGCTGGCGGCCGCCAGCCAAGCAACGACGGCATTCGGGCATCGATACAGACGAAGACATAAAACGCCTTCATCCGAACGCGCTCGGCATCGACCGTCGGAACGCCTCGACCATGGGCGGCGTCATTGATCCC
>Ga0302320_10016416_pt1 | contig 15123 bp, 5 predicted proteins | sample Bog_T0_3_FD_202130 | JGI IMG/M metagenome (GOLD analysis project Ga0302320, IMG submission 202130) | Peat permafrost microbial communities from Stordalen Mire near Abisko, Sweden - Bog_T0_3 | ecosystem: Environmental > Terrestrial > Soil > Wetlands > Peat | place: Sweden: Abisko, Stordalen Mire... | reverse complement strand
CTGGCAAAAGAAATCAAGTCGTGGCGGAGAAAAAGCAAGTAAAAAAGACTGAAAAGAGCGAAAGAATATTATGACTGAACCAACAACCATTGCCGTAGCTATGTCCGGAGGGGTGGACTCCTCGACGGTTGCGGCGATGCTCGCTCACGGGGGCGACGGCGCTGATGGTTCGGGGCCTACGGTTGTGGGGCTGACGCTCCAGCTATGGGACCAGACACGGCTGGCGGGGAAGCACGGCATTCCCGACGCACCGAAGGCGGGGCGCTGCTGTTCGCTGGATGACGTGTATGACGCGCGGCGCGTGGCCGAGCATCTGGGTATTCCTTACTACGTTGTGAACCAGCAGGAGCGCTTTGAGCGGGCCGTGGTGCGGCCGTTTGTGGATGAGTACCTGGCCGGGCGGACGCCGATTCCCTGCTCGCTGTGTAACGACCATCTGAAGTTCGATGCGCTGCTGCAGACTGCGCGATCAATTGGGGCAGGGCGCATTGCAACGGGGCATTATGCGGTGAATGAATTCGATGCCGCGCGCGGGCGCTGGATTTTGAAGCGTCCGGCGGACCTGGCCAAGGACCAGACCTACTTCCTTTTCGGGCTGACGCAGGAGCAACTGGCGCACACGCTCTTCCCGCTGGGGCGGCTGACCAAGCCCGAGGTGCGCGAGATTGCGCGGCAGCATGGCCTGGCTCTGGCGGAGAAGCCCGACTCGCAGGAGATCTGCTTTATTCCGGGAGGGGACTACAAGCAGTTCCTGACCGCCTATCTGGAAGAGCAGGGGGAAAGCATTCCGGAGACTGCCGGCGAGCTGGTGGCCTCAAGCGGCGAGGTTTTGGGCCGGCACGAGGGCATCTCGAACTTTACCGTCGGGCAGCGGAAGGGGCTGGGCGTGAGTTCGCCCTCGCCGCTCTACGTGCTGAATATCAACCCGGCCAGCCATCGTGTGACCGTGGGGGCCGACGCGGAACTGGCCGCGCGCACGCTGCGCGCGCGGCGGCTCAACTGGATCTCGATTCCGGAGTTGACCGCGCAGATGCGGGTGCGCGCCAAGATTCGCCATCGCCACGAGCCGGCCTGGGCCACGCTTGAACCGGCAGGAGCGGGCGAGGCGGTGGCTACCTTCGACGAACCGCAGCGCGCGGTTACTCCCGGCCAGTCGGCGGTGTTTTATGACGGCGACGAAGTAGTTGGCGGGGGTTGGATCGTCTGAGGCGAAGCCTGATGGGGCTTGCTGATAGCAAGACGTACCCGCAGGGCTGATGGTTGGCCTTTGTGGTCTTCCCACCCATCGAGCAAAAGACGCTCGATGGATGGGGCACATTTCATCTCGCGTGAGTCTGCAATGCCGGTGGGAGACTAAAACAAATGCGGCGAGTTAGCCCCCCGCTGCGCGGGGTTGGCGAGTTAGCAAGTTAGCGGACGGCGGCGCTGGACGCAGTTTCATTTTCTCCTGGCACGGCAATGCGGTGGAGGGCTGGCGCAGTTCGGGGCGGATTCGCGTTTTTCCTCAGCCTGGAATGTATGCGCCGATCAAGGCCTTAGCTTTCTGCTTTGCCCTCCCGGAATGCGACTCGACAAGAGGGGCGAAAGGCTCGTATTCTTGCAACCAACCAAAACCATAGGCAACCGCAGCGATCCTGTTTCTTGTTCTGTTTTGTTCCGCATAATCTCCTTCTGCGCTTCGTGTCAAAGAAGTCGAGGATGGTCTGCGTGCCTAAGTTATTGGAAATGAGTGAGATGAGTGTCTTTTCCATTTTGCCGATGATTTGACTGGGTTTGGATAAGCTAAGAACATTCAAACGGAAATGACTGAACAGGGGAAGCGTATGAGGCTTTCTCAATCTTCTTCGGGCCATCCCCGCGGGTTCGCTGGCGTAGGGAAGAAGAAGAGGCCAAGGCATCTCTGGCGGCGCGTCAGAGGGCGACTCCGGCGCGGAGCAGCCGCGAATTCCTTTCTGCGGGCAATGCGAAAGACCGTGGAATGGTGGGCCGGGATTGGCGGACAGATGGCAGGGGAAGCACAGAAGCGGGCAGTGCGGGGGAAGGCCAAAGGGGCAGGAACCGTTAAAAAGGCTAGGAATCTCAACCAAGCAGCGCTCAAGCTGGTGGACGAGAATGCAACTGAGATTGCTCAGTCGCTTCTGAAAAGCACACTTAAGGGACACGTGTTGAGCGCACGAATGCTGGTCGAGCTTGCCGAGGGAAACGTGGAGGCTGGGGAAGCAACGGCTGTGAGGCCGGCTCGCAGCCTGGCGTTGGAACTGGCGGCGGAACAGGAATGGCCGGGCGAGGCGGACGTAGAAGCAGAAGTTGGAAGCCGGGAACCGGAAGGGGCCTGAGTTTTTTGCTTAGCGGGGGATGCGGCGGAGATGCGGGGGAAGAGCCCAGTGCAGCCCGCCGCATTCTCACAGAAGAAGGATGAGACAGGGATGAAGCTCACAAGAGACGGGTTGTTGCGCGGCGGCAGATGGATGGGTCTGAAGCTGGGACTGTGCCTTATGGTGTTTGCGCTGGGGAGCCTTGCCAACGGGCAGGCGATCAGCACAACGACGGTTCAGGGGACAGTGTATCTGGCGAATGGGCAGGCCGGCACAGGAACACTGGTGGTGAGCTGGCCCGCGTTTACGACCGCGAGCGGGAAGGCGGTGGCCGCGGATAGCGCCACGGTGACGATTGCGCCGGACGGATTTGTGAGCGTGAATCTGACGCCTAACGTGGGGGCCACGCCGGCGGGACTTTATTACACGGCAGTCTACTACCTGAGCGACGGCACGGCCAACACTCAATACTGGGTGGTGCCGGCGGCGGCGCAGGCGAGCCTGGCGCAGGTGCAGGCGCAACTGATGCCGGCAGCGCAGGCGGTGCAGGCGGTGAGCAAGGCATATGTGGATCAGCAAGTATCCCAACTGACGGGGAGCCTGCTGACGGCGTCGGGTGGAACATTGAGCGGGCCGCTGTATCTGAATGGCGACCCGGCTACGCCTCTGCAAGCGGCGGACAAGCACTATGTGGATACGACCTTTGCCATGGCGGTTCCGATTGCGGGCGGGAATATGACGGGGCCTCTGTCGGCACCCGCGGTGAATAGCGTGCAATCGCCGCTGGCGGCAAGCTCACAGACCACGCTTCAAGCAGCGATCAACGCGGCGGGCACCAGCGGGGCGGTGGAGATTCCTCCCTCGTACGCGGGGACAGATGGATTCACGAATCCGAATGGTGTTTATGTGGCGGATCTGCGGACCAAGGGTGCGCAGCAGACTGAACGGAGCGTAAAGGAATTTGGCGCGGTTTGCGATGGGACGACTGACGACACCAATGCACTACAGGCGGCGCTGAACTATGCACAGACGCATGGTGTAGCGCTGACGATTCCGCAAGGAACCTGCAAGACACGGGCCCTGAACTGGCGCGGAGAGTCGATTGGCGGGCTGGGCAAGCAAGTGTCGGCACTGAAGGGGTTTCCAGGGCAGGATGTATTGGCGACAGTGACAGATAGCATGAATCTGCTGAGTTATACGCGGATCCACGATCTAACGATCTATGTGGATCAGAGCATGGATGTGTCCTGCTCGGCTGCAGAGGGGCGCGCGGTGGCGGGAAGCTGCGGAGTCAGCAGGCTTGTGGAGCGGAATTCGATATTTTCGCTGGGCGGGAATGGCCTGACTGGGACGGCTGGAACAGGCGCGGGCTGGGCGGTGGGCAATTGCGCAATTGCGATGCCAGCGTCTTTGGGAACCGGCGGCAATGGGCTGCGCGTGGCGGAGATCGAGAACCTGGAGATTGTGGCAACGGGAGTGGACCCGATGGCTGCACAGTACCCAGGCGCGCACTCGACGCATACCTGCGGGCTCTATCTTGCGCAGTGGCCGCAGTGGAGCGAGTTCAGGAATATCGATGTTCGGGGACTGAATACGGGCATCGCGATTCCCGCGCTCCCGGTGGCGACACCGGCGGGGTTGGTTGCGGATTCAAACCGGTGGCAGAACATCACGATCCAGGCGACGCACGCTTTTACGGCGGCAGCAGGCTCGAACAATGTGCTGGACAATGTGGTGGCCATGGCGGGGAACTCAGCGGCGGCGGGCGAAACGCCGACGGGGCTGGTGCTGGATCTCTCAGGCACGCAACAGGGTTGGACGGTGCGGAATGCGGTGGTGCTGCCGGTGTGGAACGCGGTGCAGCCGCAACTGACGGTGACAGCCGCTGGCGGCGCTGTTACTGCAGTGACGGCGGGGCCGGAGCATGGACTGGGATTCGATCCTTATGGGGCGCAGATTCCATTGACGTTCGGCGGGAGTTGCACGGCGCAGGCTATGGCGAGCGTGAACAGCGACGGGTCGATCGGGACGGTTGCCGTAAATTCGGGCGGTGTGGGCTGCTCGGGAACGACGACGGCGAGCGTGAACGCAGCGGGAACCTGGGATACAGCCGCGCCGGTGAACCTGATTGCCGGGCAGAACATGACGTTCTTTGACGGGAACCTGCTGAAGGGCAACGGCGGGTACACGGTTTGGAACGCGGCGCAATCGGAGAGCTATGGAACGCAGTTGGACGGGGGCGGGGGGAGATTGCCGGGCGGCGGGAGTTATGCTGCGCTAGTGACTAAAAACCCGGTGGGAGCGGCATACGCGGTCGATCAGTTTCCTGGCGTGGATTTAGGCGCGAAGTTACAGGCTTGCTTGGGGGCGATGAGCGCGAGTTATGGAGGGACGTGCGACGCGCGTAACTTTACCGGAACGCTTTCGATGGGATCGAACCTGACGATATCGACATCGAATGCAACTGTGTTGCTGCCCTGCGCCACGATTGCTACGGCCAACCAAGTGATGGTGACGGCGGGCACGAGAAATGTATCGCTGCGCGGCTGCGCCTTGCGGGGCGCCAGCGCGGCAGGCGGGAACGTGGGCGGAACGGTGTTTCAGTACTCGGGCGCGGGCGCGATGGTGCAGGTGGGAGACCCGACGTATGCGGGGAACACGTCGGGCTTTCACCTGGACAATGCGGTGATCAACACGACGGCTGCGAGCAGCGCAACGGCGCAAGGGCTGGTGGCTTATCGAACGCAGGAGATGGATCTGGAGAGCCTCTATTTCCTGGGAAACCAAAACCAGACAGGCATGACATTGGACGGTACAGGGAATTACACGGGCGGGACATTCTTCGATGACCAGTTCGATGGGTTCCAAACGGCGGTGAATGCGATCGGGCATCAGATTGCGAATCCCGCAACTACGGACTGGATGAATGCGAGCACGTTTGTGCGGCTGCACATCGATTGCCCGAAGAGCAGCGGCAGCCCAATCGCCGGGACGTACGGGATCAACTTGCAGCAGGGGGATGGAAACACGTTCACGGGCGGAGATGTGGAGGGCTGCTCGACCGCGCTGCACCTGGGAGCAAACGCGCAGAATAACACGATTCTTGGGCTGCGGAACGAGGTATCGACCAATCAAGTTGTGGCGGATGCGGGCAGCGCGTACAACAACTGGATGACCGGCGGGACGATGTTCACGGGCGCCTTGACGGATAACGGCACGCGCAACAGCTTCCTGGATACATTTCACCGGAGTTTCAACGGCCTGAACGGCGATTGGTACGGGAGCCAGAAGGATGCTACGGTGACCAATCACTACCGCATCGGAATTGGCGCGGGAAACGAGCGCGGATTGCTGGATCGATATCAGACGGACTTCGGCTATCGCTGGACCATGGGATTGAGCGATGCGACGGCGGGCGAGCAGTTTTATCAGATTCTGGACGAACTGAACGGTATCTATCGGCTGTCGATCGGGCAGTATAACAACGGCCAGTCGAGCACCAACAATCAGACGGTTCTCAACTCGGCGGGCACGGGCGCAATTGTTTTGAATGGCTCAACGAATGCTGGGACAGGAGGGGTAACTTTCGGGTCCGGCGGGCCGAGTGAGACGACGGTTGCGACGATCAGCAACGCGGGGAACGCTCTGTTTAACGGGACGCTTCAGGTCGGAGGCACATCGACCTTCAGCGGCTCGACAATGGTGAAGAATCAGGCGGACGCTGAGATCGACCATTTTCTATGGGCGGGGTTGACCGCGAGCCAAAAGGAGTCTCTCACTTACAAGGATTGGAACGGAAATAGCCAGTGGTATATGGTGAAGGACCAGAATAATAACTGGGCGCTGAATTCAGCCACCGGGGGTCTGGACAGCTTCAAGGCCTATCAAAGCACAAACAGCGGAGATACGTATATCAATGCCTCCAATTCGTCGGGGGTTGTGCGCGTCAACTATGAGACAGGGTCCGGTACGGCGTTCAATATCTATGGTGGGGGAAGCAGCGCATTGTGGGCCAGTTTCACGGGTGCGAATGCGATCAAGTTTCCAGGGCTAGCGGCAAGCAGCGGTCTCAATTGTCTTCAGGTGGATAACTCAGGATATATCTCGAATACGGGCTCGGCTTGCGGCACTGGGTCGGGAGCAGGGGGAAGCGGCACGGTCAGCTCCGGCACCGCAGGACAGATTGCCCGTTATCCCGGCAGCGGCACTGTTGTCAGCGGCGCTACCGCTACTATTGACGGAAGCGGGAACGTGGCAACGCCCGCAACCGTTTCAGCGGCCAATCTACCCATTACTGTGACTGCTCCGCCCTTCAATGCAATCGCAGATAACGCGACCGACAACACGGCGGCGTTGCAGGCGGCTATCAATGCAGCTTCTTATACCGGGCAGGATGTGTATGTGCCGCCTGCTCCGGCTGGCCATTGCTACAACTTCAAGAAGCTCTACTGGTATCACGACGCTGTGTTGAATCCTGGGTACAATCCGAGCGGCGGCTGGAGTTTTAAATTCCGTGGCGGCAGGACAAGCCGCGACGCGGACGGAAGTTTATCCGGAGTTTCGACCGGAACAACATGCCTCACATCCACCGATAGTACTGGCCCGGCAATCAACTTCGGCGGCGGCCCGGCTTTTGCCGGGAACACTGGCACGCTGAACATTACCAATAGCTCGATTACGAACGGAACGGCTACGTTCAATTGGACTCTTGTCAGCGGAGCACTTCCGGTAGCGGGACAAATTGTTCAAATCTCAGGCACTACGAATGACGGCGGTCAGTTGAACTTGCAGGGCGGTGTCATCGCGAGTGTTACCGGGACAACGAGCGGAACTTTCACGGTAACTGGAATCCAGCCAACTGACACGGCTGCAGCTCAGGCGGAGACAGGCACTGCCAAGACGGGCGGATATAACTATCTTTTTGAGGCAGTTTCCATTGGCGGGTTTACTCTGAACGTGAACAATCCTACATGGGCGCTGGACGCCGATCTCTTCACTGGATGGTCGGATATTTCCGACATAACCATCAATCAGAGCGGGCCGGGCGGCGGCATGAGAATTGAGGATGTATGGGAGCATGTCAACCTCAAGGGTCTCTATATTTTGAGTCCGTACGGTAAGACCTATGCGGCTGGACACGGCGGCGTGTATCCGACGGGCACAGTCGGCATGAAACTCTGTAACAACATCAATTCCGGTCTAGTGCAGGTTGACAAAACGCTTTCTGGATACTTCGATCACGGTTATGAGTTGGGTTCGAACGGCTCGGTAACGAACTGCGCCGCACTGATGGACTCGTTCGCGGGCGATAACATGGATGGCTCCGGAAACAACACGGGCTTTTGGATCGGCAGAGGGCCCCAAGGGAGCCTGGATCATCCTTACACGGAATCGGTGAACAGCGCGGGAATCAACCTGGGAAGTTACAGCCAAGGACCGTGGAAGATCACCAACGGAACATTTGTCAACCCGAGCTTGTCACTTCTGGCCAGTATCTATGTGAATCAATTGACATCGCCGAGCGGATACAACCTCGCGGGGATCGACATTGAGAACAACGCCTTTATTCTCTCCAATACATACGGCATCAGACTGATAGACATTGCCGGAATCAGTAAAGGCAAGATGGCCTACAACACAGTTATGGGCGGAAGTAACCCTGCGGCGTACGGCGTAGGATTGCCGAGCAATAGTGTGGCGTGGTTCTTGGAGAACAATTCTTTTGCTTTGACGTCTTCCTCGAACAACTACCAGAATCAGGCCAGCGCCAACCTGTCTTATGACGGTTCTACGCTGACCACTGCGCACATTGTCAGCGAGCAAGGAGCGATTGTTTTGAGCGCCAATGCGGCTGGCATCACTCTTCCTTCAACGATCGCCGGCACGCAGGGCACGGATGCGAATCTGCTTTCCGCCGGCACAGTGAGCGGCGCCGCGCAGTTACTCTGCACCGATGCGAATGGCGGCGCAACAACCCTGGGATGCACGACTGGGAGCGGCGCTCCATCTGTTTACTACAATGTGCTCAGCTATGGCGCAAAGGCAGACATGCTTCCCTTGGCTAGAACCTATGTGGGAGCTTCCCTGACGGCGGGAAGTTCAACGCTCTATGTGGGGAGCGGCAGCTTCACCTCAGCCGACGTGGGAAAGTATGTAGCCTTCGTTCCCGCGTCTGCCTGGTCGCAGCCATTTTCGACCGGGCCATCGACGGCGCAAATCGTGTCAGTAACTGATGGCCAGCATTTAGTTCTGAGCAAGGCGGCGGCGACGACGGAGGGCGCGTATATCTCCTGGGGCACGGACAATGTGCCGGCCTTCAATGCGTGCGCGACAGCGGTGGCCGCTGTAGGCGGGGGCACGTGCGCGGTTCCCGACGGGAATTATCTCTTCGCGACCTCACCCTATTACCTTGTTAGCGGCATGGCGCAAGACGATGGAGGATATCAGACGCCAGCCGGCGGGTCAGGGGCGGTGATAGCCTGCACGGTATCCGGCGGTTCCCTGAGCGGCTGCGCGGTTGCGAGCAGCCCGAGTACATATGTCAAGAACACGACACTTACACTTAACTTCCCGACGCAGGGCTCAGCAAACAGCGGCTGCCCCGCGGTATACGCAGGGCCGTGCGGACAGGAATTTGCGACGGTGACCACGAATAGCAGCGGGCAGGCGCAGAATCCGGTCACCATTGTGTATGCCGGTTTTGGGCTGACATCCGCACCGGTTCCCACGGTGAACGCCACGGGCGGCGATGGAGCAACGGCGACGACCACCCTTTCCGGGGGAACGGCTGCCACTCCGGCCATCACGAATGGCGGCAGCGGCTATCCCGCGAGTGCGAGCGGAGTTTTAGAAATGTGGGCTTTTGGCGGCGGCTGCACAAGCAACTTTGGCGGTGGAGGCTCGGGCGTGTCGGTGATCGTAGGCAAAGGCTCGGCTTCGACCAATTCGTCCGGCGCGGTGACGAGCGCAGCCTGGACAAACGCGCCGACTGGATGCTCGACGGCGCCTGCCATTGTCTTCGGGGACTTTACCTGCTGGAACCCAGGCAGTTCGTCTTTCACGGCGCAGTGCACAAACGTTGCACCGCTGATTCCCGCGGCAATCCCGGTACAGGTGATGCTGACTCCCGGAGTCAGCTGGTTTGGCCCGAGCGGAGCGAGCCAGGAAGGCGTGAATCTAGGCGGAACGTGGGATGGTACGACCGTGGATACGGTTGTTCCTGGAAGCTTTCTGACTCAGCCGGCGATGTTCGGCGGGCAAATTCAGAGTTCGGATATCGGCGGTCTAACGCTGGGTAATAGTTTTATAGGAATTTTCGACCCGTACAACCTGAACAGGTCGAAGGTCCACGATCTGAATTTGAATAGCGGCATTGGAATGCTGACCTGGGCATACGATCTTGGCTCTCAGTTAGACAACATCTGGTCGGGAGGCTACGCTCCCATAGTCAATGGCGGGGCGTGGCAGCACCGGAGCGATTTTCCTCTTGGGCAGGGCGGCTTCTTCGATGTGGATTCCGTTTCAAACATCGTGGCGGAACCGGCGGGTTACAACACTGTGGCGGCGGCTATCGACAATTGGTTTGCCGAAGAGTTTTGGCGTCCGGAGTTTTCGGGAAACGCTGGCGACTTTTACGAAACCTGTAAAGAGCCGCAGACGACGAATCAACGCCAGACTTCTCACAGCCTCAGCATTCCGCAGGGCGCCAACTCGATGTGCTACAAGGGCATCACCGGCATGGGGATGCTGAATCTGACGCGGGACAATCGCGCGGCTGGAAGCCACCCGATCACGAATATCACAGGTAAGTATCTTTACCGGCCTGTATATTACGGTTCTCTAGGTGGAAGCAGCCTGTTCGGAGCGAGTTGCGAGCAATGCAATCAGATCGCGTCCGATCCGTATCGTACGGAGTCGATCCAAGAAGGCGCGATTGAATTCGAGGCCGGGAATGGGTCGCAGATCAACGGTGTTGGCTGGAGCGGCAGTCAGATTGTTGAGCCGCTTTACGACTTGAGCGGCGCAGCGTACAGCGGAACGGCGGGAGCGCCGCAAGGCGTTGCCTGGCAGAACATCGGGGCATCCTCGGAGGTGAACGCCCAGGCATCGCAGAACCTCAATATCCAGGTGAACCAGGCGTTTCCAGCGGGGCTTACAGTCACTTCAAACAGCGGCAGCGGGAACGGTCAGATCACGTTTGTGAATAGCTACAACACGCAGGTTGGTTCCCTAAGGCAAAGCGTTGTGTGGAACTCGCTGTCGATTTTTGGGGGCGCGGTTGACGACATGGACTTTGCGCCGGGTGGAGTGACGGCGAATGTGCCATTGTCGTTACCGAGCATAGCGCCATCGAGCGGCAGTGCGTGCCTGCAAATCAACAGCGGGGGAGTTGTGTCCAATACTGGATCGGCTTGCGGGGGCAGCGGCGGCGGAGTGACATCCTTTGCGGCGCCATCGGGAAGCTGGCCATCGTGGCTGGTACCGACGGTCACGAATGCGACGAGTACGCCGTCTTTGGTGGTTGCGGCTTCGGCTACGGGTACGGGGAACGTGGTGCTGTCGAGCGGGCCGACGTTCACGGGCAATACGACGACGTTTGCGAACAGCGCGGCGGCGGAGCAGGATGTGACGATCCAGCCTGGGACGGGCGCGGACCAGATTGGCGCGTTTGGATGGAACAACTACGCCGGAACCTCGGAGTGGAAGCTGAGGAAGGACGCAAGCAACTACCTGCGCCTGACGGATATGGTCAACTCGCTGGACCGGGAAGTTTTCTACCAGAACGGACAGACGGTGCTCAACGCCGGGGCGGGCGCGAATCCGGTAGTCGTAAACGGGGCGACCGGGAGCGGCACGGGGGGCTTCCTGGTGGAGGGCGGCGGGGCAAGCCCGGCGGCGGTACTGACGGTGACCGGGAGCGGGAACACGACTGCGACGGGCTTTGTGTCGGGCAAGTTCATGATGGGCTCGGGAACGATGTCGCTGGGGACGGGCGCGGCGGCTGGCACGGGTCCGGCGATAGTTTGCCTAAGCGGCCACGTATGCGACGGAGTGAGCGGGACCGTGACGCTGACGACGGGAACGAGTCCGACGACCGGGACGCTGGCGACACTGAGTTTTCCGAATTCGCATAGCAACTCCGCAAACTGCATCGTGGACGTGTTGCAAAGCGGGGTTGGACGGGTGACGACCGCGACCTGGACCGAATCGACGACCGCGGTGACGCTGACTGCCAATGCTGCGCTGACAGCCAGCACGGCGTATACGGTGAAGTACTGGTGCGGCGGGAACTAGGTCTCGATTTGGCCTGTTGAGTTGGAACGCGAATCCTACCCTCGCAGCAACAAGCCGCTGCGGCAGCCTGCGGCGAGGGTGAGTTACCGATGACAAAGACAGCAAGTTAGCCTCCGCTGCGCGGAGATAGCGGGTTAGCGAGTTGGCGGGTTCTCCTGGATTCGAACGGGATTGGCTCCAGGTTGAATGAGTCGCGTGGCGGGTGGAAATGGGGGATCCGTGGCAGAGACCGGGGAAAGGCGCGCGGTTGAGGCGCGGGGGTTGAGCCTGAGCCTTGAGGATCTGGACCGGGACGAGCTGGAGCGGTTTGGGAGAATTCTGGATCATCGTCCGGCGAGATTGCGGGGGCGGACGGTGGGAATGGCGCTGGCCGAACTGCTGCTGCCGGTGAGGACGCGCGAGGGGAAGCCTGCTCCGCTGCGGGCGAATGCGGCGCAGCAGGCCTTCGAGCGGCGGCGGGGCGAACGGAACATTGTGCTGAAGGCGCGGCAGATGGGGCTGACGACCTGGGCGGCGGCGCGGTTCTTTCTGAAGACCATTACCCAGCCGGGGACGCTGACCCTGGAAGTGGCGCACACGCAGGAGGCTGCGGAGGAGATCTTCCGGATCGTTCACAGGTTTGTGGACTGGTTGCCGGAGGAGCTGCGGGAGGGGCCCCTGAAGACTTCGCGGGCCAATGTGCGGCAGATTGTATTTCCGGAGATGGATGCGCAGTATCGGGTGGTGTCAGCCGGAGACCGGAACGCAGGCCGCGGACTGACGGTGCAGAATCTGCACTGCTCGGAGCTGGCGCGGTGGCCGGGAGATCCGGCGGAGACGCTGGCGGGATTGCGGGCTTCGATGACGCCGGGGGCGGAGCTGATTCTGGAGTCGACGCCGGACGGAGTGGGCTGTTGCTTCCACGAGGAGTGGCAGAAGGCCGGCGAGACGGGAATGGTGCGGCATTTCTTTCCCTGGTGGATGGAGCGGCGCTACCGGGCCGCAGCTGTGGACGAGGCCAGTTTGACCGAGGAGGAACGCGATCTGATGGCGCGGACGCGGCTGGACCGGGAGCAGATCGGATATCGGCGGAAGATACGGGCGAACTTTCGCGGGCTGGCGCGGCAGGAGTACGCCGAGGACGAGGAGAGCTGCTTTCTGGCCAGCGGGGATTCTGTGTTTGAGCTGGCGGCGATCGAGGCGCGGCTGGCGGAGATGGCGGAGCCGGCGGAACGGCGGCGGAATGGGGAGTTGGAGATTTGGCTGCCGCCACTGAAGGGCAAGGAGTACCTGGTGGCGGTGGACCCGGCCGGGGGAGGCAGCGAGGGAGACTACTCGGCGGCCCAGGTGCTGGAGATGGAGACGGGCTTGCAATGCGCGGAGTTTGCCGGGCATGTAGGAGGTCTGGAACTTGCGCATTTGGTGACAAAGCTGGCCGTGGAGTACAACCAGGCATGGCTGGTGGTGGAGCGGAACAACCACGGCAGCGGAGTGCTGGCGCTGGCTGAGACAGTATGCGGATACAAGCGGATCTACAAGCACGGGGGCCAGGCGGGCTGGTTGACAACGTCGCTGAGCCGCCCAGCGGTGCTGGGACAGCTGGGCGCAGGGCTGGTGCAGGAGCCGGAGCGGTTCCAGAGCCGCAAGCTGCTGGGCGAATGCAGAAGCTTTGTCAGACTGCCGAATCGGAGCACGGGGGCGCGAACGGGGACGCATGACGACCGGGTGATGGCGATGGCAATCGGGCTGGGCGCGCGGGCGGAGCTGCTGGGGAGAAGCAGTGGACAGTGAACAGTGGTCAGTTTTCAGTCGCCGGCTTTCCGCGGTCCAATGCAGTCGTTGTGTCAGGCAATGGAGAGGGAACAAGCGAGAATTGGTTCAATGCAATTCGGGCTACTGTTTACTGACCACTGTTCACTGATAACTGTTTGCTGCTTTTGCAGATAATTACGGGCAAAGCGCTTAGAATTCGAGAAGAGTCAGGAAAAGGGCGGGAGACGGGCTTGGCGGTTCTGGCGGTGCAGCAGATCCGGCGAATGCGGGGCGGCGCGCAGGGCCAGCTGATGCTGGGCGCGGATAGCCATCTCTACGTTGTCAAGTTCCAGAACAATCCGCAGCATACACGCGTGCTGGCCAACGAGTTTCTGGCCTCGCGGCTGGCGGCGGCGGTGGGGCTGACGGCTCCAGAGGCGGAGCTGGTGGAGGTATCCAACTGGCTGGTGGAGAACACGCCGGATCTGGAGATCGACCTGGGAAGGACGCGGGTCAAGTGCCAGGCGGGATTGCAGTTTGGTTCGCGGTTTGTGGGCGGCCTGATGCCCGGCCAGGTAGTGGACTACCTGCCCGATGAACAGATGGCCGAAGTGCGGAATCTGGGCGAGTTTGCTGGCATCCTGGCGCTGGACAAGTGGACCGGGAATGCCAATGGGCGGCAGGCGGTGTTTACGCGCCGGCAGCGGGAGCGGCGCTACCGGGCGGTCTTCATCGACTTCGGGTATTGCTTTCATGCCGGGGAATGGCGGTTCGAGGACTCACCTCTGCACGGGGTTTATTACCGCAACGATGTCTACGGGGAGATTGCCGGATGGGAGTCGTTCGAGCCTTGGCTGACGCGGCTGGAGACCTTGCCCGCGGAGACGGTTTGGGCGGCGGCAAGCGAGATCCCGCCGGAATGGTACGGCGGAGACCTGGGCAATATGGAAAAGCTGGTGGAGAAGCTGCTCGTGCGGCGAAGCCGAATCCGGGAGTTGATCGAGGAGTTCGGGAAGTCGGAGAGGAAGCCGTTTCCAAAATGGGGAGGGATGGGGACAGAAAGTGTGGAGGAGGCTTGGAAAGGGGCTCGGTGGGAGACTAGGATTGCGGGGAGAGTGAATTAAAGGGAGGCAAGGCGGGAGCCGGCGATGGCAGGCGCGAATCAGCGGCGGGCATGCGAGTTTCGGCTGCTCCGGTATGTGCCGGATGCGGTGCGGAACGAGTATGTGCATATCGGGGCGATTCTGCGCGAGCAGGGCAGCTCGGAGCCGGCCTTGGTCCGGTTTACGCGCGACTGGCGCCGCGTGCGCTGCCTCGATCCGGAGGCGGACACCGCGCTGCTGGAGGGGATGGAGAGCGAGCTGCGCAGGCGCTTTGAGGCCGAGCCCGATGGAAACCTGATGCGGCTTCTTACGGAGTCGCTCTCGCTGAGCGTGCAGATGACAGAGCAAAAGGCCTATCTGGCAGAAAGCCTGCTCGCGGGGATGGAAGAGTTGATGAAGATGTATGTTGACCCTCCCCCCCGTGAGCGCGTGCCGCGGCTCAGCGGGCGGGCGGCGATTCAGGCCAGGATGCGGACGGAGTTTGAGCGGGCCGGGGTTTGGGATCTGCTGCGCAAGAGGATTGCGGCCTCGGAGTATACGAGGGCGGGGGATCCGCTGCGGATCGACGCGGGGTACCGGCCGAATGGACTGATCCGCATGTTCCATGCGGTGAGCCTGGAGCCGGGCGTGGAGATGGCCAAGGTGCTGGCGTTTTCAGCGGCGGGATTGCGGGCCGGCGT
>Ga0302320_10016415_pt1 | contig 15124 bp, 13 predicted proteins | sample Bog_T0_3_FD_202130 | JGI IMG/M metagenome (GOLD analysis project Ga0302320, IMG submission 202130) | Peat permafrost microbial communities from Stordalen Mire near Abisko, Sweden - Bog_T0_3 | ecosystem: Environmental > Terrestrial > Soil > Wetlands > Peat | place: Sweden: Abisko, Stordalen Mire... | reverse complement strand
TGCGCGAGGTGGTGCCTTCGATATCGGTGACGATCGCCGCGGGGCGCGGGCTCATGCGGCGGGGAACAGCTCGCTGATTTTTTCGCCGGTGTAGTGCGGCGTCCAGCCGGAGCTGTCGGTGAAGATGCGCAGCACGGTGAAATCCGGGTGTGCGCCGGCATCGAACCAGTGTTTTACGCCGGCGGGGACGGAGATCAGGTCGCCTGCGTGCATGCTGGCGTCGAACACTTTTCCGTCCACGTGCAGGATGAAATTACCGTGGCCCTGGACGAAGAAACGCACTTCGTCCTCGGTGTGGGTGTGTTCGTCGATGAATTTCTGGCGGATGGCCGGATAGGCTTCGGTGGCGCCGTGCAGTTTCATGACGTCGGCCGAGCCGGCGCCGCCTTGCCCCATCAGCGCATCGAGGTGCGGTTTGAACGCGGCCAGGATGGTTTCGGTGCTGTCGTCCGGGGAGACCTGTTCGGGGAAGCTCCAGCGCTCGAAGCGCACGCCGATGGCGGAAAGGGCATCGCGGATGGCGCTCGGATCTTCGGTGCGTAGGGTGGGGGCGCCGGGGGCGTTTTCGGCATAAACTGTCAGACGGCTCATCGTGATCTCCGTTCCAGCGCGCAGGCCAGCAGGAATTCCAGGCCTTCCAGCCGGGCCAGCGCCATGTCCATGTCCGGCGCCCATACATAGACGCCGTGGCCGCGGATCAAATACCCCATGGCGGCGGCGGGCAGGCGCGGCGCCAGGGTGGTGGCCAGGCGGGCGATATCCTGGTCGTTATCGACGATCGGCAGCGATAGCGCGGCTGCGTGCGTGGTTTGGCCGGCGAAGATTTTTTGCACCTCGTAGCCCTGGAAGGGCAGCGCGTCCGTCGCCGTTTCCAGCGAGAGCACGGTGGCGGCCACGGAATGGCCATGCAGCACGGCGCCGGCATCGGGGAAGGCGCGGTAGATCTGGCAATGCAGCAGGGTCTCGGCGCTGGAGCGGGCGCCTGGGGTGACAACCTGGCCATCGCCATCCACTTCGATGACGCTAGATGGCGTCAGGAAGCCTTTGTGGCCGCCGCTGCGCGTGATGGCGATTCGCTCGCCTGCGATGCGGACGCTGATATTGCCGGCGGTGGCGGGCACCCAGCCGCGCTGATCCATGCGACGGCCGGCGCGGATGATCGCATCCTGCGCCCAGGCCGGGATTGCAGGCACGGCGACGCCCAGCCTAGCCGGCAGAAGCTGGGGTTCAGCCGTGGTTTACAGTGGTGGGCTGCGGCTGGGGCTGCGCCTGGGCGGCGGCGGGCGGCACCTGGGGCGGGGCGATCGTGCTGGCGGTGGGGCGGCTTTCGCTGGCCTCCATCGAGACGTCGCTATCGTCCGCCATGTTCTTGCGGAACGACTTCAAACCCTTGGCGAAATCGCCCATCACGCCGCTGATGCGGCCGGTGCCGAACAGCAGAACAACCACCAGGATGAGCAGCAGCCAATGGGAGGGGGCCAAAGCACCCATGGTTCGGAACTCCTCTCGCGCCGGATGTGCGCGGCTTATGGGAAGGCAGATGGCGCAGTGGGGCGCCGGTTGCAACACCTGGGCGCGGTTACGAAATTCCTCAAGCTGTTAGCACCCCGGTAATCTTTGCGTGTCATTGTGTCTTCCGAGGCCGCTGAGGCTGGCCTCACGTTTCCTCCCCGGATAACGCGCCTGATGGGCGCGTCACCTTGAGGGCGGCGCCCACGGTCCCCCGTGCCAGCGCCGCCCTTTTTTTGTTCAGGTCCGCGACAGCCACGCAAAAGTTTTTGCTTCTTTTTTCAAAAAGAAGCGCTGTCTTCCTAAAGCTCCGCCCGAAACTGAACAATCAGCGCCTCAGCCTCATCGGCCGAGAGCCCCAGCGCCTGCCGTGCCACGCCGTGTGCAAAGCCGGCGCGCGCCATGTTGCCTAGCTCGCGGCGGCGCAGCTCAGGGCTGTCCACACCCTTGGTGCGGAACGGCCCCAGGCGGCGCTTGCGGGCGTGGATCACGGCGGCGGCCAGTTCGTGGTCGGCGTTCTCCGGCAAAGCGTCGTGCGCCACCTCGGCCGCCACGCCCTTGGCCGCCAGATGGGCGCCAATGGCGCGGCCGGATTTGCCGGCGCGCTGCAGGCTGCGGGCGCGCGACGCGGCGAAGGCCGTGTCGTCCACCGCGCCGGTGGCGGCCAGGCTGGCCACGATGGCCCGCGCGGCCGCCTTGGCCGCCGGCGCCTTGCCGTCGGCGTCGCCGGTGGCCCGCACCCAGCGCGCAATGCGCCCGTCCAGAACGCGCACCACGCTGGCCTGGGTGGCGCCGTAGCGGGACAGGTAGGTCACCGCCGCGTCGCGCAACGCCGCCTCGGTGGGCTCGGCTGGGGGGCGCGGAGGTTTGCGGGGCTTGAACGCCATGCGGGCATGGTGCCAGGAGACAAGCTTTCGCGACAGGGGCGGCTGGGGCGTTTGCGGTGCGCGACCCTGGGGCCAGAGCGCGATGGCGTTCCAGGCCGAGGAGCATGCCCATGTCGAACCGCCAAACCGTCGCCGAGCTGGTCCGGCAAATAGCCGATGATATCGCTACCTACGGCGGATTGGGCGAGGATTTGGACGCCGCGATCGATATGCTGGCCCGCGCCGGCATGGTGCCCGATGTCGTTTCTTTCCTGCTGGCCGAGGCCCATCGCAAGCGCCCCGCCATGGATGTGGTGCAGGCCGCCACGGTGCTGCTGGAGCGCGCCCTGAACGAATTGCGCCTGGCGCTGAACGGACGGGCCCGCGGCGCGCGGGACCAGCTGCGTGCGGTGCATCAGGCTGTCACCGAAGGGCTGTTGCCCGCTGCTCCGCCGGGCATCGTCATGCTGGGGCTGCTGCGCGGCTTTACCCTGGCGGGGCTGGAGCCGCCGGACGCGCTGACGCAGGCGATCCTGCGCTCCGACGATCTGGCGGCCGGGGCCGGCGGGATGCCGGACGAGCCGGAGGACGCCGCCGAAGCCTTGCGCGAAATGGCGGACTCGCTGGACCACGACCCGTTCGCCATTTTCGAGGAGATCGGCGCGAGCTCCAGCATTCTGCCGGCGGAGCAACGCGCCGCCCTGGCCGGTGCGCTGGCGGGCGCGCCCATCGAATCGCTGCGCGAGGCGGCTTTGGGGTTTGCCTTCGCCGCCGACCGGGACAGTGGCATCGCCGCGCTGGCAGCCATCGCCGAGGCAGCGGCGGATTTGCCAAGTGCCGCCGCCGCATCGGTGCAACGCCTGGCGGCGCGGCTGCACCGGATGCGCCCCTGGCTGGTGCCTGCGCGGCAGCACGCTGTCGATCTGGCGCTGGCCGATATTGGCGGCGGCTCGGCGCCGGACGCCGCGCAGGCGCCGAATCCGACCGCCGTGATGGCCACTATTAGCGACGGGGCCGGCAATACCAGCGTGTTTGTTACGCTGAAGGCAGGCCGGAAACACACGCTGGCCGGCTTGCTGCTGAAAGCCGACGGCGGCGTCGCGGATGTTTGGGTGAAGCCAGGGCTGGCCAAAGGCGAGCTTGCAGGGCTGATGCGGAGCATTGTCGAGGACACCGGCGCGCTGAGCGTCGGCCTGGATGTGGTGCAGCGAGTTCTGGCCGATGCCCTGGCGGTTAATCTGGCGAACGATACGCCGCCGCCGTTCGGGCTGATTCAGTTTGCCGAAACGCTCGGATTGGGTGCGGTGGCGCCGGCGCCGGTTACCACCGCGGCACTGATCGCTGAGGTGCTGGCCGGTCAGCCGCCAGCGCGGCTTGCACCCGCTTCGGTGGCGGCGGCGCACCAGGCCGCGCGGTTTTGGTCCGATACGATGCCGCCGCTGAACACCTGGTTTGAAGCGGGGGATGAGGTCGGCGATCTGTTGCGGGGCCTGAAAACACCGAAGCGCCGGACCGAGGCGGTATTGACGCAGTTGCTGCCGGGAAGCCGCGCCGGTTGGGCGCGGAAATGCGCCTGGGCGGCCGTTCTGCTGAGGGAAAGTGACGCTCGCGAGGACAAACATATCACCATGGCGCTGATTGCGCGCGACCTGGCGGGGGATGCGCCATTGGCCGGGATTCCGTTCGCGGTGCGGATCGCGGATATTACGGTGGCGGCAGCCGCGGCTTCATCGCGGCGGCGGTAGGAAGAAAGCAAGCGCTTCTTTTTGAAAAAAGAAGCAAAATTTTTTCTCATTGGCAAACGCGTTAAACCAGCTATACGCTTGTTTTCAGAACGAGTTCTTTTGGTTATTTTCGCAATAGAGAACTGCTGTCCTTGGAGCTGGTTCGGGATTTCGCGGGCGTAAATAACCGGCATACGGTGGGCGCTTGCTAGGCGCCTTGTAGCGGCCAATGTTTAGGCAGCATCGAGTCGTCGTGACCCGAGCTGAGATGGGAGCGCGCCGTTGCACCACATTCAAGCCGCGAGGCGCATCGTTGTTTAGGCAGTTAGTGCGGTTGCGGCCATGCGAGCGGGACGTGCTGGCAGCGCTGGCCGTCATTTTGCTCGCGCCGTTCTTGATCCATGGGCCGGAGTTGCTGGGTCTGGTCAGTTGTGACCCGCTGGCCCGCGCTTCCCGGCTAACCGAGGCGCTATCGACCGCCCCGCATTTCCTCCTCAGCGGTTGCGTGATCGACTCAAACGACGGGTTTACGTTGCAGGCATTGGGGCATCTTTCGGCCGAAGATTGGCTGTCCGGCAGGCTGCCATGGTGGAATCCGTATAGCGTCGTTCTACTTGCCGTTCATACTATTGCTGCACTTCGCGGATGGCGTGCTTTACATCAAGATCGTTACGCAATTACTGGCCGGGCTTGGCATGTTCATGTGCCTGCGGCAGTTGCGGGCCAGTGCCGGGGCCGCGGTGCTGGGTGCATTGATGTTTGAATTCAACGGCTCCTTCGCATGGTATGGCGACACAACGATATTGCCGGTTCCGTTCCTCCCCTTGCTGATAGCCGGTATTGACCGGGCGCGCGAAGCCGCTCTACCGCCGGTGGCCGGTGGCCGGTGGCCGGTGGCCGGTGGCCGGTGGGTCATTGCGTTGGCCATTGCGCTTTCGCTGCTGGCCGGCTTTCCGGAAACCGCCGCGTTTGATGGCATGCTTGCGTTTCTTTGGGCGTGCATGGCGGCGCTTTCGCTGCCGCGCGTGGGGCTCGTCCGTTTTTGGACTCAGGCCCTGTTTGGCGGTCTCACCGGGCTAGCGCTTGCCGCGCCTGCTCTTGTGAGTTTTATCGATTACCTGGGCCACGGTTTTGTACCCTTCCATGATGCCGCCAGCTTCGGACGCGTCAAGTTCGGGCTGGTTCAAGGGCAGGGCGCGGCGCTCATATTGCCAACGATGTTTGGGCCGCCGTATCAGGATCGTGCGGTCTTCGGTTGGGGCTTTATTGGCGGGTTTGTCGGCGCGGCCCCGGTTTTCATGGGATTGCTCGCGCTATGTAGCCGACGCGAATGCCTTGCGGTGCGCCTGCTTCTAGCGGGCTGGATTCTGTTCTGGACCGCAGTGGTACTTGGCGATCCCATTACACAGGCGGTATGGCATGGCATCCCGATCATAAGGCAAGGTGCTGCGATCCGGTATATCATGCCGTCGCTTTCGTTCGCCTGGGCGTTGCTTGCTGCACGCGGTTGGGATCTTTGGCGGGCTGGCGTTGTACGCGCGCGCCTGGCTGGCGCCGCTTTCGGTGTAATCGCGGCCGCGGCGGCAACCGACTGCGCCCAGCAGGGGCGCCTGTCAATTGAATACGGGCTGCCGACATTACTTTGGGCGCTCGTGCTTGGCATCGGTTTGACGTGGCTGCTGTCCCGGCCGTACAGCGCCGCCGGACGTGTAATGGTCGCCGCGCTGCTGATTGCGGATGTCGCTTTCAGCTTCGCGATGCCGATCAGCGCGGCGGATGTACCTGCCAGCGTTGATCGCGCCCCGATCGATTATCTACTTGCTCAACCAGGTTTCTTCCGAAGCTACGCGATTGGTAATCTATTGCTGCCGAACTCAGGCGCGTTTTTTCAAACGCCAACGATACAATCTGAATCCATACCGCGCCCGATAATCTGGGATGAATATGCGCCGGCGCTCGATGGCCGGGTGGTATCGGAATTTCCCCTCGCGACAACGCAGTTGCATGAGCAGGCAGCTATCCTAGCCGAACACCGGACCGCCTTCGCCGCCGCGGCTGTGGCTTACATTCTCGTGCCGCGCCAGAATGATCCGATGCCTGGTCTGCATGATGCGGCGTTCCAGCCGGTATTCGAGGATAATGTTGCGCGTATTTATCGCATGGCTGGCGCCGCGCCGTATTTCGAGGTCGCAGGCGGTCCGTGCGTGCTGCGAGTTTTCACGCGCGAGAAGCTCGATGCGGTGTGCAAGCGGCCTGCTACGCTGCTCAGACGCGAGCTTTATTATCCAGGTTGGCGGGTTGAGCGGGACGGCCGGGCGGCACAAATGCAGCGGGCAGGGAAGGTTTTTCAATCCATGGAGTTGCCAGAAGGCGCCAGCCACATTCGTTGGCACTATGTGCCGCCGTTTAGCGGTCTGATTGCGGCGTTGTTCGTTGCCGGGTGCGCTGGTTTCGCCGGAATGGTGGGCCTGTCATTTTGGTCGGGAACTCGCTGGAACGCGCCGGTTCACGCATCGCTCATTTCTTCACGTGCTGCGCGGCGTAGGCACGAGCCAGACACCGACGGAACATGGAATGCAGGATTAATCCTCGACCGCGCGAAGAAACTGCCGCCAGAGAGCGAGGAAAACCCTAAGCCGCCCGGCGGCATTTAAGCTGTATCAGATGAGCGTCAGGTGCTGCCTAAGGTGTTGGGCAATCGTCTAACAGAAAAAAGTTTTTGCTTCTTTTTTCAAAAAGAAGCGCTTTCTCGCTTACTTCGGTTCCCCCGCAACAGGCTGCAGTCCCTGTGAGGAGAACATCGTGGTGACCTCGGCAATCGCGGCTTCGGCGGAGTTGGCGTCGGTGCCCTTGGCAACGATCGCCACGCCGGGGCCGTTGTCGCGGAAATAGGGGTAGCTGCCGATATCGAGCAAAGGGTAGCGGTTTTGAATTTCGGTTAGCCCTTCGGCGATATCGCCTTCGCGGACGTTCACTGCGTGCACGCTGCGCGACACCACGGGGGCGCCGCGTTGTAGGGTGGGGGCCAGCATTTCGAACATGGCGCGCATGATGGCGGGCACGCCGGCCATGACGTGCACATTGCCGATGGAAAATCCCGGCGCGATCGAGGCGCCGTTGTCGATCAGCACGGCGCCGCGCGGCATGGTGGCCATGCGTTGCCTTGCCGCATTGAACTGGCCCGCCGCGTAATGCGCTTCCATGCGCGCCCAAACCACCGGCTGCGGTTCCCAGGGTACGCCGAAGGCCTGGGCGATGCATTCGCTGGTGATGTCGTCGTGCGTGGGGCCGATGCCGCCGGTGGTGAACACGTGGTCGAAGGCGGCGCGCACTTCGTTGATGGTGTTGACGATGGTGGCGGCGACGTCGGGGATGATGCGCACTTCGCGCACCGGGATGCCGATGTCGCCGAGGTTTTGCGCCAGGAAACGGATGTTGGCGTCCTGCGTGCGGCCGGACAGAACTTCGTTGCCGATCACCACGATGCAGGCGGTGGGATTGGTCACAGCACCCAGCCGGCTTCGCGGATCAGGAAAGCGCGCACGGTTTGGAACATGTCCACGTCCTCCGGCGTGCCGCCGCCGAAGCCGGCGTGCGGCATGGCTTCCCAGACATGCAATTCGGCTTGCTGGCCGGCGTTCAGTAGGGCGCGGTGCATGCGCACGGTGTTCGAAAGAAATAGATCGCGCGTGCCGCTTTGCAGGAAGGTGGGCGGGAAGCCTTTGCTGAAATCGCCGAACAGCGGCGAGAGGTAGGGGTGCGCGAGGTCGGCGCCGTTGGCGTAGAGCGCGTTGGCTTGCGGCAATTTCTCCGGCAGGGCAACGTCGATTGTTTCGTTGGTGACGAATGTGTCGCCGGATTCGGTCAGGTCCAGTTCGGGGGTCAGCAGCACGGCGGCGGCGGGCAGCTTCAGGCCTTCGTCGCGCGCACGCAGGATGGTGGCGGCGGCCAGGTTACCGCCGGCGGAGAGGCCGCCAATGACGATATGCGCCGGGTTGTGGGTTTTCAGCAGATGCGCGTAGGCGTGCACGCAATCGTCGAGCGGGGCGGGGTAGGGGTGCGCCGGCGGCATGCGGTAATCCACGCTGAACACGCGCACGCCCAGCGCCGCGGCGCGGCCGATGGCCATCAGTTGCGCGAAGCGGCCGCCGCCGAACACCAGCGCGCCGCCGTGGATGTCGAGATAGGTGTACGTCGCGGCAGGGCCGCTCAGGCCGTGCGGGGTGGCGATGTGCACGTCGCACTGGCCGATGCGCTGGGTTTCGAGCGCGATCGGCAGGCCGGCGAGCAGGGGCTCGATCATCGGCAGGATGCGCTCGTCCCAGGCTTTGGCGGCCTCGCGCCAGGCGGTGGCGTCGGTTGAGGCGGGCATTTTGCTACGGGGGGCGGCGCCGGCGGTGGCGAGGAAGCGGCGGGCTTCCTCGCTGATATGCGCCGGGATCGGCACCTCCTTGGCGTCGACGTGCAGGGTGAGTTGGTTCAGTACTTCAGTGGCATCCATGGCCGCGCCCCCGGGGATTTGCGCGCCAGAATAGGTAATGGCGGGCGGGGAGGCCAGAGGGCGGCCGGCGCGGCAGAGCTTACGCTGGTAGCCCAGCAGAATCTCCGGCCGGACGGCAATCACTGACCGGTCGCGCTGGCCGCGGGCGCCGTCCCGGCACTTTCGCGTTTGCAAAGGCCGTCGGACGGCGGGTAGCCTGCCTCTCAGACGGCCGGATGGGCCGGCCATCTGGGGAATGTCGGATAAATTGGCTGCTGGTCCTAGACTGTCTCGACATCGGATCCGCCGCGACATAAATGAAAGAGAAAACAAATTTGCCCATATACACCTGAATGGTCTTCTGTCGCCCAAGGCGATGGCGCCTTTCCAGGCCTCGCTAAGCTCGTGGGTGCAACCGGCATTTTACTTGCTGCCTCCGCTCCTACGCTCGTGGCGGCCTCCTGGACTGAGACCGTAATACACGGCTTCACGGGTGGGGCGCACGGTAATAACCCCATTTACGGCACACTTGTTCAGGACGCATCAGGTGCATTGTATGGCACCGCATCGGGAGAGGGGTCGTCCGAGAAGGCCGCGCACGGTATAATATACCGTCTGACGCCTGCATCGAAGAACGGCTCCAAATGGACGTTCAGTTCGATCTACAGCTTTCCCCACTCCCATAGTGTAGGCCCTGGTTATGCAATTGGCGGCTTAACAATAGACGCGGAGGGGAACCTCTACGGCACGACAACGGTGGGGTTAGTGTTCGAATTAAGTCCACCTGCGGCCGGAAGCACCGTCTGGACATATACGACAATTGCAAATCTCGAAAGCCAGATGAACAATACGCTTGTTGGGAGCCTATTGCTATCCAGCAGCGGGGCGCTTTTTGGCGTTAGTATACAAAGCGCCGCGAACGCGAACGGGTCGATTTTTGAGTTAGTGCCACCCAGCGGCGGCAATGGGCCCTGGACCTACAATTTGCTATATGCATTCCAACCCATAACTGATGGCGCCCACCCTGCGGCTGGGCTTATCACGGACGCTCAAGGGAACCTGTACGGGACCACAGCAAGCGGCGGCCCGGCCATTGCCGGAACCGTATTTGAGCTCGTCGCGCCGACGGCTGGTCAAACCGCGTGGACCGAGTCCGTTCTATACGCGTTCAATGGCGGTACTACAGACGGGAGTACGCCAGTTTGCAGCCTCCTATTCGATGCATCCGGCGCATTGTACGGCACTACGTATCAGGGGGGTAAGTATGATTCTGGAACGATATTCAAGCTTACCCCACCTGCTCCTGGCAGCTCCACTTGGTCAGAAAGCTTATTGCACGATTTCGCCGGCCCGGGCGCTGAAGGACCAAATGGTGGCCTGATAGCAGATGCGCAAGGTAACCTCTACGGCAGCACGGTGACCGGACCAAATACCGTAGGCACGGTTTTTAAGTTAACGCCACCTGGAGGTTCCAAAACAAAATGGGCATTCAAGACGCTTTGGAGTTTTCCAACTTCGAGTGAAGACGGTGTGTTCCCGCAAGGTAATTTATTTATCACTGCGTTGGGGGATTTGTATGGTACGACAGAACTTGGGGGCCCAGGCCCCTGTACAAGTCCATCGGGGTGCGGAACGGTATTCCAGGTTGCGCCGTGAGAGCGCAGCTTCCTACCAGCGTCCGCCTAGTAGCATATCGAGAATATGCCCAACTGTCTTTCGACCAATAGAGGGCCGCTTTTCGACCTTTATAGAGGGAATGCGGGCGCTTAGCGGTATTCGCTTGGTGCAATGGCGATCAATACCCTCGGCTTGGTCGGTGCGGGTGGCGCATGACGCTTCGCTTATGCGCCCGGCCTAACAGGCAAAAGTTTTGGCACCTATATACTTGGCTAAGCTGGAACGGCTTATCATGGAAGACAGCACGAACTCCGACCAAAATGCCGATCAATGGCGGATCGACAATGCCCATCATTTAGCTGGTCTTTACATGCACTTCCGACGCTACACCCGGTGGAGCGAAAGTTGGGACCATGATCATTGCGCCGCGTGCTGGGCTAAGTTCGCTGAGTATGATGGCCCCGAAATACTTCATGAAGGCTACGCCACCGGGCCAGATTACCCACTAGGGGCTGGGTACGAGTGGGTATGCCCAGAGTGCTTTGCCGACCTTGCGGGCATCCTCGGCTGGAGGCCCGCTTAGTCAAGTATATAGTTGCCAAAGTTTTTTGGTTCTTTTTTTCAAAAAAGAACGGCTTTCCTGGCTTTAGAGAACGCCGCGCAGGTCGGTCTTGGCAAAATCATTACCAATGAAAAGTAGCGGGCAATCGCGGGTCCGGGCAACCTCGTAAGCAAAACAATCGCCGAAGTTCAACCCGGCAGGGTGTAAGCCTTTGCCCCATTTGGAGTGGGCTGCCGCAACGCGGCGAGCGGCAGCTGGCGTTACGGGATCAATTTGAATGCCGAGATCGTCGATCAACTTCTCCACGATTCGGCCGACATTTTTGCGTTCTGCGACAAGCAAAACTTCCGCCAACGTGCCGGCAGACATGACGAGCTCAGTCGCATGCCGAAGAGCGCGGCCGCATTCGTCAGATTGTGTTTCGCCCAGTACAAAAGCCATGAGCGCCGAAGTGTCGATGGCAATCATGGGCGCCCGACCATACCGCCAGATTTATAACGGCAGTCCATCGTCTCCGTACAGAGAATCCTGGATACTCGCGGCATCGGGCCCGGGCGTCGCCTGCGCCATTGCTGCGCGGCGAGCCGCATCGAGAATCTGCCATCTCTGGTCCGGATCCAACGCCGGCTTGTTGACCGCGACCAGGCGAACCGCCGGTTGGCCATGCCGAGTCAGCACCACGTCGTCGCCAGATTCGGCACGGCGGACCAGGTCGGTCAGCTGGGCCTTCGCATCGCTTACGGAAATCTCCACCTTGGCCTCGCGCGGAACCACTGACTATTCAGCGTTATATTGGACCAACGTATGGTCCAATTCAAGCCGAAACCTTTTACAGAAAATCGCGCAACAACGGCACCAGCGGCTTGTCGGCCGCTGGCATCGCGTAATCGGCCAGCTTGTCTGGCTTCACCCAGGCCAGCGTCTGGCCTTCCCGCGGGGTGACGAAACCCTCCCAGCGGCGGCACAGGAACAGCGGCATTAGCAGGTGGAACGTATCGTAGGCGTGGCTGGCGAAGGCGAAGGGCGCCAGGCAGGCCGCGGCCACGTCGATGCCGAGCTCTTCGCGCAATTCTCGGATCAGCGCGGCCTCGGGGGTTTCGCCCGCGGCCAGCTTGCCGCCGGGGAATTCCCACAGCCCGGCCATTTTCTTGCCTTCGGGACGGCGGGCCAGCAGAACGCGCGTGTCGCTGTCGATCAGCGCGCAGGCGGCCACCAGCAGCAGCGGCTTGCCGCCGGCCTGTTCGGTGGCGCTGGCGGTTTCCACGGTGCCGAAAATGTCGTCGCGCGTGGCTTCGAACACGAGCACGGGCTGGGCGCCGCCGCGGGCCAGGAAGTGCTCCGAGCCGGTGCCGGTTTGGCGGAAACCCAGGCGGCGCAGCACCGCGGCCGAGGCCAGGTTGTCGATCGAAACCTTGGCACGCAGGCTGTCGATCGGCAGGTTGGCCAGCGCCCAACTGGCGGCGCGCGCGGCGGCTTCGGTGGCCACGCCGTGGCCCCAGAAGCGGCGGCCGACCCAGTAGCCCAGATCGGCCAGGCGCGGTTCCTCGTCCAGGCGCAGGCCGATGCAGCCGATCAGCATTTCGCGGCCGGCTTCGATGCCGGTGATGGCGAGGTGGTAGGCACTGCCGTCGGCGATCTGCGCCGCGGTGCTGGCGATCCATTCGTCGGTCAAAGCGCGCGGATAGGGGAAGGGCAGGCGGCTGAGCATGCGCACCACCTCCCAATCGTTGACCAGGCGGTGGATGGCGTCGGCATCCTCCGGCGCCAGGGGGCGCAGGGCGAGGCGTTCGGTCTTCAGCGGGAAATCGGGCTTGGCCGGAAGCGGGGCGCGGCGTGGTTTTTTCGGCTTCATGGCGGGGCGTATAGCACTGGGAATCGGGGTTGGCACATCGCCAGGCAAGCGTTCTTTTTTGAAAAAAAGAACCAAAAAACTTTTGCCCGTAAGGCGTACGCTGGCGACGCAGCGTACGCCACCAAATCAAAGTCTTTTGCTTCTTTTCTTCAGAAAAGAAGACCTTCCTTAACTGCGGTAGCTACCGTTGATATCGATATACCCGTGCGTCAGATCGCAGGTCCAGGCGGTGTCCGCGCCGCTGCCCAGGCCCAGGTCGATGGCGATTTCGATTTCGCGGCCGCGCATATGCGCCACCACCGGCGCCTCGTCGTAGCCCGGCACCACGGCGCCGTTATGTGCCATCCAGGTGCCGCCGACGCCGACGCTGAGGCGATCGCGGTCGGCCGGCTCGCCGGCTTTGCCGACGGCCATGACGATGCGGCCCCAGTTCGCGTCCTCACCCGCCACCGCGGTTTTCACCAGCGGCGAGTTGGCCACGGCCAGGGCGACGCGGCGGGCCGAGCCATGGGATACCGCGCCGGTCACGTCGATGCGGATCAGTTTCTGCGCGCCCTCGCCGTCGCGCACCACTTGCAGCGCCAGGTCCAGCAGCACCACGCGCAGGGCGGACGCGAAGGCAGCTGTATCGGCGTGCGCGTCGTTGCCGGCCGCGCCGGTGGCGAATAGCAGCACGGTGTCGCTGGTGGAGGTGTCGGAATCCACCGTCGTGCGATTGAAGCTGGCGTCCACGGCGGGCGCCAGCAGGGATTGCAGCGTGGCGGCGGGCAACGCGGCGTCGGTGAACACGAAGCACAGCATCGTGGCCATGTCCGGCGCGATCATGCCGCTGCCCTTGGCGATGCCGTTGATGCGCACCGTCTTGCCGCCGAGCTCTGCGGTGCGCGTGCTGCCCTTGGGGAACGTGTCGGTGGTCATGATGCCGCGCGCCGCACTCTCCCACGCGCTGGGCGAGAGCGATGCGTGCAGGCCGGGCAGGGCGGTGGTGATCTTCTCGTGCGGCAGCACCTCGCCGATCACGCCGGTGCTGGACAGGAAAACCTCGGCCGGCGCACAGCCGAGCAGGGCGGCGGCGGCTTCGGCCGTGGCCGCGGCGGCCTGGCGGCCGGCGGCGCCGGTGAAGACGTTGGCGTTGCCGGCATTGACCACCAGCGCGCGGGCCTGGCCGCCGCGCAGCGCATCGCGGCACCAATCGATCGGCGCGCCGGGACAGCGATTGCGCGTAAAAACGCCGGCCACGGCTGTGCCCGGCGGGAATTCGGCCATCACCAGATCGGTGCGGCCCTGGTAGCGGATACCGGCGGAGGCCGCCCCCAGCCGCACCCCGCCGATGGCCGGCAGGGTGGGCAGGGTAACCGCGAGCGGGCTAACGGCGCCCGGAGCGGCCATTACTTCGCCGGCGCGGGAGCCTTCGCACCCGGAGCCGGCGCGGCCGCCGGCGTGCCGCTGGCGTTGAACAACTGCACCTTCACCTGGGCCCGCGCCTGAGCAATGTACTCCTTGGCGTATTTCTGCAGCAGCTGCTGGCGGATTTCGGACTTCACCTGGTCATAGGCCGGCGGCGGCGCCACGCGGGTTTCCAGCACCTGGATCACGTGCCAGCCATAACGCGTGTGCACCGGCGTCTTGGTGTATTCCTGCGGCTTCAGCTTGAACGCCACGTCGGAAAACTCCGGCAGCATGTCGCCCTTCTTGAAGAAGCCCAGATCGCCGCCCTGCTGCGTGGCCGCATCCTTCGGATCGCCATATTTCTTGGCCAGATCCTCGAACTTCGCGCCGGCATCGAGCTGCTTGATGATGTCCTGCGCCTTGGCTTCGCTATCCACCAGAATGTGGCGGGCGTGCACTTCTTCCTGGCCCGGCTTGCCGGCGTATTGCGCATCGTAGGCGGCCTTCACGGCTTCCTCGTCAACCTTCGGCAGCACGGCGGCCTTCAGCGCGGCGTTCTGCAGCACCTGGTCGGCCGCGGCCTGCATGGCGCGGGCGATGTCCGGCTTCTTGTCCAGGCCCTGCTTGCGCGCCTCGATCTGCACGGCCTTGCCGCTGATCAGCTGGTCCACCAACATCGGGAACAGCTTCTCGGGGGGAATCTGCTGCTGGATCTGCGGGGGTAACTGCTGCGCGGCGGTCGCCACGTCCGACATGCGGATCGGGTCGCCGTTCACCGTGGCCAGAACCGGGTTGCCAGCCGGCGCGCCCTTGGCAGCCGGGGCCGGAGCCGGGGCCGCGATGGCGGCACTGGTAAACGCGGCCACCGTCAGGGCCGAGGCAAGGAGCGAAAGGCGCATGTTATCCTCTGGATTGAAACTTGCGCGCCTTATGGCCGAAGCAACCTTGCGCCACAACCATGGGGCCGAATGAAATTATGGAAGGGCTGGCTTGGGGTGAACCGGACTGTGGGTAGTAAGTAAGGCCAGGGGCTCTGCCCCTGGACCCCGTTGGGGCCGTGGGGCCCCAAACCCCTTCTGTTTAATCAGGTGTTTAGGGAGGGGGCCACGCGCGTGGTTGCAACCC
>Ga0302320_10016414_pt1 | contig 15125 bp, 10 predicted proteins | sample Bog_T0_3_FD_202130 | JGI IMG/M metagenome (GOLD analysis project Ga0302320, IMG submission 202130) | Peat permafrost microbial communities from Stordalen Mire near Abisko, Sweden - Bog_T0_3 | ecosystem: Environmental > Terrestrial > Soil > Wetlands > Peat | place: Sweden: Abisko, Stordalen Mire... | reverse complement strand
GAGGTGAGCAGTTGACTGCCGCTGGGATAATCCGGATAACGCACGAGTTTTGCGCCCGTGGCGCCTTCCAATGCCACGTATTGGCCGGGTTGCACCGGGTGGGCTCTGAGGTCCACGCTAACCGGCGTTGTTCCAGTGTCATCTTTGAACATCACCTCATTCTTGACCGGATCCGCGTAAACAACCACGCCCTCGAAATGAACCGGGCAGCCTTGGTTCGCGAGCTTGCCGCTGAGTTCCAGGAACTGGCTGACATTCGTCACGCCGGGAAGGCCGGCCAAGGCCGCATTCGGAGTGCAAAGTGTTCCCACCGCCAGGATGACCGGCAAACTGCCCAGCCAGGGCAGAATAACAAACAACCAAGTGCGGGGATGGTTTAGCACCGTGTTCTCCTCGGCGAAAAACGCTCCCGACTTTAATGATTTGACGCCCTGAAATCCGCTAGTTTAATGATTCGGTCACCGGCCCGCCCTTCAAGGCGGAGATCCGGATCTGAATAGTGCCGTATTGGCGCCTGGCCAATGAAGGTCGGCGCGTCGCCAGAATTGGCGATGGAGTAACTTTTAATTTCTGTGATACCATCAATCGTTCCATTGAAAATAACAGCATGCATGCAGATGTCGTCGTGTCGTGTGCTGATGCTTATGCCTGATATTTCTCGCCGACTGGTGCCGGCCTGTGTGTCGCCGGTGGCTGGGCGCATTTTTCTTCGGCCCGATCCCTGGCGCGCGCGCCGCTGCCCCGGGCCCTGGTCGCGGCCCGCGACTCGCAGCCGGCCGCAACGCCGACCACACTCCCGCCCGCCAACCAGCCGCTGGCGCCAGCGCCTGTCTCAGCTTCCAACATGTTTGCCTCCCTGCTGGTCGCCGATCCGGAGGATCAGGACGCGCGCGCTGCGACCCTGCTGCTGAATCTCTGTCATGCCGGCCAGTTTGTGGCGGCTTTCAATTTGATTGGCCAGGCACCGGCGGTAATGCAGGCCGGCTTTTACCGGATTGTTTTCAAATGTTGGGCGCAAAGCCAGCCGCAGCAGGCGTTGCAGTCGCTGGCCGCCATCGCCGATCCACAAGCGCGCAGCGCCGCCTGGAGGGCTGCCGCCGATGGTTGGAACATCAATGATCCGGCGGGACTTGCCGCCTGCGCTTTTTCCCTTTCCGCCGGCGGGGATCGTGACTATGCGCTCGGCCAGGCCCTGGGCAACTGGTCGTTGCAGGATCCGGCCGCGCTGGCGACCTGGCTCAATACCTTGCCCCGGGGCCCGGAATTTGACTCTGGCGTCGCGTTGCTTTTATCCCGCTCTGACAGCGCGAATCGCCCGCCCGAACTCGCCATGGAATGGGTCGAAGAAATTGGCGATCCCGCCCTCCGGCAAAATTCCCTGGAGGAGGTCGTGACCGAATGGGCGCAAACGGATGCCGCCTCCGCCCGCAATTATGTTGCGACCGCGCCTTGGCTGCGGGATTCGCTTCGCACGGATATTCTAAACCGTTTGCCGGTCGCACCCTGAGTCTGCTGGGGAAGCCATCCTGAATGGTTTGGGGTGCATGTCCACCGAGCCATTTCTCCTATCTCCCCGGCGTGGCGGGCAGGCTTTTGATCCAGTCGCCGATTACCTGCGCGGCGCGGGTGTCCACCTCGTTGTGCGCCAATGGTGGCATCTTTACCGTGGGCGCCGCGCTGATGAGCCGTTGATATAGCACTGAATGCTCGGCGTCGCCCGGCGATATTATGCGCGCGTTGACCAGGCCGAGCGTGATCGCTGCCGGCGCATCCACGATGTGTTGATCCGCCGCCGGCGTGTCCAAGCGCGCGTCAAAATTGCCCACGCCGCCCGGCCGGTGGCAGTGGGCGCAGTTCGCGTCCAGATAGGATCGCACCCGCTCTGCCAGCGGAGCTTGCGCCTCCGCCAGCCCGGTGGCTTTCGGAAAATTCGCGATGCGGGTTTCGTTGATGGCGGGGCTGAACAGGCCCAGGCGGTTCAAGGTGCGAATCTGGTTATCGGTCCGGCCCGTGGCCGGATAGGTGAAATCTCCGTTCAACTGCCGCGTGCCCAACCCCAGCACATAGCCCGCCAACGGCGTATGGCAGGTGAGGCAATCTGCCGGACTGGCGAAATACCACGTCTGGGTACGCACCCCGGTGGCATTGGTGATCAGGATGTCCTCGTTCACACCGGCCGTGAGCAGGTCGGCGTCGCGGTTGTCGGGGCGCCATTTGTAGGCGGCGCCATAGACGGCGCCGTTGATATCGCGCACCAGAATCTGGGTTTCCAAGCGGCGGCGCGGCGCCTGGGGATTGGTTTCATCCACGATGAGATCGAGGTTTTTGACGAAGACCGAGCCGTCGGGAAATTTCCACGAGTTCGTGGCCCGCAACCGCACCTGCTGGTCCGGCGTGATGACGCTGCCGCCGCGTGGCACGGCGAGATAATAACTTTTCGCCGCGCCATCATCCCACATGGGCGCGTTGAGTGCGTAGGGTATCAGTCCCTCCGCCGGCGTGCGACTTGCGGTATTGCTGTACACGCCAGTCCCGGATAACAATGGCGGCAATGCATCGCTGTATGTGGCTGGGAGATGGAGAAATGCCGTCATGTTTTCCCGCGTGGTCATTCCATAGGGCTTCCCGCCGCCAGCGGTGACTGTGATGGTGACCGGCGCGGACGTGCTGCTTAAGCCGCTGCCGTCGGTGGCCACGGCGGTTAAAGTGTAACGGCCCGCCTCGATACCCGTGGCCGTGAGCGCATAGACCGGCGTGTAAAGGCTGTGGTCCAGGGCGCCCAGCAGGTTGCCATTGGCGAAAAATTCCACTTTCGTGATCTCGTTATGCTGCGTCCGGGCGTCCACGCCGAAAGTCACGCTGGCACTCGCCGTATAGCCCGCATTGTTTTCCGGAGTGACGGCGGTCATGGCCGGCGGCGGATTCGTGAACGGATACAGTTGCGTCCGCGGTATGGCGGTGAAGGCTGAGGCCGACCGTTTCCACGCCAGTTGAATGGAACCGCCGTGGTCCTGCCAATAATCCAACTGCAAGTTGTAAAGTTGCTGCGCCCGGAGCGTGATGGAGCTGCGGTTGGTCACAAGCGGCGCGACCGGTTGTACCACCGTTCGCGATTGCCCGGCCCAATCGTCGATCAATAGGCGGCCATTCACCGAGAGCCGCACCAGTCCGCGGGCGACCACGGCGAGGTCATAAGTGCCGTCATATTGCGCCTGCAACGCCCCGGTCCAACGCACCGCGCCATGGGTGATTTGGTCCTGGCCGACCGGCTGGTCTGGCGCAGTCGCGCTCCAGTCGAAATCGACGATGGCATTGGTTTGAATCAGCGTTGGCGGCGCGGCCAGCGCGCTGTCGCTGCCCGCTCCCGCCCAATATTGGGCCAGCAATCCGCTGCCGCCGCCCACCGCCGCGGTGTTGACGAACGTCGCGGAACTCACGCCGCTGCTCACGGCTCCCGGCTTGAGGGCAATGGCTTGAAGCTCCGCGGTTTTGGTCAGGGTGAACGGACCGGTGTAACGCCGGGATACGGCCGTTGGTGTGGTGCCGTCCAGCGTGTAATAAATCGTCGCGCCCGATTCGTTGTCGGCGAGCGTCACAGTGACGGAATTGATGAAGTCACCGCCATTGGGCGCAAGCACCGGCGCGGGCAGAAAATCGCCTGTTCCGAACACGGCCAGGGCATATTGCGCGCCGACAAATACCTTGCCGTCCGCGACGGTGGGCACAGTCATCTTGACGGCGTTGCCCGGATTGTCGCGCGGCAACTGGCTGCTATTGTATAACTCGATGGCCAGATTCGTGGCATTGTATGCGTGCAAAATTGCGGGTGTATGGCGCACCGCGCCGTCGGACTGGATGGCCCAGACAATGCCGTTCTCCGTGCCATTGGCCGATACGGAGGGGGTGGTGCCAAATCCGCTGAAATTCATCCGGCTCTCGGAAATGGGCCGGCGATTAATCGCGGCATTGTTGATGGCAAAGGCTTTCATCACGCCGCCCTGACCTTGATAATAGAGCTGATGGTTGAAATAGGCTGGTGAACAGAAAAACCGGCCCGCACCGGCGCCAAACTCCTCCACAATTTGATGGTCGCCCGCGGGGTCATAGCGGCCCATTTGGTCGCGGTCCACCAGATAGATCCTCCCGTCCTTGTCGCCACCCACGATCAGATGTGGATGCCCGGCGCTGCCCGCGTCGTCCGGCAGCAACAGCGCGCCGCCCGACCCAAAATCCGCGTCATCGGCCTGCATCACCGCCTGTTCGGACGGGGTGAAATAGTCCGCCACAGTCAGCCGGTGGTTGGCCGTCGATAGTTTCATGAAACTGTCACCGTAATCCACCCCGCCGCCCAGGGAAGGGTCGGCATCAAAACTACCGTTGGCCACCTCAAAAAAGAGATTGTTGTCCGCATCCACGCACAGGCCGTTGCCACTCATCCACAGGGCGCCTTCGCCGGCGTGCGGCCCGAAATCGTCCGGGGTGGCATTCGGGGTGGTGTTGAAAACATAATTCGTCAGCGGCTGCAGGTTAGTGGCGTTGTAGCCCATGATCCAGCCATGATAAATATCCGTGTCGGCGGCGCTCCCGAAGGCCACGAATAACATCCCCCCGGCCAGCGTCAGCGCCGCGCGTTGCAGATGCTGCCGCGGCTCAAACTTCAATACCCCGCCCGAACTTCCCACCCCCACTCCGGGTACCGAGGCGGTGACTTCCACCGGGCCAAAGGGCTGTTCCGTGCCGTTTGTGATGTTCAACGCATGCAGGGTGTGATGATAATTTGTCGCGGTTTCGGTTGCTTCGCGCGTGAACGCATCCACAAACAGCGTGCCGGTCGCGGGATCAATGACCGGCGTGCCCGTGATGCCGACGCGCGGCAGCATGTCCCGAAAAACATTGTCGTGATAGCGCCCGCCAAATTCGTGGTTGGTCACAATATCAATTCCGTCGCCCAGGCTGGCATGCCACAACAAGCCACCGTCCGCCCCGGCTGCAGTGTTCGCAATGTCCGCATCAAGGGCATAAACACTGTTGTTTTCCGTCGCTACCAACACGGCGTTGTGCGTGCCATGCCCGGGAATCACCAGGCCGGGAACATAAAGAGGCTGGGCGTAGACATACCCGTCCACCTCATATTTGACCAGCCGGCCAAACGTGTTGGTGTTCACGCTGTCCAGGGTCAGCAAGGTTTCGTTGGTGTTTGCGCCGCTGCGGGCATTGTCATTGTGGTAGGTCAGCACCGGCACGGCCGCCGGCAGGGGCGGGGGAGCGGTCAACGCGCCGGCCAGCACCATCATGGCAATGCCAGAAAGTTTCTTGATATTCATCGGGCGGCGGCAAATCTAAAGAGCTTGCGCCAACATGCGAACCTATTTTTTGTCTTCACACATTGCAAGGACGCTGAACTTGACTGGCTGTTCTCCTAGCCGATACTTGGCAGAATCTCGCGTATGGAACCGAAGACTTCGACTAAAAACTTGCTACCCGGCACCGGTCAGCCGCGGAGTCATTTTTTTTTGTGGGTCATGGGACTTGCCGTGGTGCTCGGATTTTTGTTCCATGAATCCCTGTTGGGCGGGGAGGGGTTGGGGCCGGCGGATGGCATCTTAAGCTTTCTGCCATGGCAGGACCTGAAGGGCCCCGGCAACCCATTGCTGGATGACCAATTTCTGGTCTTCATACCCCAGCACGAATTTGTGTATCAGCAGTTTCGCGCGGGCTATTTCCCGTTTTGGAATCCGTTTATTGATTGCGGGGTGCCGAACTTGGGCTCTTTTCAAGGCGCGCTGCTGTTCCCAATCAACTTGCTGCTGCTGCCCGTGCCCCCGTTTTACGCCGCCAGCATCGCCGCCTTTCTCAAACTGTTCCTGGCGGGATGGTTCACCATGCTCTATTTGCGGACGCTCGGCGTGTCGAACAGCGGCGCGTTTCTATCGGGTTTGGTGTTTTGCTTGAGCGGCTTCATGATTGTCTGGCTGGGTCATCCGCACGTCAACTCGGCCATGTGGCTGCCCCTGATGCTCTATTTGACGGAGCGTTTTTTCCAATGCGTGCGGGAGGGCTTGCCAGTGACCCGCGTATGTGTTGGTTTTGCCTTGGTCGTTGGCTGCATGTTGCTCGGTGGCCACCCGCCCACCATGGTTCACCTCGTCATTTTTCAAAGTGCCTATTTCCTGTTCCGCTGGATCGGACATCGCCGGGAATGTCCCTGGCCCATGACGGGATGGTGGCTGGGCGCCTTCCTGGTCGGTTTCCTGTTGGCCGCCCCGGCCATCCTGCTGTTTCTGGAATACGATCATTACAGCGCCGAAAGCTCCTCCTCCGTTGGCATGCAACGCGCCGCCATGAAACTGCCGCTCAATTCGTTGATTTTTTATTTGCTGCCCCATCTCTCGGGTAGTCCGGCGGACGGCTGGGAGGAAACCTTGCTCCGGTTGGGGGTTGGCAACTTGCTACCCAATTACAACGAGCGGACCGGTTACGTCGGGGTTTTGCCCCTGCTGTTCGCGCTGTATGCGGTCATCTTGCGGTGCTGCCCGCTGACCCGGCTCTATGCCGGGGTGATCCTGGTTTGCTTTCTCTTTATTTGCGGGCTGCCACCATTGCCAGCCGTGCTCGGCGCGCTGCCTGTTTTGCATGCCATCAATCCCATGCGCCTTTTGCTGGTGGTCGGTTTCAGTGTCGCGGTCCTTGCGGGCATGGGCTGGGACCAGTTTCAGCGCCTGGAATCCAGCCGTTGGAAAGGCTGGATCGCGGCCGTCTTCTGGGCCGTCATCGGCATCGTGTTGCTCGGTTACGGGCTGAAGGTCGCCCCGCGCTGGCACACTCTGGAGGCCGATTGCCGGGCATATCTGGTGCCCCAATTCCTGATGCTCGCCGGCAGCCTGCTCGTCTCCGGCGCGTTGTTTTTGCGGGCCGTCAACCAGCGGCGCGGTTTTTCAACGGCCCTCGCCCTGGGTTGGGTCACCATGGACATGCTGGCTTTCGCCCGCGGATATAACCCGCAGATCCCTCACGGCCGTTATTATCCCACCATCCCGGCGATTGAATGGCTCAAACAGGATCCCGGCCACTACCGGATCTTGGGAGACCAGGCCGTCCTCAAGCCGAATGTGGCCGAAGTCTTTGGTTTGCGCGATGTGCGCGGCTGCGATTTCACGACCGTGCGGCGCTACGAGGAGTTGATCACCGGCCGGTCCGGCGATTTTTATTTCTACACCACCTCCCGATCCGTGCCCAAGCCCATGCAACTTTTGGGTGTCAAATACTGGCTCGCATTCCAGGCGCCCAATCCGGACCCCGCACAGTATGAATTGGTTTACTCGAACTTGATCTCAATTTTCCGCTACCGGGAGGTCCGCGAACGGGCCCTCGCCGTTTATGATTTTCGGGTGGAACACGATCCGGCCGCGGTTTTGAACGAAGTCCGTTCGGGAACCTTCGATCCGCAGCGTACCTTGCTCCTTGAAGACGACCCACCAGCCGCCAAAACCGGCGCCGGCGACCCGCCGCTCGCTGCCCCCACCAATGCCACCGTACGCTTTGTCTCGGACCAGGCCGACACCGTGACCGTCGAGGCCACGCTGTCCAAGCCGGGCTTTCTTCTCCTGCTCGACACCTATTTCGCGGGCTGGACGGCCACCGTCAACGGACAGCCGGCGCGGATCTACCGTGCGGATTACAATTTTCGGGCCGTCCAACTGTCCGCTGGCCCGTCAACGGTTTGTTTTGCCTACCGACCCGCCAGTTTCCGGCTGGGCCTGATGATCGCCGCGATCGGCTGGCTGATCCTGGGAACTGGGTTTTGCTGGTCGCGAACCAGGTGCAAACGCCCGGCCTCATTTTCAAAATAAACGGGTAACCGCCTGCAAGATATTATTTCCGATCCGGTATAGGAAATGGACGCGGCACGCTGCCCTAATTTCCAAGGCGGTTAACCGTGCATCTGAAGCCAAAGCTTTTGCGATAAATTATTTATGAAGATGAGCCTTGCGGAACAATACCTGAGTATGAAGACCAGCGGCACCGCAACGGTTGGCGCTGGGTGGGCTTTTGGCGGATTCCAAAGGTTACAGACCTTTGGCGCCGGACTGGGGCCCGCGCTGGGTCCGGCTGGAAATTCAAAGCCCCAGCGGAGCGCCGGGGCGATGCAGCCAGGATGGGGCTTCCGTCTATTCCAACGGCCATGGCTTCGTGGGTGAGTTCAAGGGCGGTCAAAGATTCTTCACCAACTTTGCATATCTCGTGCCGACATCTTCCGAAAGACGGCCCAGATCCTCTGCAATCAGGGCCCGAACCGTTTCGACTTCCTCCCGACCCTCAATCCCGGCATCCCCGGTCGCTGGTGTCGCGGTTCTCCCCGCCACGCTCCCCAGTTCGCGGGCGAGCTGGTTAACGGAATCCGCCTGCTCCTGGATGAACGATTTGATATTGTAAAGGGACGTTTTGTAGCTTCTCAACAATTGATCTTTTGATGTGCTCATAATGGTGCTCTTGGTGAAAGTTTCCGGTCGTTCCCGGTTGCCAATAGTTTTTTGACCCGTTCACCCGCGGGGATTGAACTTGGATTCCGTAGCGAGTTGTTCCCACAGTTTTTTCTGGGCGTCAGTGAGCTTGCCGGGCACGACAATTTTGGTGACCACAAAGAGATCGCCATTCCTGCCCAGGCCGCGACCGCGCACGCGCAGTTTTTGTCCGCTGGCCGTGCCGGCGGGGATCTTGATATTGACGCGGCCGTCCAGCGTGGGCACGGCAATCTCCGCCCCCAGCGCCGCTTCCCAGGGCGCCAGTTCGAGTTCGTGGATGAGATCGTGCCCGTCCACCTCGAAATCCGGATGCTTCGCCAGGCGCACGCGCAGATAGAGGTCGCCATTTTCGCCGCCGCCACTGCCGCTTTCCCCGCGGCCGCTCACGCGCAGCCGCTGGCCTTCCCGGATGCCGGCCGGCACCTTGACCTGGTGCGATTCGGACCGGCTGCCATGGCGGATGTTCACGGTGCGCACCGAGCCGTGAGCCGCCTCCTCCAGCGTGACCATGATGTCGCCCTCAATATCCGCGCCGCGTTCGGACATTTCTTCCGTCGTAAAATTTCCGTGCGGACCGAACCCGCCGCCCTGGCCGGCACGCATCCGCGCGCCGAATAATTCCTCGAAGAAATCGCTGAACCCGGTGCCGCCAAAATGGAACTCCTCGGCGCCGGCGCGACCGCCGCGGAACGCCTGGTCACCGCCAAATCCGCCCTGGCCGGGCGGGGGACGGAACTCGGCGCCGGACTTCCAATGCGCGCCCAACTCGTCATATTTAGTTCGCTTGTCGGGATCGGACAACACTTCGTAGGCTTCATTGATTTCCTTGAACCGTTCCTCGGCTTTCTTTTTATCCTTCGCCACGTCGGGATGAAATTCGCGGGCGAGCTTGCGAAACGCCTTCTTGATCTCCTCGGCGCTCGCGGTGCGCGCCACGCCGAGGCTTTCATAATAATCTTTATATTGCACTGCCATGGGGAAAGAATTTGCCCGGCTTCAGCCATTTGTCAAAGCCGGAAGGGTTGGATTGCCACTTCCATTTAATACCGCCGCCTTACCGTTTAAGCACCACCCGCCGCCCATGCACGGTGAGTTCGCCGCGGGCGAGGGCCGCCACGCAGCGGGGATATAATTCATGTTCAGCGGCATGGATGCGCTGATGCAGACTCTCCGGCGTGTCCTGGTCCAGCACTGGCACACTCTGCTGGCCAATGATGGCACCGGAATCCACCCCCGCATCCACGAAATGCACCGTGCAGCCCGTCACTTTCACCCCATGATCCAGGGCCTGTTTCCAGCCTTCCAACCCGGGGAACGAGGGCAGCAGCGAGGGATGAATATTGACAATGCGGCCTTCGAACGCCTCCAGGAAATTGCCTTTCAGCACACGCATGAAGCCTGCAAGTACGATCATATCCACCCGGGCATTTTGCAGCGCCGTGACAAACGCCTGCTCCGCTGCCTCGTCCAGTTTGGTGCGGAATTTGCCCGGCGGCACGAATTGCGCCGGCAGCTTCCGTTCGCGCGCCTGCGCCAGGATCCCGGACGCTTCCACGTCGCTCAAAACCAGGACGATTTCCGCCGGGATCTGGCCCGCCGCGATGGCGTCCGCAATCGCGACAAAGTTGGTGCCTTTGCCGGAACCAAGAACGCCGATGCGGAAGGTGTGGTGCACCCAGTCTCAATAGCAGAGCGCGTCGGCAAATCAAAGTGGAAATCAAGGGGAAGGGCCGGGCGAAGTTTTGGGAAACAACCAACCCTCAACCTCGAGAGGCCCTCGCTGAAGGTTCGGCGCTGACTTGAATTCACCTGGCTTCGGTTCGCATTTCCCGCATTCCGCATCCCTTCCCATTGAAACTTGCCGCCTTGGTGTGGGTGGCCTATTTTTCCCTGGTGAAGAAGAATGGCCGGCCTGACATCCCCCGCAAGACCGTGTACCGGCTTTCGATTTATCTGCGGTGTTTGGCGCGGCTGCGGGAAAACAGCATCGGCACCGTTTCGAGCGAGGCGCTGGCCAAGGCGGCCGGGGTCAAGCCCACCCAGTTGCGCAAGGATCTCGCCTATTTTGGCACCTTCGGCACCCGCGGCCTGGGCTACGACGTTGCCGACCTCTCCCAGAAAATATCCGACGAACTGGGCACCTCCCGTCTTCAGCCGGTCATTTTGGTCGGGGTGGGCAACCTCGGTCTGGCACTGCTTTCCTATCGCGGTTTCGAAAAGGAGGGTTTTGAAATCGTGGCCGCCTTCGATGGTGACCCGCATCGCAAACGCGACAAGGAAATCAAACAGCCGATCTTTGGCATGGATGAACTGCCGAAATTCGTGGGTATCAATGGCGTGAGAATGGCCATTCTTTCCGTCCCCGCAGCGGTGGCCCAATCGGTGGCCAACCAGCTGATTGACGCCGGCGTTACGGGCATCCTGAATTTTGCGCCCATGGTGCTGACCGTTCCGGAGGATGTGATGGTCAACAACGTCAACCTGGCCATCGAGCTTGAGAACCTCAGTTATTTCATTCAAAGTTAAAAAATTAGTGTGACAAAAGGTCGCAAGAATTGTCACGTGCAAAACTAATTCCCACACTGGACATTGTCCGCAGGTTGAGGCAGGCTCGCGTCGTGGAAACACCTCCGATTTTGCCCGTCCCGACCCAAACGACAAAACCCCGCCGCAAGGGCCGCGCGAAATTCATTGTCACCAGTCTGGCCGTCATCGTATTGCTCGGCGCGGTCATGTTTTGGGCGCTGCACAAGCAGGATACCGCCGTCCATGTGCAGACCGAGAAGATCAGCCGGCGCAGCATCACCGAGACCGTCATCGCCAATGGCAAGGTTTATCCGGTGTTGCAGGTTCACATCAGCCCGGAAGTCAGTGGCGAAATCATCGAACTCGCGGTCAGGGAGGGCCAGTTTGTGCACAAGGGGGACCTGCTCTTGAAAATCAATCCCGACGTCTATATCGCCGGCACCAACCAGTCCTATGCGGGATACGAATCCTCGCTGGCAGCCAAACTGACTGCGGTGGCCAATCTGGAAAAGGCCGACACCGATTATGTGCGCAACAAGGAATTGTTCGACCACAAGCTGCTGTCCGAATCGGATTTCGTGGGTTTCAAGGTGGCCCGGGATGTCGCCAAGGCGCAGCTCGAGAGCGCCGACGACCAGGTCAACGTGGCCAAGGCCTCGCTGGATAACGCGGTGGATCTGCTGATGAAGACGACGATCGTGGCGCCATTGGATGGCACGATCACGACGCTGAATTCCCAGCTCGGCGAACGCGTGCTGGGCACCGTCCAAAACGCCGGCACGGATATCATGATCATTTCCGATTTAAGCACCATGGAGGCCCGGGTGGACATCGGCGAAATGGACATTGTGCTGGTGCAGGCGGGTCAAAAGGCCCGGTTGGAGGTGGACTCCTATAAGGACAAGAAGTTCCAGGGCATCGTCTCCGCCGTGGCCAATTCCTCCGAGGGCTTGAATGCCAGCGCGCTCCTGAGTTCGAGCGGTGGCGGCTCATCCGCCAGCGGCCAGTCGGCCACGCAGTTCCAGGTGCGCATCCGCATCTCGGATAACGAGGCCTTCCGGCCCGGCATGTCCGTTACCGCCACCATTGAAACCCGCTGCCACACCAACTCCATTGCCGCCCCCATCGCCAGCGTCACCACCCGGGTGCTCAAGCCCAAAACCGGCAAGGACGGTAGGAAAACCAATGCCGTACCCACGAATGCCATCCTGGCGGCGATCGACGGAACCAATGCGACCAAGGCCGACAAAAAGGGTGATGAGAAAAGCAAACCCGTGGAGGTGGTGTTCGTTGTGGAAGGCGATCAGGTGAAAACCGTTCCGGTGCAAATCGGCATCTTCGATGATGATTATTATGAGATCACCGACGGGTTGAAGGAGGGCGATGAAATTGTCACCGGCGGCTTCCATGCCATCAGCCATGACTTGGACGACGGCAAAAAAATCGTGAAAGGAGCCGCCGGCGCCGGCGCCAGTGCCGATAAGAACACGTTGTGAACCTGATCCGCCTCCAGAAAATCTCGCGGCGCTACCAAATGGGCGCGGAAACCGTGCATGCCCTGCGCGAGGTGACGCTGGAGATCCAGCGCGGCGAGTATGTGGCCATCATGGGGCCGTCCGGTTCCGGCAAATCCACGCTAATGAATCTCGTGGGTTGCCTCGACACCCCCACGGCCGGCACCTATGAATTGAACGGTTCCCACGTCAGCGAGATGAACGACAATCAGCTTGCCGAGATTCGAAACCGGGAAATCGGCTTTATTTTTCAGACCTTCAACCTGCTGCCCCGGTCCGATGCCTTGCGCAATGTGGAATTGCCGCTGGTGTACGCCGGCGTGGGCAAGCGGGAGCGCCGGGAAATCGCCCTGGACGCCCTGACCAGTGTAGGGCTGGCCGACCGCATCCATCACCGGCCCAATGAATTGTCCGGCGGCCAGCGCCAGCGCGTGGCCGTGGCCCGCGCCCTGGTGAACAAGCCGTCGTTGCTGCTGGCGGACGAACCCACCGGCAACCTGGATTCCAAAACCGGGGTCGAAATCATGGCCCTGTTTGCGAATCTTTGGGAGCGCGGCAACACCATTATCGTGGTCACGCACGAGGAAGAGATCGCGCGGCACGCCCGGCGCATCATCCGTATCCGGGACGGGCTGATCGCGAGCGACGAGCGGGTTGGGGGATGATCCGATGACTGTCCTGACCGATCTTCGCGAAGGCCTGGCGATCTCCTGGAGCGCCATCCGCGCGAACAAGCTGCGTTCAGTCCTGACCACATTGGGCATCGTCATCGGCATCGTCACCGTCACCTTGATGGGCACGGCCATTGAAGGTCTGAACAGTTCGTTCGTGAGCAACATCTCATTCATCGGCGCGGATGTGCTTTACGTGGACCGCTTCGGCTGGCTCATCCCGTCCCGCCAGGAATGGCTGAACGCCATGAAAAATCCCGCCATCAAGCTCGACGAGGCGGACCTGCTCCAGCGCCAGATGCGGCTGGCCGTCGCCGTCGCCCCCGTGGCCCAGGATGACATTCCGGTCAACTACCAGAAGCGCGGCGCGGCGAGCGTCCCGGTTACCGGTACGACGGAGCAATTTCCCATCACCGCCGGGCTCACGATGAAGGAGGGCCGGTTTTTGTCCGGCGCGGAATGTGATGGCGGCCGGCCCGTGTGTGTCATTGGCTCCGACCTGGCCACGAATCTTTTTGGCGGCGAATCGCCCGTGGGCGAAACCATCTCCGCGAACCGGCGGGATTTTGAAGTCGTTGGCGTGCTGGATAAACTCGGCGGGTTTGCGGAGAGCGGCGGGGCGGACAATGAAGTCATCCTGCCGATCACGCAGTTCACGCGTTTCGTTTCGCCCAATCCGGATTATGAGATTCAAATCAAGGCGCGCAGCGTGGCCGAGCTGGGCGATGCCCGGGAGGAATTGCGGATGTTGCTGCGGCGTTATCGCCACGTTCCGCCCGGCGAAGCGGATAATTTTGCCATCAACCAGCAGGACCAGTTCCTGGAATTCTTTCACCGGGTGGCCGGCACCATCGAGGCCGTGGGGCTGTTCATCACGGGGCTGTCGCTGTTCGTCGGGGGCATTGGCATCATGAACATCATGTTCGTCTCGGTCGCGGAACGGACCCGTGAAATCGGGGTGCGCAAGGCCATTGGCGCCAAGCGCCGGAGCATCCTGCTGCAATTTTTGATTGAATCGGCGTGTATTTGTGTGATTGGCGGGGTCATAGCCCTGGGTATCGCGTGGCCGACCACGCTGCTGCTGCGCAAGGTGATGCCGGCCGTGATGTCTCCGGAGATTGTTGGTCTGGCGCTCCTGGTCTCGGCGGTGACCGGGGCGTTATCCGGATTTTTTCCGGCCTGGCGCGCCGCCCGCATGGACCCGGTTGAGGCCTTGCGCAACGAATAATGCTGAAGCGAACCTCCATTGTCCTGTTTACCGTGCTGGTCGAGGTCCGCGAAAGCGCCGCCATGGCGCTGGCGGCCATTGCGGCGCACAAACTGCGCTCGGCGCTGACGTTGCTGGGGGTGCTCGTGGGGGTCTTTTCCATCATCGTGGTCATGACCGCGATGCGCGTCATGCAAGGCAACATCGAGCGCAATCTGGCTTCACTCGGCGGTCAGACCTTCATGGTGCGCAAATGGCCGGGGACCTTCTGGGGCGTGTCCAACGGCGATTACGAGAAATATTGGCGGCGCAAGGATGTGACGCTGAACGAAGGCAAACGCCTGCTGGAGAAAATTTCCGTGCCGGCAAACATCGGGATCGAGGCATCGTTCTGGTCCGGCGAGATCAAAACGCGCTATAAAACCAGCGCGCCCACGGTGCGCCTGTACGGGGAAACGCCCGGCAGTTTTCCCGCCCACAACTGGAATCTGGCCGAGGGCCGCCTGTTGCTGGACACGGACGTGGACGGCACCCGCAATGTCTGTGTGCTCGGTAGCGGACTGGCCACCAACATCTTTCCCAACAGTTCAGCTCTGGATGAGTTCATCAAGGTGGATGGCATCAATTATACCGTGGTGGGCGTGCTGGAAAGCAAAGGCGGCGCCGTTGGTGGTGACCAGGACAA
>Ga0302320_10016413_pt1 | contig 15127 bp, 11 predicted proteins | sample Bog_T0_3_FD_202130 | JGI IMG/M metagenome (GOLD analysis project Ga0302320, IMG submission 202130) | Peat permafrost microbial communities from Stordalen Mire near Abisko, Sweden - Bog_T0_3 | ecosystem: Environmental > Terrestrial > Soil > Wetlands > Peat | place: Sweden: Abisko, Stordalen Mire... | reverse complement strand
CCAGCTGTACAAGTCCCATCCGTTGTCCCGCAGGCGCCATTGACGGGAATCGGCAGAGAGCATGAAGCAGTTGCCCCGCCAAAAGTTCCTGCACAAGTCCAGGTGTAATTAGTAGTTCCTGTTGTAACAGTGCTTGGAGTTCCGGTTGTACACGTACCCTTCGCTGTTGCGCAGACGCCTGGTATTGGGCAATTGGTGCCAATTGTACATGGAATACAACCACTCCCACCAGGGGCAGGATTAGGAACAGTACCCAAAATACATTGACAGGAGTCATAGTTGGAATCATTTGCATTTGTATCACAATACGTCCCTGTCGGACAAGCCTTGGATGAACATGTTCCGCCGTTCATAATACCGCATTGCCATGTATTATTGACTTCAATGGGCGGACAAGGGATGCATCCGCCATTACCATTCGATGCTGTATTTAAATCACACTGACAGGTGCCATAACCGGAATCAGTAGTGGTTGTATCACAATATGTATACTCAGGACAATTGAAAGCAGTGCATGTTTTGCCGTCGTTAGACTTTGCACAAATACCATTTTGAGGCGCGCAGAGAGAACATCCGTTACCGTTCCAATAAAGTCCTGCGTCACAAGCACATTGGGTGCACTCATCAGCAGGGGTTGATCCCGATGGGCACTTCAAACCATTGGCACAACCACAGGTATTGGGACCAATACAAACTTGCCCCCCTGTGCAAACAACATTACAAGCTGAAACCCCATTACAAGATACATAGCTTGGACCAGTACAATAGGCCCCACCAAAAGCAGGGGGTGGGCATTCACAAGACTTGTATTCAATGGTAGGACCAAAACCACCTGAAGTTGGACATACAACAGGGCACCATCCTCCGTTAATAGGCGCCGGTGTGTCTATATCCACTAGTTGACCATTCACTTTGCCGACATCTGCTCTATCCATGATAACAGTAGAAATTGTATTAAAGTAATTTCCTGAAGTGCCGTGTATCTGATCAACCAGCCCCCCCGTCCGAAAACTGGCAATAACCACCACCGCAACCACTGCTAAGAGTAAAATATACTCTAAAGAAGACTGGCCTCGTTTAAGTCTATTGGCAATAGATACTCTCATAGATAATACAAATATAACATAAAAATAGAAGAAGGGCAAAAAAGGTAAAAAAGGACACTTAACGTGTCCTTTTTATTTAACGTGTCCTTTTTATTTAACGTGTCTTTTTTATTTAAAATATCCCTTTTTTAATTAAACCTCGCCAAAGCAATAAGCAATTACACATCCCCGCTACGCTACTAGCTAAAGCAATGCCACCCACTTTTAGAGGAAACATCAGGATCACATTTAGAATCACATTAATAACCAAACATGCTGTTGCAGCTTTGACCGGTGTCTTAGTGTCCTGTAAAGCGTAGTACGCGGATACTAAAATCCTCGAGGCCCCAAAAAAAGGTAGCCCCAAAGCCGCATAAAACATCACTTGTGAAGTCACCTGCGTTGAGTACGCATCAAAAGCCCCCCGCTGAAAAACGGTATGAATAATCCATTTTGAAAAAATCACCATCCCAATCGCCGTAGGTACTAAAACCAACATCAAATTTCGCAATGCAAAGAATAGCGTCGATCTAAATCGGATCATGTCGCCTTCTTGAACGAGTTTGGATAAAGATGGTAAAGCTACAGAAGAAAGGGCATAGCCAAAAACTCCTAAAGGAAATTGAATCATGCGGTTTGCATAATAAATAGCCGCAATCCCCCCTGCCCCCACAATCACCGCCATTGAAGCACAAAAAGTATCCACAAATACATTGAGTTGATACACCGTGCTACCCCAAAGCCTCGGCAATAAGAGCCTGCCTATTTGCTTGGCTCCCTCATGATTAAGGCTAATGGGCATTTTCCAAATCACACCGCGTCTGCGCAAGGCCATCCATTGGGCAATGAATTGCCAGACGCCACCAATCAAAACACCTATAGAAATCGTATAAGCTAAAGGCCAAGAAAAAAAGCAAGCCACCCAGGCGCTTAAAATCATGGCTAAATTCAAAAGGCATGGCCCAAATGACGGCGCAAAAAAAGCATTAAGCGAATAAAGAATCCCTGCCTGAAAAGCAGTCAATGCAATAAGAATTAAGTAGGGGAACATGATCCGAGTTAAATCAACCGTCAAATGCAATTCACCGGGTTCTTGAGCAAAGCCTGGAGCTATCAATCGAACAATCCATGGGGCAAGCAAAATTCCTAAGACAGTTAACCCACCTAAAATAATAACTCCCCAAGCAAGGACTACGTTAATGCATTCCAGCCATTCTTCCCTAGTTTTTTTCTGAGCGTATTCTGAAAGAACCGGTACTATGGCCGCATTAGCCGCCCCTTCACCCACCAAATCTCTTAATAAATTTGGAATACGTTGAGCAACAAAGAATGCTTCCGCTAGAAACCCTGTCCCTAAAAAACGGGCTAAAATAATATCCCGAACAAAACCCAAAAATCTTGAAGCCAAAACTCCGCAAGCAACGATGCCGCTGGATTTTAAAAGGGCGTGGTGTTTATGGGGAGAGTTAGATTTATCAGTTGACATATCTTGGGTGGTTTGCTATTATTTCAGCCTTGTTATGGATTCCCTCCTATCAAGGGAATAACAGCGTTTCTAATTTAGATCCCCGGAAAAAATTCGGGGATGACATCTGGAGAAAATATGCCACAACGTCGTACTGCTATTAAAGATTTACGTAAAGCTCATACCAAACACCTGCACAATCTGCAGATTAAGACTGACCTCAAAAAAACTGTGAAGAAATTCACCGTCGCTACCACTGATAAAAAAGCTGATGCAACCGAATTACTTAAAGAAATCTATAAGAAATTCGATAAAGCCGCCAAGCGTAATGTCATGCACAAAAAAACAGCAGCTCGTAGAAAGTCTCGCTTCGCTCGCTCTTTAGCGGCTAAGTAAAAGCCCTAATTCAACTACTAGTTTTTCGACTGCGAACTGAGGGTCGAGGCGACTGCGCTTGATATTTAAATCAGCTTCTTCTAAAGCCTTGAGCCCTCGTTGAAAACGAAGCTTTCCGCAAGACCGGCCTTCTTTATTCCAATACCATACTAGCGCTCCCATGATTCTAATTGGGGGCTCATTATTGCTATAAAGCTGGTCTAATATCTTCAATGCTTCAGCACCACGATGCGTGGTGATCATTTTGGTCATATCAAAAACATTCGGTCCCTCAGGTTTGGACAAGACCACTCCCTTTGCATGCAAAGGCAAATCTTTTAAATCACCTTTAAGCATGCCTTCGCTGGATTCTAAGATCAGATCACAATGCTTAGAAGGTTGTTTACAGAAATTCATCAACACTTGAATGTCCGCCGATTTTAATTTATGCACCTGACGCAATACAATCAGGCGATGCGGGGCCATTACTGGCAGGGTCAGAAAGGCTTGTTTCAAAGTATCTACTTTAAGATCCTTGGCATCGAGATTGTCAAAATCAAAAGCCAATGCTTCTTCAGAATTTTTAAAAAGTTTATTTTTGATTTCGGTAATCTTGGAATCTTTAGCCGCCAGATCATCACCAAGGAAGAGATAAATCATAGCTTACCAATTCTGAATGGTACGCTCAACAACACGAGTGGCAAGATCTGTCAGCGCAGCGTCAACAGCAGAGCTTTGAGATTGGGCTGAAGATCCTGTTAAGAAATACGTTGCTTCCCCGGCAAAAGAAGGCTCTTGCCAGATAACTTTACCCGTCGCCCGTTCTGTCAACGTTAAAGAAACAACAACCCGTATACGGTATTGCTGAACATTTTGATTAACGTCTTCACGCAAATCATCCTGTTGGAAACTGGTCAGAGCCCCACTGAGCACCAAGTCAGCCTTGTCAGGATCTGCAATATGCAGATTGCCATCGAACAAAAATCTATCTATAATTGCTGTGCGGACATTGCTTTCCAAAACAGGCACATAAATACCACGGATATTCTCATCTGCAAAAGCAACTTTATTCTCAAAAGGTTCAACAGCAATTTTCTTATAGTTACTGGGCAACAAAGAACCTGTTGTATACCCGCACCCGGCAACTGTTATAAAAAATAGTATGCCTAATAAATAACGAACCATTATTCACCAATGCTTTTCAAATGAGCCGAGGCTTTAGGCCCCCATGTGGTGTCTGCATAATTATTAGCAACTTCTTTATAATAAATCCGGGCAGCTTTTAAATTCTTTTGCTTTTCATAAAATTTGGCGATCACAAAATTATTTTCTGCTTCCTTAGCTTTTAAACGCGCCATCTGGGCCTGAGCTTCTGGAGCTAGTTGGCTATCTGGATGACTTTTGACAAACTCATTAAACTCCTCCATGGCAACTCCGGTAACCTTCTGCTCATGTTGAGCATCTGACGCCCTATTTGTATCGGCCATGGCGATCTGAAATTTAGCAGCTTGAGCCCACTCGCTATCTGGATAATCGTTCATGGTTTTTTCAAATTCATCACGGGCTTCCTGGTACTCACCTTTTTCTTTTAAATAAAGTCCTATCTTATATTGAGAAATCGCCGCAAACTTGCCATACGGCGCATCTTTAATAATTGTTCGAAATATTTCAATAACCCTGTCATCACTTCCAACAACCACCTCAGCCCATTTGCTACGGTCTTTATTTTCTAAAAGATGATTGGCAATAGTGTACTCAAGCCCAACAATCTGCGCTGCGCGTTCACTAAAGGGGTATTTATCAATAACTAATTGGTAGGCTTGATAGGCTTCATATGGCCTATGGCTTTCTTCCAGGCACTGGCCTGTATAAAATTCAGCTTCCGGGGCTTCTTTAGCACGAGGATAGGCTTTAATCAATTTCTTAAACTCTGCCATCGCTTTCTTGCAATTGCCCTGATCCCTAAAACTTTGAGCATATTCCAATTGATCAGCAGGAGTTGGTTTTACCGCCCATTTAGGATTGATAAATTTCCCTGTCTCAGGCGTCCAAATCCAAACTGCTGGACTCATCACTGGGAAAGCAATTAGAAATATGGCCACTAAAACAATATTGCGGCCCAACGGAGTATTCGCTATTGAATTTCGACGGAACATATTTTTAAAATTTAACATAGTAAGTAACCTTTGTCAACGAACTTAGGATTGTATTCAAAGTAATTGGGCCTTTTCTGCTTACGGTTTGAACTCTAACCCTTTAGGCATCTTCCGCTTAGAATTTAGAAGTCCCGCGGTTTTAGCCGGTAAGGAAGCTTTCAAGCGAATCCCCTTAGCTAAAAATTTAACTTCGTGCACCTGACCTTGAGCATGGGCCATGTTGACCAAATCCATTCGATCAGACGGTAATATAATATCAATATCTACCGCACCTTGCGACAAAATATCCTCAATCATCAAGAACAATTGTTGAATATTTTCCCCCTTAAGGGCTGAAATGCCAATACAAAAAGGAACCTCCCTCTTGATCTCCTCTAACCGCTGCCTATCCTCAAGTTTGTCTATTTTATTTAGAACCATGATGCAGGGTTTATCTAAAACCTTCAGTTCATCCAAAACCATACGGACGGCATCATAAAATTTTCGATAATCAAGATGACTGACATCAAGGACATGCAATAAAAGATCCGCATGCCCCACTTCTTCCAATGTCGCTTTAAAAGCTTCAATGAGGCCATGAGGTAAAGCATGCATAAATCCGACAGTATCCGAAAAAACCACCTTCATATGATTAGGCAAGATGGCTTGGCGCGAAAGTGAATCCAGGGTTGTAAAAAGCCCGTCATGCACCAGTGTCCCAGCATCAGTAAGGGTATTTAACAATGTTGATTTACCAGCATTGGTATAGCCCACCAAGGCAACGGTCGGGATTTTTTGATCTTGTCGTTTTTTTCGTTTTGTTTGTCTACTTTGGGTAACAAGCTTAAGCTCTCGCTTCAACCTATCGATTTTCTCAGTGATGCGACGGCGGTCAATCTCAAGTTTGGTTTCACCTGGGCCTAACGTCCCAATCCCGCCGCCTAAACGCGACATCTCCACCCCATGCCCAGATAATCTTGGAAGCTTGTATTGTAATTGGGCTAATTCCACTTGCATCTTGCCTTCTTGAGAAGTGGCGCGCCTGGCAAAGATATCGAGGATTACTTGGGTACGGTCTAACGTTTTTACACCAAAATCTTTTTCAAGATTACGTTGTTGCGTACCTTTAAGATCGCAACTCACAATCACCGCATCAACACCACGTGCCTGCCCCGCCATAGGCGGGGCTTTGCATAAAAGAGCAATCTCTTCAACCTTGCCACGGGTAAGCATGTGAGAGGCTGTGGGCGGGATGGTTTTGCAGAAAACTGTATGCACGATCTCACCACCGCAGGTTGTAATCAGCTGGCTCATCTCAGCGGCCTCGTCTTCGGGAGACCAACTGCTACGCGCGTGCTCCACAACAACCGCTAGTACAATCCGCTCTTTCATTAATTTCTGCCACTGCTTTTTGAGGTAAGATTTTTAAGGCTTTGGGCAACAACAGCGAGATTTTCTGCACCAAACAAGTAGCTTGCTGTTATTAAGACTTGTGCACCTGCTTCGACAGCCAACGGGGCTGTCTCGGCATTGATCCCACCATCAATCGCGATATCCCCTTTAAAAATTTTCTTCAATCGCTCAAGTTTGGGTAAGGCTTCTGGCATAAATTTTTGACCTGCAAAACCTGGGTTAACCGACATCACCAAAACTCCGTCACAATCATTTAATATTTCTTCACACAAAGGCGTGGCCGGATTGATTACAATAAAAGCTTTTTTACCCAGTTGACGAATCCGATTTAAATCCGTACGCAAGGCTACAATATCTACTTTTTCTACAGCTTTAGGCCATTGATTCCACTGCAAGGATGAGGGGGTGCGATGGCCATAGCATTCGACCTGAAGCTGAATAATATCTGCCCCTGCTTTGGCATAGCTTTCAATATAATCGCCAGGATGTTCGATCATCAGATGAGCTTCAAGTGGAAGATGCGTGTGTCTACGGATTGCTTCGACGATAACAGGGCCAATAGTCATATTGGGAACAAAGTGCCCATCCATGCAGTCAATGTGAAAGCGTCCAATCCCCGCGTTTTCACAACGCTTGATATCACGTGCTAAATTACTGAAATCAGCGGCAAGAATACTGGCTGAAACTTCGATGGGTTTAATCATAAAGACAACTAGATCCCCTACAAATACATTCGAAGAAGATAAAGGTTAAATGGTGCGCGAGGAGGGAATTGAACCCTCACGCCTTACGGCATACGCCCCTCAAACGTACGCGTCTACCAATTCCGCCACCCGCGCATAAAACCTTCCGAAAACTTCTACTGTTTCCGCGTGCTTATACTATTGCAAATATAATAGCCTGACTACCCTCTCCCTGACGAGGACTCCCGAAAGTCGCCGCAGAGAGCGGCAGACCACCCGCGCAAAATACTTACTATTTCTTCACGTGTTTAAGAGCCGCCGCGATAAAGCCTTCAAAAAGCGGATGCGCAATGTCCGGTTTGGACTTAAACTCCGGATGGAATTGACAGCCAACAAACCACGGATGATTCTTAAGCTCAATAATTTCCACCAAATCATGCTCAGGATTAATCCCAGCAATCACAAGACCTTTTTGCGTCAACTGCTGACGATAGATATTATTAAATTCATACCGATGACGGTGACGCTCAGAAATTCTCTCACTCTTATAAGCTTCAAATACTTTGGTCCCTTTTTTTAACATGCACGTAAAGGCCCCGAGGCGCATGGATGCCCCTAGGTTTTCAATCTTTTTTTGCTCTTCGATCAAACTAATCACCGGATGCGGAGTATCATTATCAAACTCTGTCGAATTAGCTCCCTTGAGACCCGCCACATTACGGGCGAATTCAATGGTGGCAATCTGCATGCCTAAACAAATACCAAAGAATGGCACATTATTTTCGCGCACATATTTGACGGCCGCAATCTTCCCTTCGATACCGCGGGCGCCAAATCCTCCAGGGATTAAGACTCCCTGAGCATCTTTAATATGTTTTTTAAACCCAGCCTTTTCAAATTCTTCTGAATCGATCTTGATGATATTAACGCGCGTGTCATTAGCAATCCCGCCATGCACCAAAGCCTCATAGATAGATTTATACGCATCCTGCAAGGCAATATATTTACCCACGACCGCAATTTTAACTTCCTTGCTTGGGTTTCGTAAACGCTTTAATACACCCGTTTCCCAACTTTTAATCCCGCGATCAGGTAACTTGATATTTAGCTTTTTTAAAATTAAATCATCCACCCCTTGCTTCTTAAAGGCAACCGGTACTTCATAAATGTGTTTAACATCCGCGGCTTCAATGACCGCTTCCACGTCCACATTGCAAAACAAGGCAATTTTCTCTCGCTGTTCCTGCAGGATGGGTCGCTCGGTACGGCACATTAAAATCTGAGGAATAATCCCTATTTCACGCAAACGACCGACACTATGTTGAGTGGGTTTGGTCTTTTGTTCACCAGCAGATTTAATATACGGCAGCAAGGTCACATGAATATTCAAGGCATAGGATTCGCCTAATTCCCAACGCAACTGCCTAATGGCTTCCAAAAAAGGTAGACTTTCGATATCCCCCACCGTTCCACCAATTTCAACAATGGTTACATCCACGTCATTGACTTTTGCCACCCTCTTGATTCGCTCTTTGATTTCATCGGTAATATGCGGAATAATCTGTACAGTCTTGCCCAGATAATCACCATGACGTTCCTTGCTGATGACTGTAAAATATACTTTACCCGCGGTAATGCTACTGTCTTTGGAGAGTTTACCATTAGTGAACCGTTCGTAATGACCTAAATCCAAATCCGTTTCAGCCCCATCATCAGTCACATACACCTCTCCGTGCTGATACGGATTCATGGTGCCAGGGTCCACATTCAAATACGGATCACATTTGATGATCGCTGTCTTAAGCCCACGAGCTTCAAGCAATTTACCAATAGAAGCTGCCGCAAGCCCCTTACCTAAACTGGATACCACCCCACCTGTGACAAAAATATATTTACTCAAGATCCTTGTCCTTCCTCAAAATTGCATCACAAAATTTATCTTAAACCATGCACTCATGTTTAAGTTTATCAGTATTCTTAGGTATTTCCGTCGGATATTTACCAGTAAAACAGGCTGAACAAAAGCTCCCCCTATCCTTCATCACGGACAACATGCCATCCAAACTTAAAAAACCTAAGGAATCAACTTTTATAAAATCAGCAATCTGTTGAACTGTTTTATTATGCGCAATCAATTCACCCGACGATGGAAAGTCTATCCCATAAAAACAAGGGGATTTGATCGGCGGGCATGAGATACGCATATGAATTTCTTTAGCACCAGCTTCTCGTAACTCATCAATACGGCTGCGCGATGTTGTGCCTCGCACAATGGAATCCTCAATCACCACCACCTTCTTGCCTTTGATCACATCCCTGATAGGATTAAGCTTAACCCGTACACGAAATTCACGTAAAAACTGGGTCGGTTGAATAAAAGTGCGCCCGATATAGTGATTGCGAACCATCCCCAGTTCAAATGGAAGATTCAACTGCTGAGCATAACCCAAAGCTGCGTAATTGCCTGAGTCCGGAATTCCCATGACAAAATCTGCTTGGGCGGGATGTTCGATGGCTAATTGTGCGCCTAAGCGTTTCCTGACCTGATAAATATTATCATCAAATATAGTGCTGTCAGGACGGGCAAAATAAACATTCTCAAAAACACAAAAAGCTTTTAATGTCTCCTTACTACCTGGCAAATAGATGGATTCCAATTTATTGCCCTTAATAATGACAATTTCACCAGGTTGGATTTCACGAATAAATTCTGCCTTCATCAAATCAAAAGCGCAACTCTCAGACGCTAAGATATAACAATCACCTAATTTACCCAAACACAACGGACGAAACCCATGAGGATCACGGGCCCCTATCAAACACTCATCAAGCATCAACACGACCGAATATGCGCCCTTAACTTGAAGAAAAACCTTGGTAAGCCAATTGGCCATATTCCCATTGGGAGTTTTGGCTAATAAATGAACAAACACTTCAGAATCCATGGAGGTCTGAAAAATAGAACCTTCATCTTCAAGCCTGGCATATAATTCATCCGTATTGGTTAAATTACCGTTATGTGCAATGGCCATCGGTTTCTTGCGATGATTGACTAAAATAGGTTGAATATTCTTGGTATGGGAGCCACCCGTGGTGGAATAACGCGTGTGCGCAATGGCCATATGGCCTACAAGTCGACTTATATTGCTTTCATTAAAATTATCAACCGCTAAGCCGTCTTTTTTGATGACATGCATCTCACGACCATCATATGAAACGATGCCTGCTGCTTCTTCGCCTCGATGTTGCAAGGCATATAGGCCTAAAAAGGCCATGGTACTTGCTTCCTTATGATGACTAATCCCGACGATACCGCACATAGTCCACTACCTCTCCGCCTCTAGCCTTGCCTCGCGACTTCAAATGAATTGGGCTTTTTTCCTGCCCGGTATAGTTCTTGTAAAGATTCTACTGTAAATTCTTCCTTAATGCTCGCTTCAATACCATCTACAGCGGCTTTTGCTCCCTGTAAGGTCGTAATGCAGGGGATATTATGCAAAATAGCGGCCGCCCGGATAACCCTCATATCCGATTGGCTTTTCTTGCCAGATGGCGTATTGATAATAAGATTTATCTCACCTTTTTTGACTAATGTCAATGCGTTATTTTCACCTTCATGATGTTTATCCACAATAGACACGTCAATCCCGGCCAAACGCAGGGCCTGTGCCGTGCCCTTAGTGCCCATAATTTTGAATTTTAAATCCGCCAATTTCTTAGCAATGGGAGCTAAATCACGTTTGTCATGATCATTTACACTGATAAAAACCTGCCCCCTTTTAGGCAAGGCCTGATTGGCAGCCATCTGAGATTTAGCGAAGGCTGCACCAAAGCTTGACGCTATTCCCATGACCTCACCGGTGGATTTCATCTCAGGGCCTAGGATAATATCAACCCCTGAAAAACGACTAAAAGGCAGGACAGATTCTTTGACACAGATATATTTTAATTCAGCGGGATCAAGCAATTCAAAATCACTTAATTTCTTGCCAGCCATAATCTGGGCCGCAATTTTAGCCAAGGGCATGCCGGTGGCTTTACTGACAAAAGGTGTCGTTCGTGAGGCGCGCGGATTTACCTCAAGGACATACACTTGAGAATTCTTAACTGCAAATTGAATATTCATCAGCCCCAAAACTTTTAATGCTTTGGCGAGACGCACGGTATGACTCTTAATATTATTGATCACCTCTTGGCTTAATGTGTGCGGCGGCAAAACGCAGGCAGAGTCTCCCGAATGTATCCCCGCATTCTCTATATGTTCCATAACTCCGGCAACATAGACATTATCCCCGTCACAAATCGCATCCACATCAACCTCTTGAGCATCTTCCAAAAACTTATCAATCAACACTGGATGCCCACGAGAAACGCTATGAACCTCATCTAAAAATGATTTGATTGATTCTTCATCATAAACAATGCGCATGGCTCGTCCACCTAAGACGTAGGAAGGACGAACCAAGACAGGATACCCAATGCGGGCGGCCGCAAGTAAGGTCTCTTCCTTGGTTACTGTTGAGGCATTGTCAGGCTGCTTAAGACCTAGCTGATCCATTAATTTTGAGAAATGCTCACGGTTTTCGGCCAGGTCAATAGAATCAACTGTGGTGCCGATAATCGGAACTCCGGCTTGGGATAAACGACGCGCTAAATTAAGCGGGGTTTGCCCGCCAAATTGGACAATGACACCGTCCGGTTTTTCAACTTCAAAAACATTCATCACATCTTCAAAGGTCAAAGGTTCAAAATACAATCTATCTGAAGTATCATAATCGGTTGAAACAGTCTCCGGATTGGAATTGACCATGATGGTTTCAAAACCCATTTCCTTAAGTGCAAAAGCAGCATGACAACAGCAATAATCAAATTCAATCCCCTGACCGATGCGATTGGGACCGCCGCCTAAAATCATGATTTTTTTCTTCTTTGACTTAAGCTTTTTATTATTGATGAGAGCTTCATCTTCCGTCTCATACGTCGAATAATAATAGGGCGTGTACGCTTCAAATTCAGCGGCACAAGTATCGACCAACTTGAAAGTCGCCACTATACCCAATTCCTTGCGCAAGGCTCTGACATCCTTTTCACTCTTATCCAGGATTTCACCCAACTGAGCATCTGAGAAACCATATTCCTTAGCTTGTCGCAACAGTTCAGGCCCCAGCGTTTTGCTTGATTCGCCAATAGATTTTAAACGGTCTTCCAATTCTAAAATTTGGGCTATCTGATCAATAAACCATATATCAACTTTAGAGACCTGTGAAACCTGCTCGATACTCATGCCTTTTTGCAGGGCGTATTTCAAATAAAAAATACGCGAGGCATTTGGCTCTGCGAGACGTAGATGAAGTTTCTCATCTTCAATGTAGCGCCAATCTTGTTTATTATCTAAACCTGTATGATCAATCTCAAGGCCGCGTAAGCCTTTCTGCAGGGCTTCTTTAAAATTTCGACCAATGGCCATGGTCTCACCAACGCTTTTCATCTGGATACCTAAAATATCTTTAGCTTCAGGAAATTTCTCAAAAGTAAACCGAGGAATCTTGATAACCACATAATCAATCGTGGGCTCAAAACAAGCTGGCGTTTCACGGGTGATATCATTTTGAATCTCATCAAGAGAATACCCTACTGCTAATTTAGCGGCAAATTTGGCAATGGGAAAACCTGTTGCCTTGGAAGCCAAGGCTGAAGAACGCGAAACCCGAGGATTCATTTCAATGACCACCATGCGCCCATCCTTGGGATCCACGGCAAATTGTATATTAGAACCACCGGTCTCAACACCAATTTCTCGGATCAAACGGATAGAGCAATCCCGCATATTTTGATATTCCGCATCAGTCAGCGTCTGCGCCGGGGCAACTGTAATGCTGTCCCCTGTATGAACACCCATGGGATCTAAATTTTCAATAGAACAGACGATCACCACATTGTCACTGTGATCCCTCATCAGTTCCAACTCATATTCTTTCCAACCTTCAATGGATTCTTCAATTAAGATTTCATGAATCATCGAGCTTTCAATTCCTAAGGCTGCAATACGCTCAAACTCTTCCATATCATGAGCAATCCCGCCACCAGTGCCACCCAAAGTGAAGGAAGCGCGGATAATGCAGGGAAACCCGATCTGCTTAACCGCATACTTGGCTTCTTCGACATTATAAGCAAAAACACTTTTAGGAACTTCAAGTCCCACCTTGATGGCCGCTGCTTTAAATAAACTACGATCTTCGGCTTTTCTTATCACTTCATACTTAGCACCCAACATTTCAACATTGTATTTGGCTAAAATGCCTTGCTCATAAAGCTTCATAGCCAAATTTAGTCCTGTTTGGCCCCCTAATGTCGGCAAAATAGCATCAGGTCGTTCTTTTTTGATAATAAATTCTAAAAATTCGGGAGTGAGCGGTTCAATGTAGGTGGCATCGGCAATGCCTGGATCGGTCATAATAGTAGCTGGATTAGAATTAACCAACACCACTTGAAAGCCTTCTTCTTTCAAAGCCTTACAAGCCTGGGAACCGGAATAATCAAATTCGCATGCCTGGCCAATAACGATAGGCCCTGCTCCTATGATCATGATTTTCTTAATATCAGTGCGTTTAGGCATTTTTATGTTGATCAATCATTTCAATAAACTGGTTAAACAAATATTGAGCGTCATGCGGACCGGGGGCCGCTTCCGGATGATACTGGATGGAGAATGCTGGGTATTTTTTATGCTTAATCCCCTCAACGCTCTTATCATTTAAATTCACATGAATAACTTCCACCTCATCTAAATTGAGACTTTTCATATCGACACAAAATCCATGATTCTGACTTGTAACGGCAATGCGATTACCAAAAAAATCTTTGACGGGATGATTGGCCCCATGATGGCCGAATTTCAATTTATATGTTTTACCGCCCAAAGCCAATCCCAAAATCTGATTGCCCAAGCAAATACCAAAAATGGGTAATTTCCCAAGAAATTCTTTTACTGTTTCAATAACATAAGTTACTACCGCCGGATCACCTGGCCCATTAGAAATAAAAATCCCATCTGGTTTTATCTTCATGATTTCAGTATATGTCGCCGTGGCTGGAAAAACATGGACCTCACAACCTAAATCAGCCAGGATGCGTAAAATATTAAATTTAATCCCACAATCAATAGCCGCAATCCTATAGCGCCTAGTGCCTTGAGGCTTCCAAATATATTTTTTGAGAGTGCTGACATCCTTAACAAAGTCCATGCCTTCCATAGAAGGCAGCCCATCTATTTTTTCTTGAAGACTTTTTGGATCAAAATCTTCGGTTGAAATAAGAGCCTTCATAGCCCCAGAGATGCGCAGATGCCGTGTCAAAGCACGGGTATCAACACCTTCAATAGCAATTATTTTATTATCATTTAAATATTCGGTGAGACTTTTCTGTGCGCGCCAATTGGAAGGACGGCGGCAAAATTCTTTCACTACAAATCCTTTAACATGGATTTTTTCAGATTCAACATCTTCATCATTAACGCCGTAATTCCCAATAAGGGGATAGGTCATCACCACGATCTGACCCGTATAAGAAGGATCAGTCAAAATTTCCTGATACCCGGTCATGGCTGTATTAAAGACAGCTTCGCCTGCGGTTTCTCCGGTCTCTTTTAGTGTACGGCCCCGGAAGCTCGTGCCATCCTGAAGATATAGTATTGCTTCTTTCATGCCCTGCTTTTTTTATTTGAACCCACTTTTGGCGGAACTTAAAATTTTCGTTATCGAAGGAATTGGGCCTTTTTAACGTCGGCGGGAAGAATTACCTTCTAGCCTGAAATACTATAAAGCATGTCTTGTTTATTGTCAAGCAAGAGTCTTTTACAATGCAAGATGAGCCTGAAGGAAGCCCCTAAGTGAAGTAGCTTTAGGAAATTCTGATCAAGAGAGTCATACTTGGAGGATGACACACAAATAACGACCATTAATGACGTTAAAG
>Ga0302320_10016408_pt1 | contig 15131 bp, 14 predicted proteins | sample Bog_T0_3_FD_202130 | JGI IMG/M metagenome (GOLD analysis project Ga0302320, IMG submission 202130) | Peat permafrost microbial communities from Stordalen Mire near Abisko, Sweden - Bog_T0_3 | ecosystem: Environmental > Terrestrial > Soil > Wetlands > Peat | place: Sweden: Abisko, Stordalen Mire... | reverse complement strand
TACAACCGAAAGCGGCTCCACAGCGCCCTCGGCCACCAATCTCCTGTGGACTTTGAAACCAAACTCAACTAACAACCATGAGCTTATCCCAATCCCCTGTCCACTTTATCGGGACAGGTTCCTTCCATTTGGGAACGCTGCTGCCGTCCGCAGGACTGTTCCTCGCGAAATTTCATTTCGCGCTTTCTCCCTCGGGTGGCCCGGACTATTTATTGTGCGGATTCTCGCGGAGCCCTTCCGCGCGAACCGGAGGTCGCCCTTCCCTCCTCCCCTCCAAAAACTCTTCCCCCCTCTGCAGCCCTCCGTGCGAAACCTCCCCCTCCCCAATCCCATTAATCTTATTAATCCTATCTAAAAATTTCCCCTGCCTTTTCCCCACCAAAAAAATTCCGTTAATTTGGAAAATTCCGTAATTCCGTCAAAAAAATCTTCCCTTCTCGCATTGTATTCCCCCCCTCCTCGCTAAACCTCCCCTTCCGCATCGCTTTTTTACAATATCCTGACTACTCTACTTCCTTCTCGTGTTACCCTCTCCCCATGAGAACATCTTCCTCTCTTCTCTGCCTGGGACTTCTCCTCCTCGCCCCCTCCACCCTCCGCGCTGACGATAAAGCAGTCATCGTCCACGAATGGGGCACCTTCACCTCCCTCCAGGACGAAAACGGCCAGGCCATCGGCGGCATTAACGTCGATGACGAACCGGTGCCGGGATTTGTCTTCCAGGATGGCAGTCAGCCGGTCGAAGCGCAGTACTCAAATGATAAAGGAAATTTTGGTCTACCACCCTATGGCACGCCAACGACCAAAGGATGGGCTGTAGGCGATCCAGCCGTCACCATGCGGCTCGAAACGCCCGTGCTCTACCTCTACCCACCCAAGGGCCAGACGCCGCAGTCCGTCCCACCCCTCAACGTCCACGTCGATTTCCACGGCGGCTTCCTGACTCAATTTTACCCTTATGCTCACGCCGTGCCCTTTAACGGCATCGGAGAAATTACAGGAAAATCGACCAGCAGTCTCGATTGGGCTGGCGTGAAAATGGGTTCGACGGAAAAGCCCGTCGAAACCGATGACAAAGTCTGGACCACCCCGCGCGAAGTCGGCGCGCCGCTGCTCCAAGTCATGATGCATTTTGAAGGAGGTGACGAGAAGCCAGATCCCGTAGGCGTCCTCCAAGCCGAACACTTCCTCTTCTATCGCGGCGTCGGCCATCTCGATTCGCCGATCTACCTGAATCGAAACCCCTCTAATGTAGATAAGAAAGACTGGCTCTACGTTTGGCCGAATTGGGTGGACCGGGTCTCTCATGCGTCAACCCCGCAGGGAGACATAGCCCTGGACGCTCTTTATCCCGAAGGCTGGCTGACGGAAATTCATGCCGATGGCTCCTGCGCCTTCCGGTTGGTTTCCCCCTTTCAAGAAGGATCGAGAACGCGAATCCATTCCCTCACGGACTTTTCTTCTAAATTTGCCGCAATTGATTTCACCGTAGCCAACCTCACCACACTCAAAGCCTCCATGCAGGCCGCGCTCGTCAAGGAAGGCCTCTACCCCGACGAAGCCTCCGCCATGCTCCGCACTTGGGAACTCTCCTACTTCAAAAGTCCCGGCCTCCGCTTCTTCTACATCGTCCCGCGCGCGTGGGTGGACAGAGTCCTGCCGCTCAAAATCAGCGGCGCGCCCACCGACATCACCCGCGTCATGATCGGCCGCATCGAACTTATCAACGACGAGCAGAAAGCCGCTCTGGCCCGACTCGCCGCCGGCCCCTGCCCCGACCTCGCCTCCGTCAAGCAGGCCGCTTTCAATGCGCTTGAAAAAGGCCATCTGACCGATGCGCAAAAGGAACCTTTCTACAGCGGCGAAAAGCCCCTCAGCGAACTCGGCATCGCCATCCCGCCCCTCGTGCAGGATTACCTCAGCCTCGGCCGTTTCCGCGACGCCCTCATCGTCCACGAACAGCAGCAGCACGCCAGCCCCGCCCTGGCCCAATTCATCAAGGACAACTCCCTGGCCCAGGCCAAGGAATACACCGCGGACCCAACCGCCTCCCGGTAGCCGTTTCCCCTAGCCGCGTTCGTCAGAACGTTGATTCCTAAGTTACCCGTCGCGCCTTGCGCGGTAGCCGCCGCTGTCCCAGCGGCGGTGCCTTTCCCCCCCTCGTTCCCAAGTTCACTTGGGAACGCTGCTGCCGTCCGCAGGACTGTTCCTCACGAAATTTCATTTCGCGCTTTCTTCCCCCTCGTTCCCAAATTTCCATTTGGGAACGCCTCTTGTTCCTCGCGAAATTTCATTTCGCGCATTCTCCCTCGGGTGGCCCGGACTATTTATTGTCCGGATTCTCACGGAGCCCTTCCGCGCGAACCGGAGGTCGCGCATCGCTCACCGCATTCCCCTCGTACCCTGTCTTCCCCCTCCAAAAACTCTTCCGCCCTCTGCAGTCCTCCGTGCGAAACTTCCCCTTCCCCTCGTCCCGAATTTCATGTCGCACAGACGCCCTTTCCCCCTCCCCAATCTTATTAATCCTATCCAAAAATTTCCCCTGCCTTTCCCCTCCGAAAATTCCGTTAATTTGGAAAATTCCGTCATTCCGTCAAAATAGTTCCAACTGGCGCCCCTCGGCCTGCCACCGAACTAACTTGATCTTTCCCCGCCTGAGCGTCATGAAACCCTGTCGCCATGCATCGCCTCACCCTCCTCTGCGCCCTGTGCCTCCTGGGATCTCTTCCCAGCCCAGTCCGCGCGGCGACCTCCCCCGACAACGCCGCCTCTTTCCCCCCGCCCCTCGAATCGTATCAGGACGGCGACATCCCCGGCCTCGGCGCCGTCCTCATCAACCGCATCCACGCCGAGCCGTTCAACCTCATTGCGACCCTCATCTTCCTCCTCGCCATCATCCACACCTTTCTCGCGCCGAAAATCCTCGGCTTCTCCCACCGCCTCCAACACGACTTTGAATCCCGGCTCCGCAAAATCCACGGCCCCGGTCTCCAGGAAAAAATCCCCCGCCGCCAGCGCCAGAGCATCCCGGCGGCCATCCTCCATTTTCTCGGCGAAGTCGAGGCCGTCTTCGGCCTTTGGGTCATCCCCCTCGCGCTCCTCATGTGGTTCAACCAGGGCGCCGCCGTCACGCGCCACTACCTCGACCAGGACGTCTCCTACGTCGAACCACTCTTCGTCGTCGTCATCATGGCCATCGCCGCGAGCCGTCCCATCCTGCAATTTGCCGTGCGCGTGATGGGCCTCGTCGCGGGCCAATCCACCGCGCGCTGGTGGCTGGCGCTGCTCACCCTCGGCCCGCTGCTCGGCTCCTTCATCACGGAACCGGCGGCCATGACCATCTGCGCGCTGCTGCTCGGTCGCGAATTCTACCGGCTGGGCCCCAGCCCGCGCTTCATGTACGCCACGCTCGGACTCCTCTTCGTCAACATCTCGGTCGGCGGCGCGCTCACCAATTTCGCGGCCCCTCCCGTGCTGCTCGTCGCCGACAAATGGAACTGGAGCACCGCCTTCATGCTCGAACAATTCGGCCTGCGCGCCGTGGCCGGAATCATCGTCGGCAACCTCGCCTGCTTCCTGTTTTTTCGGAACGAATTCAACCGCCTCTCCACTCAGCGCCGCGATCTTCCGCCCGACGAATCGATGCGCGAGGAGCCGGTCCCGCTCTGGATCACCGGCATCCATCTCGCCTTTCTCACCTGGACCGTCCTCGTCGCGCACGAACCGGCGCTCTTCATCGGCGGCTTTCTTTTCTTCCTCGCCTTCACCATGGCCACCACCGCCTATCAGGATGAAATTAACCTCCGTTCGCCCATGCTCGTCGGCTTTTTCCTCGCGGGCCTTGTCGTCCACGGCGGTCTCCAAGGCTGGTGGATTGAACCCGTTCTCAGCCGCCTCAACCACTATCCGCTGATGCTCGGCGCGACCCTCCTCACCGCCTTCAACGACAACGCGGCCATCACCTACCTCGCCACCCTCGTGCCGAATTTCAGCGACTCGCTCAAGATCGCCGTCGTCTCCGGCGCGATCAGCGGCGGCGGCCTCACCGTCATCGCCAACGCCCCCAACCCCGCCGGCCAGTCGCTCCTCCAAAAATATTTTCCCGGCGGCATCTCGCCTGGCGGCCTCCTCCTCGCCGCGCTTTTCCCCACCCTCGTCATGCTCTTCTTCTTTGCCCTGCCGAGGTAGCAAACGAACTCGCTTCGTTATTGACTTATCCCGCACACAGATCGAACGTTTACCATGCAAGTCGAGGAGCTTAAAGCTGTCGTCGATCAGGCCTCCGAGGAGGAGCGCCTGCTTCTGTCCGCCTATCTTCGGGCCAAGACGGCGGGCGGCTCAGGCCCGTTGGGAATCGAGCTGGCGGAGGCGCAAAAGCGCATGGAAGCCGGCCACTCCATCAGCCTGGAGAAAGCCATCGAGCTTCATCATCAGTTGGAAACCTTGGGCCTTTGAGTGGATTACCATCTGGCGCTCGATTTGGAAGCCATCCGCTTCCTGCTCTCCCTCAAGTCGTCCAACCGCGTCAACCTGCTGCAAAAGCTCGAGCAACTGAAAAACTCACCTTTTCTTGCTGGGCAATTCACCGTCAAAGATTCGACGGACCGGGAAATCCAAGTCAGCGCGATCTCCATTCAAGTCGTTAAAATCGAAATCAACTCGTGATGCTTCTTTGCCTTGCGCTATTCCCGCTAAATCTCCTAAAAAAACAGGCTCTTTAAGCCAAATAAGAATCGAGCGCTCCGTCCCAGATCCGGTGCAGCGCGGCGACCTCCCACTTCAGTTCGCGGAGTGCCGAACCGCCCACCTGCACCGTTAACTCGCCTCCGCCCACCACGCCGATCTGCCGGGCCGGAACGCCCTGTTCCGCGAAGAGCGCCAACACCTCCGCCGCTTTTTCAGGAGGTGTCGTAATCAGCGCACGGCTCTGGCTTTCGCCGAGCAGCAGCGCATCGAGACGCGCGTAGGGCAGGTCGAGCTTGATCGTCGCGCCCAGTAGCTTCGCCCCGCCGATGGCGCATTCCGCCAGCGCAACGAGCAGGCCGCCCTCAGCCAGATCGTGTGCGCTCCGAACTTCGCCCAGCCGGATCGCCGCGCGCACCACCTCGTGCATCTTCTTCTCGCGCTCGATGTCCAGCTCCGGGGGACGGCCCCGTTTCAACCCGTGGATTTCCCGCAGGTAAAGACTCGCGCCGAGTTCCTCGCCAATGTCGCCGATGAGGAGAATCGCATCGTCCGGATTCTGGAAATGGGACGGCGTGATGTGCTTCACGTCGCGGATCAGGCCGACAATCCCGACCGTCGGGGTTGGATCGATCGGACCGGCAGGCGATTGATTGTAGAGGCTGACGTTGCCGCCGGTGACCGGGATGTCGAAGGCGCGGCAACCCTCGGCGAGTCCATCGACGGCCTGTTGCAGTTGGTAAAAATTCTCCGGGTTGTGGGGATTGCCAAAGTTGAGATTGTCGGTCAGCGCGAGCGGCTCCGCGCCGGTCATGGCGAGATTGCGCGCGCATTCGGCCACCGCGATGAGCGCGCCGAGCTTCGGCTCCAGCGCGACATAGTGGGCGTTGCAGTCGACCGAGGCGGCGAGATATTTCCAGGCATTCTCACCTGTGGGAATGCGGACGACGGCGGCATCGCTGCCGGGCGCGGTCACGGTGCCGACGCGCACCATGTGATCGTACTGGCGATAGACCCAGCGCTTGGAGGCGAGATCGGGCGTGGCGAGGAGTCGGGGCAGCACGTCGTGAAGATCGGCCTGCGGAACCGTCGCGAGATCGAGTTTCTGCCGCTGGTCGAGACCGGCGGGACGACGTGCCTCGCGTTTGTAGAGCGGCGCTTCGTCGGCCAGTTTTTTGGCCGGGATTTCGGCCACGGTGATGCCGTGATCCTTGACGCGCATGAAGCCGTCGTCGGTCACGCGGCCAATCAGCGCGCAGGGCAGGTCCCATTTCTCGAAAATATCGGTCACGGTTTTTTCGTGTCCGGCGCGGACGATGATGAGCATCCGTTCCTGCGACTCGGAGAGCATCGTCTCGTAGGGCGTCATGCCGGGCTCGCGTTGCGGCACGAGCGCCAGGTCGATCTCGATCCCGCTGTTGCCGCGGCTGGCCGTTTCGCAAGTCGAGCAGGTCAGGCCCGCCGCGCCCATGTCCTGCACGCCGACAACCGCCTCGGGATGCTGGAAAAGTTCAAGGCAGGCCTCGAGCAAAAGTTTTTCGATGAACGGATCACCCACCTGCACGGCGGGCCGGTCGGCCTTCGAGTCCTCGGTCAGGTCGCGCGAGGCAAAGGCCGCCCCGGCCAGACCGTCGCGGCCCGTCCGCGCGCCGACATAAAAGACGGGATTGCCCGCGCCGGTGGCCGCACCGCGCCGGATCTCATCCGTGCGCAGGGTGCCGAGACAAAAGACGTTCACGAGCGGGTTGCCGTCGTAGGAGGCGTCGAAATAAATCTCGCCACCGACGGTCGGCACACCGATGCAGTTGCCGTAATGCGCGATGCCCGAAACGACGCCGGAGAGAAGACGGCGGTTGGTTGCGGCGTTGGGTTTGCCCGGCCGGATGTCGCCGAAGCGGAGCGAATCCATCAGAAATACCGGACGCGCCCCCATGGTGAAGATGTCGCGCAAGATGCCGCCGACGCCGGTGGCCGCGCCCTGGAACGGTTCGACCGCGCTCGGGTGATTGTGCGATTCCATCTTGAACGCCACGCCCCAGCCGTCGCCGATGTCGATGACGCCGGCGTTTTCCTCGCCCGCCTTGACGAGCACGCGCGGCCCCGTTGTGGGAAATTTGCGTAATTCGAGGCGCGAATTTTTGTAGGAGCAATGCTCGCTCCACATGACGGAAAAGATGCCCAGCTCGGTGAAATTCGGCTCGCGCTTGAGGATGTCTTTGATGCGCTGGTATTCGTCCGGCGTGATGCCGTGCTTGGCGATGAGTTCGGGAGTAATGGCGGGATCAGTCATGGTGCTGCGCACGGCAGTAGGGGAAGTTTTGGACAGGATAGACAAGATTAACAGGATTTTTGAAGAAGGGACGAGCGTTTGGCACCGTATCTTGGACTCTTCTCACGAAAACCGATCTTCGGTTTCGGTGGATCGGGCGGCGGCTGAAGCTGGGGCAACAACTTTTGGTAAACGTCGCGCAGGGCTTTGTCGTGAAGCAGAAGCGTTTTGTCGATCTCGGCCAAGCGTTTCAGGATGGTCTCGTTGGCGCTGAGCACATCGCGTTGTTGGATAAACGCCCGAATCACATAGACGCTCATCGCAACGGCTTGCGGGCTGTTCAGGACGTTTGCCGCCATGTTCGGTGAAGGCGTAGGGAAGATGCTTAATATTAGCACCTTGCGCATTCAATATCGCATTTTGCGATGTTGAACGCTCAAGTGCTTCAATACGAGTAAGTTGGAACATAAAGTCAGTTGGGAATCTGACCTTGTTCCTCTTCACAGCTTCGTTAAGACGGTAAGTACGAACGTTATATGACTTCGCCAAATCGGAAGCCAAAATGACCCGCTGGCCTCGGATCGTTTGGATCAGCGGGAGAATGTTTTGGGTGGAGAGAGAGGATTCAGTCATAACTTCTTAAGATCGAAAATGGCGATCTTAAACAAGGTTCATGCCGCCAAGGCCGTTTTCCGGTTGGCGAGGATGGAGGCGAAAAGGCCAAGACCGTCGCTACTGCCGAGGATTTTTTCCGAGGCGCGTTCCGGGTGCGGCATCAGGCCAAGGACATTTCCGGCCTCATTGGTGATGCCCGCGATGTTGCGCTGCGAGCCGTTGGGATTCGCTTCGGAAGTGGTCCGGCCCCGGGCGTCGCAGTAGGTGAAAAGCACCTGCTTGTTCTGGAAGAGCGCGTCAAGTGTCGCCTCGTCCGCAACGTAGTGGCCTTCACCGTGGGCGATGGGCAGGCGCAGCACCTGTCCCGCTTGATATTGGCTCGTGAATAGGCTCCCGGGATGTTCGACCCGCACGGGAATGGTTTCGCAGCGAAAATGGAGGCTGGCATTGCGCACGAGCACGCCCGGCAGCAGGCCCGCTTCGCAGAGAATCTGAAAGCCGTTGCAGATGCCGAGGACCGTCCTGCCCTGCGCCGCCGCCTCCTTCACCGCCGACATGATTGGCGAGAAGCGGGCGATGGCGCCGCAGCGGAGATAATCGCCGTAGGAAAATCCGCCGGGCACGACGATGGCATCGGCACCGTTGAGCGACGAGTCCTTGTGCCAGACATAATCGACCTCCTGCGCGAGCACATTCTTGAGGACATGAAAGACGTCCTGGTCGCAATTGGAACCTGGGAATTGGATGACAGCCCAGCGCATGGCTATTTCTTGTCCGCGGGTTGAAGGGTCAAGACGTAATCCTCAATGACCGGGTTCGAGAGGAGGTCCTGGCAGATGGTCTCAAGCTGCGAGCGCGCCTGGTCGATGTTGTCGCCTTCCAGCTCCAGCTCGATGCACTTGCCGACGTGGGCCTGTTTGACAGCGGAGACACCGAGATGCTGGATGGCGCGGCAAACCGCGTCCCCCTGCGGATCGAAGATGCTTTTGCGTGGACGGACGATGACATGGGCTCGAATCATGACTCACTCTATCGCCTCCGCTACGATTGCAAAACTTTTTTGGTGCTGCGCACGGCAGTAAAATTCATTGGCCACAAAAGAACACAGATAAAACAAAGGGGGGCGCGGTGGACACAATACACCTCTCACCCGATTTTTGCGTTCTTTGTAATCTCTTGTGACTAACTTACAGCCCCAACTCGTCAGCGGAGGGGACGCGGTAGGCGATGGGCTTACCGAGAAGGGCACGGTCAAGGAGCGCAAATTCGAGGCCGTCCGCGCCGAGCTTCTCCTTGAGTTGCGCGACTTCGGTTGGAACGGCGGAGAACTCGATGCCCTGATCCTTGGTGCCGCGCAGTTTGGCCCAGACGAGGAGCTTCAAGGCAGAAAGGGCGGCGGACTTGAGCGAATCGCGTTCCAGCACCGGCCCGGGAGTATGCCCGGCCCAATCCTTGGAAACCTGACGCGGACCGGTGATGACGGTGCCATGCGCCAGCTCTGAGCCGCTCTGGGCCACAAAGGAGCCGTCGTAATCGAAGAGCCAGAGCACGTCATCCGACGCTTTCGGGCCGAGCTCGGCGAGGATGCCGCGGAAAAGGAGTGGCGCGGCGAAGATCTGCTCGAAGGCACCCTTGAGCGCCGGGGCGAGATTGTAGCTGACGAGCCGTCGCGCGGTGACGTCGTTCGGCGAGCGCGCGAAGCCTTCCAGGTGCGCGGCGTCGATGGCCGTCTGCCGCACTTTCTCGATGTCGGCGGGATGGCCGACGCTGGCGAGCGCGAGATGATCGTAAATTTCGAAGAGCTTCGGCGTGGAGGTCTTGATCGTAAGGAGCAGGATGCCCGGGTCGGCGCTGAGCGCGACCACGGGCAGGCCGGGCGAGAGCTGGTCTTCGATGTATTCGCGGCGATTGGTGATCGCCTCCAACCAGCGGTAAGGTTCTTCAGTCATGAATTTTTCTTTTCCCGAATGATATTAGACGGAATTGACGGAATTATTCCAAATTTACGGAATTAAAATTGGATGAGTTTCCTTCTGTTAATTTGGCTGAAATTCCGTTCATTCCGTTAAAAATGTCTTCGAAGTCACGCCGCGCTGAGCTTTACGTCCACGTTGCCGCTGATCGCCCGCGAGTAGGGACACACCGTGTGCGAGATCTTGAGGAGTTCCTCCAACTGGGCCTTTTCGATGCCGGGCGCTTTGGCGATGAGTTCAACCTGGAGCTGAAACTGGTTGTTGTCAGTCTGGGTGAGATCGACCTTGGTCGTGACGCTGAAATCGGGCGGGAGATGGATTTTCTTCTGGCCGGCCACGAACTGCATCGCGCTGGCAAAGCAGGCGGAATAGCCGAGCGCAAACATGTGCTCCGGGGTCGCGCCCTCGCCCTTGCCGCCGAGCGCCTTGGCCAGGGAAAACTGGATTTCGACTTTTCCGTCGGAGGACGTTCCTTTGCCGTTGCGGCCGCCAATATTCGTGGCGGCTATGGTGTCGAGGATTTTCATGGGTGCCTTTCGTGTTGGGTTTATTTCTGGGCTGCTTCCAGGGCGGTAAAGCATTCGCGGATCGTATCGACGTCCAGTGATTTGAGGCCGTCGCGCGTCAGCACCTTGATCTGCGGGAAAACGTGGGAACGGCGGTCGACTCCGCCCGTGGCGCTGTCCGATTCGGCGGCGACATCGAGCAACTGGAGCGCGAGCTGCACGGCAGCCTTTTCGTCGCGCTGGGAGGTGGGCTGGCCGCTCCAGCGATTGATCCATTGCAGGACGCTGCGCGCGGCAGGCGAGCCGGAACCGGAGACGGCAAAATCGACGGCCTGGAATTGCGCGCCGAGCGCGTCGTAGAAATAGAGGCTCGGTTCGGGTTGATGATGCGAATCGCGAGCGGCAAGGATGGGCACCACTGCGCCGACACCCTGCAACGTCATGGGCAGGTTGTCCTTGATCAGCTTGCCGAGAGCGCGGACTTTGGCGTGGAGGCTAAGCTCCTGGAGCTGGCTGCGGCGATAATATTGGAAAGAGGTTTGCAGCGTGCGCGCCATCTCGAAGGCGACGGCGGGCGAACCGGCGATGGCGATGATGGTGTCGTGGTCGAGCTCGATCACTTTGTCGGCGCGGTCGTACATGATGATGTTGCCCGCGGTGGCGCGGCGATCGCCAGCAATGAGGACGCCATCCTTGAATTGGAAAGAGAGGACGGTGGTGGCCTGTGTCGGTGGCGTAGCCGCGCTCGTAAGAGCGTGGCCCGACGCACCGCGAAAAGCTTCCACGTCAACGGGGCCGTTTCCATTGCGGCGAAGCAAGTCCGTGAAGTCCCCGGTTCCGACGACGTTGACGCCATCAGCCCCGCCAGGGCGAGTGCCGGTAAAGTTCATTGACCGGTGCGTTGGCGGTAACGTTTGGCCTGGTCGGGATCGACCTTGCGCATGCGCTTGAGCAGATCATCGACGTTGGGGCGTTCCACTTTGGGGGTGGAGGGTCCGCCGCCGGGAGCGGGAGCATCGGGGCCTCCGCCGGAGGGGCGCGTTTTTTGATTTTGATCGGGCATAAAATTAATCTAGTTCCGGTTTCGTACAGTTCAACGGGTATCAGACAGGTTTCAAGTTCAATTCGCGGATGAGGTCGTGGATGGTTTTGGATTTGTCCATCGCGGCGATCATCTCCTCAAGGCGCAGGCCGGGGAAGGCCTGGCTCATGTCGAGGCGGTACATCTGGTCGCCTACCTTGAAGACGAGGTTGTCCCACTGCGCGGTTTTCATTTCGCGCGCAAATTTCAGCACGCTGCGGCCCCGCAGGTAGGCGCGCGACGAGGCGGGCGGATGCTGCACGGCGTGGATGATTTCGGCTTCGCCGATGAGCCGCCGCATCTGACCCGAATTTTCGAGGGCGAAGAAGAGGCCCTCGTCGTGCTTGAGCAAATGATATTCGAGGTCGAGGCTTTGCAGCCAGGGGCTGTCCCACTGGAGATTTTCCTGCTCGCGAAAGGCGTTGAGGAGATGGCGCTTGGCCGCCCAATCGAGCCGGTCGTGGAGCGATAACGGGTCCTTTTCCAAGGTCTCGATGGTCGCTTTCCAATCGGCGAGCACGGCGTGCTTTTCCGGGTGTTCCAGATCGACGCGTTTCTCGACCCAGCGGATGAAATCGTACTGGAGGTCGACGGCGCGCATGGTTTTGCCATTGGCGAGCGTGACCATCCACTGGAAGGACTCGTCGCGGGAAATCTGGCGGTGGGTTTCGAGTGGGTCAGCCAGCGACCACCAGTCGGGCGCGCCTTCGTGCTCGAGCGATTCAAGCATGAGCGCGGTGGTGCCGATTTTCAGCCAGGTGGCGAACTGGGAGAGATTGGAATCGCCGATGATGACATGGAAACGGCGGAAACGGGTCGGGTCGGCGTGGGGCTCGTCGCGCGTGTTGATGAGCGGACGGCGGTTCATCGTGTCGATGCTGACCAGCTCGGAGAAGAAGTCGGCGCGCTGGGAAATCTGGAAGCTGCCCGCGCCGCCGTTGTTTTCGCATTCCCAGCCGACTTTGCCCGCGCCGCAATAGAGCTGGCGCGTGACGAGGAAGGGCGTCATGGCGTGGACGAGGCGTTCCCACGGAATCACACGCGGGATGAGGTAGTTGTCGTGGCAGCCGTAGGAGTGGCCGCGAAAATCGGTGTTGTTTTTGTAGAGCTTGACCGTGCGGCTGCCGCGACGCGTGACCTGCCGGGCGCACTCCTCCAAGAGCCGCTCGCCCGCCTTGTCCTGGGCAATGAGATCGACCAGCGTGGCGCATTCGGGCGTCGAATATTCGGGGTGGGCGTGGTCGTTATAAAAACGGGCGCCGTTACGCAACACGAGATCGCTTTTGATTTCCTGAAAGGTGAGTTCGCGGGCGCTGTCCTGCGAATAATATCCGGCTTCGTCGGTGTCCTGGAGGAGTTCCTGGACGCGAAAGCCGCGGGCGTCGCGATGGGGATCCTCGGTGGCGTAATCCCAGAGGTTGGCCACGCCATGCTGGGCGGCGGAGCGGACCAGCGCAATCGATTCCTCGACGACGTCCGCCTCGGGATCTTCCATGACCGTGATGCCAAGTTCCGTTTCCAAACCGAAGCAGATGGGCCAGGGAGGCGGGTTGGTGTGCATGGAGAAAGGTTAAAAGGAAAAAGTTAGAAGTGAGAGGGAAAGACCGGCAACGGAGTTGCGCCGACAATTGCGTTCCCAAATGAAATTTGGGAACGAGGGGAATAAGTCATATCGGTCCTAGTAGTCCCATGACGTTAGATGATGGCCGAGGACTCCGTGCGGCGTGGTTTCACGGGCGAAAGCTTGACGACGTTTTCGGGATCGTAATCGACGAGCTTGAGCCAGTCCTCGGTGATGTCGTTGGGCGGGAAGATGTCGTTTTGCTTGTACTCGACGTTGAGCGCCTCCATGAAATCGCTGACGCTGAGGCCGGTCGGCTCGGGCGAGGCAATGGCGCGCTTGATCGCCGTTTCCTTGGCGCGCTCGACGATGCCCGCGATGATGGCGCCGCTGACGAGATCGCCCCGGTGCAGATATTCGTGACGTCCGCTGCGGAGCGTCACTTCCAGGAAGCGGTTGTCTTCGCGCTGGCTGAACTGCGCCTCAATGATCTTCGCGATGATGGTGTCGACGGCCTTCTGCCGGTCGTCGCCGCTTTCACTCAAAAGCTTCGGATCGAGCGGCAGGTTCGGGTTGATATAGATGCGGTAAATTTCCTCCGACCCCTTTTTCGTCGGGCGCGAGACCTTGATTTTGCGGTCGATGCGTCCAGGCCGCAGGATGGCCGGGTCGATCATGTCGGCGCGATTGGAGGCGAGGATGATGACCATCTGCTGGAGCGACTCGATGCCGTCCATCTCGGCGCAGAACATCGGTACAAGCGTGTTGAGGATGCCGCTCGTTCGTCCCGCGCGGCGGGTCCCCAGAATTGATTCGGCCTCGTCGATGAAGATGAAGGGGAGAAATCCCTCCTTCGCCTTCTCGCGGGCACGGGCGAAAAGTTCGCGCACCTGGCGCTCCGATTCGCCGACCCACATGTTGAGGATTTCGGGCCCCTTGACGTGCATGAAATACTCACGGTGATCGACGCCGGTCTTCTCGCGCAACTGGCGCGTGAGGTTGTAAGCCGTCGCCTTGCCGAGCAGCGTCTTGCCGCAGCCGGGGGGACCATAGAGAAGAATGCCCTTGGGGCTGGTGTGATTGTAAGCCTTGAAAAGATCGGCGTGAAGCAGCGGCAATTCGACCGCATCGCGAACAGCCTGTCGCGCCTCGTCCTGGCCGCCGACTTTTTCCCACGGCAATTCGGGCACCTGCTCGAGCAAATGATCGCGGGATTGCGCGCCCGCGACGACTTCGAGCGCAACACGCTGGGAGGAGTCAAGGCGGATTTCGAGGCCCGGCTTGAGCTTTTCCTTGCCCAGCGCGGCCGAGCGAATCACCAGCGTATTGGCGAGTCCGCCCTCCTGGCCCACGCGGAGGCGGCCATCGGGAAGAAGGTCCTGGATTTTCGCCACCGGGCCGCCGGTCTCGAAACCGAGATCGCCAATGACGACATAGGCTTCGTTGAGCAAAACGCGCGTGCCGATGAGGAGCTTGGACTGCGACAGGCGCGGATCGATCGAGCAATAAAATTCCGTGCCGCCATTAATAATGAGCGCGATGTCGGGCTTGGGCAGGTTGAGCAGCGTGCCCACGCGGTTGGCGGGCGAGGTCAGCTTGGTGACCGCGGCGTCGAGCTTTTCGACCGCCTGGCGCGCCTGCTCGTTGAGGACTTCAAGTTCCTCGATGCGGCGGCGCAGGTAGCCGAGCTCGGTCCGGCGCGGCGAGTTGATCGGATAAAATTGCGTGAGCAAGTCGACCAGTTGCAGCGCGGAAAGCGTGTCGAGATTCTCGTCGAGAATCGGCTCAAGTCCGGGATTGGGGCCTTGCGGTGAGGAGGAGAGCGGAGACGGCTCCGGCTCGTCAGGTGAATTGGATTTGTTTTTTCGAGCCACAGGAAAAGTTAATAGCGAGTTTGTTCCACGCAAATGGATTCGGTTATTGGCGAGGTGAAAAGCGGTACGGAAAAAAATATTTTCCCTGCGGAAAAGAAACCCGCCCGGGCCACGCCCAAGATTCCCCGATCAAGGCCTTCGCCTCGACCGCAGTTGTGCAGGCGCACATTCATGAACGCATTAAAGCACAAGCCACGCCAACTACACGTTACAACTTTTCAAGTCGCGCAAATCAGGATTTACATAAAAACAAAACAAAATCCCTTGCGCGTCCATCGCCTCGTCGCGAAGCTACATCTCATCTTATGAGGTTGACCACATGGGTCCAGTTTACCTGGAATTTAAAAAAGCTGACGGCGGAATCGCCGAAGCTCGACGCCCGCTACAGTGTAGAGGCCGCCACCCTGGACGACCGGAATTTACTGCTCGCGGCGGTGACTCGATCGATGTCGATGGAACCGGCGTGGAGCGATGACCTCGCCGCCCGGGTGAAGCTCGCCGAGGAAATCGTGCAGACGGGCTTTCCCGCTGGCGAGGTCAGCTTTGTCGCCATCAAGCACGGGGCGCGC
>Ga0302320_10016403_pt1 | contig 15134 bp, 7 predicted proteins | sample Bog_T0_3_FD_202130 | JGI IMG/M metagenome (GOLD analysis project Ga0302320, IMG submission 202130) | Peat permafrost microbial communities from Stordalen Mire near Abisko, Sweden - Bog_T0_3 | ecosystem: Environmental > Terrestrial > Soil > Wetlands > Peat | place: Sweden: Abisko, Stordalen Mire... | reverse complement strand
CGTCGAGGTCGCGATCGTCCGCCCCGGCCCCATCCAGGGCGGGATGATCCATCCGTACCTGCGGCGTCGAAACGGGCAGGAGGAGGCCGTGGCGCCGCACCCGTGCCTCGAGCCGATCCTCGCGCGAACACTCGGCGTGCCGCTTTTCCAGGAGCAGGTCATGCAGATCGCCATCGTCGGCGCCGGCTACACGGGCGGCGAGGCGGACATGCTGAGGCGCGACATGGCGGCGTGGAAGAAGACCGGTAAGCTCGAGCGCCACAGGGCTCGCCTGTACCAGGGCTTCGCCGAGCGCGGCATCAGCGCAGAGTTCTCCGAGAAGCTCTTTCTCCAGATCCAGGGTTTCGGCGAGTACGGGTTCCCCGAGAGCCACGCGGCGAGCTTCGCCTTGCTCGTGTACTCGAGCTCGTGGCTGAAGGTGCATCACCCCGCGGCCTTCGCGGCGGCGCTCGTGAACAGCCAGCCCATGGGCTTCTACTCGCCGAGCACGATCCTGCAGGATGCGCAGAAGCACGGCGTCACGGTCCTCCCCATCGACGTCCTCCGTAGCGACTGGGACTGCACCCTCGAAGAGGATGTTCACAGGGAGGGCGGGAGTACGGGAGAAAACCAGATGCATTCTCCCGATCTGCCGAGCTCCCTGTTCAAGTCTCCGTCGCTACGCGTCGGCCTTCGACAGGTGCGGGGGCTGGGGAAGGAGGCGGGCTTGCGCATCGAGACCGCGCGCGCCCTTGGGCCCTTCGCCTCCGTGGAGGACCTGGTCCTCCGCGCGGCGCTGAACAAGAGGGAGCTCGACCTGCTCGCCGAGGCAGGGTCGCTGGCGTCGCTCGTCCCCAAGCGGCGCGAGGCCATCTGGAAGGTGCGCGTCCCCCGTGGCCCAGGGCGAATCGCGTCCAGGCAGCAGACGTGGCTCTTCGTGGGCATGGAGCTCGAGGAGCCGGAGGCCAGGCTGGCTCCCCTGTCGCGCGCCGAGGAGCTGGCGCTCGACTACGAGACGACCGGCCTCTCCGTCCACGATCACCCGATGCGCCTCATGCGCCCCACGCTACCCCGCCACGTCAAGAGCGGCGCGGAGCTCATGACTCTCGCGCAGGGAACGCGCACGAGCGCAGCGGGGCTCGTCATCTGCCGCCAGCGCCCCATGACGGCGAGCGGCGTCGTCTTCATCACGATGGAGGACGAGACGGGATTTCTGAACCTCATCCTCTACGCCCACGTCTTCGAGCAGAACTACCACGTGGCGACGACGTCCACGCTGCTGCTCGCGCACGGGGCGGTCGAGCGCGAGGGGGAGGTCGTCTACGTCGTGGTGAAGCGACTCGAGGGCCTGCGGCTCCACGAGTCCGTGGACCGCCTGTCCATGAGCCGCGACTTCCACTGAGGGCTCATTCGCTCCCTCCCTCACTCTCCCAGAGTCTTCACGATGACGCGCTTGTCTCGCTGTCCGTCGAACTCCGCGTAGAACACGCGCTGCCAGGTCCCGAGATCGAGACGCCCATTCGTCACAGGGACGATGACCTCATGGTGGACGAGCATCGACTTGAGGTGGGCGTCACCGTTGTCCTCGCCCGTCCGGTGGTGCGCGTAGCCCTCCTTGAACGGAGCGAGGTGCTCGAGCCACTTCCAGATGTCCTCGTGCAGGCCAGGCTCGTCGTCGTTGACGAACACGCCCGCGGTGATGTGCATCGCGCTGACGAGCATGAACCCCTCCGCGATCCCGGCCTTGGCGAGGATCTCCTCGAGGGTCGGGGTCAGGTGGACGAGCTCGCGCCGCTTCTTCGTGTGAAACAGGAGGTACTCGGTGTGCGCTTTCATGGGCCTCTTGCGCAAGCCCGTCTCCGCGGGCAGGCGCGAGAGCCATAGCACCGCGCGGCACGGCTCCAAGCCTCCGGCCCGCCTCAGGCGCTACAATCCCGGCGTGACGTCACCCCCGATGCCCGCCGCCCTGACGGCCATCCTCCCGCAGACCTTCCTCGGGAAGCTGCCGATCGACCTCGTCCGCGAGGTTCTCGACACCGGGCGGCGGATCGACGTCGCGGCAGGCACGCTCCTGAAGCAGAGCAAGGCGAAGCCAGGGCTATCCATCGTCGTGGAGGGCCTCGTGCGGGCCTTCCTGCGGTCGCCCGAGGGGCGAGAGGTCACAGTCCGGTACGCGCGTCCGGGGGAGACGCTCGGTCTCGTGCAGCTGCTCGGGGCAAGGCTCGACGTCCACGCCCAGGCAGTGACGCCTACCGTCTTGTGGATGGTGTCCCCGCGACGGCTGCGCGAGCTCGCGCTGGAGTCTGCGCCTCTCGCCATGGCGCTCGCCGAGGACTGTGCCGAGCGGGTCGCGGACAGCGCCGAAGAGCTCGCCCAGGTGACCTTCGGCTCCGTGCGGCAGCGCGTGGCCAGGCACCTGCTCGACCTCGCCGCCGCCGAGGAGGGCGCGCTCGTCGCGCGCGTGAACGCGCGCACCCTCGCGGACGCGACGGGATCCGTTCGCGAGGTCGTGGCGCGCGTCCTCAAGGACCTCGAGGCCGCGGGCGTGACCGGGCGATCGCCCGTCGGTGTCACGATCCTGGATGCAGCGCGGCTCGACGCCGAGGGGAGGGGAGAGCAGCGGGCACGTCAATGAGATCCGCGCGGACTTAGGTCCGTGGCCAGCGCGCCTGGGCTCCCTACACTGGCGCCCCATGAACGCGCGCCCTGCCTGCCTCGTCCTGGCATTTGCCCTGCTTCATTGCGGAAAGGGCCCCTCGAACGACGAACCGAGCCCCGAGCCTGCGGGCACGGTGGACCCCGTGGACAGTGGATCTACGGCGGTACCCGACGCCGGAGCCAGCGCGGACACCGGTGCAGGAGCCGCGACCGACAGTGGGCCTGTCACCCCGCCACCGCCCGATGCTTCGCCGGACGCGGCCCCTGTCTCCTCCGCGGCGTGCGGCGTGCGGACGGGCATGCGCGGGCTGACGAGCCGAAGCCTCACGGTCGGAGGCATGACGAGGACCTACCTCATCTACCTTCCCGCGTCGGCCGACCCGACCGCGCCCATGCCCTTCGTGTTCGTCTTTCACGGGTACACGATGAGCGGCCAGGAGATGCACGACATCACGGGCTACACGGCCATCGCGGACAGCGAGGGCATGGGCGTCGCGTTTCCCGACGGCCAGGGAGGCCCCGACTCGCTCTCGTATCCGTGGAACATCGAGAGCTCGACCCAGACCGTCTGCGGCGACGGCCAGGGCGTCACGGCGACGGGAGACGACTTCGCCTTCGTCGACGCCATGAAGGCCGACGTGGCGCAGGACCAGTGCCTCGACGCCACGCACCTCTTTGCGACCGGGTTCTCGATGGGCGGCTACTTCACCGAGCACATCGGCTGCTACCGCGGCGACTTCCGTGGCCTGGCGCCGCACTCGGGAGGTACGCTCGCCGATCTCTCGTCGTGCACCACGGGGCACGTCCCGATCCTCCTCTTCCACGGCACGTCGGACTCGATCATCGACGACGCCTGCGACGATCCCACCGTCACCGCCGACGTCGGCTTTCCTCCCGCCGCGACGCTGTGGGCCGCGAAGAACGGCTGCAAGACGACGTACTCCACCGTGCCCAACCAGGGCTCGGGTGGAGGCACGGGCCAGTGCTACGTCTATGATGGCTGCCCGGCCGACGGGCAGGTCGAGCTCTGCACGTTCAACGGGATGGACCACTGCTGGGCAGGAGGAGCCAGCGCCGGGTCGGGCGGCAACTCGTGCCCGACCTACGCGAGCGCGACAGAGCTTGAGTGGACGTTCTTTAAGACGTACGCCTGGTAGGACCGGTTCACGCAAACTTCGGGTGAGATAAGGGGTAAGCCAAGGCAAAGCAGGCGCGCGCTTGCGTGGCGCGCGCCAGGGATCGGTGATGCTCAGGCGACGGCGGCTGCGGGCTCCGCCGCGGGCTTCTTCGCCGCGCCGGACTCGTTGACCTTCACGCTCACGAGCCGCGATACGCCAGGCTCCTGCATCGTGACGCCGTAGAGCACGTCCGCCATCTGCATCGTGCGCTTGATGTGCGTGATGAGGATGAACTGCGAGCGATCCGTCATCGAGCGAATCATCTCGTTGTAACGAGCGACGTTCGCCTCGTCGAGCGGGGCGTCGACCTCGTCCAGGATGCAGAAGGGCGAGGGTTTGATCTGGAAGATCGCGAAGATGAGAGAGACCGCGGTGAGCGCCTTCTCCCCGCCGCTCATGAGCTCGATGTTCGAGAGCTTCTTGCCCGGCGGCTGGGCGAGGATGTCGATGCCCGTCTCGAGCATGTCGTCGGGGTTCGTGAGGCGGAGCGAGGCGCGCCCGCCGCGGAACATGCGCGGGAAGACCTCCTGGAAGCGCAGGTTCACCGCCTCGAACGTCTCCTCGAAGAGCCGGCGCGACTCGCGGTCCATCTGCGCGATCGCGCGCGTGAGATCGGCGAGGGCCTTGTCGAGGTCGGCCTTCTGCTCGGTGTAGAAGGTGAAGCGCTTCTCGGCCTCCTCGTGCTCGCGGACGGCGTCGAGGTTGACGCTCCCCATGCGATCGATGAGCTGCGTGAGCTCCTGGATGCGGCCGCGCGTCTCCTCGTCCGGCGGCGGACGCATGTGGTAGTCGCCGATGACGCGGGCGAGGTTCAGCCCCCGGAACTTCTCGGCCACGCCGTCGAGCAGGTGCTGGAGGCCGATCTGCTGCTCGCGGAGCGCGAGCTCGTGCTGGGCGAGCTCCTCGCGCGTCTCCTCGAGGCGCGCCCGCAGATCCTTGAGGGACGCCTCGCGGTCGTTGAGATCGTTGCGGAGCGCGTCGAACTCGCCGCGCGCGACGGCGAGCGTCTCGGTGCACGTGCGGTGCTCGTCGAGCGCCATGCCGAGCAGCTCGCGGTGCTCCATCCACGCCGCCGCGGTCTGCCCGACCTGGCGCGCGTTGTCGTAGAGCTCCTCCTGGAGGCGCCGTGCGCGCTCGCCGAGCTCCGTCGTGCTCCTCGCGAGCCGCTCGAGGGTCCCCTTCGCCGCTGAGAGCCGCTCGCGCGTCCCGGCGATCCTCACCTTGTACTCGGTGACGGCGTGCCGCTGCTCCTCCACCTGCTCGCGCCAGGTGGCCGCGAGCGTCTCCGCCTCGAGCTGACGCGCCGTCAGCCCCTCGGCCTGGCCGCGCGACTCGTCGAGCACCTGGCGCGCGGCGTCGTGCTCCACGTCGCCCTCGGCGATAGACTCGTGCACGTCCTCGCGCTCGGTGCCGACCGCCTGCTCGCGGCGCTTCAGGTTCTCGAGCTGCTGGTGGGCCGCCTTGAGGTCGCGCTCGCAGGTGACCTGCGCCAGCTCGTCCGAGTGCGCCTTCTGCCGCGCGCTCTCGAGCAGGACCTGCGCCTCGTTGATGGCCGCGCGCAGCGCGTTGTGGCGCGCGTAGAGCTCGGTCACCTTCGCGTCGAGGCGCGTGACCTCCTCGGAGAGCTCGCGGGCTTCGAGCTTCGACTCGAGCATGCCCGCCGCGACGTCCTCCCCCGTGCCGCCCGAGATGCTGCCATCGGCGCGGACGACCGTGCCGTCGAGCGTCACGAGGGACGCGCCCCAGAGCGGACGCACCCGCTCGGCCGTCTCCATGTCCGCCACGACGAGCGCGTCGCCCACGAGCGCGTGGACGAGCGCCTCGTCCACGGGGTCGAAGCGCAGCTCGTCCACGAGCCGCGCGACCACGCCTTCGTCCGTCGGCAAGGGCGCGTGCGCCCCCGCGACGTACTGCGGCCTTTGCGGCACGATCGTCGCGCGGCCCTTCTTGCTCCGCGCGAGCTCGAGGAGCAGCTCCTTGCCGCGCGCCTCGTCCGTCACGACGACGTCCTGGAAGCGGTTGCCGAGCAGGCCCGCGAGCGCGCGCACGAGCTCGTGCGGCGCCTCGATGTGATCGGCCACGAGCCCGCATACCGCGTCGTCCTTGGACGAGAGGAGCGCCTTCACCCCGGCGCCGACGCCCTCGTGACGCGCGTGCATCTCGTTCAAGGCGTGCAGGCGCGAGCGCTTCTTCGAGAGCTCGCCCTTCGACTCGTCGAGCGCGCGCTCGCTGCCGGTGATTTCCCCGCGCAGGGTTCCGAGCGCTACCTCGATCCGCTGGCGCTCCTCGGCGCTGGTCGTCTTGCCGAGGCGGAGATCCTCGAGCGTCTGGGCCAGCTGCGTCGCGCGCACCTGGTGCTCCTCGGCTAGCATCGCGAGCTCTTCGTGCTCGGCCGCGAGCTTCTCGGCGCGCGTGAGCATCTCGGCGCGCCTGCGCGCGAAGCCGGCCATCTTGGCCTCGGCGCTGGCGATGCTCGCCTGCGCCTTGGCGATGGCGTCGCGGAGGCCGAGCGCCTCGGCCTGCGCCGCCTGGAAGAGCGCCGCGAGCCGATCGAGCTCGGACTGCTGGGCGGCTACCGTCTCCGCCTGGCCGGACTCCTCCTCCTGGAGCGTGGAGACCACGCTGGCCACCGTCTCCCGCTCCTGGGCGAGCGTCTCGATCTGCTGCTGGATCTCGTGCGCTTCGCCTTCGGCTTGCTGGGCGCGCTTCTCGAGCGTCCCGACTTTCTCCTTGGCCCGCTCGATCGCGGCCTCTTCGGCGCGCACCGCGTTCTCCGCGGCGAAGCTCTCGCTCTGCGCCTTCTCGAGGATCTCCTCCTTGACGCGCGCCTCCTGGCGCACGCTCTCGAGCTCCGCCTCGCGCGCCGCGAGATCGCTCTTCGCCTGATCGTGCGCGAGCGTCGCCGTCTCGACCTCGCCCGTCTCGAGCTTGATCCAGCCGACGGCCTCCAGGTACTTGTGCGAGGCCTCGTAGAGCTGGAGGTCCTCGAGCTCCTTGCGGTACGAGATGTACCGCTCGGCCTTCGCCGCCTGCCGCTTGAGCGACCCGAGGTTGCGGTCGATCTCGGCGACGATGTCCCCCACGCGCAGCAGGTTCAGCTGCGTGAGCTCCATCTTCTTCTCGGCCTGCTTACGGCGCGACTTGTACTTGGTGATGCCGGCGGCCTCCTCGATGAGCATCCGCCGGTCTTCCGGCTTCGCGCTGACGATGAGGCCGATCTTGCCCTGCTCGATGATGGAGTAGGCCTTGGTGCCGGCGCCGGTTCCGAGGAAGAGGTCGGTGATGTCCTTCAGCCGGACGGGGGTCTTGTTGATGAGGTACTCGCTGTCGCCGGACCGGTGCAGGCGGCGCGTCACGGCGATCTGCGGGTAGTCCTTGAACTCGATGGGGACGTCGCCGTCGTCGTTGTCGAAGGTCAACGTGACCTCCGCGAAGTCGTTGCCGGCCCGCGACTCGGACCCGCTGAAGATGACGTCCTCCATGCTGCGGCCGCGCAGGTGCTTCGCGCTCTGCTCGCCCATGCACCACCGGATGGCGTCGACGATGTTCGACTTGCCGCAGCCATTCGGCCCGACAATGGCGAGAACGTCGTCGTCGAATCCCACCACCGTGCGGTCGACGAACGACTTGAAGCCGATCATCTCGAGGCGCTTGATCTTCATGCTTGCTCCGAGAGCGGTGCCGGACCGCTCTTTACGTTGGCTGTAACGTGGCTCAATCCTTTAGGAAGGACCGAGGGCGAGTCGCCTACCGGCCACTGATCTGCCGTGACCGCGCGCGGACCTACGGGGCTGGGCCCGTAGGAGCGGGGAAGGGTCGTGGCTGGCCGGAAGAACGGTCATCGGGGGGAAACGAGAACGAGGCTGCGCTTGGTTTGGCGGTCGCCCCCGGTGTTGCTCACCGGAGGCATGGTCACTGCACATAGGGCAACTTTCCTGTGCGTATCTCCGTTCCGTCGTTTCCGCAAGACGCAGCGGCCACGCTTGGGCTCGGTCGGGGATCGCCGCAATACCTTGACACGGCCCCGCTCGATCCATATCTGCCGCATGACCTATGCCGACGTACGAATACGTGTGCTCCGATTGCCAGAACCAGTGGGAAGAGACCCAGCGAATCACCGAGCCCGCCCTCGAGGTCTGCCCGAAGTGCCATAAAAAGACGGCGCGGCGGCAGATCAGCGGCGGCAACTTCATCCTGAAGGGAGGCGGCTGGTACGCGGACCTCTACTCTGGGTCCTCCAACAAGAGCGACACGAAGGCCAAGAGCGACTCGAGCGGGACGGACTCCAAGTCCGACTCCGGGTCCTCCGGCACGGCTGCCTCCACCACGAAGGGCGAGACGAAGAGCGAGAAGAAGGAGTCGACGGCGCCTGCAGCCGCAGCCCCCGCCGCGCCGGCAGCGAGCTCCGGGACGGGCGGCGCCAGCAAGACCTGAGGGGGCTCCCCGCGCACGATGTGACACGGGATCCCATGGAGTCGTGCGCGGCTCGACATCAGGTGATCCCGTGTCCCATCGAGTCGTCTGCGTCTCGACATCAGGTGATCCCGTGTCCCATGGAGTCGCTCGCGGCTCGACATCAGGTGATCCCGGATCACCTGGAGTCGTGCGTGGCTCGACATCAGGTGATCCCGTGTCCCATGGAGTCGCTCGCGGCTCGACTAGAGGTGACACGGGATCACCAAGCTTCGAAGGGCGCCCGCCCTCGAGAAAGAAAATGCGGAGACCCGCTTAAGCTCCCCGCACCCCGGTCGTTCTCCTTGTTCGTGAAGCAGGAGGCACGGTCGCGGCGAGGAGGTTCGGGGCGTCTAGAGGAGCGCCACGTCGCCGATGAGCGAGAAGGCGCCCTGGCCATCGTCCACGTTGGTCAAGGTGACGGTGTAGGAGTGACCCGGGATGACGCTGGCCGTGCTCGTCGTCCACTGGAGCTGCGCGGGGCAGCCGGGGGCCACGATCGTCGTCGTGTCGCTCGCCATGTCGTCGGTGAGGCTCGCGCCAAACGATTGCCCGCTGCCGGAGCAGTGGACCGCGTAAACGATCGAAATCTTGGAGGTTCCCGCGGAGGCCGTGAAGGTCTGCGCGACGGTCGAAGCGCCGGCGACTCCGGTCGGCTGGTTGCCGAGCTCTGCCGCGTAGAGATTGCCCTGGTAGGTGCCGAGCGTGCTGGTCACGCTCGACGCGCCTCCCGTGGTGGTCCAGCCGGAAAACGTCCCGAGCGAGAAGCTGCCGTTCGCAATCCCCGCGTCGGTCAAGCCGCCGGCCCGCATGGCGGATCCGATCGGCGTGCCGATTCCCGTGGGCCCGTCGTAGGCGATGTCCGCCGTGCAGAGGTAGGAGCCAGCGCACGAGCCGTTGGCGCCCGACGTGACGTCGTTGAACAAGGACCGGTTCGCGTACGGGTACTCGGGTGACGCCGTGGCGTGCCCGGTGACGACGAAGATCCCCGCGACGAGCGGCGCAGCCACGCTAGTTCCGCCGAAGACGGACCAGCCGTCGCCCCCGCCGCTGCCGTCCTTGTAGCTCTCGTAGACCGCGACGCCCGTGTTCGGGTCGCCGACCGCGGCCACGTCCGCCACCGTGCGCCTCGCGCACCCCGTGTCGGTCTGCCAGGCGGGCTTGGGTTGGTAGCGGCTGCACCCGCTGCCGCCGTCTCCCCAGGCCGTCTCGCTCCAGCCGCGGGCGTTTGCCGCCTTCACGAGGCTCGTGCCGCCCACGCTGAGGACGGAGGGCAAGGATGCGGGGAACTCCGCGCCGTAGCCGCCGTCGCCGCTGCTGACGGTCAGGAGGATACCGGGGTGGTCGAAGTACGCGCCCGCCACGATGTCCGACCGGACCTCGGGGCCGCCGTAGCTGTTGCTGATGACCGCCGCGCCGAGGCGGGCTGCCGTGTTCACGGCCGCGCCGAGGCTCGGGACCCGGGACGAGCTCGCCTCGACGAGCAGGATGTTGCACGCCGGGCAGGCCGCGCTGGCCATGTCGAGGTCGACCGCGATCTCCTGCGACCAGCTCCCGCTCGGCGCGGGCAGGGGGCTCGCCTGGCCGGCCTCGTTGACCTTCTGGAAGCAGCCGTTCGCCGTGGTGCACGGGGGAAGGCCGAACTGAGCGCGGTAGACGCTGAGGTCTGCCTCTGCGTTAGGATCGTCCTGGGCGTCGACGATGGCGATGGTCAGACCGGAGCCGCCGGAGGAGGGGAGCGCGTAGGCGTTCTGGAGGTCAGCGGGCGCGAACCCGGCGGGGGTCGTCTGGCTGGTCGTGTCCAGCCGTCGCTTGGCGTGGCACCGGAGGGCGTCGCCGTGCGCGTCCGAGCAGACGTCGACCCACTCGTGCCGCTCGACGCCGATGGTCGGGCCCACGACCACGGTGTCGGTGCTGGTCGCCGAAGTGGTCGTGCAATCGACCTGCGACAGGAGTGGAAGTGCGAGGAAGGCGACGGTCAGCGCGGACTTGAGTGTTGGCATCGGGCTCCGGTGGCGCAGCCCGTTTCGCAACTCATGAGCCAGCCGGATCGGGGGTCGCGGCAGCCGTAACTCCGCGTCGCGATGGAGTGAGGGGCCGCGCCCCGGGCGAAAGACGATCCGGGGTGGTGCTCGTCTTGCTCAGGGGGTGCAATTGACGACGATGCTCGTGACGTTGCCCGTGCCCACGACACCTGTGCCCGTTCCCCCGAAGACGCTACAGGTCAGATCCGGGTCGCTCACCGAGAAGACGACGACGCTGTACGGAGTGCCGGCTGCGACTGGCGTGGGAAACGCAAATACGGGCGCCATCGCAAAATCGGCCGTTCCGAAGACGTTCACGCCATGGGCAGTGTCTCCCTCGTCCACCAGGTAGACGGAGTCCGTGGCGCTGGGCAACCCGTTGACGACGCCTCCCACGCTGTAGAGCGGCGACGTTCCGCACGTCACCGTCGGCGAAGCGCCCACGCCCACCACGCCGGTGCCGCTCACGACAGTGCACACCTGCCCCGTGGGGTTGCCAACGACCGAGATGTCGTAGGTCGTCCCCTCTGCCAGCGGCCCGGGAGGGAACCCAAACGTGCCGTTGGTCGTCTGCACGAGAGTGTTGACGCCGTTGCTGCCGTTGTCCTGGAGCGTCACCCCATTCGACCCGACGTTGAGTCCTGCGACGGTCACGGTCAGGGTCTCCGTCGTGACGCCGCAGGTCACGGTCGGGCTGGTCACGTTGGTGTTTGCCACGGTACCGGAGCCCATCGTGACCAAGCATCCGGAAGCGAAGGCGGACGCTGCGGTGACGTCGTAAGTCGCGCCGCTCGGGAGCTTCGTCGCAAAGGAGTACGTGCCGCTCGAATTCACGGGGATGCTGTCGCCCCCGTTGTCCTGCAGCACGAGCATGTCCGTGGCCACCACCCCCGTGACAGTGACCTCGATCGTGAAGAGGGCAGGAGAGCAGCTCACGATCGCGATGACGTTCGCGCTCCCGACCGTGCCCGTGCCGCCCATGACCACGCACGTCTCCGCGTTGGGGGGCAGCGGGTTGCTCGAAACCGTGATGGCGTACGGCGTGCCGCTCGGGACCGGCGGGGAGAAGGTGAACGTGCCGTTGGAGTCGAGCGTCAGGGGGTTGCTGCCGTTCTGGAGCGTCACCGACGCGCCCGCCAGGAGGCCGTTCAGCGCGACGCCCACCGTGTAGCGCGGCGCGCAGGTCACGACGGGCGCCGTGACGTTTGCCATCGCGATCGTGCCCGTCCCCATCGTGACTGTGCAGGCCTCGAGGGGGGACGTGGGGTTGGTCGCGACCGTGACGGCGTAGGGCGCTCCGGTCAGGAAGCTCGACTGAAACGTGAACGGACCGTTCGCGGTGATGGTGATGCCGTTGCCCCCGTTGTCCTGCAGCCCGACCTGCGCGTTCGCCAGCAGACCGCTCACCGTGCCGCCGACGGTGTAGGTGGTCGCCGCGACGCAGTGCACCACGATGGACGTCACGTTCGCGCCCGCGACCGTGCCGCTCCCCATCGTGATCGTGCAGCCTTCGCCCGTCGGGTTCGTGAGGACGGTGACGGCGTACGGCGTCGCGGTCGGGACGGGGCTCGAAAACTGGAACGCCCCGTTGGCGCCGAGGGTCAGGTTGTTCGTCCCCTCGTCCTGGAGCACGACCGTCTGGCCCGGCATGACACCCGAGACCGTGCCCCCGATCGTGTAGAGCGGCTGCGCCGAGCAGGTCACGAGCGGGGCCGTGACGCTCGCCGTCCCGACGGTGCCGGTACCAAGTGTGACGAGGCACGCCTCGGTCGTGGGGGTCGTCGGGTTCGTGAGGACGGTGATGGCGTACGGAGTGCCCGCCGGGACGAACGTGGGAAACTGAAAGGCGCCGTCCGCCCCCACGGTGAGGGTGGATCCCCCGTTGTCCTGGAGCACGACCGCGTCGCCGGCAAGCAGGCCCGTGACGGTTCCGCCGACGGCGTACAGCATCGCCGCCGTGCACGTCACGGTTGGGGCGGTGACGTCGCTCGTGCCGACCGTACCGGTGCCGGCCGTCACGACGCACGACTCCGTGGGGTTGGCCGGGTTGATCTCGACGGTGATGGCGTACGCGGTGCCGGTCACGACCCGCGCCGGAAACGCGAAGCTGCCGTTGGCCGTGACGGAGAGGTCGCTCGCGCCGTTGTCCTCGAGGACGACCACGTCACCCGGGGCGAGGCCCGTCACGGTGCCGCCCACCGCGTAGAGCGGAGCCGGCCCGCAGGAGACCGAGGGGCCCGTGACGTTGCTCGCCCCGACCGTGCCGCTGCCGCTGGTGACGGTGCAAACAGGGGGAGGCATCCCACCGGACGTGCCCCCGACCGTGATGGCGTAGGCGGTCCCGGTCATGACGTAGCCGGGGAACGTGAAGCTGCCGTTGGTCGCCACGGTGAGGGCGCTGCCGCCCTCGTCGAGGAGCTTGACGCTCTGTCCCGCGGCAAGGCCGGAGACGGTGCCGCCCACGCTAAACGCGCTCGGCGTGCATGTGACGGTCGGCGCGGTCACGTTCGCGGCTCCCACGGTGCCGGTCCCCGACGAAACGAGGCACGTCTCGGGAACGGGCGAGGAGGGATTCGTCTTCACGGTGACCGCGTAGGCCGTACCGGTCGCGACCGGGCTCGGAAACGCGAAGGCCACGGAGCCCGAGCTGGCGCCGGCCGATACCGTGAGCGCGTTGCCCCCTTCGTCGAGGAGGACGACCGACTCGTTGGGGCTGAGCCCCTGGACCGTTCCGCCCACGGTGTACACGCCGGAGCCGCAGTTGACGACGACGGAGGTCACGGCCGTCGCCCCGACCTGACCGAGCCCGGCGCTCACGGTGCAGCCCACCCCCGAAGGCTCGCTCGCGACCGTCACGTCGTAGGCCGAGCCGCTCAGGAGGTCCGTCGCGAAGGTGAATGGCCCGTTCGCGCTCACGGTCAGGTCGTCGCCGTGGTCGTCCTCGAGCACGATCGACGCGCCCGCCGCCAGCCCCGTCACGATGCCGCCGACGGGGAGGCTGCTGGTCACGCAGGTCACGGTCACCATGGTGACGTTCGCCTGGCCGATCACGCCCGTCCCGCCCCCGACGGTGCAGGTCTGGGCAGGGGAGATGGGCTGCCCTGGGGCGGTCACCGTGAACGTCGCGCCAGGCGCGACGGGCGTCGGGAAGACGAAGCTCCCGTTCGTCGTCACGAAGAGGTTGTCGCCACCGTTGTCCTGCAGAAGGAGCGTGGCGCCGCCGGCGAGCCCCGCCACGGTTCCCCCGACGAGGAACGGCTCGTCCGTGCAGGTGACGACGACGCTCGTGACGTCGCTCGTCGTGACGGTGCCCATCCCTTGGCCTACCGTGCAGGTCTGGGCCACGCCTCCGTCGCCCCCGCCAGGCTGCGTCACGACGGTCACCCCGTAGGCGCCACCGCTGGCCACGGGTTGCGCGAACTCGAACATGCCGTTCGACGACAAGGTGAGCGCGTCGCCTCCGTTGTCCGTCAGGACCACGGTGTCGCCCGGCGCGAGCCCGGTCACCGTGCCGCCCACCGTGAAGGTCTCGGCCACGCAGGTGACGGTGACGTTCGTGACGTTTCCGCTCCCCACCGTCCCGGTGCCGGCGCCGACAGTGCACGTCTCGGCGCCGCCGTCGGCTCCCCCGGGCTGGGTCACGACGGTCACGGAGTAGCTGGCGCCGCTTGCCAGCGAGGTGGCGAAGGTGAACGCGCCGTTTGCCGTGAGGGTGAGGGGGTCGCCGCCGTTGTCGCCGAGGACGACCGAGTCGCCAGGCGCGAGGCCGCTCACGGTCCCTCCGATCGTGAAGCTGCCCGCCATGCAGGCGACGACCACGTCCGTGACGTTGTCCATGCCGACCGTGCCGGTGCCGCCGGTCACGGTGCAGGTCCCGGGCGGCGCCATGAGCTCCGTCAGCACGGTGACGTCGTAGCTGGCGCCGCTCGCGAGGGCTGTCGGGAAGACGAAGGAGCCGTTCACCACGACGGAAAGGTTGTCGCCGCCGTTGTCCTGGAGGACGACGGTGCTACCGGCTGGAAGGCCCGTGACGGTTCCGCCCACCGTGTAGGTGGCGGGGCTCACGTCGATCATCGTGCCGTCGGTCGCCGACGAGTCGCCGCCCGAGCCGGTGTCCGTCGTGGTGTCCGCGCCGGTGTCCGCCGAGGTGCCCGAGTCGACGCCGGAGTCCATGCAAACGCCCGAGGCGCAGGTGATGACCGGCGTGCACTGCGCGCCCGCGTCCGGTCCCACGCCCAGGGGCGTGCAGGTCGACCCGGGGCCGCACTGGAGCTTCTCGCACGCCTCGGGCATGAAGATCGACGCCGCGATCTGGTCGTGCGCCACGAAGGTCCAGCTGCGCCGCTCGACGATGCACCCCGTCGTGGGGCCGGCCTCGTAGCCGTGGGCCACGCATTCGTCCGCGCCCTGGTTGACGCCTGTGACGACGAGGATGTCGACGGGCGCGGACTCGCTGCCGCTCGGCGTGACGACGAGCTTGCCCAGGTAGTTCTGACCGCTCGCGCGCTTCTCGCGGGACGTCGACGTCGCGATCTTGTGCGGACCGCCGTCGAAGAGGTCATCGCCGCCGGTGAGGATGTCGGTGCTGACGACGACTCCTCCGTCGCTCTCGCAGGGCACGTCCGTCGTGACCGAGAGATCGATCTCCGTGGGAGCGCGGCACGCCACCAGCACCAGAGACACGAAAAGCGCGGCCCACCCGAAGCGCATCGACCTCGTTACCGAAAGGCGTCCAGCGCAACAACGGCGCTCCGCCGTCACTCGCCCGTCTTTTCGCGGGACGCAGCGCGGGCGGCGCGGGAGGGGCCAAAGACGAGCATGCGCGCGTCCTCGTTCGACACCC
>Ga0302320_10016400_pt1 | contig 15135 bp, 12 predicted proteins | sample Bog_T0_3_FD_202130 | JGI IMG/M metagenome (GOLD analysis project Ga0302320, IMG submission 202130) | Peat permafrost microbial communities from Stordalen Mire near Abisko, Sweden - Bog_T0_3 | ecosystem: Environmental > Terrestrial > Soil > Wetlands > Peat | place: Sweden: Abisko, Stordalen Mire... | reverse complement strand
GAATGCCGCCGGCCCAAGCACAAATACTGGAAGAACTCGATAAATCAGCCTGAACCGGCCTGTGACAAAAGGGGTCTGAAAACCCGCCCCGCAAACCCAATCGAATCAATGGCCGGATCTGCCCGATCCGGCCGTGTCAAAAGGTAAGGGTTTAGGAGCAGACACAGGGCGCGGACAGTTACGGCGGAAATAGAGAGGGATTGTCCAAGAACTTGGAGCGGTCGAATTGCGAAGCGTCTGTTTCGCTCCACCCTGCGGTGTTTTTCAGGAACGATCCACGGAGACGGGCCTAGAAATGTGCTTTGGCACTGATGGTGTCAAATGAGAACTCCATTGATTCCGGTCCAACGAAGTTCGGCTGTGGCTGAGCGTGATCGCATACAACTTGGGCAACCTCTGGCGGCGGCTGGTGCTGCCGAAGGGAATCGGAACGTGGTCATTAACGAGTTTGCAGCAACGGTCGGTGAAGACGGGAGGCAGGAAGGTCAAACATGCCCGTTACTACTCGCTACTGCTGGCGGAGAGCCATCTCACACGGCGCTTGTTCGGAAGCATGCTGCGGCGGATAGAGGGTTTGCCGCTGCAAGTCGGATAGGCGCGGCAGCTAACCATATCGCCTTATCGGAAACGGGTTGTTCGTGGTCGCGGTGCATCCGCGAGGGGAACAGGTAGACCTGCGGCTTGAGCCAGCGCTAGTAGGCGCACAGGGTCTCCAGCAGCGCCTGGCTCAGTGGCAGGTCGCAATCCTTGCCACCCTTGCCGTCTACCACGCGGATGATCATCCGCTGGCTGTCGATGTCGTTGATCTTCAGGCGGACGACCTCGGAGCGGCGCATCCCCATGCCATAGAGGACCATCAACAGAGTTCGCTGAAACAGACTATCACTCGAGTCGATCAGACGAGTGACTTCTTCCTTGCTCAAAATGCTGGGCAGCTTCCGCTGAAATCGCGGATAGGGCAGGAACTCACGGAACTCAGATCGCCTCAGTGTGCGTACAAAGAAGAACCGCAGAACAGAAATATGGTGCTCAACGGTCCCCGGCGCCAGCTTCCGCTGCTTCAACAGGTAGGCCTGATAGGTACGCAGATGCTCTGGGCCGAGCTAATCGGGTGACTTGCCAAAGTGTTGGGCGAACCGCTCGACGAAGCGCAGATAATGGCGGATCGTCGTTTCGGCATAATTACGGCGCTGGAGTTCCTCCAACATGATCCTCCGTAGGTGGGTCATAGTTACCTCCGTATGACCTACGCCCTATACCGGCCCGAGAACTACTCAGAGGCCGCCACTGCAGCGACCACGGCGCCTGCGGCTCCGTTCTCACCGGCTATCCGGAAATTACTGCTAGGACACTGCCGAGTAGACGACGATCCGGAAGCAAATGGCGAAATCGCGTTTTCTGGTTTAAGACTCTTGCGGCTGTTCATTAAACCGGTATCCGACGTAAGCATCCGTCAACAGATACCGTGGATTTCGTGGGTCGTCTTCGATCTTCTTGCGCAATTGACGGACAAATGTTCGAAGGTACTCGAGCTCGTTTCCATACTCTGGCCCCCACACGGACTTTAGCAGCCGAGCGTGTGGAATCGGTTCGCCAGCGTGCATCATCAGGTAATGCAAGACCTCAAATTCCTTGGGCGTCAGATGAATCGAACGTCCACTCTTCATCACCCGGTATTTCACTGGATCCAATTCGAGTTGGCCGTGGCGAATTGGCGAGTCCCGGTAGACATCCTGAGCATTTCTTCTGCGTACTGCCGAGCGCAATCGCGCCGTCAACTCCCGCACTTGAAACGGCTTGGTGATGTAGTCGTCCGCACCAGCATCGAGCGCCAGCACCTTGTCATCCTCGCTATCCATTACTGTCAACATCAGGATCGGCAAACGTGCAACCGCACGCCGGATACTTCGGCAGGCTTCCACTCCTCCCATCCCCGGCATATCCACGTCCAGCAACACGGCATCAAACCAGGTTACGCGAGCCAGAGCTAGCGCTTCCTCGCCGCGAGCCGCTTCCACAACCGTGAAACCCATGCCAGACAACGTCACACGCAATGCCCGCCGCGTGGAGCTGTCGTCGTCTACCACGAGAATCGTGCCCTGGCTTGCATTCGACTGCTCTGTATTCACGGCTTCCTCCTTGCGTCGATGGGTAGGGAAAGAGAAAATGTCGTTCCATCCTTATCATCGCTTATGACCCATACGTGCCCATGATGAGCCTCAGCGGCCTTCCTCACGACAGAGAGTCCAATGCCAGTGCCGGGAGCGGCATCCTTCTGCTCCGGCGACCGGTAGAAGCGCTCAAATATCCGTTCCCGGTCCTCTATCCGAATCGTCGATCCGAAGTTATGCACGGAAATGAGAACCTGGCTATGACTCACTCGCGCAGCAATCCCAATCGGCGTTCCTGCCGTCGAATACTTCCGCGCATTGTCGATGAACTGCACCAGAATCATGGCAAGCAATCCGCGATCCGCACGCACAGTCAGCGAAGGATCTTCCACCTTAACCTGAATGCTGTTCCGTTCCGGTTCTGCCGTATGCTCGGACAATACCTCGGAAACCAAATCAAGCACATTCACGTTGTCTGTCTCAAGGCCGACCTGTTTCGCATCGAGCTTCGCGGTTTTCAAAAGCCGTGTGCACAATTCGTTCAGTCGAACTGCTTCCCCGTCGATCAGTGTCACAAGATTGCATTGGGGCTCCGTCAACCCCCCCAGTTCAAGCAAGCCTGAACTGGCAGTCTGAACCGCAGTTAGTGGCGTCTTGAACTCATGCGCGAGGGCATCCATCACCGCGGCACGCAACTGCTCACCTTTCTTCGCAGTTTCTGCTCTTTCTTCCTTGTCATACCACTGGTAGCGATCGATCGCAATTGCGGCAAGAGACGCCAGCGCATCGACCACAAGCATACTGAGCTTGCCATGAACCACCAGTGCGCCCACAGGCCCGGGCCCAGCTTTCAGGACGCGCTGCCACGTCTGGATGCTCGAATCGTCCTGCGATGTATTGCGTAGGTAACATTCTTTGGCCAGATCTTCCTCGCTCGCATCCCAATCGCCCATCCTGTCCTGACGGCTCAGGTTCGCGTCGAACAAGGACACTGCGCGTACGTTAAAGATCCTATGAATCAAGACAGCAAGTTGTGGACCAGGAGGCTGGCGATAGTCCAACAACAGTGAGCTCCGACTCAACTCATACAACTGCTCCATCTCAACCCGATGAACGGCAGCCTCTCTTGAGCTTCGCAACTCTTTCGCCGACAATCTGCTGATCACGATCGTCGTTACTTCAAATGCTCCAAGTCCAACCACCTCCTGCGGATTTGTCATATAAAAGTGGAAAAGAGGCTGCGTGAAGAAATAATCTAGGCAGGCAACCGCCAGCAGCGAGGTTAGAGTGGCCTGCCAGAAGCCGTACAGCCAGGCCATCACAACCACAAGCAGCAAATAAAGAATGCTGATGGTCGCTAGGTTAACCCTGAGAGAGAACCCGGCATAGGTCAGTATTGCCAGCGCCGCACAGGCAGCCAAATACTGTGACAGAATCTGTTGCCTTCTCGGCAAGCGCGTCCATCGCAAGACAATTGGTTTCGCCATTTGACTCGTATCTAGCTCAACCATGATTCCCGGTAAGCTGGCTAAAGCTTAGCCAATGAGGCGTGAAGAATCCATAAGGAATACATCTAACTAATATGTAATCGAAAGAAAGGAGCCGGATCATTGATCCGGCTCCCTGCCCTCTATCGCCCACGAGGATTTATCTTAGGAAAACCGCAGATCCGCAACGTGTTATTGCGCGTTCACAAGAGCATTCGGCGCCGCGAGGTTAGTGTACTTTGCTTCGAGGGCGCCTGCCTTGTTGGCCTTATACATGTAGTACTCGTAAAGATTGCGTGCCGAGTCGGCAGGCCTGGGATACTTGGCTGCCATGCTCATGATGTTCTGGCCCAGCTGCTCCCACTCCTTCTTCTCCTCTGCGGCCTGTTGAAGATAGTTCGCCTTCTGTGCGCCGTAGTAACTGGCGAGGGCCGTGTATTGCTCCGGCGCGTGCGCGTTGCGCGCCAACTGCTTCACCTGCGCCAGGGTGTAATTTGCGCCAGTTTCCGAGGAAGAGGCTGTGCCCTGTGCGGCTCCAACACCGACGAAAGCGATTGCCAGAATACATGTTGCTAAAAGGTTCCGAGTCATGTGTTTATTACCTCCCATGCTCAGTATTGAAGAGAAAACATGAGGGAGGCATGAAGGGAATCATCGGAAAAGAATAAAACTTTAGGTGAAGTGAGTACGCTTCGCTGTGTGTTGTATGTTTATGCGACAACGCGTTGCGCCTAATCTACAGGCGATACCACCAGACCTGCAAACAATCCTTGCTGCGGAATCGCAAGTTACAGAATGCGCGATCGGAGCATTGACCTAATAGTAAGTATCCCGCAGCGCTCGCGCGTCCTTCACCAAGCCAAGAAACCTGCTCGCCAACTCATGAATACGATCTACCTGGCGAAAGTGCAATGCCTCCCTGGGCAGTAGTTCGCTACCCAAGCCAATCGCAGTCGCCCCGGCCTGAATAAAGTCGAACGCCGTCAACTGATTTACACCGCCTGTGGCAATCAACGGAATTTGCGGAAGCGGCACCTTGAGTGCGCGAACGTATTTGACGCCTCCTATAAGGCCTGTAGGGAATATCTTGATAAGATCCGAGCCGGCCTTCCACGCCGCGATGATTTCGGTCGGTGTCAAGGCTCCCGGAAGCACCACGACATCTACCTGGTTTGCATAGGCCACAACTTCCGGAACGAATCCGGGACTGGTCAGAAACCTGGCGCCAGCGTCGACACACAGCCGCGCCGATTCCTCATCGAGTACGGTGCCCGCGCCCACTGCCATGCCCGGGTAGCGCCTCGCCAGTTCGTCGATCACCTCCAGCGCGCCAGGCGTGGTCATTGTAATCTCGACAACGGGGATTCCTGCCGAGTACACCGTCTCTGCCGCAAATCGCGCGAGTTCCTGTGAATTTACGCGTACTGAAGGTAGAATGCCAAACTCCTCGATGCGAGCTCGAGTTTCATGTCTCTTCATTAATTCGACCTCTCCGTAGCAGTTATCGAATTTGCCGGGAAACCGGCGCTCCGTATGAAAGCCATGTCAATCATTGGATTACTTCCTGCCCAATGACAAGGTTCAATTGCCCGGCAAACGTCAAATACGAGCCAACCAATTGCACATAGGCCAGTTGCACGACTCGATAGTCACTCTGTGCATTGAGGAAGTCCATCAGCGATGCCCCTCCGTGCTCATACGAGAAGGTAACCGTGTCGCGCACGCGCGTGGCCTGATCGCGATACTTATCCTTATACGGCTTGAGTAGAGCAATGTTGCTGCGCAACTGCTCGTAAGTGGAGTCCACGTCGTCGAAAACCTGCGCCTTTGTCGCGTCCGCTGCATTCCGGCTCCGGTCGATATCCAGCAATGTCCGCTTCTTTTCACCCTGGTTGCGATCGAAGATGCGTAGCGGAATACTGACATTCAGGCCGAGCGTTTGCTTGTCGTTGGGGTTGTTGAAGGATGGATTGTAGGTGTACCAGGCGCCAAAGGTAGGGTCGGTCGAGCCATTGGCGACGGCAAGTTTGTGATTGGTGTCCGACTGCTGAATCGTCTCGATAGCCGCTCTCAGATCCGGCCTGTTATCCAGCGCGATCTGGTGGTAGTCATCCAGTGGCCGCACTGCATCGTTCCAGTCGAAAGTTCCCGCCACATCGAACTTATCCACCGGCGTACGCTCGTTGATCAACTGCATCAGTTGAAACTTTGCAGTCCGAAGATTTACGGTTGCGGTCTCAATCTCGGCCTCATACTGCACGCGCAGCAACTCGATGCGGTCCAGGTCGATCTGAGCGATGTCGCCCACCTTGAACCGGTCGCGACTGATATCGATGATCTTGTCGTAGTACTCCACATCGGCTTTCGCAAGATCGAGAACAGCCTTTGCCTCAAGCGTCTGCACGAACATGGAGCGCAGGTTGAACAGGAGATTCCGCTCGAGGTCCTCGTGCTGCGACGCCGTGATCTGAGTTCCTTCTTTGGCGCTTTCACGGCGCAACTCGCGCTTGTGCTCGCGCTCGTGCAGGTAGCTGAAATTGGGTTGGTACTGAGTGCCAGACAAAGGCTGCCATACCCCGGTATGGCGAACGATTTGGGTTCCATCCGTTGAAAATGTGAACTGTGGATTCGGGCGGAGATAAGCCGTGATCTCTTCGGCCTGCATCTCTTCCACGTTGATCTCATCAGCTCTTAACGCCGGATTAGCCGCCTCGAACCTTGCCTTCACCTGTTCCCAGGTGAGCACCTGCTGCGCGCTCGCGGAACTGGCAAGGAATGCCATGCCCAAAGTACAGCTGCCGATGTATCGCGTAAAGACAGATATCAGCTTAGACTTCAACGGCCACCTCCGGTTTCGGGAGCTTGTCACCCTCTCTCGCGATCCAGACATACAGCGTCGGCAGAAGGAAGATGCTCAACAGGAGGTCGGAAATCAATCCTCCCACAATCACGATGGCAAACGGACGTTGCGAGTCGGAGCCGATGGCGTGCGACATGGCAGCGGGAAGCAGTCCCAGGGTAGCCACCAGCATCGTCATCATGATGGGGCGAAGCCGCAGGACCGCGCCTTCGATCGCAGCGCCTTCCGGAGTGTAGCCTCGGGCCCGAAGCTGGTTGATGTATTCAAGCATGATGACACCCGTTTGAACAGAAACTCCAAAGAGCGCTAGGAAGCCGACTCCGGAAGATACGCTGAAGTATGTTCCGGTCAGAAAGAGAGCGAGCAAGCCTCCAACGCGAGCCATGGCCACGTTGAGGAGAATCAGCAGCGCCCATTTGAAGGAACGAAACATGGCGTAGAGAATGATGAAGATCAAGAAGACCGTCAGGGGCACGATGAGGAGCAGCCTTTTTTCGGCTCGCGTTTCGCTATCGTATTCTCCCGACCATTCGAGGTGATAGCCACGCGGTAACTGCACATTCTTGGCGATCTGGTCGATGGATTCCTTGACCGTGGTGCCCAGGTCGCGCCCGCGAACCTCAAAGCGGATGGCCACATAGCGGGAACCGTCTTCCCGGTAAATGTCGTAGGCGTCATCGCGAACCTGGACTTTGGTCAACTGAGCCAGCGAGACGCGCTCTCCCGTGGGAGAGAGCAGTCGAATATTCTGGATAGCCTCCTTGGTATCGCGATACGGTTTCTGATAGCGCACGACCACGTTGTAGACTGCCTCTCCCTGCAGGACCTGACTGACAGGATTACCGCCGATAGCGGTCTGGACGGCATCTTGTATATCGGCCACATTGATGCCGAACCGCGCAGCCGCCAGACGGTCAACGGTTAGATCGATATTCGGCTGGCCCGTATCGCGTTGAATTCCCAAATCCTTGACCCCGTCAACTTTGCCCATGACATCTTTGATCTCTTCGCCCTTTTCCTCGAGAACGTCCAACTCCGGTCCATATAACTTGGCACACAGTCCGCCTTTCGTGCCGGTCATCGTTTCATCCACGTTGTCCTCAATGGGCTGGGAGAAATTCCAGAAAGCCCCGGGGTATTTCTCCAGTTCGCGATCCATCGCCGCGATCAGTTCCTCCTTCTTCTGATGAAAGGCGGGTCGCCATTGGCCCTTGGGCTTCAAGTCGACGAAATATTCGGTGTTGCCGAATCCTCCCGTGTCGGTTCCGTCGTCGGGCGCCCCTGATTGCGAGATGACCTTGGTGACCTCGGGGAACGAGGCGAGGATATAGCGGGAATGCTGGGCAAAGCGCGTGCCTTCTGTCTCGCCTACGCTGTTCGCCATCTCGCCACGCGCCCAAATCGCGCCTTCGTCCAAATGCGGTAGGAACTCCGAGCCAATGAATCCGCTGAATGTAAGAAAAAGAGCGCCGGCCAACGAAGCCAGGCCGACCCCAACGGTGATCCATCGATTCTCAATCGCCCACTTAACCCCGTGCCGGTAACGCTCCTTCAGGAACTCCATCACCGGGTTGCGCCATTCCTTGACGCCATGAGGAAATAGCAGGGCAGCAAGTACAGGCACAATGAAAATGGAGAAAACGATGGCGCCGAGTAGTGCGAAGGCAACGGTCCAGGCCATGGGCCGGAACAAACGTCCTTCCACTCGCTGCAGCGTGAAGATCGGCATGTAGGCGGTGATGATGATGGCGATGGCGTAGAAAACCGGCCGTTGAACCTCGTGAGCGGCATCACGGATCATCTCTATCGGCGTCTTCATGCTCATCGTGATGCGGCCCGCCTCCGGGGAGCCGTTTCTGCCATGGCTTAAATGCCTCATGATGTTTTCCATCATGACGACGGCCCCGTCCACAACCATTCCAAAGTCAAGCGCTCCAAGTGAAATCAGGTTTGCGGGAATATTGCTCAGGTTGAGAAAGATGGATGCGAATAGCAAGGCAAACGGAATGGTGAGCGCAACAATGAAGGCCCCGCGAACATTACCGAGGAAAAGAAACAGAATGATCGTAACCAGGATCATTCCCTCGCCGAGGTTGTGCAGCACCGTGTGCAACGTATAATGAAGCAGGTCGCTGCGGTCGAGCATGGGAACGACCTTCACACCCTCGGGCAGGATGTGATTGTTAAGCTCGTCCACCTTCTTGTGAATCCCTTCGAGCGTGGGCCCTTCTTCGGCCCCCTTGCGCATCAGCACGCCGCCCTGGATGACGTCGGGCTCATCTACAATGACGCCGTCCGCGCGATGATCGGCTCTGGCCATGTGCCCCAGCCGAATTCTGGGACCCCAGTCGACGACCGCGATGTCCTTTACGCGAACTGGAACTCCATTCGAAGTCGTCAGTACGGTATTCTCAATATCCTGCACATTTCGGTAAAGTCCGAGTGCACGGACGTTCAATTGTTGCAAGCCCTCTTCGACGAAGCTGCCGCCGGCGTTCACGTTGTTAATGGTCAGCTGGTTCTCAACCTGGCTGATGCTCAAGCCGTAAGAGATGAGCTTGTTCGGGTCGACACGCACCTGATATTCGCGCGCGGTGCCACCGAAGTCGCTCACGTCCACGACGTTCGGAACTTTCCTGAATTCCTTGTACAGGACCCAGTCTTCAATGCTCCTCAAGTTCATCAGGTCATACGCGGGATTGTTGCTCCGGATTGTGTACCAATAAATCTGGCCGGTTTGGCTCCAGTCCGTACCGATTTGAGGCAGCACTCCCGCCGGCACATTGACCTGAGTCAGCCTTTCGAGTACTTTCTGACGGTTCCATTCGTTGACCGATTGATCGTCGAAGATCAGCGTAACCAGGGAAAGACCAAAAATAGATTCCGACCGCACCGTCGTGAGATGCGGAATCCCAAACATCTGAATTTCGACGGGAACCGATACTTGCTGTTCCATTTCTTCGGCGGAACGTCCGGACCACTGGCTGATGATGGTCACATAATTATCGGCGATGTCCGGATAGACCTCGACGGGCATGTTGTGAAACGACACCGCCCCCCAGCCGAGCAATAGCAAGCCAATCGCCAGCACCACGTACCGATTATTGAGAGCAAAATCTACGAGCGTGCGAATCATGCTTTCTTCCTCGAGCCTCAGAGTTGATCGTTATTCATTGTCGATCGCATTTTGGAGATTGATCGCGTTTGTCACGACCTGCTGGCCCGGCTGCAACCCGGATAAAATCTCCTGCATACTGTTCGGCAACTGTTCGCCACTAACGACCTGAATCCGCTTAAACTTATCCTGCGCAGGGATGTAGACCCAATCGCGGTCGTGCAGATGCACGATCGCGGATGCCGGGACAGCCGTGTAGGTCTGCTTCTCCTTGCCGAACAAAGTGGCCGTGGCGAACATGCCCGGCCGCATCATCTCGCCAGGATTGGCCACTTCAATGCGGACCTTAGCTGTGCGGATATTTGGATCGAGAATCGAGCCGATGTTGCTGATAGTGCCCTTGAGAACCTTGTCCGGATAAGCGTTCAGCTTGATGTCGGCGTGTTCCCCGACGCGCACGTTGGCCATGTCGCTTTCGTAGACGTCACAGACGATCCACACCGTGGTTAAGTCCGAAATAGTGAATGGATTCGGCGTTGAGTAGGCCTGCACGAACGCAGCGTTCGTCACTTCCTGATCGGTGATCACGCCGGAAACCGGGGCGAAGATATCGACAATTCCCTTCGGATTATCGGGATCGCTGCCGAGCAGGTGAAGATGCTCAGTGGCGGTATCGAGGGTGGTCTTGGCGTCGTCCTCGGTGTCTTGCGCGACCTCCAGGTCTCCCAGCGCTATGGCCCCGCGCCCGTACAGCAGCTTCGCGCGATCTAATTGCTTGCGCGCAAGGAGCTCATCGGAGATGGCCTTGCGGTAGGCGTCGAAGCCTCCCGAAATGTCGTCGCTGCGAATACGCAGCAAGAGCTGGCCCTTCTTTACTGCGTCACCAAGGCGAGCGCGGATGTCCACAATGCGGCCGGAGGCAAGTGAAATCACCGGAACAGTTCGCGCGATGTCCGGAAATACAGTGCCGGTCACAGACAATTGCGACGGGGCTTGGTATTCGGTCGCGGTTACGATCGGATACAACTCCGGATGCTCGACCGCGAAAAAGGAGACGTCTACTCCGGAAATCACCTTGGCCGGCGGCGGCGCCTCCGCGTCCGCCTTCACCTTATCGCTCTTGCAGCCGCTTATGGCCAAAGATGCGGCCATTACCGTAAGCATCAGGCCAAATCCGAATCTCATGTTTTTCATGCGATTTCTTACACCCCTTTGTTTGCGTTTCCCGGATTTCAAACGCACAGCAGCCATTTAGCAGCGTCTAGCGGCTACAAAATCACCGCAACGAGGAGCCATCCTGCGCACTCAGGCAGCACCGGAGCTTCCTATAACCCCGGTGCCGCCCGCTCAGTTGGCGTGTCTCGCCGCAGCTCTCTATCGCGGCCTCGTTGGACTGAACAGCTAGAACCTGACCTTGATTGCAAGCGTGGTGTTGGTTTGGTTGGTGCGTAGGTCTGGCCACCAGATATTGCTAGCGCTGGCGGTTGCGGCGTTTCCGCCGTTGCAGAAGGTTTCCGCAGCAATAAGACCAGCGGTGCCATAGGTCTGGCCCGACGGAGCACCACTGGCGCAGGCATACTGCGCTGGTGCGCCGTTGTTACCACCGGGAGGAGTAATGCCGCCGCGGCCGGTCCAGTACGGCACATCGGAGTAGCGGTAGCCTTCCTCCAATGTGAAGGTGATGAACTGGCTTGGCATGTAGTCGAGGGTGATTGTCCCGTCGTGCATTTGTGAACGGTCACCCGCGTTCTCGGTAAAGTATGGGGTTCCTGTTGTCGCTGTTGCGCCGTTAATGGGCGGCAGCAGAGTGAGGTAGCGGCCTGGATTGTTCATTACGCCGCCACCGAGAGTTATCGCGTAGAGATCCTTTTTGAACCACATGCGGTCATAGATCATGTAGCCCAGAAAGGCCTGCTTGGGCCTGCCGCCACTACTATTGTGGCAATTCACTCCGCCGTTGTAGGTATCGGTGGTGCCCATCTCCGGAGATTTGCCTTTAGGGTTCAACGCCCCGTCCGAGCTGCCGAAGGAGGCTGGCCCACCGCCGTATTCGCAACCAGCATCCCCCGTAACGGTAAATGCCGCTTTGTCGAGCAGTTTTGTGGGTTTGTCGTAGTATTTGACCTGCGCGCTGTAGTCGGCGTGGATGCGCGAGCGGCCAGGGAAGCCGACAGCGTCCTCTCCCAGACCGTAATCGTTGAATACGAAGTCGAGGTACGGCTTGGGGCGCCAAAGAATCTGTCCGCCGAGACCGGGCTTGCCATTGGCGCGCGCATACGATTGCCAGCCGTTGATGATCCATGGCTCGATCTTCAGCTTCGTCGTTGGGAAATACTGGATGCGAAGGCCGTTAAAGAACCACGGCGTATTCGACGAGACGAACGAAGGCTGGTAGGTCCAGTTATCGAAGTTGTAGTAGCTGAAGAGGCCGATGTAGGAGACGAAAATGCCGGCATCCACGTTGAGGCCGTGGGCCACATCGAAGTGATATCCTCCCCATGCCTCTGATACGTACTTATACGCGCCGGCCAGATCCCATTGGCCGCGGCTAGGGCTGGCGTCGTTGCGCGGGGTCGTCGTGGCGAACAAGCCGTTCATGGTCAGGATGCGCCCGCGCACGTTGTCGATGCGGAAGTCGCCGCCGATGCTGATCTGCTCAAGCTGCCACTCGTCGGAGCGGAAGCTCTCCGTTGCCCCGCCCATGGAGTCGTCTTTGGGATGGTTATAGTCGAGAATGTAGTTAGCATCTGCCCGAAACTCCGGCGTAAAGTATTTTGTGGACATAGGGCTATCCACGGCATGGCCGTTGCTGTTCAGCCAGGTCCAGTCGCCGGGGAACGGCGCCGACTTGGTGAGTCTCTCCGCGCTGATCTCCGGGGGTGCGGGAGCCGCGGTCGGCGCTGCAGGAGCCGGAACCGGGGCAGGCGATCCCACGGCTTGGCTCAGCGCCAGCGAGTTGCTGCTGACGCCCGTCTCTGCCGAGCGCAACGCACTTGCGTCTTGCTCCGCCTTTGACGCATCGCTGACCCCTCTTTGAGCCTTAAGCTCGGTTTCCAGCAAAGCAATGCGAGCCTTCATCTCTTCAAGTTCTTTAGCAACCGCATCTTCCTTGAGCGGCGTTTTGACGGAGACTGGAGAATTTGGCGCAGCTGTCGATGTTGCAGCGTCAGATGCGGAGTGTGGATCAGATGGCTGCTCTCCATTGGCCGAGGCGAGCAATTCTGCGGCGGCGGCTCGCGGCGCAGAGTTGGCACGCAACAAGGAGTCGATACTGCCTGAACTCAGCGTTGGGTTTTGGGCATAGCAAGCAAGCTGCGCGACAAAGCCGCAGATCGCTACTCGTAGCATTATGGCGGTTCTGAAGTTCTTCTGCATCGGTAACTGACCTCCTCGACGTCTTGCGGCGCCGGGCTGGAATGCGTTGGCTCTCGCTGAGAAATGGCTGGCGTCGCTTCTGCCTTTCCCATCCCAATTGTTATGCGAAGCGACGTAAAGGAGTCGCAAAGAATAAGCAGTGTTTTCGATAAAGCTAAGTAGCATTGCGCCTCATGGTGTGCGCATTCCGCGGGCCACTTACACCCGCTCCACATTGATACAGGGCGCTGTGACTTATGTAGACCTTAAGTCGAGTGCCGTAAAGAATTCGTGTGTGTTTTAAACAAAGTTATAAGCAAGGCATGAGCCTTGCATAATTAAGCCGTGAATATCTACGTTTTTAGCTATGACGAAGTCGCTTTGAGGCCTATTCGACATTCTCTATATCTCCGGTATCTATAACTGGATGGACCCTGTGCCAGTCGCGCATCTCATCTTCCTTATCCTTTCTTTATCTCTTCATCTCTAGCATGGAGGTTAGTCAGAGCGCCTGCCCGCACCCACGCGAACGCGAACCATGACTTGTATCAGTCTTGCTTAAGACATTAGCGGACCAACGCAGCGAGCAGCCTGACAATCCACGGAATCGAAGAGAACAGATCGGAGAATCAAATGCGGCAAGCGAAATTTGCATTGGCTCTTCTGGCTTTGGCAACCATTACCGTGCGGGCGCAGAGTGCAATCTCTCTGAGTCGACAGATTCATCAAGCTCCGGATAAGGACGGCGTGTACTACGCTGGGCCTGAGGTCATTGCGCCACGACTGCGTAGTACGGTCTATGTGCCATACCCTTCAGGCGTGCCCGCCAAAGAATTGCAGGGCATGACCGTGCTGGCCATGGTCATTGACGCCAACGGAATCCCGGAGCACATTCAGGTATTGCACAAGCACGGCGACGCATTCGATCAAGCCGCCATCGCAGCAGTCAAGCACTCCGTGTTTGATCCCGGTCAGCTGGGAGGCAAGTCGGTTCCCGTATGGATCGACGTGCGGGTTGTCTTTCGCGCCAACCGCAGCCAGGCCATACCCGAAGTTCTCATCACCGAGAGAGATCTGCCTCAGCCGGAAGCATCGCTCTTCGAGGACAAACATCACAACCCCCGGTCCTACACAGCGCCCATACCCCTCCACACGGTGGACGCGGATTTCACTGAACCGTTTACGGCGCACCCATTCGTGCAGGTGGCTATTGTCTCGGTGCTGGTGGGCGAAGACGGATTGCCTAAAGAGGTTCACGTCAGGCGAGGCCTCGGGTTCGGATTGGACAAGAAGGCCGAAGCCGCCGTCTGGCAATACAGGTTCTTTCCCGCCACAAAGAAGGGCAAGCCCATTGCCGCTAGCAGAGAGGTGATGGTCGATTTCGCCAAGTTCTGATGGCTGACCTCTTCTGTTCGACCTATAAAGGTGGGTAGCATCGCCTGATACTTGCGGATGTCCTCAGGGCCAAGCTGATCGGGTGGACGACGAAAGTACCTACTGAAGTGCTTAACACCGTGCAGATAGCAGCGGATGATTGTCGCGGCGAAGTTGCGCCGCTGCAACTCCTCAAGGATGAGCTGACGCAGTTGGTTCACAGAGAATCCTCCTTCTCTGCGAACCAAACTACTCCAGAAACCTCAAATGGTGGTCATCCACACGCGAATGCGTCCGCCACCGCAGCGGCTTCGTTCAAGTCAGCAAGGATCATCCAATCCAGTCAAGTTGATTTCCGCCGTAACTGTCCGCGCCCTGTGTCTGTTCCTAAACCCTTACCTTTTGACACGGCCGGATCGGGCAGATCCGGCCATTGATTTGATTGGGTTTGCGGGGTGGGTTTTCAGACCCCTTTTGTCACAGGCCGGTTCAGGCTGATTTATCGAGTGCTTCCAGTATTTGTGCTTGGGCAGGCGGCATTCGAAGGACTCGTTGGACCGTGGCCGTCGAGATGCGATGGCCCTTGGCGATCTGACGCAGGCTCTGGCCCTGGCAACGATCGCGCAGGATGGCGGCATTGTCCAGCGTGAGCGGTCTGCGGCCGATGGACCGGCCTTCGAGACGGGCGCGACGCATGCCGGCACGCACGCGCTCGATGATCAGGTTGCGCTCAAGTTCGGCGATGGCGCCGATGATCACCACGATGGCCCGGCCCAGCGGTCCGCCAGTGTCGATCTGCTCCCGGAAGCTGACGAACTCGACGTTGAGCCGGTT
>Ga0302320_10016398_pt1 | contig 15137 bp, 12 predicted proteins | sample Bog_T0_3_FD_202130 | JGI IMG/M metagenome (GOLD analysis project Ga0302320, IMG submission 202130) | Peat permafrost microbial communities from Stordalen Mire near Abisko, Sweden - Bog_T0_3 | ecosystem: Environmental > Terrestrial > Soil > Wetlands > Peat | place: Sweden: Abisko, Stordalen Mire... | reverse complement strand
AGTGAACGGGATGAATCGCGCGTAAGTGGGTTCGGTGATTTTGCCGACCGCAAACCGTATATAGTTGCCCGACGCCATCGGCGTCTCCACTCCCAGGCAGCCCGTGCGGATCAGAACGTCTTTGCCGGATACGCCATCCCGCAGTTTCAGGAAGAGATAAAGCCCCAGCGTAGCCTCCAGTTGATCCGGCCGCAGATGTCCCTGTTCATCGGCGAACAACTCGCCAAACTGCCTGGAACGAACCAGATAATGATAGAGGCCAAGCCGCTCGCGCTGCCAGAATCGGTGAAGAGACCGGATGGTTTCTTCCTGCGCCTCCGTCGCGCCCGCGATGGCCAGCACTAAAGCGCTCTTATACCGGCCATTGCCGGCCGACAGCGTCATGTTGATACTGTGATGTTCGTCAAAAAGCAATCGGTTGGCGGAGAAATACGCCCCGGACCGTTCACCGCAAACGCCATGGGTCTTCGAGAAGCTCTCGAGGAAAATGATACGGTCGAGAACCTCAGCGCGTTCCAGAACTCCTTTGATCAGCGCGCGGGCCTCGGGGCGAGCCAGAGTGCGCACGTAAGTGCAGTCGAGCAGGATCTTCGCGCTGGGCGCGCGCGCCACAATTTGCCGGCATGTTTCCGCCAGCTGACAAGCTTCCATACGTGTTCCCGAGGGATTTCCCACTGGTGTGATGCACCAAAGGTCGGTTGTGGGATGCGCCGAAGACAACTTCTCTCCGTCGTAGAATTCGTCGACGTCGCCGGACGTCGGCTGCAGCACGTTCTCAGGTCTTGTCGCCAATACATGAACGGTGGCGACCTTTCCGCCAACGCTTCGCAGGTTCGCGATGGAGTGCCATGTAGCAAAACTATTGTCGGGGTGGATGAAGCGAGCGTGCCCGTCCGGCTGGGCCAAACGCACATGGGCCGTGGCAAGGTCGTCCAGGCCCCTCATTCCCCCGGCGGTAATCGCGCAATTTTCCGCCAGCCGCCCGCAGAGACCCGGCACCTGGCTGAATGCATAATGCCGGTCGAAGTAGCCAATCATCGCCTGCCGGGCCTTTAAAGACCCCCGCGACGACAAATCGTATCCGTATGTCTCCTCCGCAGAAAGCTCGTTGTGAATGGCGTGGGCGGCGTCCACGATCGCATCCACCACGGTTCGGGCAAAGTCGGGAAGTTTCACATCGCCTATCGAAAGCAAGCCGATCATGTCCGGCGGCTGGCCGATCATGCGGAACACTTCCCGCGCCACTTCGCCACACATTGCGGTGTAGCGAATTTCGGCGGCGGGAAAATTCAAGCGGATTTCATGGTCCTCAAACACCAGGTCCAGCACCGCGCGCAGGACAGTGCGGCTATCGGATCCGTTGCCCGCGGGTATGTGCTTAGCCTCGCGCGCAATACGTTCGGCGTAGCGCAGTGCTTCGGCATTTACGCCGAGCGTTTCCCGTGCAGGCGACGCGATGGCGTTTCGCTCAGACACCGTACCCCTACCTTGTCTCGCAAGCAGTCATCGTCCAACCCCGTTTGTCCGGATGACGCCCGAATTGGATACCCTGCAGCGCGTCGTAGAGTTTAGCGGTTACAGGACCGCTCCTGCCCGCGCCCAGGACCACTTTTCTTCCCGATTCGAAGACCAGTTCCCCGATCCCCACAACGGCGGCAGCGGTCCCGCAAGCGAAACCCTCGGTTACCTTTCCCTGTAGAATCCGTTCGCATAACTCATCGATGCCGATCGGCGTCTGGCGCACCGGAATCCCCAGGTCGCAGGCAAGACTAATGATGCTTTCCCTCGTGATTCCAGGCAGGATGGTGTCGGTGAGAGGCGGCGTCAGCAGGCCCTCTTCGTCGAGGAAGAATACGTTCATGCCTCCCATTTCCTCGATCAGACGGGAACCGCAGGCACTCAGAAACAGCACCTGCGCGCATCCTTTGGCCTTGGCCTCTGTAATGGTTTTGAGGCTGATCGCATAGTTCGCTACCGCTTTTACGTTGCCGGTTCCTCCCGGCGCTGCGCGGGAAGTGCGCTCAGCCACATAAACCGACACCGATCCGGGCGGCCTGCCCCCGTCTCTAAAGTACTCTCCGGCCGGCAGCGCGATGATATAGAACATGAATTCATGGGCCGATCTCACGCCGATGCAAGGCTCCGAGGCGATCATGGTCGGCCGCAGATAAAGCGTGCCCGGCTCCGGAGGCACAAAGTTTCGCTCCACCGACACCATAGCCTTGAGCGCTTCCACAAACAGCTCCGGCGGCACGGGCGGCATGTCCATTCGGATGGCGGATCTTACAAACCGCTCGGCGTTGTCGCGCGGGCGAAAAAGCGCGATTCTACCGTCAGACCATCTGTGCGCTTTGAGGCCTTCGATAATTCCCTGGCCGTACTGGAATATCTCGGCGGCGGGATGAAGTTCCAGACTGCGCAGCGGTTCCACCCTCGGATTCTGCCATTCGCCATTCAGGTACTCGGTCACAAACCAATTGGGGGTGAAGGTTTTGCCGAACTCGATCCGTTTCGGATCGAGTGTGGGTCCAGGACTCGGCCGCACAGTAACGTCAATGCTTGTCGTAATCATCAAAAGCTCTTTGCGAGCGGCATCGGCCACTCACTTCGATTGTCGCATTGGTCGGTTCCGCCGGGGGACATGCGGCTGCCAGCCGCGTTTTTTCAGTGTCGGCAGGACGCGGCTGGTAGCCGCATATCCCACAGTTCCGCGCGTCCGGCTACGCTCGGATTCATATGTCCTCCACTTTGATTCGCGCACCCGTCCGCCGGGAGCGGCCTCGTGCCGCCCGGATTTACAGCGTTTCGCCGCTGCGAAGGCGTTGCACCCGATTCTCGAGAAGAGTCGAATGGAAGGACAGGATTCCCGAAAAGTCCCCTGTCCTCGCTGCCTCCGGATTCAAAGCGATGGCGATGAACGGCGCGTGCGCCCGCGCCACGGACATAATCAAATCGCTGACCACGTTACGTTTGAGCTCGGCGAAAGGACTGGGGACGGAGCTCTCCCCATACCATTCGCAGTTCAAAACTCCCAGACACGAAGTCCCGGGCCCATTCTTAAAGCCGATGGGGAAGACATATTCCGAATTGGGCTTCTCCGAAGAGTCGACTCCGACCTGGCTAAATTCCTTATAGAGGTCGTGGAGGGGATCCGCCAGCGACAGTCGCACCAGTTCGTCGACCCACACGATGTTACCGGTTGTGACGCAATATCCGGCAAGGGAGGCCTGCAATGGAACGTTCATATCGAGGGTACGCACTTTGCTCTCGCGCGTGCACCGCTCCTGGCGATCGTAGAGCTCTCCTTTGTACCAGGTTGCGCTCGTCTGCAGAGCCGTCTGTTCCACATCCGCCGTGCGCCGATGAAGAATGATGACATTGATGATCCAGTCGTCCCACCGGGCGCTCGGAAACAGCGTCTGCACGGCGGCAATCAACTGCCCATTCAAGCGATGAAGCAGAACCCGTTCGTTTCCACCCATTAAGGATTCATTCCAGCCCGATGCCGCAGCGGTCGAGCAAAAGCCTTGTCGTATTTCGGTAGATATCGCAATATTGTGGGGGTGGCTCGTAGATGTCCCCGAATTGCGACTCCGAAGATCCCAGACAAGTGCCCTGGCAAAATCCTTCGAGCGCACACCCCTGGCACGCGCGCACGTTGCTGAAGGTGCGCATCACCACGGATGCGTACGCATCGCTTTGAAGGACCGACTCTAATTCCGAGATGTGGCCGTAATGGAGCGACATGGCCCTGCAGGGAAACAAGTCGCCGGTCGGCTCAATGGAGATCTGGTGCGAGGTGGCTGTGCAGGACGCGCCCGCGGGCCGCTGGATTTCGCTCTCGCGACGAAACTTGTGGGTCGACATAATACGGTGAAACGGATCCACCCAGTCGCCGTGAATCAACACCTTATCGTGGAACCGCCGGTAGAGCCTCCACAGGTTCTCCGCCAGCGTATCCGTACCGGTGCCGGAAATCTGGTGCAGATCGGTCTGCATCACGAGCGTGAGTTCCAGCTCTCTTACGCCCCAGTTCACCAGACGCTCGATGAAGCCCTCCATGGTGTCGAAGCGCGTGGCCCGGGAGACTACACTGCTGACGCCGAACGGCGCGCCCCGCGACACCAGGTTCAGGATCCCGCGTTCGGTAGGCGCATAGCTGCCACGGCCGGATTTGAGAACTCTCAGGGCATCGTTGGCGGCCGGCGGACCGTCCAGGCTTACCATCGTCAGCACATTGTGTTCGCGAAACGCATCCGCGATCTCTTCCGTGATCAGGGAACCATTGGTCGTGATCGCCCACACAATCTCGCCCGTGTTAAAAGTACGCAACAGCCGGGAGACGACCGGCCAGTTGATTAATGGCTCACGCCCCAAAAACTTCACCGCGATCCGCTCGCGGCCGTTTCGTCGGGCCACCGCAAGAACCGCCCGAATGGCTGCCTCAGCCGCTTCGAAGGTGATGTTCTGATTCTGCGGCATCGCCGATCTCACCGGAGACCGTTGATCCGACGCATCGGCGAAACAATAGGAACAGGAGTAATTGCAAGCGTTGCTGCTGCTGATCTGCAGCGCGCCGATGTAGCGGCCCGTGTGTACTGAAGCGCGCCGCTCCTGCAGCATCGACCGGGTGGCCTGGCGCTCTTCTTCCGGGTCCTCAACGATGAAATACGAGTTCCAGAGAGCGGCCGCCTGGTTGGGGCCGATACGATTCGCCAGAACTCCGTAGTCAACCGGCTCCTGCATCGTCTCGAGGTACGACATCATGGCGCGGTCGATTATGGCTAAATTACCGAAAATCTGGTGATATGCCAACGGCTGTTCGCCGCCGGTACGGTGGAAACGGATGTGCCGGGACCGAAAAACACGGTCGGGATAATTCTCAGGATTGGCGGAATGAACTTCAACTCCTGACGCTGTCTCCATGTTTACCTCGGTGTTTTTACCTTAGAACCGGTGTAGTGTGCTGCGCCGCAGGACCTGTCTCCGCAGCCCTCCGAATTCTGTTTTTTGATGATACCATCATATTCAAATGTCGACTTCCGCGGAACTGACGATTCAATACGGCTTTCCTCCTTCGCACGAGGACGACTCTGAATTGGCGGAACTCCGGGAGGCGCTGGCCGATGGGCTGGATACGACTCCGCGAGTCGAGCGCGCGGCAGCGCCCGATACCAAGGACGGCGGTCTCACGATTGGCATCGCCATCGCCGGTCTGGCGCTGAACGCCATCAAGCTCGGCCTCGATCTGGTGAAGCAATGGGCCGATGCCCGGCCCAAATATACCGTCAAAATCGCTGTCGGCGAGGCCACGGTCGAAGCGCGCAATCTCGATGAAGCGAACGTCTCCCGCGTTCTGAAAGAACAATCGGGGCCCGTTCGGGTCCTCATCGAAAAGGGGTCCTGAAGTGGGTCGCAGGCGTGCCTTCGTAGTGTCCGCAGCCTCGAATTTACAAGGCGGCGAAACCGACGTGAGAGCGGTTCACGCCGCGTTGTGCGATCCCAATCTGGGCGAATGCAATCCAAATTCGAGCTTTGTGCGGGCCGGATACACCTCGGCGGCCGATTTCGTCAGGGACTTCAACGAATTTCTCAAGGACCACAAGAACGAAGACCAGCTCATATTCTATTTTTCCGGTCACGGCCGGAAAGTACAGGATGAATACTGCCTCCAGATGGGAGGGGATGAGGACGAATTACATGCATTCTCGGAGATTCGCAGCAAGCTGAGGATTAAGTCGGTGGTGCGCGCCATCCTGATTATCGATGCCTGCTTCAGCGGGATGGCTGCCAAGAGCGACGAGGACAGCAATCTCGAACCCGGGTATCTGCCGCGGGGAATCGTCGTTCTCACATCGTCTTCCGCTTACCAGCCGAGCTACGAGAATAAGACCAACGGACAGTATTCCAGCGTTTTCACGCATCTTCTGGTCGAAGCGCTTGAGACCGGGCTGGGCGGAAGAAAGACGGAAACGGGCCACATCTCCGTCGAAGACGTGCAAAAGTTCGTTGAAGTTCAGTTGCGCGACCGGCCTGAGCTCAAGGCTTATGGCCAGCACCCGAAACGGGCCGTTCTATCGGGCGAAGCCGATATCTGGATTGCCCGCAACAAGTCCGGAAAAACCTCCCAGGCTCCAGGCGTTTCTTCGCGGCCTACGTCCGTGAGCGTTTACCTCGAACGCCTCAAGGAGAGGATGTCCAAGCTGCCGGTTATCTGGACCGAGGCAGATTCCAATCTGAAACTGTCGATCGACGATGCGTATACCCCGCTGCGAATCGCCAATCCGCAGCGCTTGTTTGTGCCCGAGGCGGGTACGCGCAAGGGCGATGCCAGCGAAAGCCTCGATACCGGGGCTCTGGAGGAGATCTTTTCGCGGGCGGGGGAATATGGCAGGCGAGCCGTCATGCTTCTCGGTGAACCGGGCGCGGGCAAGAGCACAGCGGCCCGCAAGCTGGCCTGGTTACTCGCCAGCGGGACCCGGGCGCCACAGGATCTGGGCTTCGACGAAAAGACGATACCGATCGTAATCCGCCTGGCCGACTTCGAATCGGGTGACGACATCCGCAAGCTGCTCGAGCGGCAGACAGGCGCGCGCGTAGCCGCTCCGGAGTTTCAAAGTCCCTGGCCCGATCTGCTTCGCGAAAACAGGCGGCTCTGGGTTATGGACGGGCTGGACGAGATTGCCGACCCGCGCAACCGAAGCGACGCCTTCACGCAGATTCGCAGCACTCTGGAGGATCTTCCCGGCGATTACGTGCTGGTCACTTGCCGCGAAAACGCCTGGTCGTCCGAGTTCGGCCGCGATGACGAATTCCTCATTGCCAGGGTGCTCCCGCTGTCGCCGCCGCAGATTCAGGACTACGTCCGAAGATGGCATCGGGCCGTGTTCACCAGCTACTTTGGACCGCGGCCGGAGTTTCTGACCAGGGCGGAAACCGTTTCCGAATCGTTGCTGTCCATCCTTCAGGGAGATGGATTTTCCACTCCCACCATGCAGTCTTTGTGCAGGAATCCCCTGCTCCTTTCGGTGCTGTGCGTGGTCCACTACCGGGAGGGAAACGATTTGCCGAGGCGGCGGGCGGAGTTATACGAGCGCTGTGTTACGGCGCTGCTCCGCTCGCGCCCGTCGCCCAGGGGCTGCGACCTGGACCGGTTTGTTTCATGCGCCAGAAAAGCGTTGGGCTCCCTGGCTTTCAATCTTCATGCGAACGAGAAACGTTCCATCGATGGCCGAGACGCGGCAAAGTTATGCGGACCTGCCCTCGTCATTTGCGGATTACCCCTGGACGGCTGGGCTTTTGTTCGCATACTGCACGAGGCGTGCGGAATACTCTGCGCCACCGGTGGCGGCCAATATGGCTTCCTGCACCTTACATTTCAGGAATACTTTGCCACTCAGTATATTCTCGACGCAGATAACGCCGAGCTGATTGCCGGCCACCTGGGAAACAGCTGGTGGAACGAAGTAATCCTGCTGACGGTCTCAAAAGCAAGCAGTGCGTTCCTCGATCGGTTTCTTCGCAGCGTTCTCGAGAGCGCGCACCTCGAATCCTCGATGGACGCGCTGCAGGCCTGCACGGAACAGATCGGCGAAGTGGGTGGCGATCCGTACGGACCGATCCGGGCAGCTCTCGGCGCGCCATCGACTCCGGCTGAAAGTAAGCTCCTTCTGCTGCGTTCGTTTGGGAACAAGCCAAACGCGGGCATCGCGAAAATCTGCACCGAGCTGGTTTGGCAGGGGCAAACCGCCGTTGCCGAGTTCGCGCGGGAAATCATTCAAAAAGAAACCGCCGAATACAGCCTTGAGCAGGCGCTTCTAGAGGTAAGCCAGTCCGAAAACGGCGCGGATCGGGCACTGGCAAGCTGGGCATTGCGCCGCTTCAGGAACAGCTCCGACCCTGCGCGCTGGCGTTCCCTGCTGAAAGACCCGGATTACCGGGTGCGTGGCGTCGCCGCGGAGACCGTTGGATCTTTGGGGGACGATGGCTTGCCGGCCGCCGAGCGACTTCTGGAGATGGTCCAGGAAGACGAGAATTTCGAGGTGCGCGCGGCCGCCAGAAATGCCGTGATCAGCCTGGGTGTGGAGCGCATTGAAGGGGCGCCGGCCATACTACAACGCTTTTCCGAAACTCATGGCGATCCGAATCCCACGGTATCGAATCCTTGCCGCATACATATCGACGCCCGGACGCGCATCACCTTAGTCGCTCTGCCGGGGGGGCGCTTTGCGATGGGCTCTTTGACCGCGGAAGACGAACAACCGATCCGCGATATCGGCGTCGAGCCTTTTTGGATGGGCCGATATCCCGTCACCAATGAGGAGTATCAGCGTTTCCTGGCGGAAACGCCTGCTTATCGAAAGCCCTTTTACTGGGACGATCGGCGGTTTAATCAACCGGATCAACCAGTGGTGGGCGTGACATGGCATGACGCGCAGGCATTTTGCAACTGGGCGGGGTTCCGGCTGCCAACCGAAATTGAATGGGAGTACGCCTGCCGGGCGGGTTCCACAACTCAGTACTGCTTTGGGGATCGGGAAGAGGACGTCCTCGAATATGCCTGGATCGATAAAAACTCGGAGGAACGGACCCATCGCGTCGGCACCAAGAAGGCCAATCAGTGGTCGCTGTACGATATGCACGGCAACGTGTGGGAATGGTGCGCCGACCGTTATTCGTATCGGTACTCCGAAACGCCTGGGGAACCGGCCTCGCAGACCGGTGAGCTCCGTGTGCTGCGCGGCGGAACTTTCTTTTACGGGCCATCCTATTGCCGATCCGCGCGCCGGGAGAAGAATTTTCCCGAACGGAGAAGCTATGATTTCGGCTTCCGCGTGGCTTGCGGCCGTGTTCCGGCAACTGATTGAATGTGTCGAGGTAGCGCAACTCCCCGGATTGTTATCGTCGGAGCCGGAATTGCCGGGCTCACTCTGGCTGCGGCCTGCCGGCGCCTGGGGCTGGATGCAATTGTTCTCGAAAAGTCGCCCGAGGTCAGGGGAATGGGCGGCGGCCTGGTGGTGTACCCAAACGGAGTCAGAATTCTCGATCTGCTGAATCTGGGACCCTGGACGAGCGCCCAGGATGCGGGCGTTTCCGGTTATTTCGCCCGTGGATCCGATAACGGTTTATTGCTCGAAGACTCTTACGACCGGTTCAATTCCGATATGGGAAATCCGATCGTTCCCGTGTTGCGTTCGGAACTGCTGGCTGCGCTCAAGAGCGGTACTCCAGCTTCCTGGCTGCGCTTCGGCGTCGACGCGGCGGACTTGCGGGAAGGAGACGAGACGGCCAGCATCGTTGGGGCGGACGGAGAGCAATTTACCGGCGACCTGGTCGTACTGGCGGACGGAGTCGGTTCCGGTTTAGCCAAAACCGTGACGCGCCGATGCCTTGGATACACGGGCATCGCCTTTTGGGGCGGCGTCCTTACAGGCGCGGATTGCGTGCCTCTTCCTCCATACGCCATGCAGTGGTGGTTCGGCACCGGGCGGACGTGTTGTGTCTGGCCGCTCGAGGGTTGCCGGCAGTGGTGGTACATCATGACGCGCATCGACAGTTCCGAAGTTCATCGCGGGCCGGAGAAATTGGCGCAGGTTCGCCGGCTCTGCTCCGGTTGGGATCGGGAGATTGAAGGTTTTCTCGCATGCGAACAGACGCCGCACAACTTTGCCATGCCCGTTTGGGAAGTCGTCCAGGCCGACGCGTGGCGCCGGGGCCGTGTGGTTATGATTGGCGATGCGGCGCATGCCATTGGACCTACGACGGGTCAAGGTGCAAATCTGGCGATTGAAGACGCCTTCGCCCTGGCGTGTTGTATCGCGGCGCATCGGAACGACATCGGGCACGCCTTACGGCGTTACGAGGCAATTCGCAGGCCCTCGGTCGAGTATGTGCGGGAATATGAGCGAACAACTTCCGCTGTCAGGGTGAGTTCCGATCCGGCGGTGATCGCAGCGCGGGAGCGCATCATTCGCACTGGTTCTGTCGACGAATTGCTGTCGCCCATTCGACCCGTTTCGTCGCCCGCGGCGTTCCATTCCGTGCCTGAATACGCCATGCTCGGGTCCGTGTGCCAGCAGGGTCATGCCTGAAAATGGGATAATATAGTTAGGAATCCTGGAGGGGATATGCAATTCACATCGATTCACGATCTGCCAGCGAAGAAGAGCGCAACAGGGGGGGCGACGATCTCGACTCCGGCGGTAGGCTCTCCCGCGGTGGGTTCTCCGGCAGTTGGTTCTCCCGCGGTGGGCTCTCCCGCAGTGGGTTCTCCGGCAATTGAATCGCCCACCGGCATCGTTTACGAGACCTAAGGCCAGCGGGCGGAATGGGGGAGCCGAAAGTTGGGCCGATGCGGCTTGGCGTGGTTGGTGGACTCGGCCAGATGGCTTCTCCCATGGCCCGGCACTGGACCCGCACCGGTGCGGCACAGGCTATTCGCGTCCATGATCGGGGAAACCCGGGGCGGGAGCAGCAGCGCGAAGCCTGGAAGCAGCATGGCGCCGCACTCACGGGAAGCCTGGCTGAACTAGCGGGCGCCGGCGACCTCGATGGCGTTGTCGTCTGCTGCGGCAAGAACGGCGACGACCTGCAAATCATTGGTGAGCTGGCGGACCATCTGGGTGTTCAGGAGGGTCGCAAGTTCGTTTGCCACGCTTCCACAGTGGGAACAAGCTTCGTTCGAGCGGCGGCGGAATACTGTCACTCCGTGGGCGTCGACTATGTAAACTACCCGTTGACCGGGGGTCCGATCGGTGCGGAGAAAGGCACCATGCTCATCCTGGCCAGTGGGCCCCCGGAGTTGTTCACCCGGCTCGAGGCGACCTTGAAGTCTTTGGGCACGCCGCGATACTTTGGCGAGCGCCTGACGGCCGCCGCGGAAGTAAAGTTCATTGGACACATGATGGTGTTTAACGGACTGATGGGTGTCTGTTCCGCGGCGGCCGCCTACGCCGAATGTTTTCAGGGCGGCCAGGTCGGTGGAGCGGAGCAGGCGGCATTTTTCGATTTCATCAACGGTGGGGCCGGAGGGACGAGGCAATGGGACCTTATTCTCAGCGCCGGGATTCGTAATGACGTGTGGGATTCCCCGTTTGCGGCCCGCTTTGGCGCCGTCGATGCAGTTTACACGGCCGACCTCTGTATCGAGACCGGATTGTCTCGACTCACCGTGGACTCGTTAGTTCGAGTCTGTTGGGCATTTTCGTACCTTCTCAATCGCATCGGGGAGAAGCTCGCGACGCACGCCATAGTGCGTGAGTTCGTCCAGCAAAAGGCCGCGCAGCTGGACGCGTTCGTAGATGAGCGATTCAATTCCGGGGATTCACCTCGGGAGACTCTGGAACGCTGTGTTGCTTCACTTCCGGACGACGTTCGAAACAGCGTCCGGCTCAGGGTTTACGCCGGAGATTTCGCCCATTAAGTCAGAAGAGCAGGACGGCCATAGCTCCATCGGTTTCGAGCGTGTCTCCGGTGGCGTTGGCCAGGCTGGTGGGGACGTCTGGTCGGTTGACTAAGGCCAGCGACCTTACCATTCCGGTGAAGAGCAGATCGTTGACTACTTTGGCGCGTTCCTTGTCGATGGAGGAGTCGACGCGATGGATGAACGTGCGGTCGCGATCGGAGAAGTTGATGCCGATGTCGTGAGTTGCCGAGCAGACCCAGACGGGCTTTCCTGCGAAGGTTTCGGGACGGCGGAAGATGCGCAGGTGATGGCGGCGCGCGAAGGTGTTGTTGCCTTTCTGCCAGGCCATGTCGGGAGGCTGGCCGTCGAGCAGCAGGATTGACATGGGTCCTTCTTTATAGCCGCGGTCCTCGATGAGGGCGCGCGCGGTTTCGAGTTTCGATTTGCCGTTTAGCCTTTCGGGCGACGACCAGCCTGCCTTTTCGAAGGCGGCGCGCAGATCCGCTTCGGTGCCGATGAACATGAGGTTGGTCATATCGGAGGGCTTGGGCGGCTTCTCGGCGGCGGTACGGAAGGGCTGGCGATTGACCAGATCGGGCAGCGCCGATTGGTTGGGAAACGGCAGCAGCTTTGCTTCAGGACCCTGGGTGGGTCCGCGCCAGTCGAGCGGCTGGGTGAGGCGCAGAGTCATCTCGGCGCCGGGGTCGTAATCGATGTTGGGATTGGCGTCTTCGATTTTCAGACCTTGCTTCACTCCCTGAATGAGTCCGGCCAGACCGGCGAACCGGTCGCTCGATTGCAGCTTTGAAATGCCCTGATCGAGCTGGGAACTGTAGGTCTTCGAGACGTCGATGCCGTTGATGACACCATCGCCGTCGACGGTTTCGCGCGCGTTGTCGAGGGCTCCGACTATGGCCGCGAGGTTGGTTTTGTATGTACCTAATCCGATCTGCGTGAAGACGAGTTGCAGCTGGGCTCTGTCTTTATCGTTGGCGGCTTTAGCCAGCTTCACCGAACCGGTGAGCTGTGCGCCCATGGGGAGAACGATTCTTCCGTCGATGGCGGCGGGTGAGATTACGACCGCGTGGATCAGGGTTTGCGGGGTGGTGGCTTCGCTGGCTACCTTCTCAGTCAGGCGTATGCCGAATTCGGTTCCGGCCGGTATTTGCGCGGCTTGTATAGCCAGGGGCAGAAGACAGACCGCCAGCTTCATTTTGCTTTTAACTCCGCGACAGGTCCGGTTATGTCTTCGATGTGCAGAACGATGTCTTTGCGCTTGAGGACCGCATCTTCGGGGGCGTCGAAGCGGAAGCCCACCATGCGATCGATGGAGTCGTGCCCTTTCAATTCGTCGCGCGCTTTGAGGGGCGGGTTGTATTGTTCGCCAAGGTCGGGATAGTTGCGAAAGACGTTGGCGAGGTCGGCGGCGGCAAGGACATTGCCCTGGAGGACGGAGTCGTCGGGCTCGTCGATGTTGGCCTCTACGGAACGAACGATCATGGGGAGGTCCGCATCGTTCCTGAGATTGAAGTCGACGACCACCACCATTTCGTTTTCATCGACCTTTTGCGCGCGCACTTTGCCGATCTTTCCGACTGGTTCGAGGTGGTTGCCTTTGGTGGCGACAAAGCCTCGCCAGACGAGGAAGGCGATCAGGACTATGGTGACGGCGAAGCCTATTTTGAAGGGGTTACTCATGACTGGGAGGCCACATTAGAGTTGGCCGACTATGTGGAGCATTTCTTTTATGCATTCATTAGCTTTCTCTATTAACGTGGCGTCGGAGACGTGGGTTTCAAGGCCGATCTGGCCTTTGTAGTTATCCTTCTCGAGGGCTTCGAGGATGGCTTTCCAGTTGAGCTTTTCGGGTCCGTCTTCGAGGAGGCTCTGGGTCTTGAACTGAGTGTTGAGCAGGCGTCCTTTGGGGATCTGCCGGTAGCCATCGGGCCAGGGAACTTCGTGGAGAGGCATGGCGTCCTGCGGGTCCCAGTTGAGGCCAATGGTCGGCGAGGGGAGCAATTCGAGAATGGCTTTGGCTTCGGCCGAAGTGCCGATGTTCTGGTTGGCTCCATTCTGTATCAGGAGGCGCACGCGGGCCTTCTCGGCTAGGGGAAGCAGCTCTTCGAACGTCTTGACGATGAGTGGGTAGACGGATTCTGGATTGGCGGCGCGGGTTCCGGTGAAGATGCGCACCTTGTCGACACCGAAGATGTTGGCGGCCATGAGGGCGCTCGACAGGTCTTCTTTGCGGCGATCCCACCGCTTCTGATCCTGCGGCGTGATGGCGGGCGCGGTGCCGGGCCAGGTGAACTTGAGCAGGCTGGAATCGAGGAACGAAACCTTGAGTTTGGCGGCGGCAAGTTCTGTGGCCCAGCGCTTGAGCTCCGGCTCAGTTAAGAAGGCGAATTCCTTTTTGGTCTCCGGGACGTTGCGGAGTTCGACCCATTGCAGGCCGTACTGCTGAGCGAAGGCGATGGCATCGGCCTGGGTGTGGGCGACGGCGTCGGTGATGGCGCTGATGCTGGCTTTCGTGATGTGGGACTTGAAAGCGGGGAGGCGTGGGGCGCCGAGGAGGGCCGCCGAGCCGCCGAGCAATGCGCGTCGGGAGAGCATTACTGAGATGATATCTCCAGACAAATGGACGCGCACAATTATGGGTTGCTGATTGACGCCGATGCCGGGCCGGGGATATTGCACGGGCTTACCGGGGTGATCGCTGAGCATCGGGGCGATATCGAAACGGTTTCGATTCTGGAAGAGAACGCGGCGGGGGCGCACGTGTACTTCGAGGTGACGACGCAGGCTTTGGATCCGATTCTCGAGGGATTGCGCGCTTTGCCGATTGTGCGGCGGGTGGATCTGGTGCAGAGCATGGACCAGATTTACGGGAAGCGGATCATTATTATGGGCGGCGGGGCGCAAGTGGCGCAGGTGGCGATCGGGGCGATTGTGGAGGCGGACCGGCATAATATCCGGGGCGAGCATATCTCGGTGGATACGATTCCGCTGGTGGGGGAACAGGCGCTGGCGGATGCGGTGCGCGCCGTGCCGCGGCTGCCTCGGGCGCGGGCTTTGGTGCTGGCGGGGGCGCTGATGGGCGGCGAAATCGAGACGGCGGTGCGAGAGGTGCGGGCCGTGGGGCTGCTGGTGATCAGCCTGAATATGGCGGGGAGCGTACCGGATGCGGCGGATCTGGTGGTGACGGATCCGGTGCAGGCGGGGGTGATGGCGGTGATGGCGGTAGCGGATACGGCCAAGTTCACGGTGGAGCGGTTGAAGCGACGGGTGTTCTGAGGAATGAACAGCCGGAAGCGCTTGTTCTACATGACGCAGCTTTCCTGGGGTGGGTTGGGCCATCGGATTGGTTAGAGGGTTTTCATGAGTTTTCAGGCGGCTTTTTTGATGGGCCGGGGCGGTTTTGAGAGCTCTCTCGCCTCTTTCAGCTGGCGATTTCGGTCCACAAGAAAGTTGAGTTCTGTCGCTGAAAAAGCAAAGCCATTTTGTGCGGGATCGAAGGTCTCTCGTTTGCTTTCAGCGAGTTGGTGGAGGAGCTGGGCTTCTTCGAGATCCGTTTCGAGCTGGGCTTTGCGTTCGGCCTGGAGGCGTCGGAGTTCGGCCATGTTTTTTTCGAGGCTGCGATTGGTGCGGGCGGTGTAGGTGGTGAGGAGCAGGATCTCTTTGGCGCTGCGCATGAAGGTGGTGGCTTCGCTGAGCGCTACGTCGGCCTGGGGGG
>Ga0302320_10016396_pt1 | contig 15138 bp, 15 predicted proteins | sample Bog_T0_3_FD_202130 | JGI IMG/M metagenome (GOLD analysis project Ga0302320, IMG submission 202130) | Peat permafrost microbial communities from Stordalen Mire near Abisko, Sweden - Bog_T0_3 | ecosystem: Environmental > Terrestrial > Soil > Wetlands > Peat | place: Sweden: Abisko, Stordalen Mire... | reverse complement strand
GGTCGATGCAATTGTCAATGCGGCGAATTCATCGCTTCTTGGCGGAGGCGGTGTCGATGGCGCGATCCATCGCGCCGCAGGTCCGAAACTGTTTGAGGAGTGTCGATCGCTCGGCGGGTGCAAGGTCGGCGAGGCAAAGCTTACTAAAGGATATCAACTGCCCGCGCAATTTATCATCCATACAGTGGGGCCGGTTTGGAGAGGTGGAAAAAATGGCGAGCCGGAGCTGCTTGCTTCCTGTTACCGCGGCAGCCTTGCCATCGCTGCAGAGCACGAGATGAAATCGATTGCTTTCCCGAGTATCAGCACCGGAGTGTATGGATATCCAATTGAACTGGCGGCTCGAGTTGCTGTTGAAACTGTCTGTGACGTGGTTCGGAAATCGTCTAAGATAGAGGAGATTATATTCTGTTGCTTTTCACAAAGTGATCTTGACGTTTATGAATCTCTTTTGCCTAAGGAATAAACAAACGGGTAAACCATTGGGAAGCGCCAAGTTTATCAATCCCGCGGCTCAAGCGGGGGGAGGAATGCGCCGTAACTCGCGGGAGGTCGTATTATCCTCTGCTTTACGGGATAATTTCCAATAACCTTTGGCTATTGGATAATTCGACTAACAAACTTTAATGCGCTTCGCTTTTAAAGTTTGAGTCTCATTACGACCTGCAAACTTCAGTCGCAGATGACCCCACGGTGACCTTTAGGTTATTTAGGTTAGGCACTTTGTTTCTAAAGCTTGGGTCTCATTATTTTAGGGAGCCTCCGGCTCCTGCCGAAGGGGGCTCCACTCGTCTAAAAACAAACTGTCGAGAATTATGATAACGCAGCAAGAAAGTTTACTAGCTACAGTTTCTTTGTTTTCTTACGGGTGGTTTTGCGCACCTTGCTCCATACCGGATGCCTCTGAGCGGCCATGCGAACGATAAGACTGCCCATCTGTCCGTAACTGATACCGGCCACTTCGGCGGCGCACGCCATGCTGGCGTCAATGCTGATATCCGCGTTGGGATTGACATCCAGAACGTAAAAGATGTTATTCCGCAGCCGGATGTCCATGCGGGCGTAATCCCGGCATCCTAAAGCCACGTAAGCGTTCTTGCACACCAGCTCCAGCGCCTCGGTTTCATCGCTCGTCAGGGGAGCGGGCAGGAGGGTTTCAATTTTTTCATAATGCTCAGAGCCGGGAATGAATTTGGAATCATAGTTGCACAGCCGATCCTTGACATTGCTGAAAAATGAAAAGTCCATTTCCGCGGGAGGTAACACAGTCAGTGTTTCGTTGCCCCAGACGGAGACGTGAAATTCTCGCCCGTCGATTAAATCCTCTACCAGAGCAGGTTGGCAATATTGATCCAGAACGAAGGATATGCGATTTTTCAATTCCGCTTGATTCAGCACGATGGAGTCTCGTGTAATGCCCATGGAGCAATGTTCGTTCATCGGCTTGACGATTGCCGGAAATATATTCCAGTCGCATGGTTCGGGGGAATGAAAGATACGCCAGGCCGGCGTGGGGATGAGGGCCTGATCCAGGAGGACTTTTACACGGTATTTATCCTGCGCCAGGGCCAGCGTTTCAGAATCCGCGCCGGTGAAGGTAAAACCGAGCATCTCGAGCCGTTTGGCCACCAACCATTCACTGTGCTCGATTCCGGGAAGTCCTTCGCACCAGTTAAAAATAATATGATCGGCAGGATCGAAGCAATCAAGGTGGCTGGCGATATCGTCGTCCGCAATAGGAACAAGAACCACGGGATGACCCATATCAATCAGCGCGTGACCAAGCTGCGTGGTCAGATGGATCACTTCGTCTCTTTCATCTTGCGTCCAATCCGGATAAACACTGTAAAGTAATATAACCGGATTATTCGCGGGATGGATGTCCACCGGCACTACACCACCTCCATAATTTTAATCGAGGCCTAACTCTCTATGCTCATTTTATGAGCCTCGTTTTTTTATAATATACATGTTTTAAAATAATATTCCAAGAATGATTTTATTTTTTGTCGATTTTTTTATACAGAAGTTAGAGTACACAAAAATTAGAAAAACAATTACAAGAATGCCATAAATAAAAAACCCCGGCCTTCGAAAATCAAGGCCGGGGTTTCGCGATTCAATAAGACTCAAATATTACAAGCATAGCGCGGTAATATTTGTTAGTCGAATTGATCCCGTAGCCTTGGCTATCGGGAAAATTATTTAACCAGTTTCAGATAATTTTTGACCAAATACTCCGCAGTTTGCAGAGCGCCTTTAGCCGCTCCCAGCTTGGTATTGTGAGCAAGGCAAACATACTTGATCCCATTTTCAATAATCGGATCCTTGCGAATGCGTCCGACAGTCACCGTCATGCCGCCGCCTTTGTCCCTGTCCATTCTCGGCTGAGGACGGAAAGGATCATCGGTAACATCGATCAGATGCGCCGGTGAGCTGGGAAGCGCAAGATCGATAAAATCCCTGCCGAAATTCATCATCGCCTTTTTTACTTGCTCAGGCGTACAAGGTTTTATCGTTTGCACAAAAGCGCACACCATGTGGCCGTCAAGAACAGGCACACGGGTACAAGTCGCTGTAATACCGAAAGCCGCGTTCTGAATATTCGCGCCGGTGAATTTACCTAAAATCTTTTGCGGCTCAGTTTCCACTTTTGGTTCTTCGCCGGCTATATAAGGAATAACGTTTTCCGTCATATCCATAACGGATAAACCCGGTGTTCTTCCCGCGCCGGACATGGCCTGCAATGAAGTCATAACCACCTGTTTGACTCCGAACAAATCCTGAATCGGCTTTAAAGAAACAACCAGACCGGCAATCGTGCAATTAGGTTTCGGAGAGACAAATCCCTTCCAGCCTCTGTTCTTCTGCTGAACGGCAAGCAATGCCACATGATCCATATTCACCCCTCCGACAAGGATGGGTGTATCATCTTCGTAACGAAAGGCCGATGCAGTGCTGATGACCGGTGTGGTTTTGGCGTACTTCGGCTCTAGTTCTTTGGCAGCTCCCGCATCCATCGTGGAAAAAATAATATCCACCGAAGTGGCATCGAAAGACGCCGCTTCTTCCACAACCATATTGGCGATATCCTCAGGCAGTTCTTCGGTGCACCACCAGCGCGAAGAGCCATTGGCATCCTTCAGAGCTTCGCTGTATTTCTTTGCCGCCGAACGTTCCGAAGCTACCAGCTTTGTTATTTTAAACCAGGGGTGCCCGATCAGGCTGACAATCGCCTGCTGACCGACTATCCCGGTTGCGCCGACAATAGCAATTCTCAACATATTTTACTAACCTCCATCTAAATTTTCTTTGTTATTTATTTCCACTATTCTTCAGCAAAATTGATCTTGCTTTTTCCACATCCGCCGCGATTTGTTTCTTCAACATTTCGGGACTATCAAACTTGATAATTTCCCGCAACTTCTCCACAAACTCCGTATTTAGTCTCTTGCCTCTGAGATCACCGGAAAAATCCAGCAGGTGAACTTCAAAAGTAAAAGTATAATCATCAAAGGTCGGCTTCTCGCCGATATTTAAAACCGCCATATAACGTTTCCCTTCCACATCGACAAAGGCGGCATATATGCCCGCCGGCGGCAGTAATTCTTTTTCCGGATCTATGTTGGCCGTGGGAAAACCAAGCCCGACACCGCGCCCTCTTCCCGAAACCACAATACCGGCAACATTATACCATCTTCCCAGCAAACTAGTCACTGTTTTAAAGTCGCTTTTGATAATCAAATTCCTTACAAGCGTGCTGCTGATTATATCATCTCCCACTTTAAAAGCGTCAACAACCTCCACCGCGAAACCCATTTCGCGCCCGCAGGAAATCAAATAATCGCTGTTCCCTTTTTTGCCCTGGCCGAAAGTGTAATCATGACCGATGATAATTTTTTTAATTGCCAGCTTTTGTCCGAGAAATTCCCGGACAAATTGTTCGGCAGTCACCTGGGAATAATCCAGAGAAAAAGAAATCACCAGTGTGCCGTCAATCCCGCAATCCTCCAGCAATTTCAGCTTCTCTTCTAAGGTAGTGATAAGATAAAAAGGCCGGATGGCAGGATGAAGAATCATTTTGGGATGCGGATCAAATGTAATAACAAGCGATTTTGCGCCGGCATTTTTTGCTTCCTGGGCAAGTTTGCGGCAAATGAACTGGTGGCTTAAATGCACGCCATCAAAGTTGCCGATCGTAACAAACGATCCTCGAAAAGCATCAGTTATGTTTTCTATTCCTTTAAATACAATCATTGTTTTTTACTAACACTTAATATATTTAGTGAAGTAACATAACATTTTGGGGATTAAATTCAAGTTCATTTTATCTTGACAAGAAGATGTTGATAGGTATAGTGCACTCTCTGCGTGCCGAAGTGGCGGAATTGGTAGACGCGCTAGGTTCAGGGTCTAGTGGGTGTACGCCTGTCCGGGTTCAAATCCCGGCTTCGGCACCACTAAAAAATCAAGGGTTTAGGAGCTTACTGCAAATGCTTCTAAACCTTTTTTATTGCTCTCTTCTAACGGTTTCCTAACGGACAGAAAAGAATCTTTAAAAGCTCAACTGCATACATCTGTATCTGAGCGATCTTAATTCCTTCAAGTTGATAATCACCCCATTGTGGAATTAGATGCTTGTTCAAGATAATGTTGTAAAGGGCAACGTAAAAGGTTTTAATTTCATTTCTGCATAACCTTTAAGCCATATCTTTGCATATGAGGATATTTTGAATTTAATCCGATTAATAATAACTTCTTTGTAAATCTTATTTTTCAAATTATTAATTTTATGGTATATTATAACAAGTATTGATTGAAATGGCATAATTCTAACTTAACAAGAGGAGTGTACTATGGAAATGACTGTTATTAGTTTGGTTGTCGGTCTTCTGCTGGTGGTCGTGCTAGGAATGCAAATCCAACTGAGTGCCCTCAGTAGAAAAATCGATGAAAAAGATGACAGCATGAGTAAAAAAATGGATCAATTGCTAAAAGAAAAAGAAAAAAAATAATCTAAAATTAAGCAACACACAATTTTAGATTCTTCGCACCTACGAAGGACCTTGCGGGATTTGTTTTCTCTCGTGAATTACAACCGACTTCAGGATTGTTGTTATCGCATTATGTTCAAATTTTGAAAGAACAACCTCTATAATTTATTGATTGGTAACCACTAGGCTAACCACCAATTAGCTTTCCAGGAAATATATGATTGAAAATCTGGTCAACAATTTATCTTTATATCTGCAGGGCTCGGTGTTTTTAGCCTTTCTGACCGCGTATCTGGGCGGCCTTGTAATCAGCTTTACTCCCTGCACTTATCCTTTGATTCCGGTAACCATAGGATTTATTGGAGCTCAAGGCTCATCATCCAGGCTTCGCGGATTTTTTCTTTCGCTGTTTTATGTCGGCGGAATCGCGTTTACTTATTCCATTTTAGGCGGGGCAGCTGCTTTATCGGGCAGGCTTTTCGGACAAATGCAAACGACCCCCTGGACATACTTCATTATGGCAAACCTTTGCCTTTTTATGGGTCTGGCCATGCTCGACGTTTTCAGTATTTCCCTGCCCGTTCCGCAAAAGCTTATGAAGCTAACCGGCAATGGAAATAAAAAAGGTTTTTGGGACAGTTTCTTAATAGGCACTGTATCAGGTGTTGTTATCGGCCCTTGCACCGCTCCTGCTCTGGCAGTTTTACTGGGATATGTGGCGGTAAAAACGAATCTTTTACTGGGCATGAGTCTGCTTTTTGTTTTTGCCTTCGGTATGGGCACATTGCTGATTATAGTCGGCACGTTTGCCGGGGTTATTGCCTCTTTACCGAAATCGGGAAAATGGATGACGAAAATAAAAACTATTTTCGGGTTGATATTAATTGGCGCGGCTGAATATTTCCTGTATACTGCGGGCGTTTTATCAATATAAAAAACGGGGTTTTGATGAATAAAAAAATATTGTTAGTTTTGATGATCTTACTGATCTGTATTTTATTTGCTCTGTCATTGGGACAATGCAAATCTAATGCGCCATCTAAACAAGAAACGATTGCGGCGCCGGATTTTTCACTAAATGATATTCAGGGAAAAACATTTAAACTAAGCAGTCAACGGGGAAATCCGGTGGTAATGTTTTTCGGTGCCACCTGGTGTCCCGCCTGCCGTGGTGAAATGCCTTTCTATAAAGCCCTTTATGAAAAATACGCAGGACGCGGATTGAAATTTCTTTATATCGATATAAACGAATCTTCCAAAAGAGTGGCGCGTTTTGCCAAAGAAAATTCATTCCCCTATCTTGTTCTGGTGGACGCAGACGGCAGTGTTGCCAACGACTACAACATTATCGGAGTGCCAACATTAATTCTCGTAGATAAGAGAGGAAATATCACCGATATAAGCCACCGGGTATCTGATTTGCCGCTGGATGCGATTTTCCCAGCTAAAAAATAAACCCGTAAAATTATGATGAGGAAAAAGCAATGATAGAAAAAAACTGGCTGCAAAATTTCACTAAATCAGAGAAGGACTCATGGATCGGCGGTATTTGCGGCGGTTTAGGCGAATACACACCTCTTCCTTCCTGGGCATGGCGCCTGTTGTTCGTTTTATTCGTCGCTATAACTTACGGTATGGGATTATTCATATACATTTTACTTTGGATCTTTGTCCCGACTAAATCAAAAACAGAGGATTAGCAATGAAGTTAAAAAATGATATTTATGTTTATGAATGGACAAATGCCTATGAGAATAACTGCAACAGCTACTTTATCGGCGGCAATGTGCAGGCATTAATTGATCCGGGGCTGACCGGTTATGTGCCCGATTTGCTTAATCGGATGTCTGCCGACGGCATCAAGAAAGAAGATATTCGTTACGTTATCAACACCCATTCGCACCCCGACCATTTTCAGGGCTCGGAAGTTTTTGATCAGGAAAAAGTCAAGGTCGGCATGCATACAAAAGAAATAGAATTTTTAAAAGGAGTAGGCGGCGAGTTGTATAGTCTGTTCGGAATCAACGTTCCGCGGATAAATGTAAATTTTCCGTTGGAAGAGGGCGATATAGTTTTAGGAGACCGGACATTTAAAATAATTCTTACCCCCGGACATTCCCCCGGTTCTATCGGCCTTTACTGGCCGGAACAAAAAGCGTTATTCTGTGGCGATGTTATTTTCGACCAAAGCGTGGGCCGTACCGATTTTCCCGGCGGCAACGGCGCTCTTTTAAAGAAAAGCATAATTTCTTTTTCTAAACTTGATCTGGAACTGATTCTTCCCGGACACATGGGCATCGTATCCGGCAGAGACAACATTCAGAATAATTTTAATTTAATCATTCAGGGTATATTCCCTTATATTTAATGCCACTTTGATTTTAAAGGATAACGAGGCGGCAAGGAGGAGGCTCCGCAGGCGTATTACTAACAGAGTGACCTTTAGGTTATACGTTGAGGAAGCTGACGACGAAGCCAACAAAGTTAGCCAAAGAAAGCGCAGAGGCATAGAATCTGTCTGCCGGAGAATAAGCATCTATGGCCAATGAAGTAAACAAAGTAATTTACTCCATGATCGGAGTAAGTAAAATTTATGAAAAAAAGCCAGTGCTCAAAGATATTTATTTGTCTTATTTTTACGGAGCGAAAATCGGCGTTATCGGTTTAAACGGTTCGGGCAAAAGCTCTCTTTTAAAAATTCTTTCCGGCGTAGATACAGATTACCTGGGCAAAACAATCCTTTCCGCTGGTTATACAGTGGGCTATCTGGAGCAGGAACCGCGTCTGGACGAAAACAAAACTGTGCGGCAAATTGTGGAACAAGGTGTGCAAAGCACCATGGACCTGATCCACGAATATAATAAAATAAATGAAAAGTTTGCCGAGCCGATGTCGGATGACGAGATGACGAAACTCTGCGACAGGCAGGGCGCTGTGCAGGAAAAACTCGACGCGCTGGACGCCTGGGATATAGATTCGCGGCTGGAAATGGCCATGGACGCTCTGCGCTGCCCGCCCGGTGATACATCGGTTAAAGTCCTTTCCGGCGGGGAAAGACGCCGCGTCGCCTTGTGTCGTTTGCTTTTGCAAAAACCGGATATATTGCTTCTGGATGAACCGACCAACCACTTGGATGCCGAATCTGTTGCCTGGCTGGAACATCACCTGCAAAAATATGAAGGCACCATCATTGCCGTTACTCACGACCGCTATTTTCTGGATAATGTTGCCGGTTGGATTCTGGAACTCGACCGCGGTCAGGGTATTCCCTGGCAGGGTAACTATTCTTCCTGGCTCACGCAAAAACAAAATCGTCTAAAAACCGAAGAAAAAGTGGAAGGGGAAAGAATCAAAACCTTGGAGCGTGAACTGGAATGGATTCGCATGTCGCCAAAAGGACGACACGCCAAATCCAAGGCGCGCATTAACGCCTATGAAGAGATGCTGGGACAAAATCAGGAAAAAGAATCAAAGACACATGAAATTTTTATCGCACCCGGACCGCGTCTGGGCGATCTGGTAATCGAGGCGCAAAATGTCAACAAAGCTTACGGGGATAATCTGTTGGTGGAAGGCATGACTTTTATGCTGCCTCCCGGCGGCATCGTCGGTATCATCGGTCCCAACGGGGCGGGTAAAACAACTCTTTTCAGAATGATCACCAGTCAGGAAACGCTGGATTCAGGCACAATCCGGATCGGTGATACAGTGAAGCTTGCCTATATTGACCAGAGCCGCGACGCGCTCGATCCGAATAAAACCATCTGGGAGATGATTTCCGATGGACAGGATATTATTCCCATCGGGAATAGATCAATCAATTCCCGCGCGTATGTTTCGCGATTTAATTTTTCCGGCACCGATCAGCAGAAGAAGGTAGGAACACTCTCCGGAGGTGAACGCAACCGCGTTCATCTGGCACGCATGCTCAAGGAAGGCGCCAATGTTCTCCTGCTGGATGAACCAACGAACGATTTGGATGTCAACACTCTGCGGGCTCTGGAAGACGCACTGGAGAATTTTGCCGGCTGTGTTGTTGTCATCAGCCACGACCGCTGGTTTTTAGATCGTATCTGCACACACATTCTGGCGTTTGAAGGCGAAAGTAAGACTCTCTGGTTTGACGGCAACTATTCCGAATATGAAGAAGACCGCAAGAGAAGATTAGGCGCCGCCGCCAGCCAGCCCCACCGCATAAAATATCGCCAGTTGACACGCAGATAAATGGCATGAAGACTAAAGTGTCGTCAAAGCATATCTATATTTATCGAAAGGCAATTAATGTACCCTTAGCAGAACTTGACCTGACAGTGAGTGTAAAGATAATCGATAACTTCCTCAAATTGTCAATAATGACAATCATACAACCTTTCGATCATAAACATTTAAAATACTGCTGAACTCTAACTTAACTTGTGGTAAAAGTATTTGGGGCAGATCAACCGCATTTGTTTTGCCACGGCTGGTACCTCGTAGCTTAGTTAATTTTGTTGCGTATCAATTAATATAATAAAGCCTCAAAAAAGGAGAATAAAATAATGAAAGTATATGATCTGTTTTATAAAGCAAAAGCTCCCAAAGGCATCAAGAAAAAGAAAGCATACATCGTTGGCGGAGGCCTGGCAGGATTGGCGGCGGCGGCTTTTCTGGCAGACGATATTCATATGCCGGCCAAGAACATCACTATTTATGAGAAAATGAACGATGTCGGCGGTTCAATGGACGGAACCGGCAACGCCATGAGAGGTTATCTTTGCAGAGGAGAAAGAGAGCTGGAGCCCTTCATGGAGTGTCTGTGGTACCTTTGCAGCAAAGCCCCGTCTTTACGGCATAAAGGCAGAACTGTTCTGGATGATGTCGTGGACTTTAATAAAGACGAACCTATTCACTCGGAATACCGCATCATCGAAAAGTGTGGCAAAGTTGCTGATTATCACAACTTTAAATTGGATGCTGAATGCAGTACTTTGGCGACGATGCTCTTGTACGCTCCAGAAGAAACACTCGAGGGGTTGGCTATTCAAGATTATTTCCCGCCCCGGTTTTTTGAGTCCAACATGTGGTATTGCGTTTCCACGATGCTGGCGTTCAAAAAATATCACAGCGTCATCGAAATAAAAAGATATTTCCGAAGATTCACACATTTGGGTCCGGAAATAGACTATCTACATGGCATTCTGCACACAGACCTGAACGAATATGATGCCATAATCAACCCGATCCTTGTCTGGCTTAAAGGACTGGGCGTCAACATTATCATTGATACCGAAGTGACGGATATTGAATTGACCAAGGACAACAATACTGTTCAAAGCCTGGAATTTCTCAAAGCGGGTCAAAAACAATCAATAAAAATTGCACCTGAAGATATGGTTTTTGTAACCAACGGAAGCATGGCGCAGAATTCCGCTTTCGGAGACAACAACACCGTTGCGCCGACAAATCGCGATACGAAAGACAGGGGTGTATTCACCTTATGGGAAAAACTGGCTGCAAAAGACAAGAAGTTTGGTAATCCGGCTACTTTCATCAGTGATATTGATCAAACGAAATGGGTATCTGTCTTCCCGACCATCACGGACTATCCGCAGTTTGTGGAAAGGATTGAAAAGGTGTCCGGAAGCAAAGCGGGATGCGGTGGCGCAATCACGATCAAAGATTCAAGTTGGTTGATATCTTTTGAATTACATCACAAACCCTTCTTCCCGAATCAGCCAGACAATGTTGAGGTGTTCTGGTTAATGGGGCTTTATGGCGAAAATACGGGCGATTATATTAAAAAGCCCATGTGCGACTGCACAGGCAATGAGATCATAACAGAGCTTTTATATCATCTGGGTATGCTGGACATGAAAGATGATCTAATTGCCCACAGTTATATTTCAACCTGTATGATGCCGTATATTACCAGTCAGTTCATGCCCAGAAAAATTGCCGACCGTCCAAAGATTGTGCCGGATGGATGCACCAATCTCGGTTTTATCGGACAGTATGTCGAAACGCCGGAAGACGCCGTTTTTACGGTGGAGACGTCAGTCCGTACCGCCATGCAGGCTGTATATTATTTAACGAAAGTCGATAAAGATCCAATTGAAGTTTATCCCACACGTTACGATATGCGTTATATATTGGCGGGGATAAAGAAACAAGCCAATGTCGACAAATTGACCATAAAGGATTTGCCAAAAATAGATCCGAATAAAATCGAAGATTTTCAGAAACTACTGGTTGATTTTCTAAATAATAATATTGAACCCATGCCATCGCTTTATCCGGGCAGGGAGAAGAAGTATTAGGATTATTATTGTTGAAAGCTTTCACAGCACCTCATCAGGCCGTAAGATTTCGCTGCCTGATGGGGTTTTCGGCCCCCCCCCAACTATCAAATGAGTGATTCTGTAATAGAAGTTTCATTGAACCTTTCAAATGTAACAATTGTCAAGGCACATCTTGATTGGACACTATCTGACAAGTCAAGTATAGGTCAGTACAAATTACGGTAGCGAAACATGGCGCATGTCGGCCCACATCCTGGCACCATTGAAGCGCGACCGTTTCCAATAGTCAAAGGCCATTGGATAATTCGACTTACAAAATTCAGTCGTAGATGACCTTCAGGTTATTAACTTTGCTCCTGAATTTTTATTCTCATTACAACTAACAAATTCTAGTTTACTACGTAACTGTAATTTAAGTTTCACTGCCGTTGCCAGCCAGCCCCACCGGATAAAGTACCGGCAACTAACCAGAAGATAAAATATATCGGATAACGGGTAAGCATTTGTATGTTGTTGCGAGGAATAGTAACGACCAAAGCAATTTTGATTTTTCTTTTTCTGGATTCCCTTATCTCGCCCATGCTCGTATAATCTGATAACCTAATAACCTGAAGGTCACGCGAGATCACAAGCAAGAATGACGAAAATGGTTTAATTACGAGGCACACTCATCTTTGACGCCAACACAAAAAGACGCCGTAAGCAAAAAAAGACTATAGCTTTGATGGGTCAATTGATACATCACATACGATTTGTTTTTTGCCTTTAATGATATTTAATTCGCCTGTTTCAGTAGAAATAAACCAGTTATCCAAATCAAACTGAACATCGCGAATATGAGGCAGTCTTATTAATTCCGCTGCTAGACTTTTTATGTTAGCAAAACTGAAATCTTCAGAAGTGGTTTTATTTAAACAGCCATACACATATATCGTTTTTTTAATACAAGAATAGTAAATTTTCGTCATATCAACGTTGTGGCTTATTAAGATTTGTCTCACTCTTGTATTTATTTCATATCTAAAAAGTTCATCTAACATAAGCACCTTATGCAAAATTGATAACTTTTTCTTTTAAATTAAACAATATTTGAAAAAATGTCAATATTTACCTCATCCCAGTGTCAATGCAATATGATTAGGTCACCCCCTAATTGTAAAGTAAAAATGTCACCCCAGTCTTTCTATAATTGAAGTTCTCCGCGGCAAAGCGCGGAGAATATTCGATTCTTAAGGAATAATACCATTCAGTATTAGCTCGCTTACCACGCAGCAAGCTATGGGGAATACGCTCACTACTGAATTCAAGCGTGCCAGCCTCAGCACCGTAACCGGTGTGATCACCCAATGTTTGGCAGCTTTTGGGCCACGACAAACTAACGGATGATATGACTCTTCCATATTTATAAGACTCCGATTCCAAAATAATGTGCAGTAAAATTCCTTGACAATGGCATACCTTAGATATAAGTTAAATTATATAAAAGATATCTTAGTAGTATTTAAAGCCTTTAACAGATACGGAGGTATTGATGAACCATGCTAAAAACATTTATACATAATGATATAATCATTTACAAAATGGGACGAAGTATCGGAAAATTTGTTCCCTATTTTGTTCATTCCTTTTTATTAGCAGATACGCTGATAGATACAGGGACGAGGTTTGCCGGTGAAGAATTTTTATCTGCCCTTAAGGGAAAGCAAATCAACAGGATCATCAACACTCATTACCATGAAGATCATACAGGCAATAATCATAATATACAGCAAAAGTATTCGGCGGAAATATTTGCCCATCGGGAATCCATACCGTACATTGAAAATCCCCAAAATGTGAAGTTGAGATTATATCAAAGATTTATCTGGGATTATCCGGAAGGCTCCAAGGCAAAGGCGATTGGAGATTCAATTGAAATTGGCCGGTATCAATTCCAAGTAATCCATTGTGATGGCCATTCTCAAGGGCATATCTGCCTCTATGAACCTCAAAATAAATGGCTTTTTACAGGAGATATGTTTTGCGGGATAAAGAATATCTATCTGCGTCAGGATGAGGATTTCAATCTGATACTCAAGTCTCTGGAGAATTTGTCCAATATGAAAATCGATACGATTTTTTGCAGTCTTAAAGGCGTGGTAACTAATGGCAGTCAAGCCTTATCGGAAAAAATAAAATATATGAAAAACCTGCGCGATGAAATATTGGGCCTGCATAAGACCGGAATGACATCAATGCGGATTAGAAATAAACTGCTCGGCAGGGAAGATTTGATGTTCTACATAACAGGCGGTCATTTTTCGAAACAATTTTTGATTAAAAATATACTGGAAGCTAACCCATGATCAAGGAGACAATATGTCAGTCAAGTACATCATTCTCGGCGGTTTGATGTTCAGTTGTTCTTACGGCTATGAGATTAAGTCACAATTGACACAGAAGAGGTTCGGTGAATTCGGAATCAATGATGGACAGTTATATCCGACACTGAAGAAACTGGAAAAAGAAGGTCTCGTCATGAAAACAGTAAAGCATCAGGATGGCGCGCCAAGTCGTCATGTATATACGATCACTGAAAGCGGACGGGCGGATTTTGGAGAGTGGCTGGAAAGTAGAGAGGGCGAAGACCGGGCATTCCGGTATGACTTCTTCCGTAAGGATATTTTCTGCATCAAATCTAATTTTCTGCGCTTTCTTGAAAAGAAAAAAGCAATTGAAAAAATCCAACGCCAGATAGAAACGGTTAAAAATACGATCGCTGATTTGAAAACAGCCCGTAGTCATATGGTCGAAAGAAAAGTCGACCCTTTGCATGTCAAGATTTGGGAATATGGAATAATGAATTACGAGACTCGTCTTCAGTGGCTCGGCGAATTTTTACAAGAAGTCAAGAAACGGCGCAAGTAAAGTACTGCCTGCACTGCGGCTATGAGCTTTCCTTTTCTGGGAAAAAACCAGTTCATTATTGCCTACCACGTATCAGCAGATAGTGAGGTTACGATCGGAGAGGATGGTCCTCATCCTTCGGCTTCGAACAGAAGTGAATTCCGATGAGACCAATAATAGTCGTGTAACCTCGCGCGCCCACCAAGGTATTAGGTTGTACTTAAACGCACCGGGAAGCTTTACGGTATTTTGATTTTTCTTTTTTCCGGTTTGGGATGCTGGCGGTAGAAGATGGCAATATTGCCGATTATACCGACCAGTTCGCTTTTTGTGGCTTGCGCGATTTGGGAGGATATTTCTTTTTTCTCTTCTTTGAACTCGCCGAATTTTACCTTGATAAGCTCATGATCTTTCAGCGCGAGATCAACCGAACCGATAAGCTGATCCGTCACGCCTTTCGCGCCGATCATCACCAGCGGTCTTAAATGATGCGCCTGCGAGCGTAAATATTTTCTTTGTGAGCCTTTGAGTTTATCCATAAATTTCCCTTTTGCCGGTGAATCAATATCACAATTGAAACGAACAATAAACATTTTTTAAAGCCCTTATTTTAGCCCCTATTTTAGACTTTACAAAATCCCCTGATCCTGATTAAAGTAAAAGCACAACATCTAAGGGAGGCACTTTCCGTGAGCAAAACAAAATTGCCGGAATATGATCATGATACAATTATTATCGGGGGCGGCCCGGCAGGCTATACCGCGGGCATTTACGCCGCCAGAAGCGGACTTAAAACATTGCTCGTGGAAGGCGCGGCAACGGTAAGTCAAATAACCATCACCGATCTGATCGAAAATTATCCGGGAATTCCTGACGGCATTGATGGATTTGAACTGATGCAGCTCTTTAAAAAACAAGCTCTTAAATTCGGTCTGGAAATAATAACCAAAGATGTCCTGGCAATCAAAAATAATGCCGCC
>Ga0302320_10016394_pt1 | contig 15140 bp, 16 predicted proteins | sample Bog_T0_3_FD_202130 | JGI IMG/M metagenome (GOLD analysis project Ga0302320, IMG submission 202130) | Peat permafrost microbial communities from Stordalen Mire near Abisko, Sweden - Bog_T0_3 | ecosystem: Environmental > Terrestrial > Soil > Wetlands > Peat | place: Sweden: Abisko, Stordalen Mire... | reverse complement strand
CTGGATGGGCAGGCCTCCGCAAGCCTGGAACAAACCCGTAAGACGATCGCTCAGTTCCCCGACCATGAAAGCACCTGCCTCTACGGGTCGGCGATTCTTGCCTTCAATGGGGAGGCGGAACAAGCAATCGAGCTTGCGCATAGTCTCGCACAGCGCTCGCCCCATTTTGATCTTGCCGGTGCCGCGCACGCATATGCGCTGGCCTGCGCCGGCCGCGCGGACGAGGCCCGTGTCGTCCTCGAGAGGCTGCAATGGCTGGGACGGGAACGCTATGTGATACGCGAGTTATTGCCCGCTGCCTATCTCGCCTTGGGAGACCATGAAACCGCCCTGGCCGAGCTGCGCATCATGGATGAGGCCCGCTGCCCCTGGTTCTTCCAGATGCTGGCCGATCCGCGCCTCAAACCTCTCCACGGCAATCCGGATTTCGAGCAAATGCGCGCCATCCTCCCCGCCATGGAGGCCGAGGCGGAGCAGAATATGCAAATGGAAGATTGAATAACCCAAGAGGCTTGGGTTAGAATAGGAACAGATGGGTTCGATCCGCTTCCATGGCGTCAGGTTTACGGCCTATACGATGGATCACGTGCCTCGACATGTGCATGGTTTCTACGCAGATGTAGAGGTAATCGTCAATCTTCGTCCAGACGGCATGGTCTCACTTGCGAAGAGGACAGATGCAATTCGGCCGAGCAACGGAAGCAAGTCGGATGTACGCCACGTCCTGCTTGTAGCCTCCAGGCATTTTGACGATCTGGTTTTTCTTTGGGAGAAGCATCATGGTTGAGCATGAAGTCATCACGACAGACGCTGAAATTGATGCGGCGTTGGAAAGGTCAAAGCTCCACGACAGCGACCCGCGAGCGCTCGCCGTCGAGCATATTCCCGCGCTCAAGTTGCTCATCGTTGGCCTCAGCAACCAGCGCCGCTTGGTGCTTCCCATTGAGGACCTGCAAGGGCTGGGCAACGCTACGCACAAGCAGATTCAGAACTACGAATTGCTCGGCCATGGAACCGGCATCAGTTTTCCCGATCTCGACGTAGACCTGTACGTTCCCGCCCTGATCGAAGGCGTCTACGGAAACCGCCGCTGGATGGCGCAGTTGGGCAGGAAGGGCGGCAGCGCTAAAACCGAGGCCAAACGCAAGGCGGCCAAGGCCAATGGCGCAAAGGGCGGAAGGCCGGCGAGAACCGCTGCGGCCATCGCATGATCAATATGGTCAGAGCCTCTGCAATCATCGCACTGCGCATGACTTCGAGATTTACCCAGGTTACCGGGAGTCAATCCGCCGCCCCCCAGGTGACTCTCGTCACATCCCCACTCGCGTATGCTAGATGAACCTGTAAGCAGGCGATAGGTTCGCCTGTGCCTTGGTGCGCGATTCATACTGACCTCTGGTTTTTCAGTCATTTACGGAGGCAAATCGCCAAATGCCCGGCCAAATCGGAGACTTTATCTCTATGTACAAGATTATGGAAGCACGCAGCGTCGGCCTTAATATCAAGCAGTTTGTGATTGAAGCGCCACGCATTGCGCGCAAACACAAGCCGGGGCAGTTCGTCATTCTCCGCCTTCATGACAAGGGCGAGCGCATTCCGCTCACCATCAAGTCGTCGGACCCCGTGGCCGGCACGGTCACCATCGTGGTGCAGGCCATCGGCAAAACTACCTCGCTGCTCAACTGCCTGGAAACGGGCGACTCCATTCTCGACATCGTCGGCCCGCTCGGCAAGCCCTCGGAGATTGAAAACTTCGGGACAGTTGTAATCCTGGCCGGCAGCGTGGGCACAGCCATGGCGCTGCCCACCGCCTACGCGCTCAAGCAGGCCGGCAATCACGTAGTCTTCATTGAAGGTTCGCGCAACAAAGAAATGGTCGTCTTTGAAGACGAGGTGCGCTCCTCCAGCAGCGAGACTTACGTGATGACCGACGACGGCAGCTACGGCGAGCAGGGCCTGGTGACAAAAAAGCTCAACGAATTGATCGCCGCCGGGCGCAAAATCGATTTTATTCTCGCCGTCGGCCCGGTTCCCATGATGAGGGCCGTAGCGCAAATCACTGCGCCCCTGGGCATCAAAACCATGGTCAGCCTCAACTCCATCATGGTGGACGGCACGGGAATGTGCGGCGGCTGCCGCGTGTTGCTGGGAGACAAGAGCCAGTTCGCCTGCGTAGACGGGCCGGAGTTCGACGCCTCCAAGGTCAACTTCGAGGTGCTCATGCAGCGCAACGCCATGTATCGCGAGAAGGAGTGCGCCTCACTGAAACACTTCCAGGAACACTGGGAAGAGCAAGTGGCCGAGCTTCGCAAAGAATTGGCCGCGAAGGAGACCCATCATGCCTGAGAAAAATACTCTTCCCCGCTCGATGATGCATGTTCTGCCATTGAAGGAGCGCATGAAGATTCTGCGCACCCACATGCCGGAGCTGGACCCAGCCGTGCGCAGCCGCAACTTTGAGGAAGTCAATCAGGGCCTGCCCATGGCCGACGCCCTCACCGAGGCATCGCGCTGCATTGAGTGCGCCAAGCCGGGTTGCGTCGTCGATTGCCCGGTGGGCGTCAAAGTCAAGGAAGTGATTGCTCTGATTTGCGCCGGCGATTATCTTGCCGCCGCCGCCAAACTGCGCGAGGACAACTCCCTGCCCGCCATCACCGGCCGCGTCTGCCCGCAGGAGAACCAGTGCGAGGGCGGCTGTATCGTAGGCAAGAAGGGCCAGCCGGTGGCCATCGGCAACCTGGAGCGCTTCATCGCCGACTACGAGCGCCTGAGCGGCAAGCTGGGACTGCCCGCCAACGCGCCCGCTACCGGCAAGAGCGTAGCCATCGTCGGCAGCGGTCCGGCCGGCTTGAGCGCCGCCGGAGACCTCATCCAAAAGGGCCATCGCGTGCGAGTCTTTGAGGCCCTGCACGAACTGGGCGGCGTGCTGGTCTACGGCATTCCGGAATTTCGCTTGCCCAAAAACATCGTGAAGGGCGAGGTGGACAACCTGCGCCGCATGGGCGTCGAATTCGAGACTAACGTAGTCGTCGGCAAGAGCGTCACCCTCGACGAGTTGATGAACGACGAGCACTACGACGCGGTTTTTGTGGCCACCGGCGCGGGACTTCCGGTCTTTCTCGGCGTTCCCGGCGAGCACTTCAACGGCGTCTACTCGGCCAACGAATTTCTCACCCGCGTCAACCTGATGCGCGCCTACCAGATGGAGGAGTACGACGAGCCGGTCTACAACTGCCGCGACAAGGATGTGATCGTGGTGGGCGGAGGCAACACCGCCATGGACGCGGTGCGCACCTCGCGGCGTCTGGGCGCGCGCACGGCGACGCTGGTTTACCGCCGTTCCGATGCGGAGATGCCTGCCCGCGCTGAAGAAGTGAAGCACGCTCGCCAGGAGGGAATCGAGTTCTGCATGTTGACCAACCCCGTCGAGTTTCTCGGCGACGAGAAGGGCTGGCTCACTGGCGCGCGCTGCGTCCGCATGGAACTGGGCGAACCCGACGCCAGCGGCCGCCGCCGCCCGGTTGCGGTCAAGGGCTCGGAATTTGTGCTGCCCGCCAGCGTCGCCATCATCGGCGTCGGCACCACCGCCAATCCGCTGATCCAGAGCACCACGCCGGATCTCGCCACCAACAAGCGCAACTACATTGTGGCGGATGACACGTCCATGCGCACCAGCAAGCGCGGCGTCTTTGCCGGCGGCGACATCGTCACCGGTGGCGCCACGGTCATCCTCGCCATGGGCGCGGGCCGAAAGGCCGCCGCATCCATTCATGAGTACTTGACCAGTGGCGATTGGTAGAAGGTGATACCAAGAGTTGAATATGGAGGCAAGCATGACGTGCGTTCTTTGCAAAACGGGTCATTCACAACCCGGCTCGGCGACCGTTACGCTGGAACGAAATCGTACGGTGGTCGTTTTCAAGGATGTTCCCGCGGATATTTGCCAAAACTGCGGCGAGTACTATCTTTCCGATGCTGTCGCAAAACGGATCTATCAGCAAGCCGAAGAAGCCGTCCAGCGCAATGCCGAAGTGGAAGTCCTTCGCTATGCGGCATAGACCCTCCCCAAAGTGGGAGAGAGCGTGATGCCAACCTGTATCGGGTGGCCCCCGAGCATTGCGCCGGGGCCGGAAGGCTAGGCTGAACGATGCGTCGCCCTTCTCAAACCAGAACATCCTCATGCATTCTTCTGTAGAATTTCCAGAGGCAGACTTGCGGGATCTAACGGCCAGCAAAGTCCTCCGGAGGATTGTGTGAAGACCTGGCAAATATTGTTTTTATCCATGCTGATTACGCTGGCCATTGGCGGAACCTATCTGTTTTCCGTATGGAGGCAGCGGCATACTCCTGGAGTCGTTGAACAACAAATCGCCAACCAGAGGCCTGATCTGGACAGATTGGCGGTGATGCGCGCCTTCTTTCCAGCGCACTTTGAGGACACGCTGCGCCTGGAAGGCACGACGGTGTGGATGAAAAACGGGTACATCATGCCCTTCTACCCCTATACGGGGGGGCATGTGGTCTTCGTCAAACGGGTAGGGCTGATTGCCGCGGCGCAGCGGCTGGAGATAAAGAAAATCATCAAGCAGGTCGCGCCCGCCTCCGAGGACGACGGCATCAGTCACGGCAGCCGGCAGGCCTTCGCGGTCTTCGCGCTGCCCGGCGGCACGGCGCTCTATGCCACGCCCATCGGGGCGATTCAAGGCAACGACGAAGCCTATTTCTGCGACATGCTTTTCTACTATGACGATCCGCACACCATTTACGACCACTGGCCCAAGGAAGTATGGGCAGCCATCGATGCGCACCAGGTCAAGCCGGGGATGAGTGAACTGGAGACGCGGATGTCGATCGGGCGGAAGTTGCATTCCAGCAGCACCACGGAGGGAGACCGCACCGTAACCTTCGACCAGGCCGGAAAGCATTGGACCGTGACCTTCGTGAAGAACCGTGCCACGGAAATCAAGAGCGAATAGAGATTGATTCCTTTTTCATCTCTCCGTTGCGGGCAGGGTTTCTATTCCCTATTCCCTGTCTTTCTATTCCCTGCCCTTCTTGTGAATCTCGATATTCAGCCGCTTGATCTTCTGGTTCAGCGTCGAGAGCGGAATGTGGAACTGCTCGGCGGCGTCTGTCTGGTTCCAGTTGCAGCGTTCCAGCTTTTCGATAATGATGCGCCGCTCAATGTCTTCCAGAATGTCGAACAGCGTAGCGTTGGGGTTGTGTTCCAACATGGCGTCCTGAAAGCTGCGGCCGGTGATGTGGCCAGGCAGCAGATCGGAGCCGATGACCGGACCCGAAGAGAGCACCACACTGCGTTCAATAGTATTTTCTAGTTCGCGGACATTTCCCGGCCATGCATAATCGACCAGGGTGCGCAGGGCGTCAGGGGAAAGCTTGCGCGAAGCGAGGTTGTTCTCGTTGGAGTAAAAGTCCAGAAAGTGCTGCGCCAGCAGGGGAATGTCTTCACGGCGTGCGCGCAGCGGCGGCAGGTCAACGCAGATGACATTGAGGCGATAGTAGAGGTCTTCGCGGAAGCGGCCCTCGCGCACTTCCTTATGCAGGTCGACGTTGGTGGCGGCGATGATGCGCACGTCCACCTGAATCTCCTGCACGCCGCCCAAATGCATGAAGCGCCGGTCCTGCAGCACGCGCAGAATCTTGGCCTGGGTGTCCATTCCCATGGTGGCAATCTCGTCCATGAAGAGCGTGCCGCCATTGGCAACTTCGAATAGGCCTTTTTTGGAAGCGATAGCCGAGGTGAAGGCGCCCTTCACGTGGCCGAAGAGCGTGGACTCCAGCAGCTCGCTGGGCATGGCGCCGGTGTTGATGGGGACGAAGGGCTTGTCTTTGCGCGGCGAGTTGGCGTGGATGGCCTTGGCGATCATTTCCTTGCCGGTGCCACTTTCGCCCTGAATCAAAATCGTGGAGCGGCTGGGCGCCACCTGCGCCACCAGATCGAAAACCTTCAGCATAATCTCGCTCTTGCCCACTATGTTGCTGAAGTTGTAGCGCTGCTTGAGGGTGCGCTTGAGTTGCAGGTTTTCTTCTTCGGCTTTGTGGCGGGCAACGGCGGAGCGTATATCGGCCAGCAGTTTTTCGTTGTCCCAGGGCTTCTGGATAAAGTTTTCCGCGCCGGCGCGAATGGCCTCGACGACGTTGTCCACTGTGCCGTAGGCGGTGATCATGATAACCGGCAGCTCGGGATGGCGCTCCTTGATCTGAGGCAGCAGCTCGAGGCCGCTCTGGCCGGGCAGCGCCAGGTCCAGCAGCACCAGGTCGAAGCTGTCCTGATCGAGAATCCGCAACCCCTGAACGCCGTCGCCGGCCATTTTTGTTGTGTACCCTTCAAGCTTGAGCAGCACATCGAGCGACTCACGGATGGCAACCTCATCGTCAATGACCAGAATATGGGCCATGCTGTCGACCAGGACGGAATCCCCGGCAAGGATGGATACGGGCGAATTCAAAGGCGTTTCTACCTCAGGCATGAACGGAATTCCTCAACAGGGGAAACTCAAGATGGAAGGTTGTGCCGGCGCCGATGGCACTCTCGACATGAATCTTGCCGGCGTGCTCCTGGATGATGCCGTAGGAGACGGAAAGGCCCAGTCCGGTGCCGCGGCGGTCACCGGATCGGGGCATGTTCTTGGTAGTGAAAAACGGATCGTAGATGCGTTTCAGGTGCTCGGGAGCGATGCCGCTGCCGGAGTCGTTCACCAGCGCAGCCACGTAGTTGTCGCGCCGGTTGAGCAGCGTGCTCAAGCGCAGGCGTCCGCCGTTGGGCATGGCTTCCTTGGCGTTCAGCATCAGGTTCAGAAATACCTGCTGCAGCTTGCCGGGGTTGCCGTGGATGGCGGGCAGCTCCTCTGCCAGTTCAAGATCAACAACGATCTGCGCGGTCTTGAACTGGTGATCGAGCAGGGAGAGCGTGTCGCGGATAACCTGGTTCAAGTTGGTGTCGCGAAACTCGGTGGTGGAAGTGCGGGAGAAATTCAGCAAGCCGTTGGCAATCTCGGCGGCACGGAAGCTCTGCTGCGTAATTTTGTCGAGCACCGGGCTCAAACTGGCATCGCCTTTCAACTGCTTGGCAAGCATCTGCGCGTAGGAGGAGATGACGGCCAGCGGAGTGTTGATCTCATGGGCCACCCCGGCGGCCAGCAATCCAATGGAGCTGAGCTTGTCGGCCTGCGCCAGTTGCGTCTCCAGCGAGACGCGCTCGGTGATGTCGTCAACCAGGATGATGCGGCCCACCGAAACAAAATCCCGCGACAATAGCGGCGCGATGGCGATGTTGGCCGTGCGCTGCTCGCCGGCGCGGGTGGTCAGCGGGAACTTGTAGAGGTGATGAACACCCTGCTCGTTGCGGAAGCCTTCCAGCGCCTCGAGGAACTCCGCGGGGAAGACGGCGCTCAGTTCTTGTCCGATAGCCTCCGCGCGGCTGAAAGCGTACATGGCCTCCATCTGCGCGTTCCAGCTCTCGATGTGGTCGTCCAGATCCAGAGCCAGAATGCCCACGTTGATTGACTCGACGATGTTCTCGTTGAATTCCTTGAGCCGCTCGAATTCGCCGATTTTTTCTTCCAGCCGCGCGTAGAGGCTGGCATTCTGCAAGGCGATGCCGATGTAGCTGGCCAGCGATTCGAGCAGCTCCACATCCTCGCTGGAGAGAAAGTCACCGCCGATGGTGCGGCCCAGGCCGATCACCGCGATGGTGCGCGTAGTGTCGGGTTTATTTGAACCGCCTTCGCTGGCCTGCATCTGAACTGCTGCTACTCGGCAAGGCAGATAGTAGTTCAGGTCCAGCAGGGCAGCGGTGCGTTGCTGGCCGGCGGGCAGATGAAGGGCAGCTTGAGCGTTTTCCAGGAAAATGTGCGAGTGGTCCGATGCCTGGTCAAAGTTCAAAAAGCTTAGGTCCATGCTCTCCTGCGCGGCCAGGGCCTCGGCGAGCAGCCCGTGGGAGGCGGCCAGTCGCAGGCGGCCAGGATCCTCGGAGTTATTGGCCAGAAAGATAGCCACACGCGACACCAGCAATGTATCCGGCAATCGCTCGACAATCGATTCCAGCAACGCACGGAGATCGGTCTCTGAACTCAAGCCCCGGCCAAACTCCACCAGCGCCTTGCGGTAGTCGTAGCGATGGCGGTCGAAGACCTTATCGACCCAACCTTGAATCCTGCGCTTGAGTGGTTCAAACAGGGCCAGCGCCAGCACAATGGCGATGCCCTCGCCCGTATCACGAACAGACTCGGGCAGCCGGTAGTGGGCTATCCCGGCGGCCGCCGCAATCACTCCGAAGTAGGCTCCCAGAATCAGGCCGGTGGCCAGTGTGTAAGCCACGCCGCGTTTGAAGATCAGGTCGGTATCCATCAGCCGGTAGCGGACGATGGCCCAACTGAAGGTCAGCGGTAAAAAAATGATGGACAGGCCCGCCAGATTGGTGAGCCAACTATACGGCTGCCAATCGCAGAGAAACGGAATGGCGTAAAACAGTGTGAAAGGGACGACCGCCAGCAGCGCGCCACGGGTGAGCCACTTCAGTTGCTGGCGCAGCAACGGTGTGTTGGCGCGGCTGTAGCTGCGCAAAAACAGCGAGGCTGCAAGTACATAGAAAACGGCGTCGTAGGCTGTGCTGGTCTGATCCAGACGGTGCTTGAGCAGTTCCGTGGCCTGCCAGAAGTTGATCGCATAGAGCCACAGGCCGAGAAGCACGGCGCCGGGCACATAGATCAGCGGCAAGAGCCAGTGGCGGCTGAACTTCTTCAGCCGCTCTTCCGGAAAACTGAGGGCAAAGTGCAGAAACAGCGCCGGTTGCAGGGATTCCGCGATCACATTGAACCAGAAAACACACTGGTCCAGCTTGTCCCAGTGCCCTGTGGCATCCAGCGCGCCTGTGTACTTGAGCGCGTAAAGGGCGAACGAGACCAGGCAGAAGAGATAGAAGTGGGTAGCGCGCGGAGCCGTCCAACGGCGGAACAGCACGTAGATGCCAATGGCCAGATAAACCAGGCCTATCAGTCGCAGCCCCAGTGCCAGGCTCCGGTCCGCTGGCTCCGGGATCACCTCGACGATCACCTCCGCCGATTTGCCTGTCGCCATACTGGTTCGTGTGATCCGGTAGTAAATCTGGAAGTAGCTGCCGGTGCGGTAGAGCGCGCGCTCCAGGTCCGCCGATCTCACAACAGGGGTGAACTTGACATCGGTGGGAAGGGAAAGCGGCTCGGTGCTGGTGTGCTGGTCGGTTTCCTCCGGTAGAACCTTCACGCCTTCCAGCGGCTCCTGCGGCCGAATGCCCGTGCGCAGCCCCGATCCAACCGATCCGACAGGCAGAATATTCACTCCCGTCAGCCGGTCTCCAGCTCGGAGACCAGCGTGCAGTCCGGGACTGTCGGGCATCACTCTGTCGGCCACCAGGCCACGGCCATCAGCCGCCTCGCGCCACCAGACTCCGTCGTCTGGTTGCTGGGAGTGGCGCTCCTCAAGAAAATTCAACACTGCCAGCAGCACCAGTCCGGCCGTGACCAGGCCCAGCAGTGTTAACTGCAAGCGATTGAAGAGACTTGTCTTCATCAGGGAAGCACCCTACATCTTACTGTTCTGTTGCACGCCGGTAGCCATGGGTGAAAATAAAGTGAAAAGCTCGACAAAGAAGGACAAGTAATTGAAATTACTAGAGATAGAGACGTTTTTCTCCGTGATATGTCAACCGTATTCCACGCATCCTCTCCTAAGAATACAATAAATGGCAGGCTGCCTATGAAGAAAGGGATTGACCTACTGAAACCTGTAACATGGCAAGATTCAGGCAGATCGCTCGGATCAAACCCGCCGGCTTCCTTTCCTGGAACCGATTTTCTCTCCTCGGCCATCTATGGAGGTCAATCGGATGTGAAATTGCTGATGCGTTGCCTGCTTTCCGGCTCTTCAAAGGTAGTAGAGCGAGACACATCTTCCATGCGAATTCTAATTGAGAGCAGTTTGCCGGTTGGTGTAGAGTCGATTTCCGATTGCTTGGACAGTGTCGATGGGTCGCGAACCTGTAGCGACGGCGAACCTGTAGCGCTGGCGAACCTGTAGCGCCGGCGAACCTGTAGCGCCGGCGAACCTGTCGCGCCGGCGAACCTGTAGCGCCGGCCTCCCGGCCGGCTGTTGCGTGGACCTCCTGGTCCACGCCGCACTCTACACCATCTGTAAAAATGCTGCTGAATCTGGCTGTAGCTAAGCAGGCGGCTCTGCACCCTCTTTTTTATAAATAAGAAATGACTCTGACGCTGTAAACTTGCAGCCGGTGCGGGCGTCTACCAGTGTGATGGCAGCCTGCGCTACATTGGAACCTATGACCATGGCCATGGCAGAGGACAACGCCGCGGAGGAGTTTTCGGCTGTCGTCGCAAGGCACCGTCCGCAGATCTTCCGGTTTCTGCTCTCATCCACGCGCGACGTGGATCTGGCCGAGACGCTCACCCAGGATTGTTTCCTGAAGGCGCATCGGAACTGGTCCAGCTTTCGCGGCGAGTCGAGCGCCATGACCTGGTTGATGCGCATTGCCATCAACCTGCAGAAGGACCACTGGCGCAACCGCCGGATGCAGTTCTGGAGGCGTACGCAGAGCAACGCGGTGGCTTTGGACGAAGCCAGTGAGTGGTTGCCCAGCGGAGAACGCTCCGTGGAGCAGCAGTTGCTGGCAAAGGAACGGGTTGGGCAGGTGAGCAAGGCGGTTGACGGGCTCAGCGAACGCCAGCGAACGGTTTTTCTGCTGCGCTACGTGGAAGAGGCTGAGTTGAGCGAAATTGCCAGGGCTACGGGCCTCAGCGAGGGCACGGTGAAGGCGCACCTTTCACGCGCAGTGGCAAAGGTGCGAGCAAAATTGGGGGGTCAACGGTGATTTTCAAGGACAAATTCGCAGACAGAAGGTCGCAGCACGATGAGCTGAATCCTGTGCGGGATTCGGAGCTGAACGAGGCGCTCACCGACTTCCGTTTGAGCGTTCATGCCTGGAGCGAGAATGCCTTCAGCCGTTCGCGGATGGTGGCTGCCGCAGCTCCACCCAGGCGGGTTTGGCGGCTGGCTGCCGGTTGGGCGCTGGGCTGCGTTCTGATTGTCGGCGGAGCTTCCGCGGGAGTCTGGCAGCATCAACAGCGGGAGATGAGGATTGCAGTAGCCCGCGTGGCCGAGCAGCAGCGGCTGGTTGCCTTACAGAAGAATCAGCAGGCTCAGCAGCAAGAGGATGAGGATTTGCTGGCCAAGGTAGACAGAGACGTATCGCGCGAAGTTCCGGTCGCCATGGAGCCTTTGGCTCAATTAATGGGTGAGGACGAAACCCCGTAGATGCAAGATTGGGGAATCCAGGGAATCAGAAACAGAAACCGCTCAACGGAGAGGGAGAATACGATGAAGGCATTTGGAACAGTACGATTGGCAGTCGCGTTTGCGGGAGTCTTGCTGGCAGGAACGGCGCTGGCACAGGGGCCCGGTGGTGGTATGGGACAGGGATTCGGGGGGCATCGTCCTCCCATGGAAAATGCCTTCGGGGCTCAGGGCGCGCAGGGACGCTTTTGGAACAATCCCCGGATCGTGGAGAAGCTGAAGTTGACCGATGTGCAGCGCAAGGAGTTTGACGACATCTTTCTGCAGCACCGGGAGAAGCTGATCGATCTGCGGGCCGGCCTTCAGAAGGCAGAACTGGCGCTGGAGCCGCTGGTGCGCGACTCGCAGCCCAATGAAACTAAAATTCTGGCCCAGATTGACAAGGTTGCGCAGGCGCGGGCCGAGCTGGAAAAAGCCAATGCGGGTTTTCTGCTGGCCATCCGCGCCAAGCTGACGGCCGAGCAGTGGACGCAGTTGCAGGCTATGCGCGCCAACCGTGGCCGCGACGGGGAACACCGCGGCCAGGGTCAGGGCAGACCGGGAGGCTGGCGGCAAGGCGGCGGCCAATATAACCACCAGACGCCTCCTGCGCAGCCGCCTACGCCTGGCTCGGGAACGGCTGAGCCTCCGGGCCCCCAATCCGAATTTGAATAGTAGATAGGTTTTGCAACACAAGTTTCAGGCAGAGAGCAAATGCGGTTGTATCAAATACCGGTGGCGGCAGGGGGTGATCCTCTTGCCGCCGTTTTTTTCTGAAAGGGAATATTCCCTGACCCCTGATCCCTGATCCCTGACCCCTGGAATGCGCTATCCTGTCGAGGAGAGCCGTACAGCAATTTATCTCCCAGACAGGCAAACGCAATGGCGATAGAAGCTATAGAAAAAACCGCCAAGAACCTGGTCCTCACCGTGCAGGACTACTCCCTGTTTGCCGCGCGTGCTTTTACCAATCTCTATCGTCCGCCTTTTTATTGGCCGGAATTCCTCATTCAGTCCGACATTATTGGTTTCGGTTCTTTGTCCATCGTGATACTCACCGGCCTCCTCACGGGCAGCGTACTGGCCCTGCAATCGGCGGCCACTCTGTCGGCCTTCGGCGCCACCGCCGTAACCGGCGAGTTTGTCAGCGTAATCATGATCCGCGAGCTGGGTCCGATTCTCACCGGCGTCATGGTCAGCGGCCGCAACGCCAGCTCCATGGCCAGTGAACTCGGCTCCATGGTGGTCACCGAGCAGATCGACGCCATGCGCGCACTGGGCGTTGACCCGCTCCGCAAGCTGGTCACCCCTCGCATCTTCGCCACCATTTTTTCGCTCTTCTTCCTCACCATCGTCTCCGACGCCTGCGGCATCGCCGGCGGAGGCCTGGTCACCGTACTCATGAACCACCAGAACGGCACCCAGTACCTGGACAAGGCCTGGGAGTATCTCCGCTATCCCGACATCGTCCAGGGGCTGGTCAAGCCGCTTTTCTTCGGCTACATCCTCAGCTCCATCGGCTGCTTCTACGGCATGAGAACCACCGGCGGCACCCAAGGCGTGGGCCGCTCTACCATTCAGGCAGTCGTATGGTCTTCTGTGTTCATCATCCTTGTCGATTTCCTCCTCACCCAGGTGCTGCTCACCATCATGCCCCCCCTATGAGCGACTCTCCTTCTTTCGACCAGCCCGTCTCCAGCCCGCACGGTCAGCAAGCGGCCACGGATGCCGGCCCGGTGGTGGTCTTTCGCAACGTCTCCATCGCCTTCGATGGCCCGCCGGTGCTGCAAAACGTCAGCTTCTCCGTCGCGCCCGGAGAGACTCGCATCCTGCTCGGCCCGGCTGGCGTAGGCAAGAGCGTCCTGCTCAAGCTCGCCAACGGCCTGCTGCGCCCCGATGAAGGCAGCATCCTGCTCTTCGGCGAAGAGATCTCCCATATGCCCGAGGAGCAGCTCTTCCCCCTGCGCACCCGCACCGGCATGGTTTTTCAGGAGGGCGCCCTCTTCGATTCCCTCTCCGTCCGCGACAACGTCGCCTACCAGCTGATTCAGGAGCGGGTCCCCGACAGCGAAATCGACCTCCGCGTCCGCGAAGCCCTGCGTTTTGTCGAGCTCGAGGAGACCTTCAGCCTTTTTCCGGACAGCCTCTCCGGCGGAATGCGCCGCCGCGTGGCCATCGCCCGCGCCCTCATCCGCCAGCCGGAGCTGCTGCTTTACGACTCGCCCACCGGCGGCCTCGACCCCCTCACCTCCACCACCATCATCGAGCTGATCGTTAAGGAGCGCGATGTCTCCCACACTCCTTCGATCATGGTCACCCATCGCATCCAGGACGCCTTCTTGCTGTGCAACAACCGCTTCGACCCCGAACAGGGCCGCATGGTTCCCTTCCCCAAAGGCGTAACCGACCCCGCCACCACCTTCCTCATGCTCGAAGAAGGCCGCCTCATCTTCGACGGCTCCCTCCATGAGCTGGTCAGTAGCGATAACCCCTTCGTCCGCCAGTTCCTGGAGTAAAACAGAAACAGAAAAATGCTCTGTCCCCCATTTTTTCTCTCGTTTTTGTGGATTAGGATGGGAAATTACAATATTCGAATCATCATGGTTCGAATTGCCAAATCCTGACCAGGACACTCTCATAATTTAGACTGCTTGAGTATTTCCACCATCTCTCCTGCCGAAACTACCCTGGCTCGTCCACACGCTTCAGCCGGAAAGTGGCGCTTGTTGCCGGTCACGATGAATTCAGCTTGCGCCTCAAGCGCGCACGCAATGAAATCATCATCGCCAGGATCGGGAGAGGCTCCAGCAGCCGACGCTGGCTCAAACAATAATCCCTTCAATTTGAGCAGTTCTATCAGCCCATCAATTTCTTTCCGCGAAAATCCAAACTTTGGCCGCGCTAAAACCTCGGCATATTCCGCGAGGATATTCGGTGACAGGCACGGTGTGATTCTCCCCTTCTGGACAGCATCCAAAGCTTGCGCCTCATTGCCGAACGGCGAGATGAGCGCCGACACAAGCACGTTCGTATCCAGCACCACGCGTATCATTTCGCAGCGGCCCGCTTTTCGCTCCGGTAGGCATCGATCTCCGCGTCGATCTCATCCATCGTCAGCTTCTCCAGGCCGCGCTTTTTCGAGCCGGCCCAGGCCTCTCGCAGCCATTCCGGCGCATTCTGTACGCTGGCCAGATAATCCTGAACGCTGAGAATCACAACCACAGGCTCTCCGCGGCGATCCACGATGAACCGCTCGTTACCGGCGACCGCCCTGTCAATCACTTGTCCAAACTGCGTGCGCGCCCTATGCGCATCAATTCTGCGGTTCATCGACTCCTCCATACATCAATCAATGCATTGATACATCAATTATATATCACTCCCTCTCTTTCTCTCCAACTAAGCTCAATCTCCCCCAGCGCCAGCCTATTCCCTAGCCCCTGTTCCCTGTTCCCTGCCTTTCCCCCGTCTGTTAAAATCGTCTGTTTTGAGCAATTTCAACAGAATGGCAGGTTCATCATGGGCTTCAAATTTCAGGGCTTCGATCTACTCAACCTCGACTCCAGCTTCAGCGAGGACGAACTGCTCGTCCGCAAAACCGCGCGCGACTTTGTCGAGGACAACCTCATTCCCATCATCGAGGAGTGCTTCCGCACCGAGCGTTTTCCGCGCGAACTGGTCCCCATCATGGGCGAGCTGGGCTTCTACGGCGCAAACCTCGAAGGCTACGGCTGCGCCGGAATGTCCAACGTCGAGTACGGCCTGGTGATGCAGGAACTGGAACGCGGCGACTC
>Ga0302320_10016393_pt1 | contig 15141 bp, 14 predicted proteins | sample Bog_T0_3_FD_202130 | JGI IMG/M metagenome (GOLD analysis project Ga0302320, IMG submission 202130) | Peat permafrost microbial communities from Stordalen Mire near Abisko, Sweden - Bog_T0_3 | ecosystem: Environmental > Terrestrial > Soil > Wetlands > Peat | place: Sweden: Abisko, Stordalen Mire... | reverse complement strand
GTCATTCACCGGCTGCTGAAGCCCGCCGGCGTGTTCCTGAATCATGGCATCACGCACGAGATCGAAGGCTGGGCCAAATCACCCGCCACCGAGTTCATCAATCGCTACGTCTTCCCGGGTGGTCAGCTGGACACCGTCGGCAACATCCAGCGCGGCATGGAGAGGGCGCAGTTCGAGATCGCCGACGTTGAAGGCTTGCGCCAGCACTATGCTCTGACACTACGCCACTGGGTGCGGCGACTGGGCGATGCGCACGCACGGGCACTCGAATACGTGAACGAGTCCAGCTACCGGGTCTGGCGCCTGTACATGGGAGCCAGTGCGCTGGACTTCGAGTCAGGCGAGCTCGGGATCTATCAGATCGTCGCGGTCAAGCGGCATCGCAGTACTTATCCGCTGCCCCTGAGCAGGCGCCACCTCTATCCTGCAGTGGATGCCGGGCCCGGTCCCGGAGCCCGTCCAGCTGATTGATTGCAATTCTGGACAATACCGGATTGGTCGGAACCACCGCGGACGCTGTGACTGACAGGACGTCGCAGCGGTTACACCCGAGTTACCGTCCGGATATCGACGGATTAAGGGCGGTTGCGGTCCTGTCTGTCGTCGGATATCACGCTTTTCCGGAATGGATGACAGGTGGATTCGTTGGCGTTGATATTTTTTTTGTCATATCCGGATATCTGATTTCCTCGATCATCTTTGCAAATCTGGAGCATCAAAGCTTCAGCATTGCGGACTTTTACAGCAGGCGCATACGGCGGATCTATCCGGCGCTGACAGTCATGGTCATCGCCAGCCTGATCGTGGGTTGGTACGGCCTGTTTCCCAGCGCCTATGCCGACCTCGGCAATAACATTGCCGCGTCTGCGGCCTTTGCCGAGAACTTCCGGCTGTATGCCGACAGTGGCTATTTCGACAGTGCCGCAGAATCAAAGCCCATGCTCCACCTTTGGAGCCTGGCGGTAGAGGAACAGTTCTATATTTTCTGGCCGCTGATGCTGGCTTTTGTGTGGAAGCGCAAATGGAACTTTCTGGCTATTACGGCCGCCATCGGCGTTTTGTCGTTCGCCGTCAATATTTACCTGGCCGGCGCAAATCCCATGGCCGCATTTTATTGGCCCATAGCGCGCTTCTGGGAATTGATGATCGGCGGAATGCTGGCGTACCTGGCTCTGCATCGAAAATCGTGGATCGAATCCGGCAGAAACGGCCGGTCAGTATCGGGATTCGTTCTTCTCGCCTGTGGATTTGTCTTTATCACCAGGGAAAAGGCTTTTCCCGGATGGTGGGGGCTGATGCCGGCGGTCGGTGCTGTGCTCGTGATATCGGCAGGGGCCGGGGCGACCCTGAACAGGTATGTACTGTCCGGCAGATTCATGACGGGTATTGGGCTCATCAGCTATCCGCTATACCTCTGGCACTGGCCGCTCCTTTCGCTCGCACATGTAGTTGCGGACGTCGGCTTCAAGGCAAGGGCCGCTCTCGTTGCCCTCGCTGTAATCCTTGCATGGCTGACTTACGAATTCATTGAAAAGCCGTTGCGGTCGAACAGGAAGTTCGTCGTTCCGCTCTTCGCGACAATGGGCCTGATTGGATGCTTCGGGTACGCGAGCTATGCGCTCGGCGGCTTTGGATTCAGGCTGGCGGATACCCGTATAGGCATAAAAAACATTGCAAAGGTCGGTGATGCCTACGAATACTTCGACTACAGAAAATACCTGCGGCAGGACGTTTGTCACTCGATTCCGTCCGACCGGGTGATGGCCAACGGCTGCATTGAAATCAGGGAGAAAAACGTATTTCTTTGGGGAGACTCCTATGCGGCGTCCCTATATGGCGGTCTGCGCCATGTTCGCGACGCGAAATATGGGAACTTCGGCATATCGCAGTTGACTGACGGAAACGGGCCGCCGTTTTTTACAGATGGCGTAACTGATGATGGTAAGTCCCTGAAGCAAGCCAATGAGATGAAGCTCGGTCTGGTGGAGAAATTCAGGCCCGATATTGTGGTGATGACCTGGATGAAGGACGGATTCAACGCCATCAGGTCGAAGGAAAGGACACTAAGCGAACTCGCTGTAACGGTTCAGAAGGTACGCGCTGCATCACCTGGGACAAGAATACTGATCATCGGACCGTTTCCGATGTGGCGGGCAAATCTCATTCAGCAACTGTATTCTTACTATGTATTTCACGGGACTGCGCCGCCCATCTACATGAAATTCGGCTTGCGCGATTCGATCAAGGACTGGGATGACTACCTCCGGGCCAAGGTTCCGACTCTGGGTGTGAACTACGTCTCGTCATACGACCAGTTTTGCAATCAGGCCGGTTGCCTGACCAGAACCGGGAGTGACGTAAGGGATGTCGTCGCAGTGGATTACGGTCACCTGACCGAGCCTGGCGCGATTTTTCTGGTCAATGGCATCCAGGGGCACATATTCCAATGAGAGCCGCGCATCCGGGAATCTCCGCGTAACGCCGGGCCCACTGGCTTCGCCGAACTGATGGGGCCGCTGCCACTCCCGTCATCCAACCGATCCTTCACCATGCCCCTAAGCCATTGATTTGATGGCGCGTAGGGCCGACGCCCCTTTTGAAGCCGTATGGCGACCGTCATCGGCTCGCGCTGCTTTGCCTGATTATGTCGCTCCCTACCATATTGCTCGCAGCTGCGCCGCTCGTCCCGGCGCCCGGAACCGAGGTTCATGCTCAAACTGCTACGGGTGTACATCAATTTACACCTCCTTTCGGGCGACACTGGGCGGGCATGGAGCTACACCAATGAGCCGCAAGCAAGACAACCCGCGAGCAAATGCCCCTGACATTCGGCAGCTGTCGCAGCATGAGCACGCCCTGCTGCTCAAGCGCGTCGAGGCTGCCCGGCATCGAAAGGCATGGAACGAGGTGTGCGACCCGAACACGGCCAGCGGTGATGCAATGGTCGATGTTGCGGCCCGCGAATATTCTGCAGCGGTTGAATCCAAGAACAGCATGCGCAGGGCAGGTTACGGCAGGCTGCCGCCGGACTCGCAGACTCTGGCCGCCGTTGTGGCGAAGCATTTTCCCGGACTCGATGCCGCCGCTGCGACCAGGGTCGAGGAGAGCGTCAGGCAGGCAGCGGAGAAATTCCGCGAGCCATGAATCCAGAATACGGCGTCGGCACTGTCCGCACATCCACCTTCCGCTGACGCCCGTCGGCGATCATGCAACTCCAAGCGATTTTATCGTTAACTCTCGGATATTGAGAGAAAAAATTCCTGCTGCGCCTTCAACCTCACCCACCTATTTGAGAGTGGGGTAATCAAAGGCACCCAACGATAGTTTGCATGGGTAGTTATATATACCCAAATAGTGTATTATTTGGGTATATATAAATACCCAGAGGCGATCATGAGGACACCCATTAAGCTCTTGGCGATCGAGCAGTTTGACGAACGGCTGCCAGACCTTCAAAGGGCCGCACAGGTGTTTCGCGACGGCGTTCCCCGGGAAGGGTGGATACATGGGATTCGAAAGTCCCTCGGAATTTCCATGCGCAACCTCTCTTCGCGCCTTGGCTTGAAAGAACACAAAAGCGTGCAGGACCTGGAGCGCAATGAGCGGACCGGCGCTGTTACCTTGCTGACGTTGAGGCGCGCTGCCGAGGCGCTCGACGCCGAATTCGTCTATGCAATTGTTCCGCGCAAGAAGCTGCGCGAGATTCTGCGCGCGCGCGCGCTTGAGGTCGCACGCCAGCGGATTGCGCCAATCACCAAGTCCATGGCATTGGAGGAGCAGGGTTTAACCGCTGCGCAGACGGAGCGGCAGATCGAAGAGTTGGCTCTCGAGCTCGAGCGGAAGCCGGAGATGCTGTGGCGCTGACCGACAAGCCCATTCAAGGTGAGACTCCACTGACAGACCAGGACTTGCAGGGCCTGAAGCTTCCGTTTGTGAAAACCAGAGCTCAGCTCAGCGAGGTTGAGGGACAGAATATCATCAGCGGCAAGCAGTGGGCGCTCCGGTCCAGGCGGTCACGAATACCTGCAATGCTTTCGCTGGAGTACATGCAGGAGCTGCATCTAAGGATGTTCAATGAGGTATGGGACTGGGCCGGGCAGACGCGGTCCACCGAGTTGCAGAATGCTTTTGCTGCTTCAGTACCGGACATTCGTCCTCAACTGTCCTTGCTGAATAAAGACGCGGTGGAGTACTGGCTCTCCGATATGCATATCTCCCCCGACGAATTTGCACTGCGCTTTCATCACCGTGTCGTGAAGATCCATCCGTTCAGAAACGGGAATGGCCGCCATTCGCGACTGCTCGCCGATCTTGTGCTGACGAAGCATTTTGGTCGCGAGCCCTTTACCTGGGGCGGTACCGCTCAACTCGGCGCAGCCGATCCTTGTAGGCAAACATACCTCGAAGGGCTGAAATTCGCTGACAGGGGCGACTACGCTCCGCTGATGCGCCTGTGCAGGGCTTCGTAATAACCGATGACGACGATCATGTTTACCGTGACCATGGCGCTTGTGATGATCCGAAATCCCGGACTTTGACGGGCCGTCCGGCGTGTCGGCTATGGCTGGCGAGGGCTAGACGACCACTCTCCCGGACGGGCTAATTCCCAGCAGCTTCCCATCGCTAAAAGCCCGCGGCGAGTCTTACTCGTAAGCCGCTGATTTTAATGGAGATCCATAGTGGACTGCTCGCGGCTGCGCCGCTCGTCCCTGCGCCCCTTGCGGGGCTCCGGGACCGCCGTCACCAAAGCGCTCCGGCGTCATCCGGCGGGGCCAGATGGTCTTTTCGGGCCGAATGGCGACCGTATTTATGTGCCTTCTTTAGGCCATTGGTGGCGCTCCCTACCGGATTCGAACCGGTGTACTGGCCTTGAGAGGGCCATGTCCTAGGCCTCTAGACGAAGGGAGCCCCGGGATCTACCGAACAGACATGTCTGCCGCCCGTTTGGTGAGCGGGCTGGTAGTATACGGACCAATTTTTCGGACTCAAGCGGAATACCACGGTTTGAACGATTCTTCGCCCCACGCCCCCCAGATCATCCCCCGTTCCGATCACCCCATATCGCGCGCCGAAATCTCGCCGAATGCGCTGAAAGTGCTCTATCGGCTCAAGGAGGCGGGCTACCAGGGGTTCCTGGTCGGCGGTGCCGTGCGCGATCTGCTGCTGGGGGTACGGCCCAAGGACTTCGATATCGCAACCGATGCGCTGCCGGAAGACGTGCGACGCCTGTTCCGCAACTGTCGCCTGATCGGCCGCCGCTTCCGGCTTGCGCATGTCCATTTCGGCAACGAGATCATCGAGGTCGCAACCTTCCGTGCCGCGGCGGCGCCGGAGCGTGAGGATGAGCCGGATGAAGCCGACGGGGAAGCTGAGTTGCTGCCCGACATCGACACGGAACATCGTGCTGTCGACGGGTCGGGGCGGATCCTGCGCGACAACATGTATGGCTCGATCGATGCCGATATCTGGCGGCGCGACTTCACGGCGAACGCGCTGTACTACAGCGTCGAGGATTTCTCGGTCTGGGACTTCTGCAGCGGCGCCGAGGATGTGCGTGCGCGCCGGCTACGCCTGATCGGCGACCCGGAAGCGCGCTATCGCGAGGATCCGGTGCGGATGCTGCGTGCCGTGCGCTTCGCGGCCAAGCTCGATTTCACGATTTCCCCCGAGACCGAGACGCCGCTGCGCGAGCTCGCGTATCTGCTGGACGGGGTGCCTCCGGCGCGGTTGTTCGAGGAGACGCTGAAGCTGTTTCTCGCGGGCTTCGGCGCGAAGGCCTACCGGCTGCTGCGTCATTACGGCCTGTTCGAGCACCTGTTTCCGTCGGCCGCCGCCGCCTTTGCCCTGCCGCCGTACGCGTATGCGGAACAGATGCTGATTTTAGGCCTCGAGAACACCGACGCGCGGATCCGCGAGGACAAGGCGGTCACGCCGACCTTCCTCTTTGCGCTGCTGTTGTGGGGGGCTGTGCTGCGCGAAATGAACGAGCAGCAACAGGCCGGCCCGGCGCCCGACCTCGCGCAGCTTCTCAATGCCTGCGACACCGTCCTCAAGGGGCAGCAGTCGCGCGTTGCGATCCCGCGCCGCTTCTCGGTACCGATGCGCGAGGTACTGATGTTGCAGCCGCGCTTCAACCGCCGCAGCGGCGTCAAGTCGCTCGCTCTCCTGCAGCATCCACGTTTCCGTGCGGCTTACGATTTTCTGCTGCTGCGCGCGCAGGCGGGTGCTGCGGATCCTGAGCTTGCGCAGTGGTGGACCGACGTGCAGCTGTTGCCGCATGAGGAGCGCGTCAAGCTGGTTCAGGCGCGTCCGGTCGATGCGGCAGGTGCCGGCAGCGCGGCGAGCGAGGAGGGGGGCGCCGGCGGCCCCGCACCACGCCGGCGCCGGCGTCGTCGTCGTGGCGGGCGCGGCGGTGGCGGAGGCGGCAGCGGCGAGGCGGCGACCTGACGGGTCCCGCGGCCATCGGCCATACCCCGTTGCTGCGCCCGGCCTATGTCGCGCTCGGCAGCAATCTCGAGGATCCCGAGCGCCAGGTGCACCTTGCAATGGACGCGCTGGCAGCGCATCCGGCGCTGCGCGTCGAGGCCCGTTCGCGGCTCTACCGTTCCAGCCCGCTCGGTCCGCAGGACCAGCCGGACTTCATCAATGCCGCGGTCGGCCTGGTCACGGCGCTCGATGCGCATGCGCTGCTCGGCGAGTTGCTCGGCGTGGAGCGGCGCATGGGCCGCGACCGGCGCGAGCGCTGGGGTCCGCGGATCATCGACCTCGATCTCATCTGGATGGTGGGTGCCCCCATCGATACGCCGGAGCTGACGCTGCCCCACCCAGGGGTACCTGTGCGCAATTTCGTGCTGTATCCTCTGAACGACATCGCGCCGTCGTTGCGTATCCCGGGAGCCGGACGCGTGGCCGATCTCGCAGGGCGCATCGGCGCTGCCGGCATATCCCTGGTGGATGACTTGAGAGGCACAGCGTGAGCGCGACCGCGCACCGGTTCATCGTGATCGAAGGCCCGATTGGCGTCGGCAAGTCCAGCCTTGCGCGCCGTCTGGCACAGTCCCTGAATGCGCAGCCTGTGCTCGAACAGGCGGAACTGAACCCGTTCCTCGAGCGTTTCTACAAGAGCCCGCGCGCGGCTGCGTTCGCGACCCAGCTGTTTTTCCTGTTCCAGCGCGCGCGGCAGATGGAAGAGGTGCGGCAGGAGGACCTGTTCGGTGCGGTCCGGGTTGCCGACTACCTGCTCGAGAAGGACCGGCTGTTTGCACGGGTCACGCTCGATGATGCCGAGTACGCACTGTACGAGAAGGTCTACGAGCGTGTCGTCGTCGATGCGCCACGGCCTGACCTGGTCGTCTACCTGCAGGCGCCGGTCGATGTCCTGCTCGACCGGATCGCGCGGCGCGGCATCCGCTACGAGCAGGCGATCGACCGGGGATACCTCGAGCGCCTGACCCAGGCCTATGCGCGCTTTTTCCACAGTTACGATGCGGCGCCGCTGCTGATCGTCAACGCTGCGGCGATCGACCCGGTCAACAACGCCGCCGATTACCAGCTCCTGTTCGCCGAAATCAGCAAGGCGCGGCGGGGGCGCCACTTCTTCAATCCGACGGGCAGCTCGCTGTTGTCGCAGGGATAGGCGCGGGCACGCCATGCATCCCGAGTGCCCAGTGGACGTGCTCGCGCACCAGCGCTGAGCTGTCCGCGGCTCGCGCCCCGAGCGCGGCGATGACGCGCGGCGAGCCGGGCGCATTGCCGAGCGCAACCGCGATGTTGCGCAGCCAGCGCTCGTGGCCGATGCGCCGGATCGCCGATCCTGCAGTGCGCGCCAGGAACTCGGCTTCGCTCCAGCCGAACAGTTCCGCGAGATCAGCATGGTCGAGACCATGGCGCGGCGCGAAATCCCCGACGGCCGTCGGCTGTGCAAACTTGTTCCAGGGACAGACCAGCTGGCAGTCGTCGCAGCCGTAGATGCGGTTGCCGATGGCGCGTCGCAGCTCCACCGGGATCGCGCCCTTGAGCTCGATCGTCAGGTAGGAAATGCAGCGACGCGCATCCAGCCTGTAGGGTGCGACAATCGCGCCCGTCGGGCACGCGGGCAGGCAGGCGTTGCAGCTGCCGCAATGCGCGCTTGCGGGCACGTCACGCTCGAGGTCGAGGTCCACGAAGATCTCGCCGAGGAAGAACCAGGACCCGGCGTTGCGGTCGATCAGGTTGGTGTGCTTGCCGATCCAGCCGAGGCCGGCGTTGCGTGCGAGCGCCTTTTCCATGACCGGCGCGCTGTCGCTGAAAACGCGATGGCCGAACGGACCGACTGCCGCGCCGATCCGCTCGCACAGCGTGGCCAGCCGCCCGCGCAACACCTTGTGGTAATCGCGGCCGAGTGCATAGCGGGACACGTACCCCAGTGTGGGGTCGGCCAGGGCCCGCTGTGCATCCGCGGCGCCGCCAGGCCAGTAATCCAGCCGTACGCTGATGCAGCTCACCGTGCCCGGCACCAGCAACTGCGGCCGCGTGCGCTTCAGGCCGTGCCGGGCCATGTAGTCGAGTTCGCCGTGGAAGCCGGCGGCAAGCCATTCGGCGAGTCGCGCCTCATCTTCGCCGAGTTCGATGCCAGCCACCCCGACGCCTGTGAATCCGAGTTCACGGCTCCAGCGCTGGATGTCCTCGAGGAGACGGGGGCGGTCGGGAACGGTCATGGTGGCCGGGGTGACGGGGATGTTTTCAGTATACTGCGGCCCCCCACGCGGAGTCCTTCGGTGACCGTGATCCTGAAGCTCGACCTGGCCGATGCGGCCGCGACCGATGCGCTCGGCAGTGCCCTTGCGGCCACGTTTCCCGGTGCCTCCCTTGCCGCCGTCATCGTCGGCCTGCACGGCGAACTGGGGGCGGGCAAGACCAGCTGCGTGCGCAGCCTGCTGCGCGGTCTCGGCGTACAGGGCACCGTGCGCAGCCCGACCTATACGCTGGTGGAGACCTATCTGTTGCCGGGACTGACCGCGATCCATGCCGACCTCTACCGCCTGCGCGTCCCCGGCGAATTCCTGGACCTCGGGGTCAGCGAATTCCTGCTTCCCGGGCACCTGATCCTGCTGGAGTGGAGCGAAAACGGTGCGGGCTACGTACCGCCGCCGGACCTGGATCTGACCCTGGGCTACGCCGGCGAGGGCCGCACTGCCACGCTGGAGGCGCGCACCGCGTTGGCGGAACCCTGGCTGGAGAAGTTGGGAGATGACAGTAGATTAACTCCCTATCTATCTAATTTAACTTGAAAAAATATCGACCGCGCGTTAACCTGCAACGCCATGGGTGCGCGCGTTGCTAAGTTAGGCTGGGGTGGGCTTCTGGCGCTGGCCGTGGTGCTGCCCTGCCATGCGGTCGAGGTGCGCGACGTGCGCCTGTGGAGCGGACCGGAGAATACCCGCCTGGTCCTCGACCTCTCGGGCAGCGCTGCCCACAGCGTATCGCTGCTGCGCAATCCCGAACGGATTGTGCTCGACATCCGGGGCGCGCACCTGCATCACGGGCTGCGGCCGCCGACCTCCACGGTGGGCATGATCCACGGGGTGCGCATCGCACAGTACACGGCGAGCGACCTGCGCGTCGTCATCGACGTCGATCACGCCGTTCGCCCGCAGACCTTCATGACGCCGCCGAACGCACAGTATGGCTATCGGCTGGTCCTCGAACTGCCGGGAGCAGTCGCCGCGTCGGCGAGCGCCGCAGCTGCGCCGGCGCCGGTCAAGGCCGAACATGCCCGCAGCGGCGGCCGTGACCTCATCATCGCCGTCGATGCCGGCCACGGCGGTGAGGATCCGGGCGCGATCGGCCCGGGCGGCACACGCGAAAAGGACGTCGTGCTGGCGATCGCGCGGGCGCTTGCGCAGCGCATCGCCACGGAGCCGGGCATGCGCGCGGTGCTGACGCGCGATGGCGACTACTTCGTGCCGCTGCGCGACCGGATGCGTCGCGCCCGTGCGCAGAACGCGGACCTGTTCGTGTCGATACACGCGGATTCCGTGCGCGACCGGCACATCGACGGCTCCTCGGTGTACATCCTGTCGCAGAAGGGGGCGAGTGACGAGGCCTCGCGCTGGCTCGCCGAACGTGAGAACGCCTCCGACCTGATCGGTGGGGTTTCCCTCGATGACAAGGACGACGTGCTGGCCTCGGTGCTGCTCGATCTGTCGCAGAGCGCGGCGTCGATCGCCAGCGAGGAAGCGGCGGGCCATGTACTGCAACAGCTCACCCAGGTCGGGCAGATCCGCAAGCGCCAGGTGCAGCAGGCGCGCTTCATGGTGCTGAAATCGCCCGACATCCCGTCGATGCTGGTCGAGACGGCGTACATCTCGAATCCGCAGGAGGAGCAGCGGCTGCGCGGCTCCGCGCAGCAGGCCCGGCTTGCCGAGGCAATCCACCAGGGCGTGCGCGAGTACTTCTACGCCAATCCGCCACCCGGCACGCGCCTCGTGCAGCTCGCGTCACCGGCGCCGGCGACACCCGCAATGTGAGAAACTGCGGCCCTCTTGCGAGGGGTTGCCGTTGTCGATCCAGGTCCTGCCCGATGAACTGATCAGCCAGATCGCTGCCGGCGAGGTCATCGAACGCCCGGCCTCCGTCGTGAAGGAACTGGTCGAGAATGCGCTCGACGCCGGGGCGCGGCGCATCGACGTCGAGATCGAGAAGGGCGGTGCGGCGCTGATCCGTGTGCGCGACGATGGCTGCGGCATGGACGTGGCGGAGCTGCCTCTGGCGCTGACCCGCCATGCCACCAGCAAGATCGGCTCGCTGGCCGACCTGGAGAGCATCGCAACGCTCGGTTTCAGGGGCGAGGCGCTGCCGAGCGTCGCTTCCGTCTCGCGACTGACGCTGACGACGCGCACCGCAGCGGCAGCCCATGGCTGGAGCGTCGCGGGTGTTGCAGCGACGGCCACCGACGCGCAGCCGGCCGCGTGTCCTGGCGGTACCGCGATCGAGGTCCGCGACCTCTTTTACAACGTCCCGGCGCGGCGCAAGTTCCTGCGCACGGAGTCCACCGAATTCCAGCACATCACGCGCATGCTCGAACGGCTGAGCCTGTCGCGCTTCGATGTCGCGTTTTCACTGTCGCATAACGGCCGCAAGGTCTGGACGCTGCCGGTCGCTGCAACCCCGGCCGAGCAACTGCAGCGGGTCGCGACGGTCTGCGGCGAGGAGTTCGCCGCCCACGTCATCGAGATCAGGGCCGAGACGCAGAGCTGGCGCCTGTCGGGGTGGCTTGCGCTGCCGACGTATTCGCGCGGCCAGGCAGACCTGCAGTTCGCCTACGTCAATGGCCGCTTCGTCCGCGACAAGCTGCTGGCTGGCGCCGTGCGCATGGGGTACCAGGACGTGCTGTTCGGCGGGCGCTTTCCGGCTTACCTCGTGTATCTCGACCTCGACCCGCGCCTCGTCGACGTCAACGCGCATCCGCAGAAGCTCGAGGTTCGCTTCCGCGATTCGCGCCAGATCCATGAGTTCGTGTTCCGCAGCGTCGATGCGGCACTGGCGGCGACGCGTCCGAGCGCCGCCTCGATGGGGTCGGCGCCGGCAGACTGGCTGACGGCGAGCGCCGGATTCGGCGCCCTGCGACGGCCGGACCAGTCGCGGATGTTTCTGCCGGAGGCGCGAGCCGCCGCCGCGGTGGCCGATGCCTGGCGCAGCCAGGTGACGGCGGCGGACGAGGCGTTCGCGCCCGGGTCCGAGGCGGCCTGGGCGCCGGCGAGCGCAGCGACGGGCGCCGCGCCGCCACTCGGTTTTGCGCTGGCGCAGCTGCACGGCATCTACATCCTGGCGGCGAGCGGCGACGGCCTGGTGCTCGTCGACATGCACGCCGCGCACGAACGCGTGACCTACGAGCGGATGAAGCGGCTACTGGCGGGCCAGGTCGCCTCGCAGCAGCTGCTGGTTCCGGACGTCCTGCGGCTGAACCCCGCACAGGCCGAGGCGGCCGACCTGCATGCGGCGGAGTTCGCCGCGCTCGGCTTCGCGGTCGCGCGCCTCGGGCCTGACCAGGTCGTGCTGCGCGCGGTGCCGGCGCTGCTCGCGGACCAGGACCCGGCCGCGCTGGTGCGCGACGTGCTCACCGACCTTGCCGAGGGCGCGGCCTCACGCCGGGTCGAGGAGTCGGTCAACCACCTGCTGGGAACCCGGGCCTGCCACACCGCCGTGCGCGCCCAGCGCCAGCTGAGCCTCACGGAAATGAATGCGCTGCTGCGCGAGATGGAAGTCACGCCGCGCGCCGACCAGTGCAACCACGGCCGGCCGACCTGGGTGCGCCTCACGCTGCCCGACCTCGACCGGCTGTTCCTGCGCGGACGCTGATGCACCCCGTTGTCGTGCTGCTGATGGGCCCCACCGGCGCGGGCAAGTCGGACGTCGCGCTGGCGCTCGCGGCGCGCCTGCCGCTGGAGATCGTCAGCGTCGATTCCGCGCAGGTGTTCCGCGGCATGGACATCGGTACCGCGAAACCCGACGCAGCGATCCGGGCGCGCGTTCCGCACCACCTGATCGATATCCGCGACCCTGCCGATGCCTACTCCGCCGGCGAGTTCGTCCGCGATGCCGCGCGGGTCATGCAGGACATCTGGTCGCGCGGTCGCCAGCCGCTGCTGGTGGGCGGCACGATGCTGTACTTCCATGCGCTGACCGAAGGCCTGGCGGCGCTGCCTGCGGCTGACCCCGGCGTGCGCGCCGAACTCGATGCGCAGGCCGAGCGGGATGGCTGGGCTGCGCTGCACGCCGAACTCGCCCGGGTCGACCCTGCGGCGGCCGCAAGGATCCACGTCAATGATCCGCAGCGCATCCAGCGGGCCCTCGAGGTCTACCGGCTGACCGGGCAGGGCATTACGGCCCTGCAACAGGACCGCCGGGCGCTGCTCGGTACCGGGGAGGGCGCGGGTGCCGGGCCCCGCGTCCTGCAGTTCGCGCTGGCGCCGGCCGAGCGCAGCGTGCTGCATGCGCGGATCGCGGCGCGCCTGGAGGCGATGCTGGAGGCCGGGCTGCTCGACGAAGTGCGTACTTTTTTTACACGCGGCGACCTGACCCGGGAACATCCGTCGATGCGCGCTGTCGGATATCGGCAGTTGTGGGATCATCTGGCAGGAGCGAGCAGTTTGCAGCGCGCGACGGAAAAGGCGGTTTTCGCGACCCGGCAGCTGGCCAAGCGCCAGTTGACCTGGCTGCGACAGCGGCCAGGAGCCCGGTGGTTTGACACGGCGCAGCCCGCGTGCGCTTCCAGGGTGCTCGATGCACTGACAGGGGACGCTTTCGCTGGCCCAGACCACGCACATGGCTGAGGTCGCTGTGCTAGCATCCCCTTTAACTAATAATAAGGAGTCTTCCCCATGGCCCGTGGCCAGTCTCTCCAGGATCCCTTCCTGAACGCCCTGCGCAAGGAGCGTGTACCTGTCTCCATCTACCTGGTAAATGGCATCAAGCTGCAGGGGCAGATTGACTCGTTCGACCAGTTTGTCGTGCTGCTGCGTAACAGCGTCAGCCAGATGGTCTATAAACACGCCATTTCCACGGTCGTGACGGCCCGCAATGTGAGCCTCGCAACCAACGAGGACGGCGAAGTTACCGAATCGGCCATCGTCGAGTGACACACACGCAGGTCGCTTTTGTTTGATCGTCCGCAGGGCGGCGAGCGCGCCGTCCTGGTCTCGGTCGGGATCGGCCACCCGGTTGATCCCGCCGACACGATGGAATTCCGGGCGCTGGCCGCTTCCGCCGGCACCGTGGACGTTGCGACCGTAACGGCCTGCCGGGCGCGGCCGGACCCGAAGTACTTTGTCGGATCCGGCAAGGCTGAGGAGATCCGCCAGATCGCCGAAACCCATGATGCGGCTGTCGTACTCATCGACCAGACCTTGAGTCCGAGTCAGGAACGCAACCTGGAGAAGTTGACAAATCGTCGAGTATTAGATCGTAATGGATTGATACTTGACATTTTTTCCCAGCGCGCACGCAGCTTTGAGGGCAAGCTGCAGGTGGAACTTGCGCAGCTGTCCCACCTCTCGACACGGCTGGTGCGCGGCTGGACCCACCTCGAGAGGCAGAAGGGCGGCATCGGACTGCGCGGTCCCGGTGAAACCCAGCTCGAAACGGATCGCCGACTCATTGGTAAGAAAATCAAGACGTTAAAGTTACGTCTTGAGAAATTATCTCAACAACGGGACACGGGCCGGCACGTGCGCCGCGAGGTCCCGGTGCCGACCGTGGCACTGGTCGGCTATACCAATGCCGGGAAGTCGACGCTGTTCAACCGGCTGACCGGTTCCGCGACCTACGTTGCCGACCAGCTGTTTGCGACACTCGACCCGACCGTGCGCCAGCTGAAGCTCGACGGGGTCGGGGAGGTCGTGCTCGCCGACACGGTAGGATTCGTCCGCGAACTGCCGCACGAACTGGTCGCCGCGTTCCGCTCGACGCTGCAGGAGGCCCGCGAGGCGGATCTGCTGCTGCATGTCGTCGATGCAAGCGACCCGCAGCGCAGCCTGCGTATCGAGCAGGTCCGCAGTGTGCTGCGCGGCATCGGTGCCGGCGACCTGCCGGAACTGCTCGTATTCAACAAGATCGACCTGCTGGAGGAGCTGCCGCGCGTGCTGGACGGGGCGGATGGGCTGCCCGCCCAGGCCTGGATCTCCGCGGTCAGCGACGCCGGCATGGCGCCGCTGCGCGCGGCGATCGCGCGTGCGGTGCGGCCACACCAGCAGCGGCGCACCCTGCACGTGGAGCTCGCCGCCGCGTCGCTGCGCTCGCAGCTGTACCGTCGCAATGCGATCCGCGCCGAGCGCACCCGCGATGACGGCAGCTGGGAGATCGACGTCGAACTCGAGGCCGCGGAACTTGCGAAGCTCGACGGCGCCAGCGGCGTGCATGTGCTCGAGCCTGCAATGCGGCTTGTGACCCGGGGCGAGGCTGCCTAGAATGCCCGGTTTCTGCGCGACCCGCAGTTTTGCCCACAACCCACGTTAGGCGGCTTCAATAATGGCTTGGAACGAATCTGGCGGCGATAAGCCCCGCAACCCGTGGAACCGTCCGCAACAGCCGCAGAACGACCTCGATGACGTGCTGCGCAACCTGCAGAAGCGCATCTCGGCGCTGTTCGGCAAGGGCGGCGGC
>Ga0302320_10016390_pt1 | contig 15142 bp, 12 predicted proteins | sample Bog_T0_3_FD_202130 | JGI IMG/M metagenome (GOLD analysis project Ga0302320, IMG submission 202130) | Peat permafrost microbial communities from Stordalen Mire near Abisko, Sweden - Bog_T0_3 | ecosystem: Environmental > Terrestrial > Soil > Wetlands > Peat | place: Sweden: Abisko, Stordalen Mire... | reverse complement strand
GAACAAAAGCCGATAGATTCTCATAGCCGCTCTCGGTAATCAGCAGCATGTCTTCCAGCCTGATCCCTACATGCTCTTCCGGAATCTGCATGGCCGGCTCGATCGTAAAGATCTGACCGGGCTCGAGCGTCTGGGTGGGATTGCGAACGTCATGCACTTCCATCCCGACCGTGTGTCCCAGACTATTGGCGCGGCTGGTGCGATACCGCTCGACAAACTGCGCTGCCGCGGTCTTGATACGGTCGTCCGTGAAGGGATAAGAAGCCATGATCGCGTCCATCTTCTTCACCGCGTTTTGAATGATCTCGGAAGGCTTCTTATGCACTGCAATCGAAGCCATCAGAGCCTGGTACAGCTTCAGATAGATGCTGTAGAACTCGCGCTGCTTCGGGGTGAATTTACCGTTCGCGGGAAATACCCGCGTCACATCCGACGAGTAGTTCCTGTAATCCGGCGCATAGTCGAACTGCACCAGATCGCCATCGGCCAGTTTCGCGGTATCGCGATGGTAATGCGAATACCAGGTGTTTTGCCCGGTCCCGATGAGGGCGAAGTAGGCCGCGCCGTAAGCTCCGAACTTTTTGAACACGAATTCGGCATCGGCCTGAAGTTCGTACTCGAACATACCGGGCTTCGCATCGCGCATGGCTTCGATAATGCCTAAACCCGCGATCCGGGTGGCCTCGCGAATCACTGCGATCTCGCGCGGCGATTTGGTTCCGCGAAGTTCGTCCAGAATCGGGTCGAGATTCTCGATCTTTGCCTGCGGGGCCGCCTCTTTGACGTGCGCAATGAAGGCTTCTTCCCGCGAGGATCGCCCATCCCACGGATCGGCTTTGGTATTGCGCCACAGAGTTGCGGGATCGGTTGATGAGGCTGAGCCCAGCACCTCGGGCCGGAACGGAGTGAAGATGGTACGCGGTTCGTTTGCGATGTGGAATTGCTCGCGAGCCAGAACTTCGTTCATGCCTGTCGCCTTACCGGCCTCGACGCCGGGCACCAGGGCCGGACCGAACATCATCTTCTCGCGGCGTTCGTTATAAGGCTGGAGAAAGAGTGTGGATTTGTGAGCCCGCCCATCGATTACGAGGAGCGCGCGCGGTTCAACTACGCCGGAAAGATAGGAGAACTGATTCGCCTGACGAAGAGGCTGCTCGCCCGGCCGCTCCGTGGTTCCCTGGAGAATCGCAACACCGTCACCGATCTTCGCCATCACCAGAGCGCGCCGCGCGGCGTATTCATCCGGCGGAAATACATCCGTGAATACAGGCTGAGCACAGGCCGGCCCGAGGCACAGAAAGACAGAGGGCCATAGGATCTTCACAGTCTTCGCAGTGTAACGCGGCTGTGGAGCTACTGAATAAAGCCGACGGGCTTAAGGCAAAAGTGGGAATCGCGGCGGCGTTCGATGAGTCCCGCCGTGGTCTCAATCGCTTCACGGAAACCGATGTCGTCGCAGCGAACGCCCAGCATTTCGCCGCTCGATTTGTCGTACTCGACAATCTGAAACCGCAAGCTCATCGGGTCGAGAGCTCCCGCGAACATCGCCTCGTTGCGAAGCGCGTCCACGTCAGGTAACCCCACGTCTGGTAACCCCACGTCAGGTAATAACGACTGCATCCCCGTTGTCATGCCGTTTTACTCCTCTACAGTATTAGTGCAGCGGGCTCGGAAAAGGTTTCGGTAATTGCGATGCAGAGTGCTTATGGGTTACATCGGCGGTCTTTATCGCGGTTCATTCCTACACCTTGATTTAAATAGTGTTAGCATCGAGAATTTTTCTCAGGCTTTGTTTCAATTGTCATACCGGTACTAAGGGTAGTGGACCAGCTGAACGCTATCGAATGGTACTGTCGGCGCCGATTAAATCACACCCTCAAACAAATGTCGCTTCATGTAAAAATCATTAGAAGCCCGGTTCCGCTTTCGGACCCGGCGATGTTCCGCTTATGAGCGCGCCCGTTATCGAATCCCCAACCCGCCTGAAAGCGGCGTGGCAGTATCTGCCGCGCGAGGGCTTCCATGACGAAATGCTGGAAGCGACTGGCGGCATCCGCCCGCACTGGCAGGGACTCGCCGAAGCGCTCAACAGAATCGGCCCGGCGGGTCTGGCGGATCGCTGGCATGAAGGCCGCCGGCTGATTCACGATAACGGAGTCACCTATAACGTCTATGGCGACCCGCAAAGCACGGAGCGCCCCTGGCCTTTGGACCCCATTCCGTTTCTGCTGCACTCGAGCGAATGGCAGGCCATCGAGGCCGCTATCATCCAGCGCGCGACTCTTCACAATCTGATCCTGCGCGATGTCTACGGGCCGCAAACTCTGATGCGGGAAGGCAGACTGCCGCCGGAACTCATCTTCGAGCATCCTGGCTATTTGCGTCCGCTTCGCGGGGTTTCGCTGCCCAACAATATTTGGCTGCACAGTTATTCTGCAGATATCGCACGCGCGCCCGACGGACAGTGGTGGGTTCTGGGCGACCGTACGCAGGCCCCTTCCGGCGCGGGCTATGCGCTGGAGAACCGGCTTGTCTCGCTGCGTGTCCTGCCCGATGTGTTTCGCGCCGGCAACGTGCAGCGGCTGGCTGGTTTCTTTCAGAAGTATCGTGACGGTCTTCGCGGTCTGGTGCCGCATCGCGAGAATCCCCGAATTGTTGTCATGACACCGGGTCCTTATAACGAGACCTGGTTCGAGCACGCCTTCCTGGCGCGTTATCTCGGCTACACGCTGGTCGAAGGCGGCGATCTCACGGTTCGCAACAATCACGTCTATCTGAAAACCCTGGGCGGCCTGCTGCCAGTGGATGTCATCGTGCGCCGCCAGGACGATTCCTATTGCGATCCGCTCGAATTCCGCGGTGATTCCATGCTCGGGGTGGCGGGCCTGACAGGCGCGGTCTGGGCCGGCAATGTTGCGGTAGCGAATGCGTTGGGCTCGGGCCTGATGGAATCGGCGGCGATGGCCGCCTTCTTGCCCGCGCTCTCGCAGCACATGCTGGGCGAAAAGCTCAAAATGCCCAACATCGCCACCTGGTGGTGCGGAGAGAAGGGTCCGTGCAGCCAGGTGGCGGAAAACCTGGATCATCTGGTGATTAAGTCCGCCAGCCCTTCGCTTGAGTTGGCGCCCACCTTCGGGGCGAAGCTGACCGCGGCCGAGCGCGCCGCTCTGGTGAAGAAAATCGAGGCCAATCCTGGCGCTTATGCGGCCCAGGAGCAGGTTTCCCTCTCCACGGTTCCGGTCGCTCATAACGGTATTCTCGATGCGCGACATTTGGTGCTGCGCGTCTTCGCGGTAGCTTCGGGCGACAGTTACGCGGTTATGCCCGGCGGCCTGACGCGGGTCACGTCGTCGCTCGACAGCCTGGTGGTTTCGATGCAGCACGGCGGCGGCAGCAAGGACACCTGGGTGCTGGCGGACGAGCCCGTTTCATCCTTCAGTCTGCTGCGAAAGACCAAAGGTCCGCTGCCGGTGAGCCGCGCCACGTTCGACCTGCCCAGCCGGGTGGCCGATAATCTCTACTGGCTCGGGCGCTATCTGGAGCGCTTCGAGACCGCTGTACGGGCCGTACGCGCGGTGCTGCCTCGACTCTTTCTGGAATCCGATCCGGCGGTGACCGCTGCCATCTACGTCGGCACGCATTTCCTGATGGGCGGAGCCTGGCTTAAGGACGAGGAGGGCGAACAGTCGATCGAAAGCGATCTGCTCGCGCTCATTGCGGATCCGAAATCGGATTTCAACCTGCGCGCCGGTTCTCGCTCCATCCTGCGCGTGGCGCGTCTGCTGCGAGATCGTATCTCGAGCGATGCCTGGCGAGTCCTTAACCAGATCCATACTCAGTTCAACGAAGCCGCTCCGCCCGAACCGCTGCGCGTCAGCCGCGCGCAGGACCTGCTTGACCAGACAGTTCTCCTGCTCTCGGCCTTCAGCGGTCTGGCGGTTGAGAACATGACGCGCGGCCATGGCTGGAGATTTCTCGATATGGGCCGGCGCGTCGAGCGCGCGGTGCAAACTGTTCAGCTGATCCGCAACGGTCTGGGCTTCGATTTCGCTTCCACCGATCCTGAGCTTGCGATGGTGCTCGAAATCGCGGACGGCACGCTGACCTATCGTTCGCGTTATCTCAATTCCATGCAGTTCGACCTGGTGCTGGATTTGCTGCTGCTCGATGAAGGCAACCCGCGCTCGGTGGCGTATCAGGTATCGAAACTGCGCAAGCACGTGGACCGTCTGCCGGAAAGCCATCCGTCGAGCGGCAACCCGCGTGAGGCGCGCCTTGCACTGAGTCTGCTGAGTTCGGTGCAACTGGCGGAGGCTCAGGAGCTAACGAATCTTTCGGATCTGGACCGTTTCACCGGGCGTCTGATGTCCGATCTGAAACTGCTTTCCGATACCCTCACGCGCGTCTATTTCACCCAGCAGACGGGGAGGGCCCAATGATCGTCACGGCTTCGCACACCACCACCTATCTCTACAGCAATCCGGTTTCGATCTGCCACACGCAGACCCATCTCATGCCGCGCGAGAGCCCGCGCCAGAAGGTGCTCTCCCATGAACTGAGCGTGAGTCCGGATCCGGCGTTCTCCACTTCGCGCATCGATTACTTCGGCAACGAGATGACCTTTTTCTCGATCCACGAGATGCATCAGACGCTGACGATTACGTCTTTCAGCGAACTGGAGTTGTTTCCCGAAGAGCCGCCGCATGCCGGGCTGACCCCGTCGTGGGAGAAGGTTCGGGATATTGCGCTCGCCCGGGAGAGCGAAGAAGCCTTCGCAGCGTCCGAGTTTGTGTGTAAATCGCCTTACGTGAAAACCGGCGCGCTGTTTGCGGAGTATGCAAAGCCGTCTTTCACAGCGGGGCGCTCGATTCTGGAAGCGGGGCTCGATCTGAATCACAGGATCTACAAAGAGTTTCGATACGACCCGCGCGCGACGACGATCTCAACTCCGGTGGATGAAGTACTGAGCAAGAAGGGCGGAGTCTGCCAGGACTTTGCGCATCTGATGATCTCCTGCGCGCGGTCGATGGGGCTGCCTGCGCGCTATGTAAGCGGCTACCTGCGCAGCGGCAAGGATTCAGTGGGGCATGAGGCGTCGCACGCCTGGTGCGCGCTCTACTGCCCCGAGTTCGGCTGGCTGGATTTCGACCCCACTAACGATTTGATGCCGCGCGGCGATCATGTCACGGTGGCGCACGGGCGGGATTATTCGGATGTCACGCCGGTGAAGGGTGTGGCGCTGGGCGGCGGTGAGCAGATCGTAAATGTAGTAGTTGAGGTTTTGCCGCCGCGGTGATTTCGATCAACCTTTGTGAATCGAATTCAGCAGCGCATCGTACTTCGCCAGATTCGCTGTCACTGTCTTCACCGGTCCCGTGAATTTCACGAAGATGTTGCCGCCAGGTCCTTCCACGATCGCCGCCAGCATGCGGTAATCGGCCTTTGGGGCGAGCGGGGCCATGTTGGGGCCTCCTATGCCTGCGTAGGCTCCGGTAACGTCCAGCGTGCTCGCCTTCAGGCCGTGGAGGGTCTTCGTCTCGGTCTTAGCAGGGGCGGGCTGGCCGTCCACCGTAAACTGGCCCTTCCAGCGCGTCATATTGGCTTCGACGGTGCCTCCCTGGCTTTCCCCGAAGAAGTAGACGACGCATTCGGCATCGCCCACGGCGTAGGTCGCGGCGCGCATCGGGGATGCGCCTTTCGAATCCCAGCCGGCGGGCGCGGTCCAGGAGAGTCCGGCCGCGGATTCGGCAACGAGCGCGGCCGCGGCGCAGAGCAGGATAATGGCAGTTCGCATATATGGCCAGTCTAACGGACCACGAATACTGGATGAGGCAGGCGCTCGATCTGGCCCGCGAGGCCGAAGAGAGCGGCGAAGTCCCTGTCGGTTGCGTCATGGTGGCCGACGGCGAAATCATCGGTAAGGGCCGCAACTCCCCGATTGAAATGCTGGACCCCACCGCGCATGCCGAAATGCTGGCGATGCGGCAGGCCGCGATTGCCATCGGTAGTTACCGCCTGAGCGATGCCACTTTGTATTGTACGCTTGAACCTTGTCCGATGTGTGCGGGAGCGCTGGTGGCGGCTCGGGTGAAGACGCTGGTGTTCGGCGCGCGCGATCTTCGTTTCGGGGGCGTCCGCAGTAAGTTTCAGATCGCCGATTCGCCCTTGCTGAACCATAGAGTCGAAGTTGTGGAAGGCGTGCTGGGTGCGGAGTCGACTGCGATGCTGCAGCGTTTCTTTAACGAGCGGCGTTCTTCCTGATCAGCCAGACTTCGGCCACCTGGACGCCTCTTCCGTTGCCTCCGCCGCCGGTGGGTTTAGTCCATTCGAGCGTGAGTTCGCCGGTTGCGGTTGCCGCTTGCGGGATATCGAATTCCAGCGGAGCCATGGGCACGGGCTTCTCGCGGAACGGGTGGATCTCATAGGTCCCATTGGCGACCAGACGAATCGGGACCTTCGGCGCCTCGATGCCGTAGACGACGCGTACGGCGTATGAAGCGGCGCGGTCGAGGTCGGTGTAGCGCATTCGCAGGGGCGTATCGCTTAGGGTTTCCGCCTGGGTGAACCATGAGACTCGCGCGCCCTGGCGCGGCTCGGCGCCGAAGCCGATCATCGGGGAATTCAGAAAGTCGGGGTCCTGGTCGTAGGGGAGGCCGGCGACCAGATGAGGCTGGCGGGTGGGGTCGCCGAGATCGTCGTAAAACCCGCCAGGTCCGGGGTCTGTCCAGTTGCGGATGCTGTCGAAGTGGTCTGCTTTGATTTCGCTTTCGATCCAGACGCGATCGTTGAGCGGGAAGTCGATGGCGTCGAGGTTGGCGCCGCGTCCCAGGGCGATGGCCTGATAACGCGGCACGCTGAGCTGCATGTGGATGCTCTGGAAGAGGGCTTCGGCGAGTTCGAAGACTTGGGCGCGAATGGCATCGACATCGGGCGGGATCGGATTGGATTCGAGAATGCGCATTGCTTGCTGGGCGGAACCCGCGCGCAGCGCGCGTGCTTCCCGATCGCTTTCGAGCGCGAGGCGGCGGCGCAGGAAGGCGTCGTAATAAGCCCGATAGAGGCCTTCCTGAAATCGCCAGTTGAGCTTCTGTTGCGGGGTGGCCCTGCGCTCCATTGCCTGGAACTGCCGGAGCGTCGCCTCGACACCTGCATTGGGGGCCAGAGGGCCGCGCCAGTTGAGTTCGAGCGCCATCAGGCCCTCCGCGAAACTCTCCATGCCTGTGAAGAAGCGGCTGTAATCGCGCACGATGTCGGCGACATTCGCTTCCGGATTCCAGCCGAGACCGCTCCAAACGAACTTGTTGAGGTCGTCATTGCAACCTTCCGAATAGGTGACGAAGCCGGTGGAGTAGGGAACATAACGGCGGAAGATAGCGGCCTCATCGACAGGCCTTGGATTAATCACCTCGCGCCCTTCGGTTGCGGCGAAGGCGAAGTCCCAGTCAGGCACGGGGAATTCGGCATGGATGCTGTGGGTGATGTCGGGATAGAAGCGAATCGAGTAGCGTTGAGGGACGCGTTCACGCAGATCGGCAATGCTGCCGCGCACCTGCGGCCCGAAGACCACGCCGGTAAGCCAGGCTGGCTGTGTTTCGAGAATGCCGATGAATTCGTCGTACCAGGCTTTGTCGAAACTCTGCGGCGAGATCCAGACCTGCGCCTTCGGGTGATAACGGCGCAGATTCGCAGCCTGCTTTTCGAGGAGAGCCATCAAATATTTGGGTTCGGTGTGGCCGGGGTCGCCACCCGGGACGAAAATGGCGTCGATGCGGGGCAGTTTGCGGAAGACCTCGCCCCATTCTTCGAGGGCTGCGGCGACCGTCTTCGGGTCGGAATAATCGGGATCCATCGCGGGATACCAGACGGAAACATCGAGTCCGTATTCGCTTGCAATCCTCGACATCTCGACCATCATTTCCATCTGCGGCAAAGGGAAATGCGGGCTGTCGGGCGCGTCGTCCGAGCGAGGCGGAATCAGCTCGATGGTATTGGTCCCGAAGATGGCCAGTTCGCGAATGTACTGCTCCCACATCGCGACGCTCCAGCCATCGTAGGAGTTGGTTTTTGGCCGATAGCCGAGTTGATGCCCGCGGATTGCGACCTTCGGCGCGGTGGTTATGCGGAGTCCGTCGTCGATTTCGAGATGCTGCCGAGACATGGTGAGTTGGCGGAGGAACCAGCCCGCGCCGAAGATGACTCCGCGTTCGTCATTGCCGGTAATCGTGACGCCTGCAGCGGACGTGGTGAGCGCGAATCCTTCGGCGGGCCCCGCGGAGGCAAGCGAAATCCGGATCGTGGGGGAACCGGTTGCCGAAAGGCGAAGCTGCGTCCGCTTCTCGACCTCCTGCGCAATCATCTCGGCCGCTTTCTTCTCGATGGCCGAAGCATTCGGGGAAAGCCGGATCGAGGCATTTCGCAGATCGATCGCCGCGCGGCAAAGCATTGCGCCGACAAGGCACAGCGAGGCAAGCCTGATCACATCGAAATTATATGCGGGCGGCTACAATCGGGATGTGCCCAAGGTTACTTTTCTTCCCGCCAACGAAGTCTTCGAGTTCGACTCCGGCAAGCTGCCCTATAAGGGCCACGGCAAGCCCGAGTCTCTGCTCGATGTGGCGATGAACTTCGGATTTCATCTCGAACATGCCTGCGGAGGCAGCTGCGCCTGCACGACGTGCCATGTAGTCGTGAAGCAGGGCGTACCCAACTTGTCTGAAATGGAAGACGATGAGATCGATCGGGTGGAGCAGGCGGCAGATTTCCAGCTGAATTCGCGGCTGGGATGCCAGGCGGTGGTTCAGGGGGATGTGACGGTACACATTCCCGACTGGAACCGGAACTACGTCAGCGAAGGGCACTAAGAAAGGGCAGACCTTGCGGTCCGCCCTTTTTTGCACTGGCGCTGTTTGGAACGCTGTTTAGAACGATAGTCGAACGGTGAATTCGATGCGGCGCACGCCGGCCGCGCTGCCGCCTCCGCCAAAGCCGCCGCCCCCGCCGCCCGCCACAGAGGTCGACTGTCCGAAGAAGGACGACGTTACCTGGCCTGTCGGATTACCGAGATTGACGTGGTTGATGAAGTTGCGAGCGTTAACGCTGGCGGTCAGGCTGTACTTCTTGCCGCTGGCATTGCCGCCGCCACCCCCGCGGGGACCGCCTCCGCCACCGCCGCCGCCGCGTCCACCACCGCCACCCATTCCGCCACCGCCGCCGCCACGGCCACCACCACCACCGCCACCGCCTGCCGCAACACCAAACCCTCCGCCACGACCACCGCCGCCGGGTCCACCGGGTCCGCCGCCATCGGGGCCACCCTGACCGGCGTTCGGATTGGGAGCGACCTTCTCACCCCAGCCCCAGGTGCGGCTCAGACGAATGTTCGCCGAGATGCTGGCCGGGCCCTGACCGTAGTTGTACGGAATGAAGGCTTCCGAAGGCGTCGGGTTAAGGTCGAACGTTCCATACTTGGTCGGCACGATTTTCGAGTTCGGTCCCGGAGCCGTCGCAAACGCGGGCCGCAGATTGGCAATACCATCGCCATCGAAATAACCGCCGGTTGTGATGTTGAAGGGACCGCCCGAAGCCAGCGTCAGGAACGGCGCCGCGGTGATCGCGTAGGGCAGGTTGATGGTGCCGCCCATGTAACCGGTGTGGCGCTTGTCGTAAGAAGCCCGGCCCCAGTCGAGATTATCGTTGTACTGATCCATGGGCAGGCCGGAAGCATTGGTGTGGGCAAAGCCGAGCACGTAATAGCCGTTGAGGCTGAAGCGCCGGTTAAAGCGAGTATTGACGCTGGTGATGTACTGGGTCTGCTTGAAGATCCCGGTGGTTTCGTAGTCGTAAATCGGACCAAAGCCGGCGTAGGGCAGTTGGGTGATTCCGGCAGCCCAGGGACCGGGAAGCGGAGCGTTGATATCGCGCTGCCGCGCCACATGTACGCCGCGCGAATTGATGTAATTGACCGACAGAGTGGTTCTGCCGGGCAGCGAACGCTCGACGCCCACGGAAGTCTGCATGAGCAGAGGGGCTTTCGCATTGCGGTCGATGACGTCGATGTTCTGCTGGATCAGCGTGGCTCCGCCCAGAACGGAAGGGGGCGGAAGGTTCGGATAGGAGTTGAGCGGGATGGACGTGGAATTGAGCTGGTAGCTCTGCTGCGTGAAGCCGTTGTTGCGCAGAGCCGATTCCGCGTCGCCGATCGGAATGCGGCTGTAGAACCAGCCGTAGCCGGCCCGGATGACGGTTTTAGACGGCGCATTTTTCTTTGCGAACGGAGCCCATGCGATGGCAACACGGGGAGCCCAGTCGTTGTGGTCGTGAATGTTGTTCTGAGTCTCGAAGCGCAGGCCAAGGCTAACAGTCAGGTTCGGTTTAGCGCGCCAGTCGTCCTGAACGAATAAGCCGAGGTCTTCCTGCCTGACGTTCAAAAGCGGCAATCCCGAAGACAGCGTGAACTGAGTAGGCCCGCATCCCTGCGCCACGATGGTCGAAATCGGAATTCCCTGGTTCAGTTCGATTTGGGTTTGCCGGTAAAGGTCGAGCGAGGTGGGCTGGTATCCCCCCACGGCCAGACTCTGAAGGCAAGCCGGAACTATGCCGCCCGAGAGGCTGAAGGTGTACGATCCGTTGAAGTTGTTGGTGGAGAAATCCGTGATCGCGCTTTCGCGGGCGCGGGCGCCAATCTTGATCGCGTGAGCGCCTTGCGAGATCGTGACGAAGTTCGAGAGCTCGTAACCGCTGTTGAACGTATAGTCGGGCTGGGTCTCGGGCGGACCGCCGGAATTGAACGAGCCCGCCACGTTGAGTCCGGTTCCCGGACTGGCGACAGCCGAAGTCCCGGAGTGACTATCCCGGAACTGGAAGCGGGTCTCATCCACGGCTTTGGTGCCCAGAATCGCGGTTTCCGTGATCTGAACCTCGTTAATCTTCGAAGTGCCGTTGGTCAGCTGCGTAGGCAGCGAAAGGCCGCCTACTCCGCCTACGTTCGAACTTTGGGTGTGCGTATATCGCATCACAAGTGTGTTGGTGGCGTTCAGAGCATAGTCGATACGGCCGGTCAACTGAAGGAGCCGGTTGGGAGTCGCGTAAGCGCCGATATACGGGACTTCGTTGAAGTTGTTGTCGAGAACCTGAGCCTTGATCAGATTGTCTTCGTCGATCTGGCGGCGATTGAAATTGAACTGAAACGACGATTTCTTGGTAATGGGACCGCCGACGTTGCCCATAAACGACTTCGTGCTATAGCCAGGCTCGACCGCGATGAAAGGATTCCGCGTGTCCAGCACCTTGTCGCCATAAGTCATTGACACCGATCCATGGTACTTGTCTGTGCCAGGCTTGGTGAAAATCTCGATGCGGCCGAAACCGGGCGAATCGAACTCGGCCGAAAAGGGATTCGAGTTAATGCGAATTTCGCGAATCGAACTCTTGGGAGGCAACTGGCCGCCGCTGAAACCGTCGATGAAGAACTGCGCGCCGTTCGGTCCGGCTGCCGGACCCGCCAGAGCCTGAAGATCGGACTGCAAATCGTCGGGGTCGTCGGGCAGCATATCGAGGTCTTCATTCTTGAGGACCAGCGCGCCAACGTTCGATGAGGGGTCGACGCTGACTTGTCCCGCTGCCGTGTCGCTCACCTGAACTTCCTGAACGTCGGTTGCGATCTGCAGGGCGATATCGAGCGGCGTCACCTGCCCTGCCGCCACGTTCAACTGCTGACTGGTGAACGTCACGAAACCCTTCGAATCCGCGCGCACAGAGTAGCTGCCGGGAGGCACTGTGATGGTGAACTTTCCCTGTGCATCCGATTTCACGCTGCGGGTTGTGCCGTTGCCCTGAATCTGAATCGCCGCGCCGGGGACTACTGCAGCCGATGGGTCCGTAACGGAGCCTCGGATTGTGCCCGCGTTCTGCGCTGCAAGCTGAGTTGCGGCCAGCACCGAAGAAAGTAACAGTGCGGTGAGTGAAACTGCGAGCTTTTTTTGCTTTTCCATATACTTTTGAACCGACTCCAACAAGACGAAGTCTAACTTTGATTGTTACTGTTTACGACAGGCGTAAAACGTGATTATGTGTAAAGACGGGAACGGACGAGGCCTGCCCTGGACAGGCGCTTAAGGGCATCCACATCTCGTTGGTCGTCGCCCTCGTTTTCGACGGGAGTTTCCAGAATGAAGGGCTTCGTTCGGAGGCCGGCGTGCGTCAGAATCCGGCGGAAGCCCACCTCGCCGATTTTCCCCGCGCCGATGTTATCGTGACGGTCGAGGCGGGATCCGAGGGAGCCTTTGGAATCGTTGGCGTGGATGACTTTGACAAGATCGAGCGTCAGCACCCGATCGGCCGCGAGCACGGTAGCTTCGAGTCCGGCGGGTGAAGAGACATCGTACCCGGCCGCGAACAGGTGACAGGTGTCGAGGCAATAGCCGACCGCCAGATCGGTCTTTTCCCCGGCGAGCTCGCGGATCGTACGTAATTCCTCGAATCGCGACCCGATCTGGCAACCGCTTCCCACCGTGTTTTCGAGCAGCACGGTGAGGTCCGGCGTGCGAAAACCCCCGGCGGCTTCGGCCAGACCGTGGACGAACGAAGCGAGACCCTCCTCAAGGGTCTGAGTTTTATAGCTCCCGGGATGAACCACCAGGAAATCGGCGCCGATTGCGGCTGCGCGCTCAAGTTCGCCGCGAAACGAGAGAATCGACTTTGCGCGAATCTCCGGATCGATCGAGGCCAGGTTGACCAGGTAATTGACGTGAATCACCAGGGGATGCAGGTCGAAACGCTCACGCGCGGCTCGCAGCCTGGCGATATCGGCGGGATCGGGGGCCGACGCCCGCCACGTGCGCGGGCTGGCCGAGAAGATCTGAAACGTGTTGGCGCCCAGTTCCGCCGCCTTCAGCCCCGCATCTTCCAGAGATTTCGATCGCGAAGTGTGGATTCCGATTCGCAGATCTGCAATCGTAGCAATGATGCTGTGGACGGTCTTCGTAATCCTGATGGTGCTTTGGCTCGTCGGTCTGGTTTCACACCTTGTGTTCGGCGGATTTCTGCATATCCTGCTGGTGGTGGCAATCGTGATCGGGCTGGTTCAGATTTTAGCCGGCAAGCGAGCGCTTTGATGCGCTATTTGCCGATCGGCAGGGCGAGGCGCTTGCGAGCCGGAACTGTGGGCGCCGGGGCTGTTTCCAGCGCGCGGTTAATCGCCTCCAGCGCCACGCGCGACATCACGCTGTAGCCTTTCGCGTTCGGATGCAGACCGTCGCCCGAGAGGTCGCCGGGCAGCTGCCCCGCGGAGTCGGCAAGAGCCGAGTAGTAGTCGAGATAGACGAACCCTTCGCGCCTGCAGTAATCCTGCAGCCAACGGTTGATCTGCTGAATCGATGCCGCGGGCCGAACCTTTGCCACCTCCGCGCTTACCGGGAGCACGGACGCAAAAATCGCCTTGATACCCCGGGACTTTGCCAGATCGCCCATCATGTTGAGCGTGTCCTCGATGGCCTGAGGCGTCATACCACGCGCCAAGTCGTTGGTGCCGCCCAGAATTACAACGGCTTTGGGATGCAGAGCCGCCACGTCCTGAAGAAAACGCCCGAGCATCTGGATGGTGGTTTGACCGCCGATTCCCCGGTTAACGAAGTCGTGGCCCGAGAAGTATTCGTTCAGATGCCAGCCGTCGGTAATCGAATCGCCAAGGAAAACAACGCGGGGAAGCGTGCCCAGGGGAGGCAACTTCGTATCGGCCTCGGCGTAGCGATGCAGGTTGTTCGGATCGGCCCCTTCAGCGACAGCGGCGTCGGACCGTGCCGCCAGATCGGTTTCGAAGCGCTGTCGGAAGCGACTCAGGTCGTCGCGCAGTTCGGCAAATTGCTGCTCCGCCACAGCCGGGACTCCCGGCACCAGATACGCGTCGCTCAGCGCGAGATAAGCCTGCGCCTCATCGATGAACCGGAGGCCGAAAGCGGGGTTGCGCTGAGTTTCTTTCATTGAGGCGATGGTTGCTTCGGTCTGTTTGCGCAACGGTTCGCTGGCGCGGATCAGATCGGGCACCGCAACTGCGGTGGACTCCATCAGCTGTGCCATTCGAGCGACCAACTCGAGGGAAGTTTGGGGTGCCTGAACCGTCTGCGCTGAGGCGAGGGCAGCCAGAAGAAGAGCAATCAGGACCTTCATTTCTCCTGTTTCTCCAGCTGGAATGTGATGGTCCCGATGGTGATCTGCAGGCGTACCTGAATTTGTACAGGGAGCCGCCAGTCGTCGTCTGTGAGCCATACGTGCAGGTGGCCGGTTCGCTTAAACAGAACGTTGTCGAAAAGAAACACTTCGTAGCGGATGGTCTTGAAGTCGCCGAGCGCCGTCTTCAGTTCTTCGCGCCGCTGCGATTCCACCTTTGCCTGAACAAACTTTTTCCCATCGCTGACGGGAATCTGTGCGGTCTTGCCGGGCTCGAGACGCAGATTGCGCAGCACCATGAGGGCTCCGAGCACATCGTGCACGCACGCCGGAATCTCGACTTCTTTATTGACCGTTTCGTTCTTCGTAAGGTCTTTTTCCGAATAAGACGCCCGCCGGTTCTGATTATCGAAAACGACGCGGGTTTCCTTGCTCCGATTGCCTTCGTGAGCCGCCAGAAAGGTGTTCTGAGCGCACAGGCTTTGCCCCAGCATGGCGGTGTAATCATCGCTGACGCGGAAGAGGCGCGAAACCAGACCGGCGGATTCAAGATGCAAACGGATCTCGCTCGCCGGTCCGGATCCGGACGCGGGAAGCGCCGACCAGGTGAGCTTCGCCGTGCCGGCAGGGATGAGACGCCATTCGATGCCGTAGTCGAACGTCTCGCGGCCAACGGTAAAGGCTCCGGGCGTGCCAGGTTTGGGCATGTCCTGCGGCGATGCGCCGGAGGCAGCAGCGAAAAACAGCCACACGGCGATGGCCCGCAGGGAGGGTACACGAGACATGAAGCCGTCAGTTTCTCACAATCGTTTCGATACGCCTCAGTTCGACATGGTTTCCGATGCATTCCAGCGATTGGGCTGTCGTATCATGACCAGACGGAGGATCGATGTCCGATTCAGAGCCGAAATACAGCCTCGGAACGCTGGCGCTGCACGCGGGTCAGAAACCCGACCCGACAACCGGGGCGCGCGCCGTT
>Ga0302320_10016388_pt1 | contig 15143 bp, 13 predicted proteins | sample Bog_T0_3_FD_202130 | JGI IMG/M metagenome (GOLD analysis project Ga0302320, IMG submission 202130) | Peat permafrost microbial communities from Stordalen Mire near Abisko, Sweden - Bog_T0_3 | ecosystem: Environmental > Terrestrial > Soil > Wetlands > Peat | place: Sweden: Abisko, Stordalen Mire... | reverse complement strand
GCGCGAGAGACCGATACGACCAGCTCATCAAGAATGCCGGTCGCTCAATGTCCGGCGATGCACGCTCCGCGATGCAGGGCCTGGTGGATCATGGCACGAACTGACGACGAACGGGAAATCCGGCTCCGGCCACCAAAGCCTCGCGTACGGCGGAATGAGGGCGCGGCATGGTCCAGCGGATTCCGTCTCCTGATGCACTATGCCCGGACGAGCCGAAATGCTGGCAACCGCGCCGCTGCTGGCGGGAAAAGGAGAGGTGCGTCTTCGTACCATCAGCGGTGCGCCGTTCGTGTGACGTACCTGAACAACAAGACGCGAGGCCAGTGGAAAGCGCATGGGCGTTACTTGGCGCGCGAGAGTGCCACGTTCGAAAACGATGCGAAGGCGGTTGGATTCAGTCGGGAGAGCAACGCGATCGACATTGCCGCGCAGCTCGAAAGCTGGCAGGCAGCGGGCGATGAACGGTTTTGGAAACTGATCGTGTCGCCGGAATTTGGTGATCGGGTCGATCTGTCCCGCCTTACGCGCGGTCTGATCGAGCGTATGGAGGACGATCTCGGGACGGCCCTTGAATGGACGGCGGTTGCCCACCACAATACGGAGCACCCGCATGTTCACATCGTTGTCCGGGGTCGCAGAGACGACGGTGACGCATTGCGCTTAAGCCGGCAATACGTTCAGAACGGGATTCGGGATATCGCCGGGGACCTGTGCACGCGCCAGCTCGGGTACCGAACGGAGCTCGACGCGGCGGAGGCGGAACGGCGTGAAATCACTGAGACGCGATTCACGTCGCTTGATCGCAGGCTCATGAGAGACATGCAGGCAACCAGTCGAGACCCGGAACCGGAATCCTTCGCTGTGACGCGAAATCCCGATCAAGCCGGATTGACCGAGGCGGCACGTGTACACGTGAAGCATGAGGCTGCCCGCCTCGCCGTACTTCGGCGAATGGGCCTGGCAGAATCGGCGGGGCCAAACACGTGGCATCTACGCCGGGATTTCGCACAGGTTCTTCGGGCAATGCAGCGAACTACTGACAGGCAGAGGACACTCGCGGCGCACGGAGTCGTCATGTCCGATGAGCGCCTGCCCATCGAGGTGCTCGATCCGGCACGGATGACAACGGTCGAGGGCCGGGTGCTGGTTCACGGCGAGGACGAACAGACCGGACGCAACTACCTCATGCTCGAAGGAACGGATGCGAAGGTCCATTTCATCCACTACACGCCGGAGATGGCAGAGGCTCGCAGCCGGGGTGAGCTACGGACCAACTCGTTCGTACGTTTGCGGAAGCTGCCCGTGGATCGGGCCCTCACGCTTGATGTCAACGATCTGGGTGATGCCGAGATGTTATTGAACAATACCCGGCATCTCGGTGAGACGGCGAGCCAGCTTGTCAAGCGAGGCATCATGCCGACCGAGGACGGCTGGGGCGGTTGGCTGGGGCGATACCAATCTGCTCTGTGCAAGACTACTCGGGAGATCGAGGAGCGGAACGAGAGGGACTGGGTTCGCAAGCAGGAGCGGCGCCGGGACCGGACGCGCGGACGCTGACCAGCACGGAACGCTCGGGAATAGTTTAACTGTACAACCAAACTTCGCGGTTCGCTATTGACTTGGTAGGTTTCGGAAGCCGACGAATGCCAGCCGAACACCAAGACGTTGCTGCTCGGAAACCGCCCGTTCAATGTAGACTGAATTGCTTGGGGAATGGTGCCTGTCCTGGCGGAAGCTGGCAAAGCGTTCAAATGCCTTACACATTATTCGGCGTTGGCACGGAGTTCATCGGGAAGCGGGATTTCGGCAGTGATGGCGCATACGTAACAACGGAGTTCAAGACCGCCATGCTTCCGTTATATCCAACGAGAAGCGTTCGTGTGATCGAAGGAAAATCCTCGATTGATCGCCATCTGATTTCACGGACGCTGCACACGGAGTATTCCATTCTTGCCGAAGGGAAAGTCAACGTCAGACAAGCTGCGTATGTGTACGGATATGCTCTGTTCCACGTCACCTATCTCTTCGCGCTGGCTTCGGCTGGCCCGAAGTGGTTGATGGAAGAATCATCCATCGTCAATCCGAAATGGATTCTCCAGTTCGCTGTGTTCGCACTTCCAGGCGTCATTCCTTTTACGATGAGACTCATTGGGAGACGCCGGACCTCCGCGTTATTCTCCGCCATATGTCCCTGCGGTTCCGGGCTTCCGTTCAGATCGTGCTGCCAGGCACGCTGGGAAGAACTAAAGAATCGTGAGCGAAATTTCCACAGGACGATAACTTGAACTTTCCGGTGGGCTGAGGCCGGATCGCTCTGCGTGATTTAACAGGGTTCGCCTATCCAATTCTCACCCTCGAGCTCGGCAAACAGTGGACCCGTGTCGTGCATAACGTGCAACCTCTGCCGCAAGATTCGCAGTGTGGTTAGGACGCACGCTGAGGGCGCGAAGTCCAGTGGTGCGAGCAAATCGACAGCCCAGTCCACACGAGTATTGTCTGGGTCAACCAGCTTCCATCTTCTGACGATGGAGAGACGCTCAGAACTCGTTACGGTATCGTAATCGATGCCCTGGTTCATCCGTATTAGTTTGCGGGCACACGATGGCGACGGGAGCGGACCCTCAAGCCAGTACCCGGCGGAATAATGGGAAATGTATCCGTATTTTTTTGACATTTGTCGATCCTTTAGATAAGCCCCTTTGGGGGTTCGTGGCGCTATCAGTCACGTCCGTACTGCCTTGTTGGGATAAGGTATTTCAGGATGACCGCCCAGGGTGGCATGCGCCGCGCCTCGGTGATAGTCACGCTCTAACCGGCAAGATACATCCGCGCTATTCAGCGCTTCAGCCCACCCTATTCAGGATGACTCCGCCGGAAAATGCCTCAACGAGATTATAAGCCATCTGGGTTTTGGATGTCCGGGTGTGGACTTCGTGTCCGGTGCGAGAGTCGGGCAGGGGCGCGATCAACGCTACATCGACAAATCGTCATGATCCGTTACAGCCCGAACCACGACGAACAGGGCGAAGGCCAACCTACCGAACTTGACCAACCATCGCAAGATAGCTAGCGCCCACAAGACTCCTGCGTATATACGCAGCGTCATTCCGGAGCACGTTATCGCTTTAAGCTGCCTCGTCGCCCGCAGGTCGGACACGTGTCCGTTCCGTAAACTACGGGGCCGTAGCCCTCATCCGGTGGATGACCGGCGACCGGTCTGGCCATTCCCGCATCCGTGGCCGTCGTCTGCCATTCATGGGAAACAGGGCATTTAAGCGTTACAACTATCTCATGGTTTTCCGTGGCCATTTAAGGCAAGTATACGGCTCCGCGACGCTTCGCCAGCAGTGGGTTCATGTCGGCCCCGCTACCATCGCGCGGGCGTGCTTTCACATCCGCCGGACACGCCCGGGTCCCGCGCGAATCGAATCACGGCGCCTAAGATAGGGTATGGCCATCAACTGGCAAGACGTACTGACGAATCTCGGTACGACCCTCGTTAGCGGCGTTGTGGTGGTGGGAGCCGCCGCTTGGGTAATCAGAACACTGGCCTCTCATCGGCTTACGCGCGACATCGAGGGATACAAGAGCCAGTTGCAACAGGCGGCGCTCGAACATCAGGTACGATTCTCAAACCTTCACGAGGAGCGAGCGAAGCGAATTGCCGATCTGTACGGGCGCATCGCCGCGCAATCCGTTGCTTGTCAGCGGTACGTCCACCAGTTCGGGCAGGTGAATCGGCAAGAGGGCTTCGCCGAGTTAGAAGCACAGTTCGCAGATCTGTATCTTTTCTTGGAAACCAGCCGCATCTACCTTCCCGAGCACATCTGCATTTTGCTTGACAAGCTGATCGGCGAGGTTAGGAAGGCTGTGGTCGGGGTCTACGTTTACAGTGGCACGACCGACCATGCGAACGCCAACGTCCAGGAGGAGAGAAGCAAGACATTCCTAGGTGCTGTCAAAGCGTTTGAAGTCGAAATACCAGCGGCGAAGAAGGTGCTGGAAGACGAGTTTCGAAAGATGCTCGGCGTCGACAATTCTCGCCCGAAGTAGGGGTGGGGACTCGACAACACCGCTCTGATTGAGCAGATCAATCTTTTCGGCGCCACGTGGGAATTCCCGATCAGAGCCTTTCGCGGCTGCACTCCTACGCTACTTCTCTTCGGCAGGCTCTTTGCTGCCGTCTGGACGAATCGCGTCTATGAGGTTCCCCGCGACTGAAATTGTCGAAATCTGGCTTCATCTTCCGGCGTAATGGATGGGGGAACTCGGTGTATCGCGTCCAAAAGGAGGAGAGTCGAGATCGAAGCTGCCTTCTCACATGCGGCACGGGCCGCCTCTTCTACAAGTAACCTGATGTCGCTGGCGGAATAGCCGTCCAGAATGACGCCAACCCCCCGACAATCCAGGCTGGGCTCCACGGGACGATCCTGCAGATGAAATTGCAACATCGCCACTCTCGCTTCTGCATCCGGAGGCGGGATGAACACCAGCTTGTCCAACCGTCCAGCGCGGCGGACTGCCGGATCGATCTTCTCCGGTGCGTTCGTGGCTGCTATGACGAGTACTTTACGGGCCGCACAACCTTCAAGGTTGGCAAGGAACTCGTTCACCTCTTCCGATTTATATTGCTGGTGTCCGCTCAATTCCGATCTGGACGGGACAAACGCGTCAAATTCGTCTATGAAAAGGACAGACGGTGCCTTCTCCAGAGCGATGTCGAATAGTTCGCGAATACGAGTGACTGTACTATGAATGAAAGGACTCGCTATGTCAGAAGGTCTAATGTCCTGGAAGAAATAGCCTAGTTCTTCGGCCAATTGCCGCGCCATATAGGTCTTCCCGCATCCCGGAGGCCCGTAGAAGAGAATTCCGTTCGGCACTCCGATGCGATACTTTTCATAGATCTCGGGGCGTCGCAACGGTCCAACTACCTCCTTCCGTAGCAACTCCTTGAGCGCGCCCATTCCAGCGATCTTGTTCAGCCCGTCGTGTCCGGCGCCGACCGGAATTTCGACTGATGCGTCCCCACGAACGGGAGGTTTGCCGGCAAGGCGATTCTCAAATTCTTCAAAACCTGAGACTGATTCGGAAGCCTTGTCCGACAACAACGCGATCAAAGCATTGAGCACGTCAGATGGAATACCTTTGTTCCAGGATTCAAGTTGGTCCACGTTGGCGGCGAGAGCATCCATATCAATTCCGGTGCTACCCGAAAGCAGGACGGCAGCCAACTCCCGCAGCGTCGTCGTTTCCGACGCTGCTTCTACCGGCACTGCGCACACCGGAATACACACTTGCGTCTCCTGAGAAATCCAAATTAGAGAGGGGCAAAGTATCGGGCGGAGATTCGCTTTGAAAGCCGTTTGCAGCATTTTCAGGCTCCCGAGCACGAGTGGCCGCCAATGCGAGCGATCTATTAACCGGACGTTCGTGGGCCACCAGGAGCCATGAATGCGGATAACGCATGTGCGGCCATCCTGGGGTAGGTCCTCCGATGCCTCCTTTACCAGATCCGGGCCGAGAAGGCCCCACCATTCGGATTGTCTGAGCATCGACTCCGCTGGCGCGCGAATAAGGAGCAGGTCGGAATCTGCAGAATGCTCAAGCAGATAGATCTCCCTTGACTGGTCAGCGTGAAGGGCTCTTTGCACTGGCGAGATGCTTCCGATCTGGAACCCAATAGGTAAGCTTGGACGATGTGTCATGAATTCCATTGCCGTCAGTACTTGCGCAAGCCCGCGTTCATAGCACGATCCTTATCGATGTCTGCGTCGGACTTCGGCTGAAGACGCCATAGGTGCTTGACCGCCTCCTGGAGCGACAACGAATCTCCTCTGCGGACTGCTTCTTCTCCCGCCTCAAGCCATTTTCCGGCTTCCTGCTGATTTATGAATTTCCGCCCAGTTTGCTGCTGAACTTCCATGGCTTCCTTCCAGAACCAGCTCTGATTGAACAACACGCGCCACCTCAATGACTCCAGATGCTCGCCAACCCTGTTAGCACTCCTGGTATCGCCATGGTTTCCGGCTTGCTCAAGCTCCCGCATCAGCGTCGCGAGTTCATGTTTCTCACTCTCCGACCCAAACTTCCCGGTTACCTCTTTCGCAGGCGCGGCCTGCTGCTTTACTCGATCGATGTTGGCTGCCGAAACTGTCGCGGGGGATAGCGTTTGGTTTTCGAGGACAACCAACCGTCGTCGGAGTGCCCTCATTCGTTCGAGCAAGTGGTTTGCGAAATCTGGATCGCTGGACTCGGAACCACTCAACTCTATGTCCAGTTCCTCCAGATCGCTTCTCAGTTGGCGCGCTTCAAGGCCTACCTCTGGGTCGTTGTGGCTCGCCAGGGCGGAATCGACCGCGTCGAGTCTATCCAGTATTGATTCAATGGTGTGCGGTAGTTTCTGCACCTGTTCGGCTGGATCTTGCTGCTCCCGATCCGGAAGATACACATCTTCTGAAAACGATTCGTTGGAATGGGGCAACAGAACATCGACCGAGATTTTTCTGGACTCATCGATATGAAACGTCAAACGAATCTCAGCGCCCTCCGGTATCGCCCGGCGCAGATGCCGCGAGAGAATGGTCATGGCACCGACAAACAGGTTAGCGTCAGGGTCCTCCTTTGTTTCGCCCTCCCAGACTTTGATAGCAAGAAAATCGTCGGGCTGGCTGCGACGCAATTCGTGGGCCGCGCGATAGTTGATCACGCGGGTCAAAGGTAAGGGGTGGCCTTTGGGAAAAATAAAATCGACCTCGGGCTTTCCATTCGGCGTGAGAACTTCAATGCCGACGGAAAAGGGAAGTGGCGGGGCCGATGGCACCAGACCATGGCGGATACTAAACGAATCCGGATCAAGGTCAACAAGCGATCCGTCGGGCCGTCTTGCATAAACAAAGAATCTGGTCAGCTTACCTTGAATCAGACGCACCGGAAGCTCAAACGCGCCAGCTGCCAAACGAGTCCACCCACTGGTCCAAAGACCGCCTTCGGCGTCGATTTTAACTGCGTCGACTATGCCAGACGGTGTAACGCTTCCCGCAACCGGCTCCTGCAGTGACGAACTAACCTTACTATAAGCAAGCGTTAGATTCACTTTCCCACCCGTAATCGAAGGCGTTGCCGACTCTGCCCAGTCAACGCTCGATGCGTAAATCGCCGCACCACGAGCGACCACTGTCATCGGATCTATCGAGGAGTCGATCCGCGCGCCGATGCCATCAACCAACGCCGCCCGCAAATAAGGGATCTGGGTAGGACCACCAACGAGCAACACGCGATCAAGATCAGACCCGGAAAGGCGAGCCCCCGACAGAGCCTCCCGTGTTAACCGCACGCAAGTGCGAACGAGCGGGTCAATTTGGTTTTCAAACTCGCCCCTGCGGATCGCAATTTCGGTTTCAATTGGCACGCCGCGTCGATCCAGGCCGACATCGGCAATGCTGACAACCACGGAATCTGTGTTCGTGAGATCGATCTTGGCTTCCTCGGCTCGGAGAAGCAAACGCCGCAAAAGGCGCAGGCCCTCCGGAGAAGATGTTTCCGGCAACGCGAATTCGCTTCGCAGGGCTGGGAGGAAAACATTCTCAACGAGGCGGCGATCCATGTCTTTGCCGCCCAGTAGGTTGTTTCCTTGCTGTTCCAGAACGGTAAGCCGCCCGTCTCTAGTCGAAACCACCGCAACATCGAGCGTGCCGCCACCAAGATCGAATACGAGCCAATTTTGATCCCAAGCCTCTGGAAGAACTCCATATGCGATCGACGCCGCGATCGGTTCTTGGAGCAGGTACGCTTCCGGGACTCCAGCCAGCGCCGCCGCCCGCGAAGTCGATTCGCACTGCGGAGTACCGAACGCTGCTGGAACCGTTATGACAGCCTGCCGAATATCCTCACCGGTTTGGCGGCGCACGTCGTCTTTGAGGCTCTTCAGGACTTCGGCCGACAATTCCTCCGGCGACATGCCTTGGCCGGACGCGGGGAAAGTCTTGCTGACCTTTTGCCCCATAGAGCGCTTAAATTCCGTTGCGATATTTTCGGGATCATCAATGATGGCACCATAGGCTCGCTTACCTACGATCAGCCTGCCACCTTTGAAGACCCGAACCGCCGACGGCGTAACGTTCATCTGGTCGTTATTCTGGTACGTCCGAACCTCAATTCCGTTGGAGCGAGCGATAGCCGAATTCGTCGTTCCGAGATCGATTCCAAACCCGTATTCCGTGCTCAACTGGCGACCTCCTGATCCGGGGCACCGCGACGGATGGCTACTTGGCCTGTTTTGATCAGGCTTCCGTTCCACAGCACAATCGGAGCGATCATTTCTTCAATTCTGGCGGACGCCTTCGGCGCGGTGGAATCCACCTCGGAGTCAATGACCTCGACGGCCAAGCCTGGATCATACGCCTGTCCGGTGAGATCGCAGATCTCTAAGCCAGCCCGGGAAAGAAAAGAACTCAGTGCGCGAAATACCTGCCGGGGCACGATCCGGTCTCTTTCGTAACCGTCCACAAAGGCCCACCGCTGAAGTCGCCAGCAGTCAACAGCAAGATCCGCCAGCGCCGATATTTCCACTTCAACAGTTCTGTTCATCTTGCCCCCGCACTCCGTAAACCCTACCTTTTGTTATTTATTACAACGGCCGCGCCCAAGTCGCTGGCAAACTCCTCAGCCGAGATCGCCTCGATCCGCGTGTTTCCCGCTACTGTGTGCAGTGTCACTGTGTGATGGCGGATGCGGTCATCAGGAAAAACAAACGGATCTTGCGACTTACCAAACCCACGAGTCCGGCGGAAGGAACGATGAGTAGCATCCCAATCTCGACCGTATGCCCACTCCAACAGATACTTCCCCGAGGGGATCTTAGGGACCGTGAACGTGCTCTTCGCCCCTACATACACCGCGAACAAGTACTTGTTACTGACGGCGTCCTTTAGTATGACCACGGAATCTTCGCTGGAAGAACTGTTCTCGATAGTGAAGGTGCCCGCGCTTTCGCCGTCGGGCGGAGGTATGAGATTGGTGCCGTTGGGCAGCGAAACAGGATCGGGAAGAGGTGCGGTCGGTGTAGGCTCACGCCGAGAGTCCGGATCATGCGTGGGTGCTTCTACCACAGGGTCGAGCTGAGTGCGAAAAGACTTCTCAGTTGGTGAATGCAAAGGCACAGCCTGTAAGACCACTGGCGGCGCCATGGCTACTTGGGGTCGTTGCTGGGCTCCTATTTGCTCCGTAGGCTCGATGTTTTGAGTCCCGACACCAGCAATGGACGGCTGCTTCGGCGAGCCCGAGAAGATATACGCCGTAAAAACTGCCAAAAGCAGAACAGCTGCGACAACCCCGAGTTTAAGCCATTTGGCGAAGCTTGGAGTTCGGAATGTGACCGGTTCCTCATTATTTGCGCCGACTGGTCGGGGCACCTGGTTATCACTGCGATGTGTGGCTCCGCGCTTTGGCGCGGACTGCGTCATTTGAGATGCGATGTAGTCGAGCTGCCGCCTAATTTCCGATTCGAGATCTCTGTCGATGTCAGCGATGAGCGGGAGCGCCTCCAGGGCGATAGTTCGTGCGGTGCCAAGATCCCCGACGCTTATGAAACCAACTGCCAAGGAATTCATGCACTTGGCTGCGGCGTGCCGCACCACCCTCGTGCTGCCGCGGTCAAGACTCTCGAGGACCGTCGCAAGCCAGGGAGCGGCTCGGCGCTTGTAGTCGGCATGGGCAGCCCTGAATACCAGAAGATTTGCGTCGAAATGGCCTGGTTTAATCTGCTGCCAGCATTGTAATTTGATCGAGTGGCAGAGTTCCACGAAGGCGTTACCACTGGGCGAACTTTCTGGCTCGGGCTCGGCGATGTTCGCGGGGATTGAGCCAGTACCTTGGGCCATCCGTTCGTCAGAGGAGGTATTACCAGCCGTCGCTGCTCCGGTTTCGAACGGCCTCGCAACTTCAACTGCATATTCGTAAATCTCTCGAAGCGCGGCTTCACGAGTTTGGTTAGCGAGATCGCTCGCTGACCGGACCAGTTCACCTTCGTCTTGCATCATGCGCGCCGCCCAATCCGGGAATCGGGTCACTCCCTGCAGCAGGAGCTCCGCTCCGATAGTCGCGAGGTCTGTCAAGTCCTGAGGGTGAAGGATTGGTGCCTCTTGTTTACTGCGTCCTCTTTTGACAGAGACACCTTCTTGTGCGGTCCGGCAGCGGGCGTCGATTTGTTGAGCAATCTCTGAACCCTGCGGCGCAAGTTCGGCTGCCGCCGCGATCAACTCGGACGCCCTGCTGTAGTTACCACAGTGCCGAAAACCCTCAGCAATCGTGAAGAGGCATCTTGCCGCCGCAGTTTTGGCTCTGAGAACGTTGAGGCTGGTTTCTGATTCTGAGGCGCATATAATCGAGAGCCGTGGAAGCACTCTCTCGTCGTATTGCCGGTCAGCTTGATTGCATCTGTCGATGGTGTCGCTCAACACACTTGAGTTCACAATCAAATCGATCCAGATGCCCTTGCAGAGATGTTCGAAGCCTTCGATATCGGTTTGCTTCCGGCGCTTCCGGTCGCTCTCCCGCTCTTCGGTCGCGGCGTCTCCGATGCTCGGTAAGAGTGCCTCAATTCGCTTTCGGGCGGGGCTGTCGCTTGGCAGGCAGGAACGAGCTTGTCTCAGGACCTCTTCTGCTTCCGTCCATTGATTCGCCCATGTCAGCGCATTCCCAAGACTGATAAGAAAATCGGCATAGTGCTGTCGCGCCCGGAGACCAAACTTGGTACGAGTTCCGGACATGGCGACGAGATTGCGGTATTTAGACTCCAATTCTTGCTTCCATCGATCCACTGCCACTGAACAGGGTTTCGCATTCAATTCCGCACTGGCTCGGTCTTGCCGGATATCTTCCCAACAACGTTTCGTTATCTCTTTTGAAGTGCGGACAAGAGCGTCCTCGTAAAGGCTGAGGACGCTCTCCTCAGTGGCAGATAAGATCTCAGCTGGGAAGGATGACGTCCTTATGGTCTCCAGCGCGCGCTGGCAAAGGTCAAACTCGGCTCGGGATGCCGCATCTCGTGCAATTTCTGCGAGCGAGTTGATGACCAAGGGGAGCGATTGAGACCTCAGTCTCTCAAGGTCTTCGGACGACCCTGCAGGCACGAAATCACCGGATCGTTCGATGTCGATGAATCCGTTCCAAAAGTCTTCTGATTCGACGAGTGCCGTCCACATCTGCAGCATTTCATGCCAACGTTCCGCATCATGCACAGCAGTATCGGCAGAGAAGCACGAGGCTAAGGCGAGGACCGCGGCATCATGGTGATCGTCAGGAAACAGCGAGGCTTGCAAGGTTGCGATCGTTGAATCGAGCGTTTCCGAGGAAATATCCTCGACAAAGCGATCAGATTGCGCGAACCAGAAAAGCCTTTCTGTTAGCCGTTGCTGAGGGTTTCCCAGCCTGCCTAATGCGTCCGAAATGGAACTTCTTTCCTGCTCCAGCGGGCCGAACCATTTGAGATCCCACGGAGACGGAGGGCGGATCATCCCGACTTTCGCCGCGCGATCCATTGCGGCGGCGCGTTCTAAGACCGATCTCTGCGATGCGTCGGCGGGCAAGCCCAAAACGCGAAACGCGTTCTTGGCCACTGGTCGCAAAAAAGTCTTCTCCATGGGTGACGCCCCAAACCCTGATGCCGACCGCAGCGGGGATCTTCCAGTCTAAAAAAGGCTCAACTAGGCAAGGGGCTTGGCCTTTGATATCGGTTGTACACCCCAAGTATTGCCACCGTAACGAGAACAGCAGTCTCATTTCGACGACCATAACGGCCTGAGCTGTATTATAAGCGTTTCATCCGGATCAACTTCCGGCGACGGATCGCTACAGACCCCTGCCATCGAGGAATTCCTGAAATAGTCGGCATTGAATTTCTCGTCATGGAGATGAGAATGCGCCCGTGTACTATCGCCAACCGAAGGACCCCGGGGTAGCGGTGCTGTCGAGGCTGGCCGGTACCATAGGCGCTTGAGGTCATTGTTCACATCGGTCCGAAAAACTCAGATAGGTAGCCACGCGATTCGATCAACCCATTCATTCGGTTCCGACGCGATCCAGATTAGCAGAATACTTTCAATGACGCGACCAACGGGCGCCCCCTGTGGCACGATCAGGACGCCGGCGCTGCGGTTCCCGCCCTTCAGAAAGTCCCTGAAATGGCCGGGCATTGAATTTTCGTCATGGGAGATGAGAATGCGGTCCTGTAGCATCGCGAGCCGCAGGACTTCGGGGTCGGGGATACCGTCGAGTCTGGCCGCAATGGCGCTCTGAAAATCTATGGAGGGTTCGTGGCGCAGCACGCCGGTACCGATGGAACTGCGAAGATCGTTATCGGCCTGGAACCTCGGCTTCACCTATTCCGAGCGTCCGGAATGGAGCTGTTCGCGCGCCTCAGCGAGGCGCTGGCGCAGGTTCTCCGGCAGGGGCACCGCGGCCCTTCGCGTAGCTTCGAAGCGCTGCTTTTGGCGTATCCGATAAGCATCAATGGCAGGCTGGTTTTCGAGGTAGAACGTAATCGCGCCGAAGACCTGGGCGAGCGTCAGAGTTTCGAATTCTCCCAGGATCGCTTCCGGGGAGAGTCCTTCCTCGAAGCACTGGGCGATGGAGTCCAGAGATATGCGAGTACCGGCCACATAGTGCCCACCCTGGCGCTGTTCGATGTATTCTTTCGCCATCCAAGCCAATTATAGCGGGATTCCTCGACCGCTCGCCCCGAACAAAGCAGCCCACGCTTCGTAAACTGAAAGAGAGGTCAGTATCATGCAGAACTACGTCGAGCAGCGCGGCGGCGGGTACTATATCGCCGGGACTCGGATTGCGCTCGACAGCATTGTCCTCGCATTCAAAGATGGAGAACCGCCCGAAGCAATTCTGCGCTGCTTCCCGATGGCCGGCCCCTTGGTTCGCGTGTTCGGAGCGATTGTTTTCTACCTCGAAAACAAAGAGAAGGTCGAAGCGTACCTCGCGGATCAGGAGTGGCTCTGGGACGAGGTGAAGGCGAAGGAGACCGTGTTGCCTAAAGCTCTGTCGGCACGCCTCGCGTCACCAAATCGCTCGAACGTTTGACGACCGTATTCGACCGTCGCGGGTTAACACGGGTATGCCATACAAATGCGCGGTCGCGGCGATGATCCGGTCCGGAAGATCGGGAACCTCATCGCGAGGGATGGCTGCCATGTTCGTGGCAATGTCTTGATCTACCGGCACGTATTTGAGGACCGCCTTCGGGTCGGCGACAGCGGCCTGAACGTCAGTCAATGCGGTGGCCGGAATTCTGCCCTTCTCAATCAGGTAGACCATCTCCGCGACGCTTATGGCGGATACGCCGATGTGATTGCCGTCAGCGACCGTGGCATCTATGAAGGCGGAAGCGGCACGCCCAAGGCGCGGATCGGAGAAGAGGTACCAGAGTGTAGTGTGGGTATCGGCGATCGCGACGACCATCAGAAATCGGAACGCGGAAAATTCGCGAACATCTCCGCGCGATTCTGATCGATCTCCTCGGCTGATGGAGCAGTGCCGTATTTCGCGAGAAGGCCGCGCAGGGACCGCGTGGGCTCTTTTCCGGGAGCCTCCGCAGCCGACTCGGAGAAGATGCGTCCGAGAGCCTCACGCACGAGGGCGTCCAGCGAGACACCCCTGGCCCGCGCTGCTGCGACCAGCTTCGCTTCCTCTTGCGGCTCCAGTGGCAATGTGAGCGTCATGAACACCTTTATTATGCCACCGGTGGCCTGAGAGAGTCTCCTCTTGATCTGGCAGGTTTCAGAAGCCGAGGAATGGCTCAACAGATGCGGCGTCTTCCCCTCTAAAGTGACGAAGGAGTCGGCCCCATCCGTAACCAAGCGCAGTTGAAGTATGGGCGTTATACGATTCCGTGTTGCGAGCAACGCAATTTGCAGATGGCGGAAAACCACTGTGCCTACTTTCACGCGACCGGTCGCTTTTCCGACTGGTGTGCGGCGCGCGGCATCCCGCGACGGACCGGAATCGCGTCAGAAGTTTGTTGCATTTATCTGACATAGAGCTATATACTGGAGCGGTCAGAAGTTTGTTGCATTTATCTGACATGGCTACCATGTTCACTCCGGCATCAAGTATTCCAGCCGCCATCCGGGACCGCATCTCCGCCCCGGCGCAGCCGCGCGTCTGGACCCCGGAAGATTTTGCTGACTTGGGGCCGCGTACCGCGGTCGATCAGGCCCTCCACAGGCTGGTCGCTTCTCGAAGCCTACGGCGGATCGCGCGCGGCTTCTACGACATCCCCGAGGATAACCGGCTCACCGGAAAGCCCACCTATCCCAACCCGCGCGACGTGATCGACGCGCTGGCCCGGAAGGGCAAGGTCCGGGTGGTGGTCGATGGCCTCACCGCCGCCAACGACCTCGGACTCACCAACGCCGTTCCGGCGCGCATCGGCGTGCTTACCGATGGACGCCTGCGGCCCATCACCCTCGGCAACCTGACGCTCGACTTCCAGGCCGCCGCGCCCAGCCGCCTTTATTGGGCGGGCCGCCCTGCCATGCGTTTCGTGCAGGCACTCTATTGGCTGCGCGACATGCTTCCGTCCGACGACGGAAGCCTCCGCCAGCGCCTCGTCTCCATCCTCAAAGACCCCGACCACGGGCAAGCCATTCAGGACGATTTGCGCAGCGGCCTGTCGGCGCTGCCGGAGTGGATGCGGATGATCGTGCGCGATCTGCTCCAGCAGGCGAACGCTGGAGCGCCGCTGGCGACCGAAAATCCGAAGCCCTTGAGGCAAGCGCAAACACCCGCCCCTATCATCAAAAGTGGGAAGCGTCCGAGAAGCCGATGACTGAGGGATTTCAAGCCGTCCTGGCGGCGAGCGAAAAAGAGCGCCGCGACCTCTTTATCGGCGCTGCCAACCGGCTCCGCACCAATGAGCAGAATATCGAAAAAGACTTCTGGGTTTGCTGGACGCTCGATGCGCTCTTCAACGAACTGGAGGCCGGTGGCCCGCGCTTGCTCTTCAAAGGCGGGACCTCGCTCTCCAAAGGTTACGGCTTGATCGAACGCTTCTCAGAAGACATCGACATCACTGTTTTCCGAGAGGACATTGGACAGCCCGCGACCGTCGAGGAGTTGGAGGCGCTGAGCGG